>Ga0315310_10000139_pt1 | contig 49258 bp, 43 predicted proteins | sample TDP5_MG_FD_203630 | JGI IMG/M metagenome (GOLD analysis project Ga0315310, IMG submission 203630) | Freshwater sediment microbial communities from Lake Towuti, South Sulawesi, Indonesia - TDP5 | ecosystem: Environmental > Aquatic > Freshwater > Lake > Sediment | place: Indonesia: South Sulawesi...
CCACTGAGCCATGTGGTACAGCCAAGAGAACGCTACGTCGTCAACCGTCAAATCGTGGCCAGCGTTGGCAAGCTCTGTCGCACCGTCTCCCTCGGGCTCGTCGGGGAACGTTATTTCAACGTTCGGATGCCACTTCAAGCCTTCTCGTAGCGTGAACGTCACGTTAGTCTTGAGGGTGCCAGCGTCGTTCCATGTATCAACCAGCCAGTTTTCAGCCAAGCCAGTTGGAGTGTCAATTGGAATATTGAATGGATCGATCCCAATGAGCGGATCATAAATGTTCTCAAGAACCGCTAGATCGTATGTCCATTCAGCTATGACTGGATTCATGCTTTCTATACGGGTAGGTAAGCCGACTCTAATCGTATCCACGGTTGGGTCAGCGGGTTTGTGTCCGAGGAAGTAAGACCACCAATTTCCAACTCCTGCTCCCTGCATGTTGACAATGTTCATCCACCCCTTTCTGTATGCTGTGCGTAATGGTTGATAGTGGCCAAGGATTATTGATGGCATTCCACCAACACCAGCAAACCAGCCTAGGTGTCCACCTCCAGCCGCGACAGGACCCCACAGTCTGTCTTGGATGTCCTTGGCTGCCGTTATCATGTTGTTTCGTGCAGGCGCATACTTGACATTGTCAAGCAAGGTTTCAAGGGCTGCGCTTTTGGTGAACGTGTAGGCCATGGCTGGGCCTTGACCGTTGAACAGCATGTAATTGAAGTCGTATGGGTTGGCGAATTCCCTCGTGTAGAAGTCGTGGAAGTGATCTGCATCCCGATCAAGTCTCCAAGCACCAGTATAGAAATGATAGCTGAAGAAGACTTTGACCTCCATGAAGCAAACCCACTTTGCTACCTCTCTATAGTTGACTGCGATGCCTGAAGCCCTCAAGACATCGCGCAGCCTTCTGCCAGCAGCTACCAGTTCGGGGACATCAACACGCGAATAGACGGTCAGACCGTCATCTGCGTCGGGCCAGTCAAAGTCGTCCTGAATGAGGTTGCCAGTCAAAGCGTTCCTTCGCATGTAGGGTACAGCCCACGGGTAAACATCCTCCAAGTTGCCATCTGGGCCGTTCACGTAGGGGTTGTCCACGCCTTCAACCTGGTCGTAGTCAGCAGCGTCAAGGTCATCCTGTGCTTGCGCACCGTTGTACTGGTAGGCATAGTTGGCGCCGATCACCGCTGGGTTGATGAAGTCGTTGTGGATTGGTGGAATAGCGGGCACGTCCAGAATCTCGAGCAGACCTTGGAAGTCTTGGGTGGCAATCGCATTCTTGTCGATGAGTTTGGCAACCGCGGCTCTGAAAGCTGGGTCACCGGTTGGATTTGGCGCTGGATTGGTCGGCTGTCGATAAATGCCGTCATCTAGACCTTCAACGGTTGCGTTGCAGTTGATGTCGAACTCAAACATGCCAAGATGTTTCTCTTCTTCAACGTCGATGGCACCTTGAAGTTCTGGGTTCCCTTTCCAGTATTCATACTGTGACTTGCATAAGCCAGCTCCACCACCATTTTCGGACACACTTCGAAACCTAGAAACGCCACCTGCCATGATGTCAACGTCATTATTTCTCAACCCCATCCACAACTCGTCTTTCTGAGGATACATCTGGAAGAAGAGGCTGTCCATTCTCGGTCCATTTTGAATCGCCGCATTCACAGGTGTAATAGGAGCTAATGCCGCCAAAGTCAAAATGAAGAGAATCGTCGAACTAGCAAGTACACTTTTAGGTTCCATTCTTAATTTCTCTCTCCTCTCTCCTTTCTTTTTTCTTTATCAGTAGCTAGTATATCACTTGCTACACACCTTAAGCTTTTCCGTATAGAATTAACTCCCAAACGTTTTCTTTTACTCATGGTTGACGGCACGTCCCCTAAGAATGGCTTCTACCATCCCACAAGGTCACTCGGCGGCTAGCTCTTCCCTTAAACCATGACTTGGATACGCAAATACGTAACTCTTAGCAGCTGGAAAACTGACTGTAACCTGATCACCAGCATTAAACCACTCTTCCATCAACGAAGGCCGCACCACCACAACCACGTCTTCGTTTTCAAGCCTAACCTCATAACGCATATTCGTGCCTTCATAACGAAGTCTCTCTACGACCCCATACATGGCGTTTTCTCGCTTTTTTCGTCCCTTCTCCAAGCTGAAGGTTTCGGGACGAACAGCCAAGACCACGCGTTCTCCTTCACCCTCAAATTTGTCTGAGGCCGAAACAATTAGCCCGCCTCGGAGTTCAATACTAATCTGTTTGTCTTCAGTCCTTACCATGTGTCCCTCGAGGAAGTTGTTCTCACCAATAAAGTTAGCCACAAAGATATACTCAGGGTTAACATACAACTGCTGAGGAGTCCCAACCTGCAGAATGCGACCCTTCTTCATAACCGCTATGCGATCAGAAATAGCCATGGCCTCGCCTTGGTCATGGGTAACGTGAATCGCCGTCAAACCCAAGTCTTTAACGAGCCTGCGCAACTCGTATCGGAGCTCAAACCTGATTTTGGCGTCCAAAGCGCCCAACGGCTCGTCCAAGAGGAGAAGTTTAGCTCCTGCTGCCAATGCTCTTGAAAGCGCAACTCTCTGCATCATGCCCCCACTCAACTCGTTAGGCAAGGCCTCTTTTCTTTCATAGAGTCGAACCATCTCGAGCATTTCGCGGCCTATTCTCTCGCTTTTGTTGTCTTCCCACGCCTTAACTCTTGGCCCATAGGTCACGTTGTCCCATACCTTCATGTGTGGAAACAGCGCGTAGGTTTGAAACACGAACCCTATGCCCCTGTCTTCAGGCGGGACCTTGTTGACTAACTTGCCATCTATGTAAACCTCACCCTCGTCAGGTTCAACAAGCCCTGCAATTATCCTCAGAAGTGTTGTCTTGCCACAGCCGCTTGGACCCAGTAGCGAGAAATATTCCTTGTCATGTACCTTGAGGCTTACGTTATCCACTGCCACGATTTTCTTGCCAAATCTCTTGGAGACGTTTACTACCTTGACTTCGGGCAGCTAGCTTTAGCCTCCACATGCTTTAATCAGCTTAGCGAATGCGTGGTTCCTAGTATATTAATCATGTCAGCGCCGTCCTCTGACTGCGAGTCTCAGAATTAGAAGGATGATGAAGGAGAAGAGCACGAGAAAACCCGCGCCCAGTGCAACTGTTGACGGAGACATCTGACCCTCTCTGAGCAGTTTCACCCATCCTACTAGAAGTACAGGAACCGTTTTCAAATTGGTTACAACAGCTGTTGTAGCGCCAGTTTCATCAACACTTCTCGCAAACATCATAATAGTTCCTGCGAACAATGAGTATTTTGTCAGGGGCAGAATGATTGTTCGGAAAACCGTGAACGGTCGACCACCGAGAGTTCTTGACGCCTCTTCCAAGTCCATGGAAACTCCCTCGACAGCCGCAACCATCGCACGGACAAAATAGGGGTACGTGATTGACAAATGCGCGAAAATTATGAGGGCAAACTCCGGAATAAATGCAAAGCTCTTCCAAAAAATGCTCATTGAGACACCTAAGGCAATCGATGGAACAATCATAGGAATGTTGGATAAAACGTCTAGCGCCGTGGAAGCACCATTTCCCCACCGTTTCCTCGCTATCAATACAGCCATCGGCAGTGTCGCAAACACGTTTAGGAAAGTCACCGCTGCCGCAATGACATATGATAAAATCAAGCTTTGCCAGTATGTTTGCCAAACTCCAACCCCAGCGACTGCCTCGTTCAAAGTGCCGCTCGTAACGGCGCCAGCGATTGGGAAAACAATGAATAGGGAAGGACCCAGCACGAAGATAAGAAACGCTAGAGTCGAAACAACGTCTCTTGACGTTCTAACTTTGAAATTGCTGAGCTTTCTCTCTGCGACTGGCCATACTCGCTTTATCGGCGTTTTAAGTCTCGGTCCGAGTATTCTGATGACTAGATAGATGAGACTGGCTGCAGCGATTAGAATGAAGCTCACAAACACCATTGGTCCCTCTAGTATCGGTTGACCAAGTGGCGGGTTTCTGGTATTATAGATAAAGACAGAACCGTTTTCGAAGACGCCTGCAACAATAACTGTGGCGCCCGTCTCAGACAGTGATCTGGCAAAAGCCAGGATGAATGCAGCTATCACGCTTGATTTGAGTATGGGCAACGTGACCGTTCTGTCGGCTGTGAGTGGTGCCGCGCCGAGTGTTCTAGAGGCTTCTTCGTAAACCATTTTGTAGTCGAGTATTGCGCCCACTAGGACTCTGATGACGGCTGGATAAGAGAACGTAAAGTGGAGAAGAACGATGAGAAGCCAACCTGGTGAAGCCAGTGGATTTGTGAAAAACTGCGAGATGCCTTCTCCTTGTGTCCCCCAAAAGAGGAGAAGTGAGTAACCCAGCGTCACAGTCGGTATTATAAATGGTAGGTCAGCAAGGGTGTCGATCACGTTGAGGGCTCTGGATTTTCCTCTTGCGATGAACCAAGCCATCGGTAGGCCTGCGATTAAGTCGAGGAACGAGACTAGAAACGCTATAGCGAATGAAGCGAATACGGCTGATTGAGCCCTGGACATTGCATTAGAATCTTGGAAGACTTGGCTGATCGTGTTCCATTTCAGAAATATGCCAATGATGGGCGGCGTCAGAATTATGGCGAAAAAGAATATGGTTGAAGCGAAGTAGACGAGGTTGCGAATGATGGGTTTAGATGAGAGGGAGTCGAGAAATCTGATGCGTTCGGAGTCGGGCAAGCTGGCTTCCCTTTCAAAGTCTCTCCTGTTCTCATCGTTGGAAGAATACAGTTGCGGGTGACTTTCTAAATTAGCTTTGTGGCTACTTTCTGCGATCCACCATTTCCAATGCGTCAGGTCCTGTGCCGATCAGGCTGACCGGTATCTTGATCTCTTTCTCAATGTTTTCGACAAACGTTTTTGCTTCCTTTGAGAGTTTGTTATAGGATTTGAGTCCCCTGCACTCAGGAAACAGAACGTCTAGCTTAGTGAGCGCCGCTTGAGTCGCTCCATTCAACATCACTGCTCGTTTTGCAAGTTCACGACTGAACGGTGCCGCTCGGCGTGGTCTTCCCGTGACTGTCCCATATTCAACCCAGCCGCGTTTTTCAGCCTCTTCTTCAGAGATTTCGTCTGGAAGAGGGCCTGCCCCCACTCGAGTCGTGAAGGCCTTAAACACGATGACGATGTCGTCAACTTTGGTCGGTCCGACGCCCACATCTGAGCATGCTGCTGCGGCTGTTACGTCTTTTGAAGTGCAGTACGGGTAAGTGCCGTGGTAGAGAGACAAATACGTGCCCTGGGTTCCTTCAATCAGCACCCTCTTTCCCTCGTCAATCGCCTCGTTCACCTCTAAAGGAACATCCGTCAGGTAATCCTTCAGTTTGGGAACGTCTCTGGCTAATTTCACCATTCTCAGAGCTCTTTCAGCGTTGCACGGTCCGGTGCCAGTGCCCGTCGTCCTTATGTCCTTTGCTAGGTGTGCCGACTTGTCTGCCTCTATGTGTCTGGCCTCGATGACGGCGCACTGGGTGTCGACGCCAACCCTGCTCTCGGACTTGGTCTGCGCTAATTCACGCGTCAAAGTGTCTGGATTAATCAATACGCCTGGACCTACGAGAAGGCGGCATTTTGGATACACGAAGGCGCTAGGCAACATGCTGAGGCCGTATTTCTTTCCTTCAAACAGCACGGTGTGTCCGGCGTTGGGGCCAACTCCTGCACGAGCCGTTACATTGAGTTTGTCCTTCAAAGCCAAATAAGAAATCACCTTTCCTTTGCCTGTGTCTCCGAAGAATCCGCAAACGACTACTGAACACGGCATGATTCCGCAAGCTCCATCATGACCCTTTTGTGCATAAATCGGGCTGATTTAATAAAGCTTTTTGCACATTAGCTGTTAAAGATTATGGTTAATTTGTCAGTTCGCCCGTCGAGAGCATGATCACAGCTTGTATGCTCTGCACTCTCGTATTCATCATCCAATCATTGAAAGGGTGTTCCCTCGCTTAAGACATTTTTGCTGCTAGACATGGATACAGGGCAAGCCATACCTTGCAGAGCCGATTTTTTGAAACTGAAAACAAATTCCGTTGTTCGAACCCCTTCTATGCCATGATTTACCCTGCGTGGGATCACAGGCCTGGTCAAATCGAAACAACTCATTCTTTCTTGATTTGAAACACTTCGACTATTCAACATGACCGCTTTCAGTTCAGAGTGTTCTACGAGCTTGTTCATTTCGTGTTTGAAATTTTCAAAGAAGCGTGTGAATTCGTCCCCAGCTAGGTTGTTCAGGTCTATTGTATGAATGGAGGAAACATTGCGAGTGTCCACTGTGGCTTTAGCCTGTATATGGTACTGTGTTTTCAGAAGATGAACCGTAACGCAACAAGCGTAAAATACACGTTACTCGTCAGATAATTGATGCAAGAGCGGGGTTCGAGTGTGAAGCTGCTTCGTTTGTGGATTGAAGGCTTGGACGAAATGTTAGGGGGCGGTTTACCCGACAAAAGCGTAGTGTTGATGACTGGCGAACCCGGCTCAGGCTACGACGTCCTTGCCCAGCAGATTATGTATCAACATGCTCTTCATGGCGAAAAAGTTGCCTACTTTTCCACTTCTCGGTCTTCTGACACGTTGGAGGACGACATGGCAACGTTCGGTTGGAACATAGCTTCATTGGAGGAGCAGGGCAACTGGATTTTCTATAATATGTCTATTGCAGACGCCGTTGAGGTCTTAGCCGAAAAGTCGCAGATTGTGGCTTCAGAAGGCCGATGGTGCCTTCTCGATTCGCTGTCTTATCTCATCCTCACTCAAAAGTATTATTCAGTGGTAAAGACCATTGAACTTCTTCTTGACTGTGCGCGTAGACACGGCGGGCTTCACTTTCTATTGTTGACAAAAAAGATGCACGACGACGAGACTGAGACAACCATGCAGCACTTGGCAGACGGAGTCATTGAATTCACTGCTCAAGAGACGGTTGGCGGAATCGACAGACGCATCCGGATAAAGAAGATGCAGAGAGCAGTCTATGAACCTAGACTTATTCCATTCAACATAACCGAACGGGGAATAGTCATCGAGACGGCCGTCCGAATAGTCTAGGGTAATCAAGAGGAAACAATATGGATGTCTTCGAAGCCATCAAAAGCCGAAGGAGCATCCGAGCATTCACTGAAGATCCGGTTTCAGATAAAGAGGTTGAAAAACTCATAGAAGCCGCCAGATGCGCCCCTTCAGCAGGAAACATACAGCCTTGGGAGTTCGTTGTTGTCAGAGATCCAGAGAGGAAAAAAGGTCTATGTGAGGCGGCATTAGACCAGACGTTCATCGAAGAAGCGCCCGTCGTGATTGTCGTGTGCGCTAATGTGTGGCGATCTGGCCAAGGCTATGGTTCCAGAGGAGTCAACCTCTACAGCCTGCAAGACACTGCAGCAGCAATAGAAAACATGCTCTTGGCCGCTACAGCATTAGGATTAGCTACGTGCTGGGTCGGGGCCTTTGGAGAAGAGCAGGCTAGAACAATGCTAAATATCCCAGATGGCGTACGCCCGGTTGCCATCATACCCATTGGACATACCGCTGAGAAGCCCTCTGCGCGTTCCAAAAGACCATTAGACCGCATTGTTCACCGCGAGATGTATGGTGGCAAGTAGCGAATAGCATATTAGGTGTCACGGTTATCTATCTGAAAGTCAGTCTTCGAGAAACAGGAGCATTAAGAGGCGATCGTTGACAAGTGAATGAGCGTGTGCCAAAGTTCAGCAGACTGGCTGTAGCCATCGGCGGCTTCCTCATTATGATGGGAATGATCCTAATGGGAGCCGTCGTCTTAAACCTACTCGGTATAGTAGATATCACAGTGTTCCTGAATGAAACATATCTGCTGATGTTCATGCTGGCTCTCCTGTCTGTGGGAATTCTGGACTTGATAGCAGGATTCATACTGTCGCGGAGCTGACATAGTTGGGCCTAAGAAGACGTGTTTCAACTGCAATCGGATTGGCACAAAGCACGATAGGCGCATTAGCAGCTATTTTCGCATTCATCCTCTACTACGATTTCTCAGGAATCCAAACAGTGCTGAACGTGCCTCAGAACGATGTGCTCTTTTACATGTTGATTCTCATCGTTTTGGGCTTCGTGTCGATTATCAGCGGGCTCTTCCTAGTAAATGAACAATAAATCAAGGAGAATCAAAGGCTGAAACGAGACCGTGGTTTAAAAAGGGAACTTGGACTCCTGCACGCAACCATGATTGGAATAGGCGGAGCAATATCAGCAGGAGTGTTCGTGATGCTAGGTCACGCTGTCACCCTGGCGGGCACCACGGTCATAATAGCATTAATCCTGTGTGGAATAATCAATCTGTTTACCATGTGCAGTTACGCTGAGTTAGGAGCAGCTTTGCCCAAAGCAGGCGGAGAATACACATTCTCTAAAGCGGCATTCGGAGGCTTCTTCTCTTTCTTCACTGGATGGTTTGAATGGATAAGCAACATGTTTTTTGCCGCCTTGTCAGCTGTTGGCTTTGCATACATGATTCCCTACATTCTGCCCATGGAAATGCCACTAACCTCAGTTGCCGTAATTGCCATCACAATGATTGCCATTTTTGCTGCAATAAACACTCGCGGAGTCAAAGAAGCAGGCACTGCGGAAACAGCGATGATACTGATTTTGCTGGCCATTTTGGTGGCATACATTCTGAGCGGAATATCAACATCGCCGATGCAGAGTCTACAGGTCTACGCGCCCGAGGGCCTGTTCGGTGTGATCAAAGCCACATCGTACATCTTCGTGGTATATCTGGGCGCCGAAGCCGTGGCTGTAGCGCAAGCTGAGATAAAAAATCCAAGCAAGACTATTCCACGCGCAATATTGATTTCAGCAGCAGCTCTAATAGCATTCTACACACTTATTGCATATGTTACTCTAAGAATGGTTCCTCCAGAAAAACTCAGCGGACAATCGGCCCCAATAATCTTCGCGGCAGAGCATGCCTTAGGAAAGCTTGGAACAGTTCTCTTGGTCATCGCAGGAACAATTGCCGCCTTGTCTTCACTCAACACCTCGATAATGGCTCAATCCAGAGTTGCTTACGCGATGAGCAGAGACGGATACTTTCCAAAAGCATTCTCCAAGATACACAGTAAGTTCAGCACTCCGCATGTGGCAGTTATAATTGGCTCTGTCTTCACAGCTGTATTGGCCGCCACTGGAGTCATAAACTTCGTCGGCTATGCCACTGACTTTGGATTCATAATTGGCTTTGCACTGGTCAATCTCTCGTTGATAAAGCTGAGAAGGGAGAGGCCACTTATTGATAGACCGTTCAAAACACCCCTCTACCCCTTCATGCCCATCGCAGGGGTAGTTACATCTCTTTTTCTCTTAATTTTCATTGATGTCGGAGTTCTATCGCTCGGCATAATTCTATGCCTCCTAGCTGTTTTCGCGTACTACGCGAGGATGGTGGGTTACCTTCGGTTCCGCATAGCATTTGGAGGCATAAGCCTTGGCCTTGGGTTCTTCACCACCATGCTTACCTTCTCGGTATTGTCAGGAGCCATATCGTTTAACGGTGTCTCGCCTACCACCAGCTCAATAATTCTCTTTATTCTTATCTTCACTGGTATAACAGAGATTGCCGCGGGAATCCTGAATGTTACTGCGAAAAGTGCTGCCTCTTCATGAACAATTCCCACCCACTCGTAGGGCTAACGCAAGCATGTGGAGACATGTTGAACAGAGAGACATAACGCTTAACAATTGAGAACAGTTAAAGTTTAAAAGCGACCTACACCTAGCTCTGTGAAAGTGAATCGATGGGCAAAAACAAGAAAGAGACGTCTTTAAAGGCCGATTACGTGATTCTCGACAATTCGGCTGACCACCTGATCAATGATACAACCGCAAAGGAAAAGTTCCATGTCTTTCAGATGTCCAAGAGAATAAGCAAATATCTCTTTGGCCTGCTTTTCGCCACAGGCGCAGTATCAATCTTCCTGTCAGTGGAATATCTACTAGGCACAAAGTTGCTTCTAGCCTTGGAACTCAAAACGCTATTTCTATTTGCTCTCGGATTCATCGGCCTGGTCAATCTCACTTGCGGTCTGCTCTTGCTTGCAAAAGAATAGGTGCCGCTTAAACCATAACGTTGCCCTGGCTCCTAGCCTCATCTGTCGGCAATAAGGCTTTTAGTAATGCTTTCCAAATATGAAAGCCAAAACCAGAGTGAATCAACCATTGCCCAAGAAATACTCCAGAGTCTTAGTTGCCGGAGGCGCCGGCTTCATAGGTAGCCACATTGTCGACAAACTGGTTGAAGCCGACAATGAGGTAATCGTCTTAGACAATCTGTTCACGGGACGAAGACAGAACATAGAACAATACAGACAGCATAAGGCCTTCAAGTTCGTTAAAGGAGATGTACGCGACTTTGAGCTGGTCAAACAGACAGTCAAAGATGTTGACGCCGTTTTCAACGAGGCCGCGGTGGTGAGCGTGCCTAGGTCGGTTGAGAATCCCTTGCTGGCAAACGACGTAAACGTCAAGGGCACACTGAACCTGTTAAAGGCTAGCCTAGACAGCCACGTAAGACGCTTCGTTCAGGCCTCATCTGCCTCAGTGTACGGTGACACTAAGACAATGCCAGTTCATGAAGACATGGCTCCAAAACCTATCTCACCATATGCGGTCTCCGAACTCGCAGCCGAAAACTACACACGAGTTTTCTATCAAGTGTACGGGTTAGAAACAGTGTGTCTTCGTTACTTCAACGTGTATGGACCGCGGCAGACTTACAGTTCTTACAGCGGAGCCACAACCATATTCGTGAATCAATTACTGCGCAATCAGCCGCCAACAATATTGGGCGACGGCAAACAAACAAGAGACTTCGTTTACGTTGAAGACGTAGTTCAAGCCAACATGCTGGCTTTAACAGAGAAAAAAGCCGTGGGAGAAGTCTTCAACATAGCCACAGGCAAGGCCACAAGCGTGAACCAACTAATCGAGACTCTTCAAAGAATCATGCAGAGAACCGACCTTAAACCCATACACAAAGAGCCTAGACCAGGCGACATCCGACAAAGTTACGCCAGCATCGAAAAAGCCAAGAGAATCCTAGACTACGAACCAAGGTTTTCGTTGGAAACGGGCCTGAAGAAGCTTGCGGAATTCTATGAAGAAAAATCTGCTCAAGCATCTGAGAGAGCTAGAAGAAAACGCTTAAACCAAGGCAGGGGCAGATGATAAGGCTTCCAACACGCTTCGAAGCCATGACACCCAAGCAGGAAAGAACCAGCAATGGTTGACACAATCGTCATAGTTGCCATTGAGAGCTTCGTAATTTCACTTTTGGTGTGTCTGCTTCTCCTACCATCTTACATCAGAAAGGCAAAGCAAGTCGGCATCACAGGATTAGACATTCACAAGCCGTGTTCACCAGTTGTCGCAGAGTGCGGCGGAGTGATACTTATACTAGCCTACCTGATCGGCTTCTTCTTCTTCGTCCCTTTCATCAACGAAACCTTAAACGAAGAAATCATAGGCACGGCAGCCACGATCCTGTTGGCTGCATTCATTGGGTTCATCGACGACATCTACGAGACGAGATGGCGCATAAAGGTTCTTACACCGCTCTTAGGTGGTGTGCCATTGGCCGTGATGCGCTTAGGTAGAACGACAATGCAGACACCTTTTGGGTTGCTTGATTTCGCTGCACTTGGCCTCTTCGGCGTGGTTCTCTTCTACGCCTTCGTACTTCCCTTTGGAGTCACAGCCTCAGCCAATGCCGTCAACATGTTCGCGGGTCTAAACGGGCAGGAAGCGGGCTCCTCACTCTTAATATCCCTAGCACTGTTGTATTTGGCGATTCGCTTGGACAAGCCCATAGGCTACATCATCTTGACACCCTTCATCGGAGCACTACTCGCCTTCTTGTTCTTCAATAGGTATCCATCCAAGGTATTTCCCGGAGACGTGGGCACATTTGGAATGGGCACAGTGATCGCATGTGTGGCCATCCTAGCAGACCTTGAACGAGCCGCCTTTATCATGTTCATACCACACACGGTAAATGCCATTCTTTTCTTCATCGGAAAACTCAAGAGAGAACCACCACCAAGAGAAGCTCAAATGAACGCTGACGGAACCCTTCCGGCTCCAAGCATATGGAGTCTGAGAAGCATCTTGCTTCGACTGCGTCCAATGAACGAAAAGACGCTGGTCGTAGTGTTGCTCCTGATGGTAGCCGCCTTCTCAATCGCAGGAATGTTAGCCTACGGAGCTTAAGGCTTGGCAAAAGAGAACCAAAAAACATTTCCACTTAACCTGTTTGCACTGTGCATCAGCCGGAGTCGGATCTTACTGCTTCGACAGACTGTCCGGTCGATGCTAACTTGGATTCCAAACAACTAGACGATTGCTGAAATCGCATTAAGCGGCATATCAACTATAACCAGTAAGCGCCAATTTCCAATAGCAGGAAACGAAAGTGAGTCTGGCGAGACTTTTTCCCAGACGTTCAAGAGACTGCTTTTCTGCGTTTGATGGCGTAAACGGCCAATGCGCCGAATGACGCGGTCGCCAGCAGGACTGGACCCAGCTCCGGCACCACGAATCCCGGGATCGTCGGTGGAACCTTGTTGTCCCAGAGGTCCGAGCCTTCACTCTTCCCTATGGCGTACACCAGCATCCTCGGATCAGATGATGGCAGTGTAACAGTGAACTCCTGTGGATCGTGAGTAAGATCATTTTCCAGGAATGAGCCATGGGCATAGTATATGTTTTCCGAGTGCGGGACTCCAAGATGGTCCTGTAGAGACGCTACTGTATATCTGCCGCCAGGCGTCGTACCAGAGGTTGGCACCCACCCGGTTTTTGCTGCAGTGAAAGCGGAATCCGGAAAACTTGCTGAGCCGCCTTCCCATTCTACCATGACATCGCCACTTAAACCTTCGAACGAGGCCGTGGTCATAACCAACAGGATGTGCTGGTCAGTTGTTGGATTACCTGCTCCTTCAACCCATATTGTGAACTCCGCTGGACTTTCAGTCATCTCAGGCAAAGCCGGACTGATTCTTATTGTACCAGTTTGCGCCTTAACTAGAGGGATGAATGCCAGCATTAGTGCTAAAGATATCAGCACAAGTTTCTTCATCTTTCTCAACCTACCAAATCCTAGAAACCATGGTGCTATATATGTCTATATGTAGAGAAATTATAGAAGATAGCTTCCTTTGTTCTACAGTCTAACAATATCCCGCTGTGGGTGGAACCGAAGTCGGCAGTTATGATTCTGTTATGGCTTGCTCTTTGCTCGCTTCTGCGCGATCAGCAATGCAACGAAACAGGCAACAAGTACAGTGATGGGGCCTAAGGGCACTTCTGGCACCACCAGAATGTTGGGCAGGGCAGGCTGCGCTGGGGATCCTGGAGGGGGCGACTGTTCCGACGTAGGCGGAGCCGACTGACCCAGAAGCATGATGCCAATGACAACTGCTACAATCAAGAAGGGCAAAGTCAGCAGCAAGATTCTCCTCTTTCTAGTCCTCATTGCTTTTTCCTTCAATAAAGCCTTGAGTCGGGCGGTTGATAAGGCTTGAGGATAATATCTCTAGAGAAGTCCTCTAGCAGGCGTTTTCTGTTCTGATGCCATAGTTTTCGTCTAATAGTCCAAGTTAAGGCGTTGTTCTTTGTACTTAACATTAAGTTGTCTTTTGAACATGTTTTCAGAGATGGGGCTGAATCTTAAGGTTCTGGAGATTCTCCGTTTGGTCAACCAGCCCATCCGTGACAACTGGTTTAGGTAACTGCTTTCCATGGCGCGAGAGCGTCCTGTCAGATTGGCAACCTCAGTTGCGCTGCAGTCGCCTCTCGATGCAACAATCAAGAATGATTTTCGAAGATGATCCGGCAAGGAGAACAGCTTTGACTCGGGGATGTGGATTGGTTGGGGATGCAGCTTTGAGAACATGTTCTCAAGGTCGTCTAGACGATACCGCACGTTCTGCAGCTCTTGAAAAATACGATCCAGAATGGACCGTCTTACCATGACTCACTCCTCTGTCGATGTTACCACTTTTGATTGAACGAAGAAGCCATGCATCCTCAACATTTAAAAGACTTTTTGATGAGCCGACTTAAGCAGCTAGCAAACTCCTGTTGGAAATCGCTGCAAAGCAGACTTTGCAAATTGCAGAATAGAGTTAACAAGACCATCAAAAAATCTAGAGCCGCAAGTCTATTACAGTTGTGCCTGCGAATTTGTCAAAGTATCTGATGAATCTCTCATCTTTGGGTTTCAGCCTAAGTCCAAAGAGCAGATCGAATGGCAACAGAAAGGCCTTGCCGAAATTCCTTACGGCCAGCTGGTCATAGGAAAGTCTCTTGCCATCCGTTCTTACAACCTTGAGGCCGACTATACGTTTTCCTAGGCTTTGGCCCGCGAATCCTTCGAGAAGAGTTGAATAGAGCCAAAATAGAGCAAGGGTCAGGAAGACGATGACGTTTATGTTTATTTGGAATCCATTACCCGCCGTCAGCAGAGCGACAGCATCAGGCAGTGTTAGCAATACCGTGATTGCCAAGATGAGAGCTAAGTCAATGACGAACGCATAGACTCTCCTTCTGATAGTTGCAAGCGGGAGTGAAGAAGCTTTTCCTGCAACCGCTGCCTCAACAGACCAGGCCTCAAGGTCTTTGATGAGGCTTATCGCGTGTTCGCCGATTTTGCTCAGCCTGTATCTGCCTGTTGGGGTCTGCTCAAGGAAAGCTGTTAGGTTTCTTATATGGAAACTTAGCTTTCCAGTATCCACGCCGAGGGAGTTCATCAGGTCTGTGAATGATAATTCCCCCTTCTCGCTTAGATTTTCAAGAATTTCCCTTCTGAGAGGATGCGACAACACTGCGAGTATCCTTGACACTCTATCCTGATTGACAGCCATCGCTCAGACCTAGACTTATCCATCAATGTTACTCGCGTACAGATAAATCTAATGTAAGGTCGGAGGCGTTTTCACAAGTCAGTCGACTACTATCGTCGGTCGCTGAGTTTTTTTTGCCAGCTGCACAACCGACCGATATCGGAGGATACTGTAGTGGTGTAGGACAAGGACACAAGAACGTTTATTAAGTCTCAATATACAAGATTGTTATTTGGTGTACACGAATTTGAGCAAAGGGAGAATTGTTGTTGCCACCCTCATAATCCTGATGCTGATAGGAGTCTCTTACTATCTTCTGATCCCGGCAATCTCTCCTCGACAAGCATCAGACACGGTGCCTAGTCGAGGATCCATAAAGGCAATTGGTGTTGAAGTATACTCAGATGCTAGCTGCACAACCAAATTGACCGCGATTGACTGGGGTGTCCTGGATCCAGGTGCAAGCAAGAACGCAACCGCCTACGTTCGAAACGAAGGAAACTCTGCCATAACCATGTCAATGTCAAGCGCCAACTGGAATCCTTCGAATTCCTCTCAGTATCTGACACTGACGTGGGACTACAGTGGTAGATCAATTGCTCCAAAGGAGACCCTTAAGGTGGTATTCAGGCTTGCAGTCTCATCAAGCATTTCAGGCATAACAGACTTCAGCTTCGACATCACCATAGTCGGGACAGGCTAAGTCAACACCCTTTTCTGCGATCATCGGGTCCTCTGATGAATCCGGGACTGGTTAAGTACGAAACTTTCTCGGAAGACCTGCGCTTTCCAATTTCATCGCGGATAGAAGATGCTGAGTCGTTAATCTGACGGCTTGCTCACTCGTGCATTTTGGTTTCCAGCCAGTTGCAATCAGTCTCTCTGTTGACAGAAGCATGTCTTTCACGTCTCCGATCCATCCTCCGCCATCCTCAGTCCCACCCTTAAATACATACCTCACTTCAGAAAGACCCATTTCTTCACAAACTATGTCCGCGATCTTTTTCACGGTGACTCTGTCCGAAGAGCCAAGATTGAAGATATCAACAGTCTGCTTGTTTTTGATGAAGTTCTCTGTCAGATGAACCGTGGCGTCTACGCAGTCGTCTATGTACACGTATGATTTGTTCTGGTTTCCATCTCCGAGAATCTCTAGAACCTTGGGTTCCCTTCTAAGTTTTTTCACAAAATCGATGATTACACCGTGTCTCGATCTTGGTCCAACGATGTTTGCTAGGCGCAGTATCAATGCGCGAAATCCAAAAGTGTGGGCGTAACTGCTTATCAAAGCCTCACAGCCCAGTTTTGACGCTCCATAAGTAGAAATCGGAAGAAGGGGCGCGTAGTTCTCTAGTGTTGGAAGCACCGATGCTCTGCCATACACTGTTGAGGTTGAGGCAAAAACAACGCTTTCTATAGAAGGTGTTCTCCTTGCAGCTTCAAGAAGGTTGAAAGTAGCAGCCAGATTCTCCTCAAAGTGAATGTGTGGATCGGTTTCGCCGACGCGCACTTCCGGATTCGCTGCAAAATGGAAAACTACGGAGGAGTCCTTGAACGCTTCTGTGATCCCCGCAAAGTCTTTCAGGTCGGCCTTAAAGAAAGTGAAATGTGGATGATGGCTCCAGCGTTTTAGGTTCGTTATGTTTCCGTTTGACAGGTTGTCCAACACTGTGACCTTGTATCCTTTCTGCATTAGTCGATCGACCAAGTGACTTCCAATGAAGCCGGCGCCTCCGGTCACCAGTACATTCTTCAAAAGAGACAATGCCGACCTCCTACACTATACGTGCACATCGTCTATCGATGGGCCCCGGCTTTTAGGAGTTCAGAAGCTCTTGCTTCATTAAAAACACCGCAAGTACATTGTTTAGACATTATTCGTGCAGCTTTTTCAGGCGTCAATCTATTCTTCACGACGTCGTTTGTTAGTTTCAAAACCAGCCCTGATGTTATTATGTGATGACCACACATTGTGGTCAGGTCAAGAACGCCTTGATCTGGCAATCTTTCTGTTTTTCCGAACACTCCTAGAGAAAACTGAACCGTGTGCGGTACGAGGCCTATCTGCTCTAGACCAGCATTGACTTTGTCGAACAATCCTGAGACGGTAACGGATAATCCAATGTTGTTTTCCTTCAAGAACCTGAGATAAGTCGTTAGGTCTTCAGCGTTATCAAAAACAAATTGCAGCATGTATAAAGGCGCGCCCCTCCGGGCTATTCTGTGAAGGACGGAGAGAACTAAACGCCAAGGTCCTCTTGGTCTCAGGGGCCAATGTCGCGTGATGATTAAGTATTCCTGGTACGCGCTTATCAGCTTAGACCGCGCCTTTGCATCGTTTATTCCGCGGGCTGCCATAATCAGCACAACATAGTCTTTGCTCAATGAGTCTATGGATCCGCATCGATGTAGCGTGTGCGTCATTTTCCAACCTCTTGAGAGAAGTTTGATGGTCGACCAAGCCCGATGTTCGTCTTTCCATTGGGTCGATAAAAAACTCCCTCGTCATCGAAGATCTTCTTCATCGGTATTGTACCGTCAGCCTGGGCTCTACAAATGCAGCCAACGCTAAAAACAGTGCTCACTTGTTTTCCAACATCCTCGAGAGCTCGTATGACCTCTAATGCCTTGTTTTGGTTGACTTTGAACTCGATAATGCAAGAGAGAACGCGCTCGTTTTTCACGTCGTCTCTGAGTTTTCCAGTCTTTACATCTACCATGAGTTCGGTGAGCGGGTTCACTGGTTCAAACTCTACCCCTTTTTTGGCAACCGCCATTGCAATTTTTTCGACTTCTTGAAGAGTTGTTCCGATTCCGGGTCGACCAACATCAATTGTGAATCCTACGTCTCCAACGCGAAAGCGGTCAGTGACATCGTTGGTCTTCATTTCTTCGGTGCCTCTTCCAGCGATTTTGCTCACCTCGTGCTGGGTCACAACTGAACTAAAGAGATGCCTAAGCTCTCTGGGCCATTCAAGCGGTGTTGTTTCAAAAGCCTCCTCGCTGCATATTTTTGACCGCAAGCACGCGTAGCACTCAAAGCACCTGTCTTCGTCAACCACGCATTTGCTGTCGGAAGTGTACTTTATTGCTAGGCCCGGGCAATAGGGTACGCATAGTCTGCAACCGATGCATTTCCTTTGGTTTATTCTCACAAGACTTCACCTTGCATGACAATGAGATAGTTATCTGTGGTCGTCCAAATAATTCTTCGACGCAATTAAATTCTCGCATTATCTTCAAGAAACGATCGTAGTCGTGTTCCATTGATTTAGCTCGTTTTTTCCAGCACACGAGCTCAAGCCTCGACGCGCTCTAGACTCGATATGTCTAGTTGCACCATCTTTTCTTATGACAAGCTTCCCTGCCATCATCAGGCCTTCATGTTTGAAAAAAGAAATAGACTAGTTAGATGAATGCAGTTTCGATATCACTGCCCTTAATTTGCCAGAAGGATCTTTGGGGATATCGTCCAGAATCTGAAATTCGACGTGCATGCCCTTTCCAAAGAGATTTTGAATTTCCTCTCGTGCTTTTTCAAAAACCTTGGGAGTGTTTAGGAAGCTCTCTCTAACAACCAATTGAAACGTCAACTTATCCCTTCTTTCCTGAATCACTCTAAGTTTCTTTACTGCCTCAACGCTTTCAAAAGGATACGGGAAGAAAACCAGAGGTGATATGACCCTGCCATCTAGAGATATAAGAAAGTCGTTTTTACGTCCTTCCACCACTCTCATAAGAGGTAGCGTTCTGCCGCATGAACATTCCTCTTCAATAGGAACGCCCACATCGTCAATATGATATCTTATTAATGGTATAGCATAATTGACCAAGGTAGTACAGACAATTTCTCCTCTTTCACCAAAAGCAACGGATTCTCCGTTATCGATAAACTCCATCACCACACTATCAACGTTCATATGGTAGCCTATGTGCTCATGGCACTCCCAAGACAAATAACCAAACTCCTTACATCCATAATAATCGAACAACTCAGCGTTAAAGACTGAACTAATCAATTCCCTATGTGCGCTGAGTAAGAGCTCAGAACCCGTGAAAATTAAGCGCGGCTTAATGCCGATGGTCCTGTTTCTACAAAAATCTGCCAATATGAACAGAGCTGACGAATAACCTTCAATAACATCGGGTCTGTACTCTTCGAGAAGGGCCAATTGCTTCTCAGCGTCGTCAAAAACTGAGATCTGTCTTCTCCTCATAATGCCTAAACGTTGAGACCAGCCTACCTTTGGTTCTGGATTGTGATGTGGATCCCGGATAAAAGCCAGTTTATCCCTAAGCCTCAATCCGTTTTCGAAAAAAGCCCTGTTGTATACTGCCCCTTCAAAAACCTGACCCCTCAAATCAATAAAGATGGTCAAAGGCATGCCATTTGAACCACTTGTAGATTTCTTGAAGCATTTTTCTATATCGAAGTTCCTTGCAAAAGTATCTTCAAGAGAACTTGCTTTGATTTCAGATTTCGTTGCAATCGGGACTTTGGACAAGTCTGAAACCGACTTGACATCAGTAGGTTTAATCTTAGCCGCGTCAAACTTTTTGTGATAAAATGGCACGTTTTCGTATGCATGCTTTATAATAGCCCTGAGCCGCTTATTCTGCATCTCCTGCAAGCTTGAGGGATTTAGCCTCAAGTTTCTCCTTGCCTTATACAAGTAAAACATGGAGCGCGCTTGACGAGTAATCATGTTCTCATCTTCAGGCTATTTGTTCAGATTATGAGTCCGCGTGAAGCATTCATTACTTTCATTTTCGCCAACTAAACATGGCACCCAGACTCTGAGCGCTCAATTCGCATAGGGATTCACTTGAATCTAGCCACGAAAATCTTGAAGGTTCTTTCTATCTCTTCTGAGCAATGAGCAGTTCCTATCTTTTTATCAACCCATTTCTTAACCTCGGACATAATCTTTTCGTGGGTTTGAATTGGGATGTTCCACTGTCTTGAGAGAACTCTTCTCTGTAGTCCGCTGAGAATCATAGATACTTCAAATGCTTGCCTCCAACTAATAATCTTCTTTTTCACGAATCCCCCGTATTCCTTCAGGTAAAGCTCGGTTCTTTCATAATCGAAGCTAGTAGCCAGCCCAGAATAGTCAAATGCTTTTTTGAGAAATCTCTGAAACGTTCCCGACCCCGCATTTCTATATATTCTTTTTATTATGCGCTTCGAAAATTTCATGGTACCATATTTTTCGGATAGTTCCTCATATTTTTGCCCCACATTGGATTCAATAAAAGGAGAACCAGCGTTTGCGACAACGAAAACACCCCCTGGTTTTAGAATGCGTTTAGCATCCTTTATCGCTTCTCTCCAGTTCTCTACCAAGTGAAGAACTTGGAGGGACAGGACTAAGTCGAAAGAACATGCTCGAAAAGGAAGCTTCGCTACGTCGCCAACAATCAACGAAACCTGATTCATTTGATTCTTATTTCTTAGCTTCTCCGCCATTTTGTGGAGCATCTCAGTGGAAATGTCCACACCGACCAACTCAACGCCACGACCAAGGATAGGTCCAACTGTTCTGCCTGTGCCAACCCCTGCATCTAACACCGCTAAGTTTTGATCTAGCCCGATTTGCTCTTCTATTATCTCATAGAATTTCCGTAATACCTCGCTTGGCAGTTCTCTTGTTTCATCGTACACATCTGCGATGTGACCAAAGGAAACTCCCATAAATTCTCCCCGTCTTCACAAATACTCTACTCTATTCTGACCGCGTCCAGAATCAAGTCCATTGAAGCGTGGGCATGACCGCTTATCACCGAGAACAGAATCTTTGTACCGCATTTAGCGTTAAAAGCACGAAGCATTAATTGGTTTTGTCGTTCCACTTCTAGCGCTGTGTTCTTCATGTTAATTCCTTGGTGCATCCTTCATCTAATCTTGCACGTTTGCCTCCGCTTGACCACGTATCTATTGGTACATCTGCTAAAAGGTGCTAGTGCGCCGCAGTATTCGGGTGTACATATATGGCGCTAAGAAATTCCCAAATGTCTTCAGATACGCGTTAGGGACGAGAAACCCCACCGCGCGGAGGAGAAGACTTGGCAATTTTCCCTCGTTTTCCTTCATCTCATAAAATCCTCTAAAGGCCATTTCAACTGCGACGCCCTTGGGGTAAAGGTTTCTTTTTCTAGAAATCCTCAATAATGTGTAAACCCTTTGGCTAAACTCTCTTTTTATGATCTCTTCCTTCTTCTTCTCACTGTGTGTAAAATGGCTTAAATAACCGCCTAGCACCACCCCAGAGTTTGAAACAAAGTCAGGCACGCATATTATTCCTTTCTTGAAGAGGATTTGTTCTGCTTGGTCGGTAAGTGGCATGTTTGCGCCTGGGCAAACTATCTTTGCTCTTACTTTATGAGCGTTCGTTGAATTAACAGTCCATGATCCTGCGCATGGAAGCAATATATCTACAGGCAACTGAAACAAATGATCCTGGGCAATTCTTTGGGCTTCGTCATACGTGTTTACTAGGGCATCACCATATGTTTTTCTCATGTCAATGAGTCTGTCCGTGTCTAAACCTTTTGGATTGTAAATTGCTCCCTTAGCAGTTGATATGGCAACTATCTTTGCTCCTTTTTCGGAGAAAGTTTGTGCTGCTGCGCTTCCGATTTTGCCAAATCCTTCTATTGCTACACTCGCGCTATCCAGCCCCAGCGCACCTTTTTGATGAGTGAACGTACGATTTTCTTCAAGAGTATTAAGAGCTTGCTCTGCTGAGTAGAGCATTGTCCAGCTAGTATATGTGTATGCGTAGATATGGCTAAGATAGACGTTCTCGTAGCTGTTTTTCTGTCTTTTGGCAGCGTTCAAAAGCCAAGCAATGTCCTGCTCCGACGTTCCCATATCGGTTCCTGGGATATAGTATCCAGCCTTAATTAACCGACTTATACTTTCGCCGAACTTCGCGAGGATCGATTTTTTCCTGTTCCTTGATAAAGTGCAACTGATTCTGATTCCCGTCTTGGCTCCACCCATTGGAATGCCTAGAAAACCATATTTCAGGGTCATATTCCTCGCTAGGCTCTTGACCTCCTCAAGTGTGACCGTCGACGACATCCTAACACCGCCGCAACTCTTATTCCCGACCATTGAATCGATCACCAGATACCCTGTAAAACCGAACTTCTTGTCTGAGACACCATACACCAACTCAGGCAGCATCATCTCATCCTCGAACAGAATGACACAAGATTACGCATCAACTGTACGTGCGCGTTGTGGACACACCTATAGGAATCTTACGACCCTTATAGGACGCAACATGTATGTGCGCTCTATAACCGAGCTAGCGGTCCATGCGCAGTCAATCTGCCATCTAGAGCCAGATCCCCATCAGAGCTGGACTCAGAGCCAATCGCTGTTGATGATGCTTCGAAGCAGTCACCGAAGACGGTTGATGGGCTACAGTTTTGAAGGGAAGCCAGTCCAAAGCGAACTTCGTCAACGCCGTCGTATGTGGCAGTGTTCTTGCCCTGTATAGAGGAAACGAGCACTCCGTTGACGTATAGTTCGCCACGCCCATTAACTGATTCCTCAACCCAGTGAAGTTCAACATCGTACCACTGGTTAAGTGAAGGACTTGAGCTGGAATACGCCGTCGTCCAACCCGTACCATGTCTAATTAGTAAGCTCCACTTGACAACGCCCCCAGTTTTCCACCAACCAGCATAAGCCACACCTTCGCCATTGGCTCTGAATGCGATAAAGTGGAAACGATCGCCATCGTCCGCGATTCCAGAAGACATCACTTTAACGTATCCTCGTGCATAAAGCTCCGAGGAAGATATTATCGTCTTGTAGGAATAGGCTTGCTCAACACCACCACCGCCGTTAGAGGTGAACTTGGCACTATATGCGCCGTGATGATACAAGGTGTTCACAACCGTTGAGGTCTCACTTGAAGTCAATCTTGTTCCTCCCCAGTTGCTAAAGCCGCCAGACTCGAAATCGTCTTCAAAGATTGTTGATGTTGAAGGAGGTGAAGGAGGTGGAGGAGGCGGAGGAGAAATGGCGGTCTGAAGAAGCATGATTGTGTATCCGTTTAACGAAAGAGTGGTTGTTGCCGCAACCGATCCAGTCTGTAAGCGTGGATCTACATACGAAACTGCCTTGTCAATCTTGAAATAGCTCAGGGTGCCCTCCAATCCGTGTAATTGAACATAACTCAGATAATCAACTTTGCAAATGATGAGCAGGTTTAACATGCCTCCGTGGATCCACGCAAGGGGTCGAATCGTGGATGAGGAGCTGGTTGTTTCTACAATTTGGTCTCCTATGGCTAGGTTGTTTCCTATCAGTTTTTGGACGTAGTATGGGTACCATGGTTTGTTGTCGTCGAGGTTAATCATTCCAAATCCGTAGCCACCAGTTGATTTGTGACTCAGTTCCCAAGATTTGCTGCTGCCAAAAGAGAAGTAAGTTGAGTAGTCAACATCGCTTAGCATGCTTCCTCTTACCATTAGAGCGGTCCAGACTGCTCCAACAACCTTCTGTATTCTAGGGTCTGTGCCGCTTGAAGCGGATGCTCCCCAATTGGATTCGGTGTTAATCGCCTGCAATTCGACTCCCCGAGCAGTACTCCATTTTTGCCTTGCGCTTTGAACACTATAAAATGAACCGGATTCCCAAGTAGAGTCAAAATATCTTCTTTCGGCTCTTTGAAGGACAGTGGAATCACTTTCGCTTAGACTGTTGGCATCGTATTTATGGAACGCGAGCATGTCAAGTTTTCCGCCGTGATCTATCCAATAATCCATGAACGGCTTTATCAGTGAGGAGTCGCTTCCAACAATGACCTTGGGATTTTCAGCGTGCATGGCATCGTAAGCACGATTGAAAACGTTCAGATAATAGCCAAGTCGGGTATAGTCCACAACATTGCTTTTTTTCCAGTAATAGAAATAAGCTTCATTGAAGAGGTCGTAATACCTTACATCCCAACCTTTGTCTTTGAAGTGTTTGACCCACGCTCTTGCGTATGCTGCATAGCTGTCTGGATAAGGCAACTTTGTAGTAGGGTTAATCGCCATTCCTGACGGAACACCGAGTATTCGGTCGTCTTTATAACAATACATCATAGTTATTTCGGGCTGCGCATCCACAGCAAAAATCGTCTGAACCATTGAATCCACTTTTGTCCAGTCGAAGGTTCCAGTTTTGGTTGCTTCGTTCCAGCTCGTGGCGGGTTGAAATCGATTGCTAAACATGCGGATCAGCCCAAAGTTAGCGTCCTTAGTCAATTGCTGGAGAACTGGCCTATCACGCCAGGTTCGCCATTCGTCACCAGGCATGGTTCCCAGAGAAAACCTGTTAGTACCAATGGTCTTGTCACTATTGACTGTTACATCAATAGGCGTCGCCCAGACAGGACCAACGAGCACCACGGAACTAGATATAATGGCAAGTAGAAAAATGGCACACACTCGCAGCAGGGCTTTGACAGACTTCAAATGACATCCTACTCGTTGACCTCCGATTGCCAAAAGCTATATTTTGATTTTCTTGGAAACGCGTTTTCCACATCAACAGTTGAAGGGAACGTTAATCATCAGCTCAGAGAGACGGCTAAGCCCAAACTCTGAAGAATCTTGACCACGCTCAAAGTTACGCTTTCAAAGCGGCTTTGGTCAGCCGCTTTCATTCCTTTCGAGATTTGCGGACAGACGGTGTGTAGCCAGCTGAGTAGAGGGAACTGGCTCTTGGCTCGCGCGTGCGTGCGATGAGCTTTTGATAATTTATTAGTGGGTTAATAAAGTGGTTTAGCGGGCTGATTTTTTCTATCACTTGTGCGGCATTTTCTAGTTCTGAAAGGGTCACGACCTTGGCTATTGGAATCAGTGTTGTGTACGTAACGAAATACGCAATTCCTCCCGCTACTACGTTGAATAGACGTCCTCCCATCGCTACGCTGAGCAACCCCGGTATTGTTGCGTGGAAGAGAATAGGCATGGGAGGTAGTTGAAGAAGCAAAATTACTGGAGTTGTGGAGATTATTGAGACAAGAAATATTTTGATAGTAGATCTGCTAGCGAACTCAATTTTGAGTTTCGTCTTTCCTATGTATGCTACGTACAATGTCCCGAGGGTGTGTGATCCCAGAAACGCCACAATTATCCCAACGACGCCATTTGTTCGCGCTAGTAATGGCGCAAGTGCAATGAAGGCTAAGACGTTGATTAAGGTCCTTTTGAGGACTATTCGCGTCTGCCCTAGACCATTGAACAAGCTGTCAAGAGTTAGGTAGCCTATTCCTACGAGGAAGTAGAGCGGGCAATACATTAAGAGGAAGAGTGAAGCGGATTGGTACGTAGAACCGTATATTATCTGAACTATGTCGTTTGACAAGATCATTATCAAGACTGCTAATGGAAGTATCAACAAAGCCGTGTATTTGTTCGCGAATTTGAAGAAATCCTTGGTTTTTCCGTTTGATGTAGTATTGAGTTTTGAGAACGCTGGCAGTAGCGCAGTCGTTACTGGCGCCGAAACTAACGTTACCAAAGTGACGAAGTTTGCAGCTGCTTTCAAGTTACCTATGTCAACATCCGAGGTGAACATAGCCAGTATTAGATTCTGGTAAGATGGAATGAAACCCGCCAAAAGCACAGACATGTAGAGTGGGATGCCGTAGCTCATCAAGATCTTCAGTTCGTGTGCAAAGTTGCTTCTGTCTTCGGTTTTCAAGTGTTTCTTAAGAAGGAAGAAGAGCATAACTGTGCCTGCTATCCCTGCGATTATGTAACCTGCAACGTATCCCATTATCGCTCCAGCCACGCTTAAGCCTAGCAAGACGAACGCTACTGATGCTACGGCTTTCGCAACTGCTTGCATATTCGTTGTCAGGGCGCTGTATTCAGTTTTGTCTAGGCCTACGAAAGCTGAGGTTGCTGCTGAGAATATTATTTGGAAGATTATTGAGACAGAGGCTATCCTGATGTATAATCCAAGGTCTGGTCTATTCAATAGAATGGCGGCAAAGTATTCTGCGAAGGCAAAGTTTGCGATGAAGATTATGGTTCCTATGAACGCTCTAAATAGCATTCCATACTTGATCAGTTGTGTCATTCGCCCAGTCTGGCCATTAGTGCGAAGCGATGCTGAGAATCGGATTAAGCCTTGGTTTATCCCGAGGTCCGCGAACAGGAAAAGGATTTGAGGAACCACAAGTGCTAGGGCATATTGCCCATATAGTTCTGGTCCAAGAAATCTTGCAACTAGAATCGACGCGATTGCAGAGATTATCGTGGAAAGGATGCTTCCAAATATGAGAAAGAAGCCCCCGCGGGCTGAATCTTCTGCAACCTTAAACATTTCGCTCGACATTTGATTCCCACATTGTCTAAGTGCTTTCTTTCATTTGGCGCTGGCCTTCTCTTATGATTCCTGCAGTAGCAAAAACTGTGGCCAGAGTGAGTAAGCTGAGGATCACCGGTGTCAATCGTATGCCCCAAGGTGAAAAATTGAGAAGTAAGCCTAGTATAGACACTAAAACGAAGCTCATGCAAATGCTAAGCAGCAATCGTTCTAACCTGTCGAGACTTTCTGACGACGTTTTTAAAGGTGGCTTTACGGGAAACAGGGCTTTTATGAAGCTGTAGCCAGGCAGCCAAATGACGAAAATTGTGCCAAGGATGTATCTTATGTACACTATGGGGTAGGCTTCTGGAACGGTGAATACGGTTACTGCGGTTGTTGTTGCTAGAATCATTGTTATCCAGTACCAAGAGGCTCTTTTCGTCTTCAAATATGTGCTTAGCTTCTGTGGAGTCGGCGCTGGGGACTCGTCTAATTTTATTTTTCCTTGGCTCTGAAGTCGTATGACTTGCTCGATGATTTCTTTTTCTGTGGCTGAGGTTCTCTCTTTCGTTAAGCGTACAAGCTGTTGTACGTTTTGAAGTTTCTCGTTCTTTATGAGTTGGATTATGGTCTGAGCCAGAGGTGCGTCTCCTTCCTTGCTATTGTTCAATGAAGTTCAGCCTCAGTGTGAAGCTCGTCCTGACATTTAAGATAGGAATCGACCAGATACATTAAATGCGCGCGTTCATGGCGGCAAGAGTATGTTGATGATTCTTATTGCTACGGTTGCTAAGAAGAGAACTGAGACACCTAACGCGGCGTTTCGCAGTCGTTTCCTGTTGATGTGGACATTGATCCTGCCGTAGTATGGTGAGAGCATTTCAGAAGTGATGAAGAGTATCAACGCGGTGATAGCTAACCAGAGACTAATGTCCCACAACCCTAAAGGAAAATACATTTATCTATGTGGCTCCTCTAGCAAGCGATATTCTATGCCTATGATCTGATCATCTTTGCTTATTTGCTCTTTTTCTATGACTATGGGTCTGCCTGTGGCTTTGGCCAAAGCACATGCGATGGCACTACTGATAGGATTGTCTAATGCAGTCTGGATGTTTGGCATTCTTTTGGCTTCCTTGTACACGTCTTTCAGAATCAGATCTTCTATTCTCACAAGTACTCGGTCTTTCTCAGATTTCATCTCGAAGTTTCTTGCGATTTCTAGGTCTTCCACAAACATTTTTGTCAGATTTAGTTCCATGGACTGGAGGTTCATTGTCGTGAAGCTCCTGCCCAAAATGCTTTCGAAGAGTCTAGTTAGTTCTGCACCAAGTGGTGTGAGTAGGATGCCCCTAGGTTCTTTTAAGAATATTCCCCGTTGATGTTGCTCGACTTGTTCAGGTGCTGGTAGATGTAAGTCTTCCTTCGCGCTGATGTAGACCTTGCTTGATTCGAATTCAGCGAGATATTTTGGAGGCAGATAAACTTCCCTGCCTCTGTAGCCTAGTTCGTTTATTATCTGGTTCAAGTTTTCGATTGGTGGTAGTGCTGTTGTGCTCAATAGAGTTTCTTTTACGTATGCTTCTGGCCTCACATAAAGGATTATCGCTCCCCAAAATACTAGGCCTAATCCTATTAGTGCTACAATTGAAGATTCGTAAATCACGGATAGAGAAAGGGCGATGGTGCCTGAACCTAATAAAAACCACGTGACAAGTCTGTTGGGTGCGATATCTAAGGTAAAATGTGCTGCTAAGACGTACCCGATAGAACCCAAGTTTATGACCAGCAGAAGCCCGATCAAACTCGCCGTGAGCCTTGCGTACACCCAGTATTGTTGTGCCCATAGGTAGTTGAACTGTAGTCCAAATCTGTAAAGGTCACCATGAACAATGAGGTCTAACTGATTGAAGAAAAACGCTGAGAGCGCAGAAGCAAGTGCGCCTACAAACAATAGGACTCCTATCAACAATGGTTTAAGCGTGATCCCAATGTGGCTACCGACTTGGATGTACGCCGCGGACACGCAGTTTAGAACAACAGTTAATCCAAGGAGGCCTAGAATCAATCTGATGTAAATCCAGTATCGTTCCGCCCATTCATAGCTGAACCGTAACCCGAACTCGTAGAGCGTGTGGTGAACAATATAGTCTATTTGGAAAACGAAAAAAACAGAAATGAGAACCGAAGCGACCCCTGTGAACAACAATAAGAGGAGTACCTTAGGCTTAATCGAGATTTCCATTTGCATCAATGCCCCTTGGTTGATGGTTAAACCTTGTTAAGAATTTCAATTCTTTCACGAATATCGCGAATTAAGTTTCTAATAAAAGTATTATGGTTTGATCTTAGTGTGTTTCTAACGCTTCTGAAGTCAATCTGCGTTTTCCATGTTTGTATTGGCTCGTCAAATTCATTGGTTATGCAACTTTTGATTATGCCAGTTTTCTCTGCTCCGATGAGCTTTTGTAGAAGCTCTTCTTTGGCAATGTTTTGTCCCGTGGTGCATTGATATTTGTTTGCAATAGCCTCTGTTGTTGGTGTTGTGGCTTTTTCTGTTTGATGAACTATGTCAATTATGCGTTTGTTTGATGCAGAGAGTTTCTGGTATGTGTTGGCATTCGTCTTTCTCTCTTTTCTTCTTTTGAGGGCAAATAAGAGGGTGGTTCCGATTAACAGCCCGCAAGTCGTGGCAACTATTTTGTCTCCATATCCTGACACAACTGCTGTTACTAGAGACGACGTTTTGATCGGTTGCCAATAATTAGCAATACTTCGGGCGAATGGCAAATATACTTTCTCCACACCTGCAAGGTCATCGGGACTGGAGATTAGGCCTGACTTCGCTAGATCGGCAGAATAAGACCAAAGGCTAATCTGTACGTTTCTCATCTCCCAAACCTCTCCTATCTTGAACGGTACTCTCTCGTACCAATAGAGGACTACTTCGGTTGGGTTCGAGTTTGGTCTTATAAAGGCAAAGAATCTTCCAGTAAGCGTGGGATTTGAAAGAATCGGGATGTCTCTCAAGTCCAAAACTGTGGCAGTTGGTCGACCGAACCTTGCTGGCCATGTAATAAGTGAAGCCTCCCACGAGTGACGAGTAGGCGAGATTTGGACGGTGACAACGATATATGCAAAGAAACTCCTGTTCGCGTTGTCTCGTGAGGTATAGGCAAAGAGGAGCGCTGCGTCTTGCTTCAGTATTCTCTCCACATCATTGTCTCTATACATGAATTCGAGATCCCAGCCAGAGATAATTGGCAATAGTTGCTTTGATTCTTCTTCCGAAATGGCTGCCAGATTTATCTCTGTAGGAGACTTTGCTACTGCAATCGGAGGCGTTTGAACCGAAAGAAAGAGAAATAGCACGAATATTACCAAAATTATCCTTAATGCGCTTCGCTTGTTTATAACATGACTTGGTTGCTTCAGCAGTCTTCCGCAGCTCAGACAGAAGTTGCGTTTGTTTCTCAAGCCTTTGTCGCAATAAGTACAACGAGATGGTGCAGCTCTGCTTGGATAGACCTTGACTTTCAAAATTCTTTCACCTACGAGGAGGAGGAGCATGGTTCCGAGGAAAATCAACACCAATCCACCAGTAAGGTGGAAGATTTCTGCAATGGTTGTCCCCCATTGATAGGCAAGGCTAAGGATGATGGTGATTCTTAACGTGTTTAACAGCAATAACATGGGGTATCCGATGACCATTAAACTAATCCGTTTCCATACAGCTGCCCTCAAGATGTAAGCAACAAAGATAGCGAAGACAGTGAAGCCCACAAATGAGTTTAGTCCGGAACTTGCAACGCCTACAGTAAAGGTGAGCGTATCTCCATTTGCTGCTGTGATCTCGATGGTCGGAACTTCAAGAAGTGTTGTAAAACTGGCTGGAACGCCTATGGCTTTAAGGAGGTTATATGATGATGTGGAGCTTATCCAAGACAGGTCTGACCAGAATGGATTAACTAGTTGAATGAAGTAGGGCTGGATGAAAAAGAGCAGAGCTACGGGGAATAGTAACGCTCTCAAGGTTTCAAGGTTGAAGACTAACACTATGACTCCCGCAACGAAAAATGGAAAGGATAAGAGGTGAAACTCAAGGGCGTAAGATGTGTATGACCCCAAAAAATATGTAAGGAAACTAACTGAAAATAATGATATTCCGGCTATCATTTGACCTGTCAAGATCAGAGCGCGCGCTCTATGTTGGTCGCTGCCTTGAAACGAGACTGCATTGAGCATTTTCCTCTTTCTGTATAGAATGAATAATATAAGCAAGGGTGTAATGAGGGTATAGTTCATAAAGTCGTTAACAAGAGCATCTCTAAAGACTAGGTCTAGGTCCTGCCAGTAGATAATCATTGCAGGGACTAGAATAGCTAACGATTCGGCCACAACAGTTATTCTGCTTTTTGAAGACTCGTTGTCGAGTCTCCAATAGGAAGATCTATGCAACTTTCACCACACTCCTACTGATACTATGCCCAAGCATTTCAGACTCAGTCAAGTGCACCTTAGTCTGTCTTGCTTTGCACCACATTGATGAATATGGTTGCCATGTTCTGGCTGAACAAAGTGATAATATCGCGCTCTAGTTTCGAGGGTTGGGGCTGAAGTGCCTGTAAGCGGTTGACTCGATATTAGACCTATTGTAAGCGCGCGTTATTCGCGTCGAAGTCTGTGTAGATGTGTAGAACGTATGCGCAGCAAGGTTTAATTATATTGATTCTTAAGACATACTACAGATTAAGCGGGGCACTCATTTTGAGCAGGTTTGAATTAAGAAAGGCTGCAAAAATTGCCTTGCTACTCACCATACTATTTGTCTCCGTGGCTATGACAAGCTTTGGCTTCGAATCTTCTAACGTCATACCGTCGATTGGTTCAATTAGATATTCCGATCCACCTGAGGCAGATGTAGATGTAACCGTGAATTTCGCTAACGTAATTGGTACGAACTATTTTCAAATTGGAACCATGCCTGACTTGGAATGGCGTACTTGGCATGATAGACCAGTTCTCCAGCAGTTGACTAAAGATGCCAACTTTAAGTTGATACGCATGTTTAGTCATCGCTTTCAACCGGCCACGAGCTGGAACGAAGCAACCAAAACTGGAACCTTCGACTGGACAAATGTCGACTCAATGGTTGAGACGATTTTTGAAGTAGGTGCTCAACCCGAAATAACCATAATGTATTCTTATTCAAACGATAGGATACTTGGAGTTCCTTCTGGGATGACAATTGACTCTGTTACGAAGTTGCCGAAACCAGAACAGTACGCGGCGTATGCAAAAGCGTGGGTCAAGCACTTCAAAGACAAAGGTTGGAGTGTAAAGTATTACGATCTTATAAATGAAGCTTACATTTACTACTGGCATAGCAGCAGTCCAGACTATTCTAGGCTTGGTTATTATCTTGCTGTTTTCAATGCGGCTTACGATGCCATGCACGCTGAGAACTCTCAAGTCATTGTTGGAAGCGACTCGGGTCTAACTAAACCCTTTTTGGATTATTGGATAGATCACGGCGGAAAACTTGACATGCTCGCATTCCATAAATATGATGCAGACACTAGAAGCTGGTCTGATTCCACTGTTTTTCAAAAAGCTGAAACAAAGTATGTTGTGACCAACAGCCTCTTCTACGGTGTTCAAGACGCAAGAAAAAAATGGTACGACGCTCATGGGGTCACATTGGCTGCGATTAACACCGAATCCAACTGGGGAGCATACTGTTCGGAAGGAACTGACGATAGAATCCAACAAATGGCAGGAGCAGTCTGGACCGCTCTAATGGTAAGAGGAAGCATACTAAGTGGCGTCGACTATTCAATCTACTTTACACTACTCAGCAGCAAAAGCTGGGAATCAGGTCATAAAACATACGGCTGGGGCTTTGGCATGATTAATATGGACGACAACGAACCTTGGTATCCATACTACGTCAACAAAATGATAGGAAACAACCTAGCCGTCGCAGACCAAATTGTAGAAACAACGAGTTCAACTAATGATGTTCGCAGTCTTGCTTGGCTGCACGATGGGAGGCTGATGATCTTACTTATCAACAAGGTGAACCAACCAAGAACTATTAGTATAAGAGGACTTCGAGGACAGCTAACATTCTTCAAGATTGACGACACAATCTCTTACGAAACGCCCGGCGTCCAAACAGGGGTGATCAACCCCACAGATCTTTTGAACACTATTGGGTACGGTGTGATTTTGTTGCAGACTTCGATATAGAATCATCTGCAAGATAGCACTTTTTCACTATCATGCACCAGTTCCATTATGATTTCTTACTAGGACAATGGAATATTCATTCGAATACACGCGGTTAAAAGGCGGTGAGCCCAAAAACAAGTCCATGTCCAGATCTCTTCCTGAATAACGTTCTCTTAGAACAGTCAGCTGGGAAACGTAGACAAGTTCGATCCTTTCTTCTTCTATAAAGCTAGAATTGAACACATCGGGTCGCGTGCCCGCAAGGTGATAGTCACTGTAAACTTTGCTGAAGTTGCCATAAAAGGCAAAGATGCCCGCTGCCTTGAAACTGCCTAGGATTATTCCGTGAAAGTTAGAACTAGCGAATTTTGCCGAGCTAATTTCCCAATCATGTGTCATAGTTGTTTCCACTTCATTCCAGTATAATGACGCGAAGTTGATAGGAAGCGTCGCCAAAAGCAGAAGCAGCACCAAGGCTCCCACTTTCCTTCTCTTCAAGATCAAATAGCCCGAGCATATCGACAAGGGAACAAATGCAACCCTAATCGTCCTTTCCAAGGGAAGAATGCCCAAGAGAGTCAAAGGGGCGGCGATAACACTAGCAGTCAACAAGGCCAGAAGAAAAGTGAATTTCTTTTTGCTTTGTTTCCAAAGCAGGTAGCCTCCAAAAAAAGAAGTCAATCCAATAGTTAGGTACAAGACTCGCCTATACTGTAGAAGGGTCGATATTTCTGAAGGGTAGTACTCCAGCAGAGGTCGCGCAGCTACTGAGGAACCCCAATCTAAGATAACTGTCCTGAAGGCATTCCTGAAGCCCTGAACAACACTGGCAAAATAACTGAGGCCAAAGAACGAGGTCCAAGCTACGAACAGTATCACTGCGACCATTACCAGACCGTACATTGCAAACCTGGTCTTCCAGATTCTTTTTCCGAGCACAAGCAAGACTAACATGAACAGAAGAGTTGCGAATTCAGTCACTGGGTGGGTTGTGGCAATTCCAATTAACAATAGCAAAATTACGGCAAAATTCTCCCTTGAATAGAAGCTAAACCCGGCATTTTCTTGTATACTCTTTGCTAAGAAAGCGAGAAGTAAGAAGAAGAACAACCAGCCAAAAATCTCAGGCGAAAAATGAAATGTTAGAGCAAATGTTGACAATCCATAGACAAGCACGGAGATAGTTGCTAGTTTTAGATTCTTGAAAAGATTGCTAATAAACAATGTTAAGAAAGCGAAGAACAGCGGTATTAAAATCAGCGGCAGAATCCTCAGTAGTGACGTGAGCTCGATGCCTGTAGCAATTGAGAAGATTGACAAGAAGATGAAAGATGACGGGTAAGCTTGGTAATGGAACTTTTCCGGTTGCAGATTTCCATTTTCAACTATGCCTTTCGCGGCTCTTCCATGAACCCAACTGTCAACGAACCTAGGGTTTGACTCGGCAATATATGGTAGCCCGTAGAATACCGTCAGGATAACTAATAACGTCACGAACATGAATCCATATGCTGCTCTTCGCGTAAGCCCATTTGGATTGTGGAGACATAGAAACATCAGCAACGCCTCAAGAGCAAAAAGAGCTATCCAGACACTCAAAGGAACGTAATATATGAGGTCTGAGGTGGTCAAATCGAAGCGGTCTAGCATCCCATGTGGGACAATTCGAAGAAACCACAGGGAGAATACCATCAAAACTAAGGAGAACGTGAAGCAAAGGAGCATAACAGAGAATTGAGAGACTTTTACTTTCATTTCCATCCGCCGTTGTTTGCTCGTAAGTTACTTGGAGTCAGAGGTGCTCATCTTGTTCACAGTCTTAAATCTATCCATATTTATTAGGTTTCAAATCATATGGCTGACTCGGTTAGTTAGTGTTCAAACGGGTTGATCTTTGAGACGAAGCTTGATCGCTTTCCGCTTGGCAACGGCGGAAGAGAGTCAACAAATTCAACCTCTACCGTGATGCTATCCCCTAAATATTTGCGCACATATTTAATCAAAAAATCAGTGTGTTTTTGCGAATATCCTTCCCCCTTAACGGCTCTAATCACAACTTTGCCAAGACTCTCCTGAACGATGCGATATTGCTCCATCGGTACATGCATTAAAGCCATCCCAATAACGCCTGGACCTGCAGGACACACGGGAACGACACGGTTCAGTTGCTTGTCATAAACAGCCATGAACTCAGATACTCTCCCTTCAATAGACGACATCAGAGGCAGACCGCGTCCACAGTTGCAAACGTCATCAGATGACCTACCAACATCTTGTATGTCATATCTAATAAGTGGCATAGAGAAATTCCGCAGACTTGTGACCAAAATCAGACCATCCTCTCCTATCGCTGCATGTTCATTGTCCCTAGTGAACTCCACAACAACATTTTCGGCACTGATGTGATAACCAGAGTGTTCCTCACACTCTGCCGCAATCCCTCCGATTTCACGACTCCCATAATAGTCAAAAACCGGGCAACCAAATGCTTCCTCGATCATTTTCCTCTTGAAATCCAATAGAGTTTCGGCGGATGTAATGACGGCTTTGGGTTGCACACCTCTGATATCATGTTCCAGCAGGTACTTTGCAATCATGAAGACAGGAGTTGCATATCCTCTGATTATTTCAGGATTCAACTTCCTTAGCACACTCGCAAACCTTTTCAATACCTCATCCGACATAACATAGGCATCCGCAACGACTACTCTCTCTAAGGCCTTCGTAAAACGAGTGACTATACCTTTATAGTTTGATAAATCGGCAGGTGAGCCCCAAACCATGAAACAAAGGTCACCCAGCCTATAACCAGCCCAGCTATATGCTCTATATTCCGCTGCAACCTCCCAACTAAGCTTCTTCTTAGTAACATAGAACTTGATCGGACTCCCAGTGCCACCACTCTCGTAGGGAATCAGCCTACTTCTAGGAAAACCTCTTGAAACCAAATCTTCAAAATTCTTCCTAATATCCGCCTTAGTTAAGACAGGTAGCTTTGCTAAATCATCAACACTTCTAACGTCACTTAGTGACAAGCCTCTTTCTCTAAACACTCTCCTGTAGTAAGGCACAGTATCGTACGCATGCCTCAATAAGACACGCAAATTCCCATTCTGCAGACTCTCAATTTCCACACGAGGAAGCCACTGAGTCTTCTGCAGAACACGACTAGATTTGAATCTAGAAGTTCTTCTAACGATATCGTAAACAGGTACCACAAGATTCTCGGCCAAAAACGAATATTTCACAGCTATACGCCCTGTCAGCAGTTCAAAAAGCTAATTGAATACTTTGCATACACCACTATCTCTCAGTAGACGCAATCGCGCAAACCTCATAGCTGAACTTTTTCAGGAAGCGCTGTGGCCTGATGTCGTTTTTCCTCGACCTTTTCAATTTTTTCACACATTTCCTCAAGAACCTTGACAACTCTATACCCATCTTCAACCGTGACAGGAGGTTCACTATCATTGATTAAACTTTGAGCAAACAGCTTGATGTACATCTCGTGTCCACTTCTCCATCGTCCAAAAGTGATTTTGGCAATGTTCTTTGCTGTCGACGTCATCAATTGGGTTGCTTGCCTAAGAGAATCAGAGACTTTGCTGAATCTGTTAGTCACTCTTTTTGGTAGCTTACTTGTCGTCGCATTTATAATATCTAGTTTTAGAATCGCTTTTTTGCCATATAGATTGAGGAAAATAGCATCTCTGGGAGAATTAAAAGACGCATAAGCTCTCGCCAACTTCCTTCCAACTTTAAAAGTAGCGCAGAGCTCATCAGATCTCATCCATGCATATTCACCAGTCTTTTCAACGAGAACATCACCTACCTCAACTTCGCCTAAGAAGTGTCTTATCAGATAAATAGGGTGAGCAAGCATTTCGCTAAACCTTCCGCCCGGAAGACTGTGACACCAATGATGTTCATTAGCAGCCATGGAATCATCCTTTGTACTAAGCGCCTCGACATCTACATTAGTTATTTCTCCAAGGAATCCTTTTTTCGTGAGAGACGTAGCCTCAAGAACTGGAGGTTCAAACAACCAGTTGTGTATCACGCCAGCTTTCATGCTGGTCGTTTCTTGGCATTCAACAATTTTTTTTGCATCTTTGACAGTCATTGTCATCGGTTTTTCGATTAATACATTAGACCCAGCTTCCATAGCTTGAACCGCTAAAGATGCGTGGGCCTGAGGCGGGGTGCAAATGTCTACGAGATCGATTTTGCTATGTTCCATCATGTCCGAGAGTGATGTGTAGTGCGCAGGAATGTTCCAAATCTCAGCTGTATGTCTGGCTATAGTTTCGTTTAAGTCGACAACAGCGATCAGTCGAGCTCTAGGAACTCCCTTCCATGCTCGTAGGTGTCCGTTTGCTACATAACCACAGCCGACCAATGCAACTTTTATTTCTCTCATTTATAGATCACTCGTGAACTTTTTCGTCTTCCTCCAAGTTGATTTAAGTCTGTCCTGACGAATCGTTTCTACCAGTGCTACTATGATCTTTCTATGCTATTCAGCTTCAACCACGGATACTGGTGTCTCAATTGTCCTGTCCTTTGCGGAGCTCACGAAGGATTCAACAGCCATCTGTCACGAGAGTTCCAGACTAAGTCAAGTGTTCACAAACACTTATGAATTCTCTAATAGTAGCTTCATTACTGAACCTCTTAAGAAATGCATCTCTATTCTTAAGCCCTAAATCATCCACGGTTTCTCTGCTCAGACCTCTTACAGACTCAATTGCTTCTGCTAATCGCTTGTGATCTCCGGTTTCGCACAAAATAGTAGCCTCGCATCCCTCGACTTGCTCAGGTATTCCACCGATGTTAGAAGCGATAACAAATCTTCCTCTGAGAATAGCTTCAACAACAACATATGGCCAAGGTTCAGGCCAAATCGATGGGACAATTACAGCGCGAATATTCCTGTACAGTTCCATAAATTGATCGCTGTTAAGTTTTCCATGTAGAATAAAGCCGAGTGAGCCCAAAAATGCAGCGAGATGTCCAACTAGGCCGGGAAATTTCGTTGCATGAATATTTACTACTTTGTGGTTAGTGCAGTAAGTGTGCCTCATTGCGTAACATAACGAATTAAATCCTTTTAATGAGCTTGGTCCTCCGAAATATCCAAAATCATCGCCTTCGATGCCTACGCGCGAATATTCTGGTGCTGGATTGTGTATTACGTGGGTTTTCTTGCTTAAAGACCGCATCCTATTGACAATTATGTTTCTTTGCGCATTGGATACACATATTATAGCGTCGCTCAGCCTGACGGATTTGCCTAAGTAGCGTCCAAAGGTTGAATTCAGTGCAGTAGATGTTATGGTTCCTGTGAAGCCTCTGCCTTGGTTCTTTTCAAAAACGTACACGCACGTTGGTGGACAGAGCAGACCGTGATGGTTGCAGATGGCGCCCTTCGCTATGTCATAAAGATTAGATATGGGACATATAGGAATATAGTCATGTAGGTGCAGAATAACAGGCTTTCCGTAAGCTTTTGCCAATGGAATTGCCGAATACCATAACCTGGGGATATATACGACATCGGCCCACTTCACCATTCTTCTCATGAAGCTGGAAAGCAGAACATCGAATCTTTGCAATATTGAATATTTAACGCTTCCACCTGCCTTAAACAAGGGTAACCGATAAATCGCAGGATTCTCTTTTCTTGAAACCTCTAAATCGGAAGGCAATCTATTCGTAACTACAACAACATTAAGATTTGCTTCGCTCAGAAGCCTAGCGTACAAATACGTGGCGAGTTCAGCACCACTACCATGAGGATAAAACAATTCGCTAAGAAACAGAACATTCATTTTGCATCAACGTTCATATCTCGAAGATTTCAAGCGCGCGCATAAGTTGCTTTTCGTAGATGGTTTCCAACCATGTCGCAACATCATTCTAGTTTGGAATATTCGTCCGATTCAATCCTGCGTAACTCGTTTGTCCAGCACACGCAGTCCTTGAGTACTGAGTTCAGAGGCATTTTGCTAGCTTATTACGATTTATTTATAGGCGTCTTCTCCCTGTCTACCACATTAAGAACCTTGCAAACAGCTCTTTCACTTTCTAACGAAGCGAGTGCGCTTATTTTGTCTATTCTACATCAGATCTAAGCTTTTCGGGCGCTATTCCAGAGTTCGTAACCATGCCGCAAGCCGGACAGAATCTTGTGGAGGCATGATGGTCTGTAGAAAGTCAGTATTGCAGTACCAGCCAGCATGTACCATATGTTTTTGAATGAGCGATGACCGTGCCATTTCAGTACGAAATAGGTGTGATTACGTGCCTTCCAGTAGATGCGTCGGGACCATTCCGTCTGATTCCTATTTCCACCCTCTTCTACGGGAAGATGATAAACGTACGCTCTGTCATCAGTAAGGATCTTAAACCCTAGTTGTAATATTTGGCGTTGAAGATCCGTTTCCTCTCTGAATCCCGTTCCTTGATAATTTTCGTCGTAAAATACCTTCCTTAGAGCATTCATTCTGATCATCATAAAAGCCGTTGTTTCTTTTCCTTCGTACACTTCCTTGGAACTGCTTCCAAAAACCCAGCCACTCACTCTAGTTAGGCACCTAGCAACTTTTTTTGGAACCCCACCCAAGAAAAATTCTGGATCGATGTTCCTTCTTTCAAGACTTACCCATCGACCCCCAACAATGCCCACATCGTCTTGCATCCTCAAATCATCAACCATTATTTGTATTACTCTGTTGTGTGGCAATAAGCAATCATCATCAAGCAAAAGGACGTATTCCACCTCGCCTACGTTTTTTGCAACTAGTTTCAACAAAGCGTTTCGCGCATTTGTAGATCCTCTGCGCCCCACATTTAGTTCACTCACTATTTTCTTTGGGTTTTTCATCAGAATCCTCTTGTATGCCCATAATTTCTCTTCCTCAGAGGCATCAGCTTCAACTACTATTTTTTCCACACTTTCAAAAAGCAACAATCTTCTTAGGGTAGACTCTAACATCTCTGGCCTGTCATATGAGGGAATTGCCACTACAATCTTTTCCACGATTGTCACCGATGTCTCTGCTACGCTCTAGACGACAAATACGCAAGCTTATACTGATCTGCCACTTTATTCCAATTCCATACATCCGACGGCACATTAAAATCGGCGGATTGTGATAAGGCCATAGCTATTTTTTTGGCAAGTTCCTTACGATCCATGGCTCTGGCAAGATATCCATTCACACCATTCCTAACTCTGTATTTTAAGGCTCCAACGGCATAAGCTACTACTAACTTTCTTCTTGCCCACGCTTCGCTTGCTACAAGCGAATATGCTTCAACGACATCACTCAAACTGGGAATGATTATAACACCCGCAATGTCTATGAGCGCTACTTTTTCCTTGTCAGTTACCTTGCCGAGGTGCACGATTCCATAAGATTCAAAATCTTTTGCGTGCTTTTTGGTCTCATTAGGAAAATTCTTGCTCGGACCAGCTATAACTAACTTTACTCGATATCCAGCTTTTCTCAACATGCCTACTGCGGATATGGCATGATTTACTCCTTTTGCCTTGTGGGTTCTACCCAAGAAAAGCACAATGCTCTCTTCCTTTTGGTATTTGATCTTATCTTTAACAATTTGGACTGTTCTTGGACAAGGTATTCCTGTCAAAACATGGTTCTCAATACCAGGAGGGATAACAACTACCTTGTGCTTGTACACGTGCAATTTATCCGCGTCATAAGGGTTTTCTACGTGTACTCTGTATGATATCCATACTACAACGGTTTGCTGAATCGCTGTGAATATGCCGAACATGCGATTTATTTTGTCGTGATGTTTAAAATCATCCGCGTAAGCCAGTACAGTTGTTATTAATGGTTTATGTAAGAACCTTGATACTAAAGCTGAGAAAAACACGAATGGATTGTCGGGGCAATGAGCGTGAACCAAGTCTGCTTCCTTCAAGTTTTGTACTATTCGGCGCAAAGAAGAAAAACCTGGCAGGCACAGCCGCGCACGAAGTCTGTATGAAGGAATTTCGATATATTTGATCTGATCTGCCTTGTGACAAACGGGATTTTTGCTTACACCAGGGCATAATACCTCAACTTCAAAACCATGTTTAGACAGTTTTTCACTCAGTTTTCGGATTACGTATTCACGCCCTCCAAGCGTTCCATAAACTGGCCCACCACATACTTGTATAACTTTCATGTCAAATCCCCTGACGTGACACGCGCAGCACTATAATAATCACTAGAGATAACAATCATTAAAAAGCGAGCGCCGACGAGGGTTAAACATTCAACTCGTGACCCTTGAGCTCTGAGACAACTTTCATGAGCTTACCGCTCTTGTCCAGCGGAATATCATCGACAAACTCTATCTCAAAAGTCACCGTTGACTCGTCAACGCGGAACAATTTCCTGAGATACTCCAATAACTCCATTTTCATAACCCTGTCATCAACACTGCCATCCTTCTTCTTTACAAGAAACTTGAAGAAATTAAGCTTCTTCTGAATAACACGATATTGGTCTAGGTTACGGTAAAACTTGAAGAACATCATTCCATCACCAATAACTAATGGTGAAAGTATCCGTCCATCAGGGAGAAAGATCAAGGAATCTTTTCGACCTTCCACCACCTTCATCAATGGAAAAGTTCGACCACATGGACATTCCTTCTCTTCCGAGGCTACGCCCACGTCTCCAACCGTGTAACGAATAAACGGTGTGGCAAAATTGAAGAGACTGGTGCAAACTATCTCACCTCTCTCACCAGGTGCAACTTCATCCCCGTTCTTGTCAACAAACTGCACAATAATCGAGTCAGCATCAATGTGATACCCGACCCTTTCTGGACACTGCCAAGCGATTCTCTCAAATTCAATACTTGCATATTGATCATAGAATGGAGCGTCAAAAACCTTCTCAATAAACTGTCGATCAGATTGATCTATCAGCTCGGCACCGCCGATAATGAACCTTGGAGTAATTGCTCTCAAACCGTGCTTTTCCGCCTCTTTTGCCACCAGCAGAAGAGAACTGGAGTACCCATCTAAAACGTCGGGCTTCAGTTTTTTCAAAGCTGACAATTGCATGACCGGATCATCGAATACTGAAAGCGGGGTCAAAGCGTAAAGACTCAGAATTCGCTGAGGCAAGGTAACCTCTTCCATGTGCTGAGGAGTGACTATGACAACCCAGCGATCCCTAGGTTTCTGACCACAACTAATATTGGCTCGCAAATGCTTTACTTTTCTATACTCATCCTCTTTTGCACTTATTCTAATATCAATTGGCTGCCCGGTTGATCCGCTCGTCGATACGACCCGAAGACTGCTAACGTGAAATTCTCTGGAAACCATCCTGTCTTTGTTTTTCCTCAGCTCATTCTTCGTCAGAATAGGCAATTTGTCTAAATCGGTAACGTTCTTCACGTCGGATGGTCTAAGTCCCAACTGATCAAATCTTTCATGATAGAAAGGAACCGAATCATAAGCATGTCTCACGATTTTTCTGAGCCGTTTATTCTGGTATTCCATCAACCTCTCATTAGTCCAATAGGCACGTTTCATCATGCTGCGTAGGTAATACAAAACTCGAAAATAGTTCGTCAATTCTCCTACCTTCTTAGGCTCGTGCCACATTTTATTTCATTTAACGAAAGAGGCGATGGTTTGTTCCAGTGCTTTTTTTATGTCTTTCTGCAACGCTGGGATTCGCTCTTTTAACAGAGCCGTTTTCTCATCTCTTTTGCTCCAAACGTAATCAATGCTTGATAAGAGCTTTTCGTGAGAAATGTCACTTACGGGAAAAACGCAATCACCCATACCTAATCCCTCAAAGAAACCCGTCTGCTTGTGGTCGTATGCAATACACAAAGTTGGCACGAATCCCGACACCGCCAAAACCGCCGGATGCATCTTCGAAGAGATAACCATATCCATTTGATCCAGGAGTGATTTGAATTCGTCGGCGGTGTCTACGTTCATGATTCTTGCTCGATTCTTGTTTTTCATTTCTTGCATTATGCGTTCACATGTTTCTAAATCGTCTAATGGGAAGCCACTAACATAGTGTGGCAAGAACACCACAAAGAACCCGTGCTTTTCTACAGCCTTATCAAGAGCGTCAGCATGCGCAACAATATATCTGTAGGTTTCTTTTTCAGAGAAGCTGAGGCTGTAGAAGCCTGCAGATACCCCCATCACGGGATGGAAAGGACTCCTAAAAACCACGTTATGCGCCGATCTAAACAGTAATGTGGTGTCAGAAGTCAAAATTTCAGGAGACCTTATGCCTAGGGATTTGACCGTCAGATAAGAAACAGGTTCTCTGACTAGAATACAAACACAGTTGTTTAGTGCAAGTCTCGTTAGGAAACGTCCTATCCAAGTCCTAAAAGGACCAACTGAATTAGGAAACATAACCACGGGCTTGCCCAAGAATTTGGCAATCAGGATCTCCCACGTTCTCGAAACTAACATGGACCACCATGTGAAGAGCCAGTAAACATTCGATGGTAGAAAAGGTGACATTTCCTTAAAATTCTCATCACTGTACGAGATCACCACGTTGCAGTCTCTTACATGTTTCAGAACCTCAGCGCGATAAAAAGCTCTTAAATCGGCCTTGACAAGGATAGCGGAAATAACAGATGATATAGCCTGAATTGGCATTAGTATTAAACTTCCCAACGCAAAGGCCTTGTATCTCCAACTATTCCGATCATACCCGAATTTTCTTGCAAACGAATCTGCTCTTTCATACGGAATGTCAACTAATGGAGGCAACACGGCATTTAGAGATAAATTTAGCCGTTTCACCCCTTCAATATCAGTTGTGGAAACCGAAAAGGTGACATCGCCCAAGGCAATATCCTTTATTGCGGAAATATCGCTTTTTAGGAGTGCCTGCGTGCCCTTGTTGCTCATGTTGCCTACGTGGATAATGTGCACCTGAAAAGTGGCCAAGAAGCCCACAGACTCCTCAGATCAAAGAAAGAAACTTACGTAGTCCATAATAGAGCCTAAAAAGCGGAAAGGGAACATGGATCAATAATGATCTTAAGCGTTTTGAAGACGCGTTAATGTTAAAGTACGCAAAAAGCGTTCTCAAAAAAGCAGCAAACGAGATTGAGGAGTTTGGAGTTGGACTAAAAATGGGTATCTCTTTGCCAACGGATTTAAGTGTAGACAGCCGCGCTCCTAGATCGTTTTTCTTGAATTTTAAAGGCTCCGCTTGTGATTGCTTAATCTTTTCAGGTTCAACAGGTCTTATCGATATGGCACCAGCCGAATTCGCAAGAGCCAGAAGGTTCTCCGCAGCGTCTGTTCTCGTCAGGATAATAGATTCTCCCAATCCCCAACGCTTTAGCTCTGGAAGCCAAGCATCACCTAAAGAAATGTCAGCGAGCTCGTTAGTATGGTCTGGGCACATTATGCAACGCATTGGAGTGAAGAAGAAAGAAGAAAAAACAGGCCAATAAGAGTTCCACCCTCTGCATGGTATGCTTGAATTCGAACCGTCCCTAAGCCGGATTGACATAGAACCTGGCCATCCCTTGCCCCTATAGTTAAGCTCAATTACCTGCTCTTTTCTGACGCCCACTTTTTCTAGCAGGAATTCTGTGCCGAGGAAGTCAGCAGTGCGCGAACAGAAGAGACCTATACGCAAAGCTATTCTTTCCTGCAATATCTTCGAGACTCTCTCTGCCTTTCGAATCCCGTGAATGTGGCAAGGCAAACCTACAACGGCGAATCTACCACTTTCTCTGATGATTTGATGCAAGACTTCGTTCATTGAAACGGGGCAATACTTTGATCTAGTGGCTGAGATAATTTCTTCCTTTGTCCTCGCAACAAATGGTTCTGTTTCCAGAGGACGATCTTTTTTCATTCTTACGACAAGAGCCCCATCAATTATGCCTTGTTCTAAAGCAAAAATCAGCAGTCTAGGTGCAATGCCGCCAGAAGATGCATGATTTCGAACTTCATTATTCGAATGACCAATGTAACATCTTAAATAATTGCCTAACGACGTGTCCCTTGGTTGCTTCTTGAAAATTCCATTGTTCAATTCCTCAAAACTCACTCTATGACCGGGGCAGGACTTGACACAAAGTCCACACTTATTACATTTCTCTTCATGTAGCTTGGGCAGCAGGAGTCCTCTGCATCTTTCCATTTCAATGGCTTCGCTAGGACATACACCAGCGCAAGTTCCGCATCCCGTGCAGAGCCCAAAATCAGCGATCCTTTTTATGGTATACATCCTTTTCAATCACTTTGGTTCTGATTGCCGCGAGCCATATGTCGAACGCCATTTTGCAGACCTATCTCCCCTCAAGTAGTCGACGAAGCCTAGAATGATCCCTTTTGCCCAGTGGTGTCCTTTGTCGCCAAAGAGCAGCAAGAGGGGTGTTGCGAAGGGCAAAAGCCTGTAGAAGACTCTCACCATCACCGGAGGTTTTGTCATCGCCAAAGCCTGGTATATACCTCCAACAGTTCTTCTCTTGTATTCTTCTTCTTGGTTTGAATTCGAGGTTCTTCTAGTGCTTACATAGCATTCTCCGCAAAAAAGTGCTTTGTACCCATTTTCCAGAACTTTGAACAAAATGTAACTATCTTCGGCCTTGCACCCTTTCAGTGGCAGTATGTTTCGAAAAACATGATGCCTCACCAACATCAATTCACCGCTAGCAGCAATTGGAACTCTTTTCCTCAAAGCGTCCAGAATAGAATAAAATAGAACCTGCGGGCCATATTTGACATCAACCCTCGCATAAACTAAAGAAGCCTGTTCGTGGTTGAGAAGGCGCAAAGATGCCTCTAAGTTATAAATCTCAGTATCAACATCGTTAAGAGCAACGATTTCCGTGTCCTTTGGGACATATTTCGCAGCGAAATTTATTGCGTCATACTTCCCCCTAGGTTGCCGATAAAGAACTTTAGGATGATTTATCTTCTCACCGCAGACGATTATGTAAGGAAGGCCTAAACCATCTAGTTCTCGAGTTTTTCTCTCCACCTCGGATCCTTCTCTAGCTAGAACAATGAGGAAGACTTTCATTTCTTTCAACCACGCAGCTAGCTATGAGTAAACAGAATTAGCGGCTTATACTTTGAGAACAGTTAGGTAATAAGTTCTGCACCTTTCTGCTAATAACCCTTAAGAAATCCGTAAGTCATCTGGTGCGTTTGATCTTTTCACCGACTATCTCCATATGGTCGATCTAGAGCAAACGTTGGCTATAGGCTTTCTATGATAATTCTTTTCAATATACTGAAGCCATGCCTTAGTTTGAGTTTCTTCTCGCCTAATCGTGGTCTGTACGGTATCGAAACTTCCTTGATTTGATATCCGCATCGTTCAACTTGGTGGTTTAGCTCTGCTTCAAAGTCAAAGCCTTTAGACTTAGGGGTCCAGCCTTTCAAAATCTTCCAGCGTACCACCCTTAAGCCTGTCAACGGATCGTTCATGTCTACCCCGTTCAGGATGAGTTGAGCAATTGCCAAGACTCGATTTCCAACATAGAATGGATTCTTCATCGCATCAGTCGTCAGGAGATGATTAAACCTGTTTCCAGCAACCATTCCAACGCTCGGCGCATCTTCCAGAATTCGAACCATGGCCAAAATGTATTTAGCAGGATACGTAAAGTCTGCGTCAGTTAAAACAATGTATCTTGGTTCAGAATTGATGCTCGCTAAGCCTTCCGAGATCGCGTTCCCCTTTCCATGTCCTCTTTGAATGAGGACTTCTGCTCCCAGTTCCTTTGCTATCTCAACTGTTCTGTCGGTGCTGTTGCCGTCCACAACCAGATATGACGGATCTTCAAGAATTTCTTTGAGCTCCGCTAGGGTGGGACCTATGCCCTTTTCCTCGTTGAGGGCTGCAATGACCACCACGATGGACGGGAAATTCAACAGCTTTTCCTCATTCTCCCTTCAGAGGCAATCGCATATGCACTAAGAGGTAATAAATGCTGTGATAACTTAAACTATTATGGAGAAATGTTCTAGAACAAATGTTCACGCAGTTTTCAAATGACCCGTTTCTAAGCCGTCATGTTTAGCCATATGCCGACAAAAGGGTTTCGATACCGAAAATCGGAAACAGAATAATCGTAAACCCAAAGTTCGAAGAACAGTTGATAATAAAACCCCAAATTCTCTGAATCCCACGAAGAGAGATAGTTGATGTTGTCAAAGATCACATCGTTAATGGAAATTTTCGTAATATTCAACAAGACTCCAGAATGTGAAGCTTCCAAAAACAAGAAGGTTAAGGGGGTTTCCCATGTTTCACCGTCTGCCACAAAGACACGATACGCATATAATGGAATAATCGGACTCGGCGTAGAAGTCTTGGAACTAGGAGCTGCTTGGGTTTGGTTTCTCAGTTTAACATAAAGAACATAATAAGCTGAGCGTTCCATGTGATTGCCAATTCTCACAAAAACCTGCTCCATTTCACCGATTCTTACATTGAAAGGATAGTCCTCAGCCGTATGAGCAGGCCCTAGAATCCAGAGCTCAGAAAAGCGTTCACCGCCTCTAAAGAAGGGAATCACTACGCCGAGACCCGGAGAAGCCGCAATGAGCATTAGAACTAAACTAGCTCCAATAAAGATCGTGCGATAATCCTCAAGGTTCACCTGAAACAACCTCCGGCTTCATCTCCAAAAGTCTTCGATAGTAGCGCCTCTTAAAGATCCGCCAGGCCCAGAAACTTCCAAAACCTACAAAAACGATGCCAACAATCGATGCGGTCAACTTAAACCACACATCCGTATATCTCGGTCCATAAGCTTTAAGCCGCAATTCGTCAGCTTCAAGTTTTACTGTATTACCGATCTCAGAGCAATTGTTGGCAAGGTTGATCGTTGCCTCAAAATCCTCAAGCCTATAAGCAGCTTCGGCCTTACCTAACCGTTCTCCGGCATCATTTAATCGAACCAGCAAACCAGAAACATTGACCCCAGCCTGTTCAGCTTCCAAAACAGTCCTGTAAGCTGAAACTAAGACCGATTCACAGTTGGCCAAGGCGGAGGCAGCTTCATCTTTACTGACTTGCGAAAAAGCTGCAGCAACAAAAAACTGAGATGCCAAAAACGAGAAAATCACAAGAACAAAAGAAAACTTCAGAGGCGACATCATTTCTCACAGGTTGATTTCCACACCGATTATTCTATTAATCATTTCTTTCTGAGCAACTAGAATTGCACTTAATTGCGCTTGTTGGAACACATTTTCTCCAAAGCGGTCTTTTCGTTGTTGACGTGGTTAAGATGTTGCGCCAGACTCTTGCAGCGTTTTGAGTATTGCTCGTGGCGATCAAGAAACTCTTTACCCTTGACTGTAAGCACATAGCAATCTTCATTCTCAAAACCAACTAAACCAGCCTCCAAAACCTCGCCCAAATATCGGCAAAGAAGCCTGTAACTCAGGTTCGCCTGATACATAATCTGTGTCTTTCTGGCTCTTTTACCTGCAATCCTAAGTATGTCGGCGATAATCTGCAACCTATCCCTATACTTACTCATCTAACCAACCTCAAATCAAGGCAAAGCGTAAGAATTCAACCATCACAGCTACACACAAACGCGCTCACAACAATCAAACCGTCACAAACAACAAAGACCTAACAAAGACCAAACAGCCACATTGCTGAACAAATAACGAAGAAAGCTTTGAACAGCACTCCTAACGCATATTTGACGCCAATTAGAGGGCCTATCACGTGTTGACGCACACGCGGACAAACCCAAAAAAGACAAAGCATTTCATTTTTTCTTGAAGTGAAGCCAGCCTCTTCCGCTCTTTTTCGTCTGCTGACCAAGGGGGCTCTTAACGTCAGGAGGCTCACGTTTTCGTCGCCCTGAAGGATTCCGAGAGGTAAAAGTGTTTCTTATGAATTTTCCCCATCCGCCTATCGAAGGATGTGGAGGGAGTATTCCTTCAATGTTGGCGAGCCTGTGTTGCTGGATTATCTCGTAGAGGTCAAGGGCTTTGAATTTTCTGGTAGCCATAATGACTGTGCCTCGTTCAACAAACAGAAGAGAATAGTCTTTGTCGGCTATTCCTTCGGCGCGCACTTTGTCGTCTAGTCGGCTGCGCCACATGTTTTTCCATTGTTCTTTTAGTTCTTCATTGAACTCTTTTTCTTTGGTTGTTTGCACTCTGGAATCCCTCCTTGATTGGAGCGGATGAGACTTTTCGGGTCGCTCGTCTTCAATCAGCTTTCCTTGTTTGCTGCCTCCAGAAATGTTCTCATAAGGGATCGAATTGCTTCGCTTCGGCTGGAGAACTGCGACCTCAGTTTTGTGTCGAAGGCTTCCACTAATCCTCTGGGGGCCTTAAACTCAACCAGCAGTATTTCCCGCCTGTCTTTGATTCTGCCTTCATTCTTGGGCAACGGTCTGCTTCTCTCCTCACAACGTTTCGCCAGTGTCTGTTTTCTAACCGAAACTGAAGCTGTTAGCTAAATTGTCGTTACGGGTTATTAAACTCGTAAGAAAAGAGCTTCTAGGGTAGAGTTCTATAACTTTTCTCTATATCTTCTAGTGAGTTGCTATAAAACGAATGTTCATAAGCCATTTATTTGCTCTGCAAGGATAAAGGGTAAACCATCCGCAGGGAGAGTCAGCGTTGCTCGCCGCAGATGAGATCTTTGGAGTATTGCGAAACGGGGAATGGCACGAGTTGAAAGAAGTCTCATCAAGGACCAGACTGCAAGAGTTTAAGGTTGAGTTGATCACGAACTTC
>Ga0315310_10000140_pt1 | contig 48867 bp, 40 predicted proteins | sample TDP5_MG_FD_203630 | JGI IMG/M metagenome (GOLD analysis project Ga0315310, IMG submission 203630) | Freshwater sediment microbial communities from Lake Towuti, South Sulawesi, Indonesia - TDP5 | ecosystem: Environmental > Aquatic > Freshwater > Lake > Sediment | place: Indonesia: South Sulawesi...
GTACTACCGGTAGTTGCATCTATCAACATTCATTTGGAGAGGTAACCTTTGATCCGGACCTGCTAAGTGGATTTCTTACTGCTATATCCGCTTTTGAGAGTGAATTGAAGATTCCAACGCCATCAAAACCACTATTGAGTGAGAAATTACCTCACAAAGAAGAAGCTAGTCGCGGATTTGAATTAAATTATGCCAATTTTAAAGTTCTACTTAACGTTGGCCATCTTACTCGGACGGCACTCATATTAACTACCTCCGCCTCAGAGAACCTGAGAAAATCACTTGGCGAATTTGTAGATAAATTCGAAGAGCGTTACAAGGGCGATCTGATAGATTGGAAAGGAGCAATGGCCCCTTTTAGATCTGCAGACCAGCTTGTTGAAACAACCTTTGAGACAAATCTATTGTGGCCCCATATAATTGAAAGTATCTCGGAAGACCGAATGAAAGCACTCAATAGCCTTGAAAGCAGCCTGGTCACCTTAGCTCTTACCATGCAGCGAGAGAAACAGTACTTTTTCCTTCCGGCTCTTGTCCCTATGGTTGAAAAAGTGCGGCATACCCCCATGGTGGAAATCCTGGGCAGTATCGATGATTTACGGCATAAAGGCATTTTCAAAGCAATCTCAATAGAAGAGCTAGAGAGGAGACTGCAACAGGGAGCTACTAATAGCAATACAAAAACGTAATCCTAAAACCAGTCTTTTTTTCCTAGTTGTGTCAGCATTTTCATGATGCTACGGATAAAAAAACCAATTTGTGGACCTTTAAGGATATCTTGAGGACTGGTTGAATAAATATCATCCATCCTTGTCTTTATTTCTTGTGCAAGCGCATTAGTTCCATTTGCTTTAGCTAAAGAGAGCCCTCTTCGATATATCTTTAGCGCAAGATTGTATTCAAGGGATTGCTTTAATGCGTTACCGAGGCAAGCATAAAGCTCGGCATTAGTTGGGTCATGCACTATCCCATAATAAAGATAGCGAATCGCTGCAAAGCCCTTTCTCTTTTGGATTAGTTTATTACTAATCTCAAGAATTTTTTTCGACATAGATTGGTTCATTAGGTCATCAATTTTATACAAAACTTGAAACAATGTTCAAAGTTTTCGCAAAAAATTGTTTATACGAAGTTTGAACGATGTTCTTATTCGTACGGGCTGAAACCACCAGCCTCTATCGGCTAAGTAATGAGTTTTCGCCAATTACTTTGATTCCGATTTCGGATAGGTATTATTGAGGGTGCAGTTATCACCAATTTATTATTGTTCAAAATGATAAAGCCTAATAATACTTATTATTCTAAGGATTAAAATATTATAAAAACAAATCGAAAAAAGGAATTTTTACAAAAATTTACATATCGTTTTAAATGTTATTATAAAAAATAAGATAATCAAGAAAAAGCGAATTGAAGGTTCAAGGATGGCGGAAGATCTATCGAAGATTGATGAGTTTGCACATAAGAACGAGCTGATAGACTGGTGGTATTTTGGAGCTCTCTTAGATAAGACAAATACGGGGTTATCAGAATGGACCTTCATAGCAAATTTTGTTATGGCACGGGGATTTGTAGATAATTTGGTCTGTATTTTAATCCCACCGAATGAAGAACCAATTGACCTGTCAGGATGGGGATTGAAAGCGGGCTGCATTAAAGCGGCAGATCAGGAACTGAAGGTCACTTGTCAAAAGAACAATTGGGTGATTGGTGCATATCCAGAGTGGCACCTCCATATGGAACGATCAAAAGATAATCACGATTATAGTATAGATATGAAATTCAATGCCGAGGTGAATTCAAATTTTCGAATATACTCCATCGAAAAATCTCGGTTAGGGCATTTTGCAGTATTTCGGCAACGGATGAAAGGTAAAATAACGATTGATGGAGAGGTATTTAATGTCGCAGGGCGAGCTTATTACGAGCATATGTATGGATTTATAGATCCGAAAAGTTCAAGGGGGTGGTATTGGTACTGTATGCCTCAGACGAAGAAAGGCAATTTATCGATGAATATTGCTTTGGGTGTGAGTCCCAACGATGAAATTTTTCATCGTTTCGTTTATTTTACTGAAAATGGAAGGGATTTTGGGGAATTTTTAAATTATAAATTTGAGATATTGGAAGAAAGGACATTTGGAGAGGTAAAATATCCCTATAAATTTTATCTCAGTGAAAGAAATGAAAACGGAAAATTAAAAGCAATTATTACAAGAACCTCCAATCCAAGTGCAGGTATTCATAATACGCCTTTTGGCAAAATAACCTTTATCACGGGCAATGCAATTATAAATGGAAAACTGGAATGGAAAGGAGAGAAATACGATATAGCGGGAAAATCTATCGGAAGCAATTTCTTAATAATGTATTAAAATGAATAACGGCAATATAAATGACCTATAAACGTGTTTTATTAGTTAAACCACAGGGGGCTGCCGGCTTAGGAATCATTGTCGGAGCATTGATTCCGTTAGGGATGGAATATATAGCGGGAAGTCTGGAAAAATTGTCTACGATAGAAGAAGTGCGGTGTATAGACCATGATATTGATCATTTCTCTTATTCTTTTTTTCGCGCTTATGTGAGAAAATTTAAACCAGATCTTGTCGGGTTCTCAATGTCTGCGACGGAACATCGGGATGGGTTAAAACTTGCACAGATTTCAAAGGAATACGGGGCTATTACAGTAATGGGAGGATTTCATCCCACTGCCATTCCAGAAATTTTGTTGTCTTATCCACAAGTAGATTTAGCTGTTCGAGGGGAAGGGGAATTCACGATGCAGGAGATTATGAAGGCAGGTACAGTAACCCCAGAGGGGATATTAGGAGTTTCTTTCAGAGATGGAACAAAAGTAATTCATAATAAGGCCCGCCCATTAGTTGAGGATTTAAATATTTTACCCTTTCCAGCACGGCATCTGCGTTGGAAGCCATATTTATATCGATTTTCCTATGCGCCAGAGAAAAAAGCAGACCAAATTTCCTTCTCAAGAGGGTGTTATGGGACATGCACATTCTGTTGCGAACCAAGAATGTCAAATTCTTATATTCGATTCCGGACACCTGAGAATATCATTGCTGAATTGAAAGAAGTAGTCCGATTTCATAAATATCGTCCATTACACATGCTAGTAGCCGATCCGGATATTATGGGCAATCCGCAACATTTAGAGAGAATTTTAGAGGCATTATTAGAATTTCAAGCAACTTTGAAGCATAAAATTTCATTTAATGCAATGGTTACCTGTAGAAGGGTGGCAAAATATCCAGAAATTGTGGAAAAAATATGCAGAGCTGGGATAAACAAATTTTGTATGGGTATCGAGAGCCCAGATAACGAAGATTTAAGGAGAACTAATAAGGCGACACTTACAAGCCAGCTTCAGCAGAAAGCTGTTCAAGTTATTCGCGATAATAATGGGGTGGCTGGAGGAACATTTGTAATCGGGTTACCATGGCATACTAAAGAACAGATTAAGAAATTCCCTGATTATGGGAAAAGTATTGGGCAGATGTACGCGGCTTTTGGCATTGCAACACCCTTTCCGGGTACGGATTTCTATGATGAACTGAATGTAAAGGGGTTAGTATATGAAAAGGATTGGAACAAATTTGATGAGATGCATGGAGTTTTTCATATTAATGGAATTAAGAAAGGAGAGATGGAGTGCCTGAATGCCTATTGTCTCGGACGCTTCTATACACCCGACACGATCTTCGACCAATTATATATCGAATCACGCCGCTTAGGAAGGAAGATTCACTTCCTTGAATTTTTCAGCGCACGTATCAATGGTCTTTATTATATGACGCATGGAGGCCTTGGTCTACGGAAGTATCAATTCAATCGAGATGGATATTTCTTCTTCAAAGGATTTGGAGAGGCACCCAATGTTCGCCAACGGACCAGCACCATGCAAATTCATAATTTTATCGCGATGGCGCGCTTTCTGCATCTCATAGATTCGCAAAAAATCCAAATTTCCGTAATAATAAATCAACGTCCCATCATGAGCACCATTATTAAAACAAATCGCCATGCCTTGGAATGGATTGATACGCGAAGAAGGAAGATTGCGGATGCAACAATTGATATTGATATTCCTTATGAAATCTTTAGTGCAAATTCTCTTAATTCAATTCTAATGATGATTATAACTATTGTATTAAAGCCCTTGTTCAATATAAACGTGAAAAAAATTTTAAATCGCCTGCGGCTTTATCTTGCACTTTTCCTTGAGGTCTCTATTCGTATTTTTTCACAATTCTTAACATTTAAGAAAGATATTTAAAACTTTTTTGAGAAATCTTTTTCTTTACACTCTATTTTGAGAAATCTTTTTCTTAAACCTGAAATTTATTTTTAATCTTCCCTTATCCCAAATGGATTAAGTTAAATTTGAGCCTTTTATCCTAAATTGTTTTCTAAGTCATATTTTCTAATTGAAAGAAATAAGAAAAATTAAAATCAAAATTATCATAATCACTATAAAATTACAGAAAAAGGCAAATAATTTAAAAAAATAGTCAAAATCCTTAATTTCCAAAGTTTTTTAAGATATTATAAAAATAATGAAAAACCATAAGAATTAAAAAAGTAGAAAAAATGTTCTAGAAGTAGATTTAATTAGATTTGACTGTTTGGGAGTTGAAAAATGTCTAATTTTCAATTATATGAACGTTATAATGAATACTCAACGAATCTAATTGATATAGATCCTAAAGTACGGCAGCGTGCTATTGGTAAAATGATGCAATTGTTTTATGAAGCGCCTCAATTAAAGCTCTCAATCTTTTCTAAGATAGAACAAATGAAAGAAGATTCCGATGAAACTGTAGCTAATTATGCAAAACGTGTGTTGCAACAACTCCAGTCAAGAAAAGAGTTACCTTCAGAATATGTTCCAAGAAGACCCGAATTGCCGTCTGCAATAACTCAAACTCCCACAACCCCTACAAAACCACCCCAAAATGTTAAAAGTATCGTGATAAGTATTGTTTGTTGTATTGTTTTTATTATTTTTTTCATATTTTTGACTTTTTATATTCTTAGATAGCACTATTTATCCCAAAAAAAATGAATAAATCGATATTAATAAAGAAATATATAAGCGCAAGCGGGAGAGATCTTTCAGTATTGGGATGCCGTGGATTGCAACACGTTTTCCGTCCCAAATCAAAGTGCTTTTAGGACAAGCATCTATATAAAACCAAAACTGGTGGTTTTATTAAAGAAATCCCTCTAAATCTTCTTTAGGATATATAATTCCAAAAAATTCATATGTATTATAAATAATAGAGTCTATCATTGTAAAAAAACTAGAAGGATAGAAAAAGGATGGAACAAGAAGAAATTCAAATAGTTCATACGACTGTTAGAATATATCATGGGGATATAAGAGATCTTGACGCTGATATTATCGTTTCCTCGGATAATAATGAATTTACGATGGCTAGAGGCGTTGCAAGAGCCCTATTAGAACGAGGCGGTCCTGAAATACTCCAAGAGGCCCAGAAGGCTCTAGCACGGAAAAAGATGCAGCCCGGCGATGTTATTGTTACAAATGCAGGGCAACTCAATGCTAAAAAAATTTTTCATTGTGCAGTATGTGATGACCGAGTTGAAAATCCTGTAGCGCTCCCAGGCACCGTTTCCAAATTAACATATGAATGCCTGCTGCTCGCAGATCGTTTTGCATATAAGAGCATTGCATTTCCAGCGATCGGAACTGGTCCTCAACAGGTAGATGCGGAATTGGTTTCTAAATCAATGATCCAAAAGGTATTTGATTATTTACATACTACTTCAACTGGTTTAGAGACTATTACCTTTTCCCTTTATGGCGAAGACGCTTGGCAGAACTTCTTTCGGAATTTCTGGAAAAAAGCTGCGCTTATTAAATTTGAAGAAACGAAACCAATTCGACTTACTATTTTAAGACGGAATGGAACAAATTACATAGATCTTACCTCCAATGAAACGATTTCTTGTATTAAAGTTTCTAAAGTTTCATCCAAAACCCTTCAAAAATTTTCCAATGCATTAGAGGAATTTGCAACCTCTGGGGCCTCAAAATTTTACCCCGGCGGGCTTCAAGAATTAGGCGAAAAATTGTATCAACAATTATTAGGGGATGTGGGACCGAATGTGATACAGATCCGTTCTGAAAATATGTTCCTCAAACTTGATGATGATCTTCTAAACATTCCATGGGAACTATGTTATGAGGGAAAGAATATTAAGAATTTTTTGGGGCTTAAATATAATATAGGACGCCAAGTCGTAGTATCACCCAAATTTTTGGGCAGTTCGTATCAAACAAGGTCCCTTGAATACCCACTACGAATTCTTTTACTTGCCGACCCTACTGAAACCCTTCCTGGAGCACTTAAAGAGTGTGAAGAAATCCATAAAGAATTATCGAAGATTGTTGGGATTAACGAAAATTTAGAACTTAAAAGTGGATCAGAAATTACCTTAAATGGATTATTAAAAGATTTCGACCGCTATGATATAGTACATTTTGCAGGCCATGCGTATTTTAATAAGAAAGAACCTGATCAGAGTGGTTGGGAAATTAATCGAGCGAAAAAAGAATATCTTACAGCTGCGGTGATGGCAGAACATGCTGCTCCCCCTATAGTCTTTGCCAATGCCTGTGAATCGGGCATTGAAGTTACTGGGGAAGAACTAAGGACCTATCAAAGTCAAATTGTCGGTATTGCCTCTGGATTCCTTATGGGGGGCATTAAGAACTATATCGGCACCTTTACCTACGTGAATGATAAGACCAGCATTGACCTTGCGGTCGAATTTTACAAAAAATTGGTGACAGGCGAAACAGTGGGAAGCTCACTCCGTCACGCCCGAAACTATGTTTTTGAGAAATATCCCAATAATATCCTTTGGGCTAGCTATATGCTATACGGCGACCCAGAATTCAAATTACCTGAAATTGGGTAATATCTCTCTTTTTTTTGGTAATTTCAATTTAATCGCTTATTTATTTCTTCTATTATTTTAGGATTGTAGAGATCTTTAAATAGATGGTTGTTCCAACCTAAACTTAAGCGATTTTCCAGTTTTTTCAATCCAAGTTCCTTTAATGTAGAGCATAAATTATCGATATTCGGCGCTTTTTTATGGATTTCGTCTAGTGCCTCTTGTTTACTAATCAATCCAGCTCGAATTTGATAGCTCCACATTTTCCGCTTATATTTGAAACTATTTATCGCATTAACTATTCCCCCAATTTTACAATCCGTTCCAATAATTTCGCCAGTATAAATATTTTTTGGCGGTTTCCAGCCATATTTATTTAAAATTTCAAGCTGCTGATTTTTAGAAGAAATTTCTATGCCTGTTAAGCCAATCTCATAGAAATGGAACTGTTTAAAGGCTTCAATTTCTGTGGAATTCAGCCCGTAACGCGCAACTAATGCCTCGGCAATTTCTAAAAATTCAGTTGTTAATTGCGTCAAATCAGGTTCCTTTAAAAAGTGTTGGAGATAGGTCAAACAATTCTTGATAGTGTATTGGTAGTCATTCCAATGAGTGCGAAGGGCAGGGGTAGTGTAAAAAAATGGATTGACTAACGGCTGGTTTTGCCGTTTCTCGAAGGTATGAGCACCTTGGATTTCCCAAAGATCCAAGCCTGTAATTACGGCTGAAATATTATAATTAAGGATAAACCGGCTTAAAATGGGTAAATGCACTAATCCGCCACAAAGTTTGCACTGAATCCCCGCTGTAGATAAAGTGGTAAGCCCAAATCGAAAGGCACGGTTTAAAAGGGGCTTTGGAGTCTTAATAAACACGTGATCAACCCCTAATTTATCGGTTATATCAATGATACCCTCTTTGATTCCATCGTAAAAATTACCTTTATCAGTAGTGAAGGCAAGCACATTTAGATGGTATTTTTCTTTAGCTAGAATTAAGGCAACAGAACTGTCTTTCCCCCCACTTAAGGATATTAATGCATCGTATTGGTGCTTTTCCTTTTTAATTTCTTCAAAAATTTTGGGCAATTTCTGGTGGGATGTCAGCCGATAATTGGTGAACTCTTCTAGATTTTTATCCCATTCAGCACACTGATTACATAAACCATTTGGAGCAATAGTTATATACTGTCTCATGGCAGTATCGTATGATTCAACATTTAAACAGCGATTACACTCTTTTGACATGATTTAGCACTTTTTTAAAAAATAGTTCAAGAGAAAGTTTAAAAGCTCCACGAATTTTTAAAATTCGTTTAATACGGATATTATAAATTTAATTTGGAAGAAAAACGCGAATATTTATTATGTGCGCTTTTCTTTTTTTAAATATCAATTTTCTTTAATAAGGGACAGATTTCATGTAAATAATAAATTGTTTCATCCGCTTCGATGTAATATTCAGAATGGTAATAAGATATATTTCTTTTGATATGAATTGCTTTAAAGAGCCCCGCTGCTTTAGCCCCTTGAATATCGTCATATAGGGTATCGCCAATATATATTATTTCGCTATTTTTAAGGTCTAATTCGGTCAAAACCTGCTCGAAGATTTCGGGAGAAGGTTTTCGTATTCCCAAATCTGAAGACATCACCACACTGTCAAAAAAATGCAGAATTCCAAAAATGTCCATATCCTCTCGCGCGAGATCACCTTCTGAAACATTCGAGATACAGGCGAGCAGATAGGTCTTTTTCAACTTGGATAGGACTTCTTTCGTATCAGGGTATAAGGAGATTTGAGTCCGAAACGTCTCATGACTTTTTCTGATTATTTGTGATATAGTATCCTCATCGAAATCAATGTTCAAATGATTAAGTATCTCTTTCCACCAAACCTCGGATTTCAATTCAATGTGGGAATCTTCCCGATAAGCTCGCCAGCCCCAAAAGATTTCATCCCATATTGTGAAATAGGTTTCAAAAGAGCCCTGATATCCCAGATTTTCAAGAATTGGAAATGTAGACTCTATCATTTCCCTCCAATTTTGATTATCCAGGTTGATTATAGTGTTGTAGAGATCGAACCCGATGCATTTTAATTTTGACATAAAAATTCCTTAACTTTTAATTTATAAAAGGGGGTTTAAGGTTTTTTGGCATAAAACCAGAGACGCCGTAATGTTTCATCTGGAGATATTTCGATCTCTGAGAATCCTGTTTTATATAATAAGTTATTTAAGCTTTCTTGAGAAAGGAACTTCAATCGCCGCCACCACAATCGTTGCAGCCATGATCTCCTCCGTTTCTTTTCCTCTTCATTAGAGGGAAGATTTTGTTTTTCATAGCCAAGCGTGGAACCAAAGAAGATGCCATCCGGGTTCAGGACGGCAAATGCGTTGGATATATAATGCTTAATGGCACGTTTCATGTGCAAAACATGTAATACAGACCCCGAATAGACGATATCGAATGTCGAAGGAGAGAATGGAAATTCTTTGGACACAATAAATCGAACCTTCAAATTTGCTCGGTCTAAATAGAGATCGAACCCCAGATTGATGCTACTCCAGTTAACATCATAACCCACAATTTTCTGAGGGGGATATCCATCATTCACCAGAGCACGGATGTCATCGCCAGTCCCACACCCATAATCGAGATAATCGCCTTTTAATTGCAGAATTTCTAGATAACTGTTATGTTTGCGGATGTTAGGGTCTCCTATTCGCATGAGAATCCGCGGATATTTCACTCCCTGCTTTTTATATTTACGAATAAGCGTTTCCCTATATCCAGATGGATAATTTATGCCGTTGGATGCTAATTTGTCCATTACCCGAATGAGCTCTGATTTTAAAGTTGCATCTTCGAAATGCCATAGAATATGTTTCACAATTTTCCACCTAATTTTGAAAGAATTATCAATTTATAAGATTATAGGGATATGAACCGAGATTCATATCGATTCATCCTTTGATTTTTATATTTAATTGATTAAGTCATCATGCTATTGAGTTTTTATTAACGAATTTTAGGATCGGAATAGTATGTTAGGAATGAACGGAAAAATAGCGCGCGTTAATCTAACAGAAAAAACGGTAAAGATTGAGGACTTAGATGAGCAACTGGTCAAAAAATATTTGGGTGGTTTGGGCATAGCAATGCGGATCCTCTATGATGAGGTCCCCCCTGAAGTGGATCCATTATCGCCAGAGAACAAATTGATTATTATGATAGGCCCTCTTACCAGTTTAGTTGGAGGGAGCAGCAGGCATGTTATAGTCGGGAAGAGTCCTTTATCCGGGATTTTAGGGGAAAGCTACAGCGGTGGGCATTGGGCGTATGAATTGCGGAAAGCAGGACTAGATGGACTCGTTATTGAAGGGAAGGCGGATGCGCCTGTCTACATTTGGATCAATGATGGCGAAGTCGAGATCAAAGATGCTGCGGATATTTGGAATTTCGATGCCATGGAAACGCAAGAAAAACTTAAAGAAGATCTAGGTGATGATAAGATACGAGTAGCATGCATAGGTCAAGCTGGAGTAAATCTAGTGAAATATGCGTGTATTATAAATGAACGTGATGCTGCAGGACGATGCGGATTAGGGGCAGTGATGGGATCTAAAAATCTAAAAGCCATTGCAGCTCGTGGAACTAATGATATAAAAGAGCTTGTAGAAAATAAAGAAGAATTAAAGGGATTGGCCTCAGAGGCAATTAAAAAGATATCAACTAACATACAGGTAACTACAACCTATAGTCCAGGAGGAACACAAGGGAATTTCGACCTTATTAGTGGTATAGGCGATGTACCGCACGGCTATTGGAAAGTTGGAAAATGGGAAGGGGATAATGAGTTTAAAACTCGGAAATGGAAGAAGATGATTGTAGAGCATCAATCCTGTTATCTGTGTCCTGTCAACTGCAAGAAGGTCTGTGAAGGGAAAGACGATGCCGAAAATGTCGTATTTCAGGGATTTGGCCCCGAGTTTGAAACAATTGTAGGGTTTGGACCACTTTTATTGAACCAAGATTTTAATACAGTTTTAAAAGCGAATGAATTATGCAATCGTTATGGAATGGATACTATTTCATGTAGTGAGACAATAGGGTTTGCAATGGAATGCTGGGAGCAAGGGATTATTACTGCAGAAGATACTGATGATTTAACCTTGGAATGGGGCAATAAGGAGTCGATTTTAACATTGATCGAGAAAATTGCCCTCCGGCAGGGGATAGGAAAAATTTTAGCAGAGGGAGTGAAAGCAGCGGCAGAACATTTCGGAAAGAATGCAATGGATTTTGCGGTAATAGTGAAAGGCGTAGAAATGCCGCATCATGATCCTCGGGCATATCACTCCATGGGATTGAACTATGCTACTGGAACCCACGGCGCAAACCACTGCGAAGGATTGACTATCGTCATGAGCAACCTCCCGCGTCCTGACATCGGCTTTGATGCGACCCTTTCACGAGGTAGCGAAGACCCGGAAACAATTGCACGGGGCGTTAAGGCAATCCAAGATGTCAAGGCGGCAAAAAATACACTTATCATTTGCGATTTAGTTGAAGATGCGATCCCCTATACAATGCTAATGGACCTTCTTAAGGCAATTAGGGGAGTGGAACTCTCTTGGGAAGAATTTCTTACCGTAGGCGAACGGATTTTCAATTTGAAACGAATGTTTGATATAAAATTGGGAATTAATAAGAAGGACGATGTGCTTCCGAAACGGCTTACTGAACCGCTTCCTGATGGGGGGGCTGCAGGAAGAGTGCCAGATGTAGAAAGCATGTTGCCAGCCTATTATGAACTTAGAGGCTGGTCTGAGGATGGAGTACCTACGGATGATACTTTAAAACGATTGGATTTGATCGTCGATTAATTCTTTTATTTTAAAATTCAGAGGCTTTTTCTTTTTTTTTCTTTTATATATTGGTGCTTCAAAACTTTCTTTAAAAAACCAAGATTTTTTGGTTAGACAACTATATTTAAATCAATTTTTTTCTTATTTTATCTATTTTCTTTGTTTAAAATATTGAAAGACTCGTATGAATGGAGCAACAGACTGATGAAAATTGAAGGTTTTTACAAAAAATTTTAAAAATCTTAATATTTGTTTTGGGCGAAAAAAGAACTCTCGAAATGCATCTACAGGTAATTTTGCAGTCCTTTTCCCGTCCGAATATTCTAATATATTTTTAATTTCATAAAAATGAAATGAATCGTAGTTAATTTCCCAAGGATTTTTATCCTGAACCCATTTATCAAACCACCTTGAACCAGGGAGCGGCTGTGCAATAAATGACCCAATAGTGTCAAATGGAAGACTTTTCGCAATTTGAATTGTTCTTCTAACAGTCTGATAAGTTTCACCTGGTAATCCGAACATAAAATATCCAGTGAGAAAAAAGCCCAATGATTTCGCTAATTTTACAGCGCTATATATATTATTCAAATCAAGCTTCTTATTAATACTATTCAGTATTGATTGTGACCCTGATTCAATGGCAATAGTGAATGAATAGAAACCTGCCTTTCGCATTATAGTTAAGAGTTTTCTATCCATATTCTCTATGCGTAAGCCATTGGGACAGGCTAATGTTAAATCTAATTTTCGTCTAATGACCTCCTTACAGATTTCAATAATGTGGTTTTTATCGTAATTAAAATAGTCATCTCCAATTTGGATTTCGCGGATTCCAAAATTATTTATTAAATACTCGATTTCATCAACCACATTTCGTGGGCTACGTCGGCGAAATTGATGCCTCCAGAAAGCACATGAGGCACAAAAGGAGCAGGTATGGGGACAACCGCGTGTAGTGAATATAAGAGCTGCAGGATAGCGCTTTATCTTGAAATAAGAATATTTCTGAGCATAATTTAGAGGATTGATCAAATCCCAAGCGGGAAAGGGAAGATCATCTAAATTTTTAATCAATTCCCGTTGAGGATTCATAATAAATTGATTGTCTTCAATGTAAGCTATCCCTTTTATATCCTTTCGCTTTTCTTTATCCGTCCAGGTATTCATAAGTTCTAAAATTGTTAGTTCGCCTTCACCTATGACTGCAAAATCAGCTCCGCATTCTCTCAAGCTGATTTCGGGCAAAATAGTGACATGTACACCACCTAATATAATTGGAATTTTTAATCTAAGTAGTATTCGTGCCAATTTTTTCATTTCAGAATAATATGCGGATACAGCCGTAATCCCAATAGCATCAGGATTTAATTTTTCTACTTGCCGCACTATCTCGGAATAAGAGGCATTGGTAATAGCGCAATCAATAAAATGCACTTGATGCCCATTTTCTCGAAGAATAGAGGCCATATAACCGATTCCATGATGCGGATAGGGCATTGATTCGGGAATAGTCATTTTAGGACGTAAGAAGACAATTTTAGTCAACTTTCTCATCTAATGTTTATTCTTCTTAATAAACTAAGAAAAAGTTTTTTCTAATTGTTACTTATAGTACTTTAAAAAATTGTTAATTTTAAAAAATTTTTCAACTTAAAGCCTAATTCAAATATTTATAATATGCTGATTTTTATGTCTGATGTTTATAGGAAGTTGAAACAACGACTCGAAGATTTTCCAATTCCAGCTGTGCCCGGAAAAGGGGTTCTTGAATTCTTACGCCTTGCATTTACTGAACAAGAAGCAGAAATGCTCTCTAAATTTCCATCATTTATCAGCTCACTTACAATCGAAGATTTTGCTCGACAGAATGGATATAACGTAAGGACCGCTCGGGTGGTTTTTTATAACCTTGCTCGCCGAAACTTAATACGATATGAAAGGAAGGAGGGAAAGGAGTATTTCGGCCTTCAACCACTCGTAGTTGGAATTTATGAAGCCTTTTTCTCAACATGGAAAGAGCAGAACCCGGATACACTTGCCCCTGCGGCTAAGGCAATGGAAGATTATTTCAATGGGGGATTTTATAAGATAATATCTAACTCTAAAAGCCCTTGGGCAAGGATTATCCCATCAATGGGAGCAGTATATTCACTTATCACTCAAAATAGTGAATATTATCATAATATTGAGTTAAAAATAACATTAATAGACCAAATTCGAAGATTTGGAGCATTTGTAAAATACGGTAGTCGATTTATTATTCAAAAAATATTTTCGGGAAGAGTTAGTGAGACCTTTAATATTTTAAAATTTGATGGATTTCCTGCTATTAAAAGAATAATTTCTTTATTGGGGGTAAGAACCAAGCGAGTTCTAATTTTTCCAAAAAACATGAATATTGAGAGCTCTCTAAAGCAAAAAATTGTCAAAATTGATAAAGAAATCCCCGTTATACTCAAAATATATCCCTATGAAGTAATTCGGTATTATATAGAAAAAGCGACTGCCTTCATTAGCTCACCATGTGCTTGCCGTAAAGCTAATAGACTTCTTGATGAGACTTATGAAGAATTTCAGAAAGGAAAATGTAAGTTTCCTGTTGAAAATACCTGTATCCATCTTCGCTACGGTGATCAGATAGCCGGGAAATATGAATTGAGAGGTGGACATATTATCTCTAAAGAGGAAGCTTTAACCATTTTAAATCAATGTGAAAAAGCAGGTTTGGTTCATTGTTCTTATAATTCACGCGAGAGAATTGAATTCATTTGTAATTGTTGTCCTTGCTGCTGCAAAATATTAGGAACAATGATAAAATATCATCAGAAATATAGAGCTTTTGTGGAAAGCAATTTCCAACCAATACATCAAAAAATTGAATGTGTAAAATGCAATAATTGTGCTCGATTGTGTCCTGTTCATGCAATTTCTCCAGATAATGAAGGATTTCCCATCATAGACCTCGATATCTGCATAGGCTGTGGCGTCTGTGTAACAAATTGCCTTAGAAAAGCTTTAAAACTTAAGAAAGTTAAAAATCAGCGTCCTGCAATTGATACCATTGAAGCTTATCTGAATTTCGCAAATCAAAAAATAAACTAATGAAAAAATCCTAATTTTTAAATGGGAGGATATTCTCCTTTGAGAAAATTAATGATCCTTTAGGGCTATCTCGCTCTTAGATAGTTGATCCAAAGGTAGCACTATTTTTTCTTTGAAATTATCCTAAAATAAGATGGAAAGAGCTTTATTTAATATATTAAGGAGAAGAGAGGATTCGTCTTAGGAACTGTCCCGTATAGGATTGCTCTATATGGCAGATTTCTTCTGGTGTTCCTTCTGCAACAATTTCTCCGCCTTTGTCACCCCCTTCTGGTCCTAAATCGATAATCCAGTCTGAAGTCTTAATGACATCCATATTATGTTCGATTACGAGAACGGTATTTCCTTTTTCAACTAGACGATTAAGCACATTCAATAATTTTCGAATATCCTCGAAATGTAACCCTGTGGTGGGCTCATCCAGAATATAAAAAGTACGTCCAGTACTTACTTTACTTAGTTCTTTTGCTAATTTTACGCGTTGCGCTTCTCCACCAGACAATTGAGGAGCGGACTGCCCTAATTGAATGTATCCTAATCCTACATCATAAAGCGTTTGTAATTTGCGTTGGATTTTGGGAATATTTCTAAAAAATTCGAGTGCTTCTTCAACAGTCATATCCAGCACTTCGGTTATGCTTTTCCCGTTATACTTGACCTCTAGTGTTTCAAGATTGAATCTTTTCCCTTTACAGACTTCGCAAGGAATATGAACGGAAGGCAAGAAATACATCTCAATCCGAATAATTCCTGCTCCTTCACAGAATTCACAGCGACCCCCTTTCACATTGAAGCTAAAGCGACCAGGCTTATATCCGCGAACCTTGCTTTCTTTGGTATTAGCAAATAAATCGCGAATATCCGTAAAAACACCGGTGTAAGTAGCAGGGTTTGAGCGGGGTGTTCGACCAATGGGTGATTGATCGATAATAATCACCTTGTCCAGATTTTCCAACCCTTCCAAACAGTCGAATTCACCGGGTTTTGTATTAGCACGATTCAATTCTTTCGCTAAAGCCTTGCTTAGGATTTCTGTGATTAAGCTGCTCTTCCCGGCGCCACTGACGCCGGTAACACAGATAAAGAGTCCCAATGGAAATGCCACATCGATGTTTTTGAGGTTATTCTCCCGCGCCCCCCGTACAATGAGATAATTTTCGTTGGATGGGCGTCGGATTTCTGGAATGGGAATTGATTTGGTGTGGCTTAGGTATTGTCCCGTTAGAGATTCGGGTGACTCTAGGATGCTCTCCAGTGGTCCTTGGGCAACAATATAGCCCCCATGAACACCTGCGCCCGGACCGAGATCTAAAATAAAATCCGCAGATCGAATCATTTCCTCGTCATGTTCGACACAAATAACCGTATTGCCTAGGTCACGGAGGCGTTTCAAAGTATTGATCAAGCGCAGATTATCGCGCTGGTGGAGTCCAATAGTTGGTTCATCCAAGACATAGAGGACTCCGACGAGATTACTACCAATTTGAGTAGCAAGATGGATGCGCTGAGCTTCACCGGCACTTAACGTATCCGCAGGACGATCTAGTGTGATATAGTCTAAGCCCACATTTAAGAGAAATTCCAACCGCGCATTTATTTCCTTGATAATTTCTTTGGCGATTTGATTTTCGGTGTCCGTTAGTTTGGCAGGTAAGTCCCCAAAGAACTGTTGGGCGGCTTTTATTGATTTTTTCGTCAAGTTGGCAATATTTTCGTTATCAACGGTAACCGCCAGCACTTCCTTTTTCAGGCGGTTCCCCTCGCACTCAGGGCACTTTTTAGTGGACATGTATTTGGCAATTATTTCATTACGAATGAAATCACTCTTAGTTTCCAGATATCGACGCTGCAACGAGGCAGCAAACCCCTCGTACTCGCGCTCAAACTTATGCTTCATCGTATGCTCATTGCCAAGTTCGAAATTGATTTTTTCATCGGTTCCCCAAAGAATGATATCCTGAATTTTTTTATCATAATCTTCAAACGGTGTATCAAGACTAAACCCAAAATGCTTAGCCACGGCTTCTATCATCTGAAAGTAATAATTGCTTTCATCACCTAGCATAGAAATAGCTCCTTCATTAATGGAGAGGCTTTTATCAGGAATGAGTAAATCCGGGTCAATTTCGGTCTTTATGCCGAGCCCGCTACATTCTTCACAGGCACCAAAAGGAGCATTGAATGAAAACATGCGTGGTGATATTTCTTGGAGATTTATATTACAATCCACACAGGCAAGGCTTTCATTAAAAATTATTTCTTCATTCTTATCCATATTTTCAATTATAACAGTCCCTGCACTTAATCCTAATGCAATCTGTACCGAATCTGCCAATCTCTTTCGGATTTCATCTTTTATAATGATACGATCGATAATAACATCGATATTATGTTTTTTCTTTTTGTCAAGATTAACGGAATCATCGAGATTGGTAATTGCCCCATCTATTCGAGCGCGAATGTAACCATCTTTTTTAAATTGCTCAAATAATTTTTTGTGTTCGCCTTTTTTCCCACGTATAACGGGAGCTAAAATTTGTATATGAGATCCAAGGGCATTTTGGCTCAATACCTGATCCACGATTTGGTCCAACGTTTGCTTCTTAACCTCCTTTCCACAATTTGGACAATGAGGATGCCCTATTCGACCGAAAATTAATCGTAGGTAGTCATAAATCTCCGTAATAGTCGCTACGATTGATCGTGGATTATGGGATAGTGGGCGTTGCTCGATGGCGATGGCGGGAGAAAGCCCTTCAATAAAATCAACTTTTGGCTTTTGCATCTGCCCTAGAAATTGGCGGGCATAAGTAGAGAGGGATTCAATGTATCTACGCTGCCCTTCTGCATAGATTGTGTCGAAAGCTAAGGAGGACTTGCCTGATCCTGAAAGACCCGTAATAACAACTAATTTGTTTCGTGGAATTTCTACATCAATATTCTTTAAATTATGTTCCGCTGCACCTTTAATGATAATATTTTCGCGCATATCTAATAAATCAATTTTTATTGTATAATTGGAAATTGGAGAAATAAATTTTATTGGAATTTTGAAGCCGAATTATAAGTAAAGAATTAAATGGAATTTCCCTCAATTCTTAAGTGTATAAATTTTTGGAACTTGAATCTTCTTTTTTTTCTTCCTTCTCTTTAGCAAGCTCTTCTTCATTTGCCACAGTTTTTTCTGTCATTTCTTGATCAATTTTTTCTTTTAGTTCAAGAAGCTCAGCATCAAGATAAATACTCTTGTTTGCTAAAAGCCCAACAAACACGGCATCGCTGGGGATGACATTAGGAACGCGTTGGCCATTAGTTAAATAGATAGAAGCGGCATAATTGAAGATAGAGGGTTTTATTTGAGTGATTTTATCAATCACTATTCGATCTACAACTGCCAATGCTTTTTTCATAGTAATTTTCATTAGATTATTTTTGAACAGGTCGTGGAAAAAAAGGCGTTCATCTGGACGAATTGTATGAAAAATAACTCGTTCGAGATCATCCAATTCTTCATTTAAAACCTGTTTGATAATGAAATAGATAGTCGGACTGATGCTCATAGTCAAATTCTTTGAGTCGTCTGTGGTAAGATATTCGATTATAGTAGTATAGGGAAACCGTTCTTCACTAGGTCCTGCTCTACCTCGAATGATCTTCAATTTTATCTCAGTAACTTTGAATTCTTTCATTGCAATCAAAATGAGAAAAAAACGATCTTTTAAAAATTTTGTTCAGAGGAATTTTTTACGTAACTCCTGAATTTTATCGCGGAAGATGGCAGCTTTTTCGAATTCGAGTGCTTTAGCGGCTTCGTACATATTTTTTTCTAATTCTTCAATCAGGCTTGGTATTTCATCGGAGGGAATTTCTTCAATTGGAGTTTTGAAAGGTTTTTCGGGAATGGTTTCAAGTAAATCATGAATTGGTTTTATAATGGTGGCAGGCTGAATATTATGGATTCTATTATAATCTAATTGGATTTGACGACGGCGATTGGTCTCATCGATGGCGCGTTGCATGGAATCTGTCATATGATCAGCATAAAGGATTACCTTCCCTCGTATATTGCGGGAAGCGCGTCCAAAAGTCTGAATTAATGACGTATCAGACCGAAGATAGCCTTCTTTATCAGCATCTAAGATAGCAACCAAAGATACCTCCGGTAAATCGAGACCTTCACGCAACAAATTAATCCCAACTAGGACATCAAAGCCGCCTTTGCCATATCCGTACCGAAGATCTCGAAGTAAAATAGTGCGTTCAATGGTATCGATTTCCGAATGGAGATATTGGGCGTGAATATGATGCTCTTGTAAATAATCGGTCAAATCCTCAGCCATTCGTTTTGTTAGGGTCGTAACCAAGACCCGATCGCCCATGGCGACTCGGTTTTCAATTTCTTGAATGAGGTCATCTACCTGATTCTGAATGGGACGTACTTCAATTTCAGGATCGACAACCCCCGTGGGGCGAATCAGTTGTTCTGCAATCGCCTCTGACTTTTCACGTTCATAAGGGCCAGGAGTGGCAGTAGTAAAAATGACCTGCGGAATTTTCGCCTCAAATTCCTCGAATTTCAGAGGGCGATTATCATAGGTGGTAGGTAATCGAAACCCGTAATCGACCAGATTTTTCTTACGAGATAAATTCCCAAAGTACATTCCTTCCAGTTGTGGAATGGAAACATGGCTCTCATCAATAATCATTAGGAAATCTTTAGGAAAATAATCAATTAATGTGAAAGGCGGACCTCCTGGCTGTTGATCCGTCAAATAAACCGTGTAATTTTCAATGCCATGGCACCAACCACGTTCTCGCAGCATTTCAATATCGTAATTTGTTTTGGCGCGTAAACGTTGGGCTTCCACTAATTTATTATTAGCTTCAAATTCTGCAATCCGATCTTCGAGGTCGCTTTGAATTATGGGAATTGCCCTAGCAATACGTTCCTCAGTAGAAATGAATTCGACGGCTGGAAAAAACTGAATTTGCTGATGGTTTTGAATTGTATTTCCAGTAAGCGGATGGATTTCTGTAATTTTCTCAATTTGATCTCCGAACATCTCAATTCGAAAAGCGGTATCGCCAGAGGCGGGATAAACATCAATTGTATCTCCTCGGACACGGAATGTGCCATTTTTGAAATCAAAGTCATCACGGCGATATTGGATAATGACAAGATTTTCCAGAATTTTATCCCGGTCAATTGTTTGCCCAACTTCTAAAGATGGAATCAAGCTGATTAATTCGCTGGGGTCTGCAAGGCCAAAGATACATGAAACGGATGCTACAACAATGACATCAGTTCGGGTTAAAATGGATTGGATGGTGGAAAGGCGCAATTTCGCAATCTCAGCATTAATAGAGGTTTCCTTCTCTACATACAGATCTTTGGAGGGCACATACGCTTCCGGGAGATAGAAATCATAATAGCTGATATAGAATTCCACGGCATTATGAGGAAAAAATCCTTTGAATTCTCGATACAATTGAGCTGCTAAGGTCTTATTGTGAGATATAATAAGCGTTGGCTTCTGGATTGTTTGAATGACATTCGCCATGGAGAAAGTCTTTCCAGTACCAGTGGCGCCTAACAAGGTCTGGAATTTTTTGCCAGATTTTATTCCCTTTATAAGTGCTGTAATAGCGTCTGCTTGATCACCTTTCGGTTGAAAAGGCGCTTCTAATTGAAATCGAGCCATCTAATTTTCTTTAAGGGATAATTTATAATTAAAGTACATTCGAAACTACTTAAAATCTATAAATCAACACATTTATTATTTAAAATTCACTATTTTTACTGAATAGGTATGAATTATCAAAAAAATTAAAGAAATAAGTCCTAATTTGAGGGATAATGATGAAGAAATTTAAAGAAATTAAGTTATTATTTGAAGATAACAAGAAAGACCTCATGGAAAGGTTTAAAATTAAACAGATAGGTATTTTTGGTTCTTATATGCGAGGAGAACAGAAAAAAACAAGTGATATTGATATAATCGTCGAATTTGAAAAACTTATCGGATTGTTCGACTTTATAGGACTTAAAAACTACCTTTCTGATCTATTGAAAGTAAATGTGGATCTTATCATGAAGAAAGGACTTAAACCAAGAATAGGGTCGAAAATTTTGAAGGAAGTTATTTATGTCTGAGGAAAGGGAATATATTGAGTTCTTTAATGATCTAATTGAATTTATGGAAAAGGCTGAAAATTTTATTATAAATATGTCTTATGAAGAATTTATTGAAGATGGAAAGACTATTTTTGCAGCTATTAGAGCTTTAGAGGTTGTGGATGAGGCAGTTAAACATATTCCTTCCAATATTCGAGAACAATTTCCTGAAATATCTTGGCGAATTATTGCGGGAATTAGAGATATATTGATTCATGATTATTTCGTAGTTGATTTAGAGGGGAAACTGTTAAGAAGAATATACCAGATGTCAAACCTCTACTTATAGAATCTGTGAAAAGACTTAGGGAAATGGAAGATCAAAATCAAAATGAATAGCTTATTTGTTTAGAATAATTAGAGCGTGAAATCCCTTGGAAAATTCCAATCAAAATAAAAAACAGCTCCCAGAGCGAATTTCTTTAGCCCATGGAGCTGGTGGAAGTGTGATGGATGAAATTATCCAACTTATTGCAAATACAATTACTGAGAAAAATGTGAAGGATGGAATTGGTTTAAAGGAGTTGGATGATGGAGGAAGCATTCCATTAATGGATTATGAGATTATTTTTTCAGGTGATGCGCATGCAGTTCATCCTATTTTTTATCCAGGCGGGAATATTGGCAAATTGGCAATATGCGGAACAGTAAATGATGTCCTCATGATGGGTGGAAGGCCCGTTGCAATTGGAGATACAATTGTAGTCGAGGAAGGATTTGAAATATCGAAGTTAGAAGAAATAGTAAGGACTATGAACGAAATTGCAAAAGAAGCTCGTGTTGCTATTATTACAGGGGATTTCAAGGTTGTTCCGAAGGGGGAATTGGATGAGATTCTTATTTCAACATTTGGTATTGGCATTGCTAAAAAAGGGCAGGTTATTTTGGACTCAGGCCTAAAGCCGGGTGATAAAATTATTCTGACGGGCTCAATTGGGGATCATGGAATCGCCATTATGGCGTTCCGGGAGGGCATTGATTTTCAGACGGAACTCGTTTCCGATAATGCGCCACTAGTGGATACCATTCAAGCGGCTTTAAAAGCCGGAAGGATTACCGCTATGAAAGATCCCACACGTGGCGGACTCGCATCTACGCTCAATGAACTCGCAAAGAAATCAGAGGTAAGTATTTGGCTCATGGAGGACCAAATTCCTATTAAAGACGCGGTGCGGGTGGCAAGTGAAATGCTCGGCATCGATCCCTTCGAGGTAACCTGTGAGGGAAGGGCGGTCCTTGGGGTTAATGAGGAGGATGCAAATAGAGTCCTCGCTGCCATTAGAAAAACGAAGTATGGAAAGGATGCGGCAATAATTGGCGAAGTTAAAGAAGAACGTCCAGGCATGGTGATTCTTGAAACGAAAGTGGGAGGACATCGTGTGGTAGAAATGCCCTATGGCGAACCGATTCCCAGAGTTTGCTAAATATATGCCAAATGCATTAATGAACCATTGAACCCTTCCCAACATCTTAAAATGATAAATTTTTATTCATCGATTTGATTAATAACTAATAGAATATATAAAACAATTAATAAATCATTAACAGAATAATTCAAGGTGTATTTCCTGTGAGCGTAATGTTGGATAGTGATCTAGCAGAAGAACTTGTGAAATTCAAGCTCAAAAGCATTCAGGAAACAATGCAAACTATTCTTGAAAAATGGCATGAATCAAATATTGATGATTTCATCGAAAAAGCCAGAACAGGAGAACTTTCTGACGCTGAGTTAGATGCAATTACAATAAGGCAACTTATAGCAGATTTGGATAGATTAGAGGAAGTACTAAAAACGATCAGATAAGATATGATAATTTTGATAATCGCTGGGCAATAAGAACTAGACCTCATCACTTTCATCAAAAAAATAATAAACCTGTAATAGATAACCCAATGAATGGAAATCCTTCCCATGACATACCTATTTTAATTAAATTCATAAAAACGGAAGTTTTAATTACTTAATGATTTAATAGCTCCGAAAATGCATTGCCCGGTACTAACACCCGCATCACCAGGTGGAATTAAGCTATGTTGCAGGAATTGTTTTCCGGCGGCTTCAACTTGCTCTTTAATTGCTAAAGTGATCGCAACATTGTAAGCTACGCCCCCGCTAAGACCAATTCGATTAATTCCCTTCTCATCTGCTAAACCAATCGCAACCTCTGCGATTTTCCTCGTGAGTGCATATTGGGCAGAGGCGGCGATATCTCGCGGATTTGCTCCATCTTTAAGGTAGTTCCACGCCTGTAAAAGTAATTCTGAGGTATTGATCCAAATTTTTTGCGAGTTTGAGATAGAAATTTTGAAATCTAAGACATGCGCATTACCTTGCATCGCAAATTGTTCCAGCCGAATCGCAGGTTCTCCTTCGTAGGTACGTTCGTAGCAGATATGAAGCAATGATGAAAGCGCATCTAGAACGCGTCCCATTCCCGAGGAATAATAGATACTCATTCGGGTGGTCAATTGATTAAGAAGGACCTGTAATTCGTTTTCTCCGTGGGGGAGTCCTTTCAGGTAATTTTCACGAATGATCTCTTCAAGTTCAGGGGGTGAGAGCACGCTAGAGAATATTCCAGCTATCATTCGGACAGGGTAATACACGCAGCGGTCTCCCCCTGGCATAGGTTGCAGTTGGAGCTGCGCCAAAGATTGATATGAATCATAATTTGCAAGAAAGAGCTCACCACCCCAGACTTCACCTTCTTTTCCATATCCAACGCCATCGAGAGCAATTCCAATGATTTCCTCGTCGGGTTGCAGATGGGATTCCACCATGAGGCTTGCGAGATGTGCATGATGGTGCTGGGTCTGATAGAGCTCGCACCCGAATTCCTGTGCTTTCCTCTGAGCTAGCTGTGTGGAGAGGAAGACGGGGTTTTGGTCGCATACAATGGCGTCAGGCGTTTCAATCCGCAGCAATTTCATGAGATGAGCCACGGACCCTTCCAAAAAATCCAGCAGCTCCAAGCTGGTCACATCGCCGATATGCTGCGTGGGAAAACATCTGCTCTTTTTCAAAACTGCCCCAGTAGAATGCAATTCAGGGCCATAGGCAATAATTTGAAAGTCCTTCGTATCAAAAGGGATCTCGATGTGTTCGGGCACATAGCCCCGAGACCGGCGAGTTATCGCAGGGTTCTCTCCAATTAGCCTCACGACAGAATCGTCGCATCGTTGATAGATGGGTCGATCATGAAGTAGAAAGAAATCGGCGAGAGATTTCAAATCTTTCGCTACTTGCGCTCGATCAATTGCCATTGGGAGGTCAGAGACGTTTCCACTGGTCATAATCAGAGCCGGGAACTCATCGGTTTGAAATAAGAGGTAATGGATGCCTGAATAGGGTAAAAAGACCCCGATATTCGTTAATCCTGGGGCAATTTCTTTGGTTAAGTAATAATCTTCACGTTGTTGTAATAATACAATGGGTCTTCGGAAGGATTGCAGCAATGTTTGTTCTGCGGGTCTTGCATTCGCAAAGGTGAGAACTTTCTCCATGGAAGGGGACATTACGGCGAATGGTTTATATTTTCGCTGTCTTTTCCTTTGTCGTAATTCCGAAACAACATCATCCTCGGGTTTGCAGACTAAATGAACGCCGCCGATTCCCATTACAGCCAGAATTCTCCCTTCTCGTAGAAGATTCACACTCTCTAAAAAAGGGTCTTCACATTCAATTGGCGCTCCTTCATGATCATGAAGGGTAAAGGTCGGTCCGCAGATTCGGCAGGCATAGGTTTGGGCATGATAGCGTCGATCATCTGGATCTTGATATTCCCGCGCACAGTCAGGACATAAGGGAAATTTTTCCATGGTCGTAAGGGGACGATCGTAGGGTAAATCTACCACCGTGGTAAAGCGCGGGCCACATTGGGAGCAGGCAACAAACGGATAGTGAAAATAGCGTGTAGGGAATTTTTGAGGATCCATAAAGTCAGCGAGACAATCATCACATAGTGCGATGTCCGGAGGCAGGACGATGGAGTCCCCTGGCTTCTCTTGGCTTTCCAATATCTGAAAGTCAGTATAGATTGAAGCTGTATCACTATATTCAATTGAAATATCATCTATTCTTGCTCTTGGAGGACTTAATTCCTTCAAGTCCTGAATAAATTTTTCAACGAGGGATTCCGCTCCTTCCACCTCTACTTTCACCCCAAAGTTCCCCATATTTAATACATAGCCTATCAAACCATATTTTTGGGCAAGATGATAGACAAAGGGTCTGAACCCTACTCCTTGCACGATTCCCGTGATATGCAAAATCCCTCGCATAGCAAACCTCTAATCATTCTCAAACAGATCTAAGGTCCCATATTTATGCCAGATATTACAGGTTCCTTCTCGGGAAACCATGCAAGGTCCATAAGGATGCGTTGGGATGCAATCCTTCCCAAAAAGTTTACAATGGTCAGGTGTTTCTTTGCCAATAACAACTAGATGACAGATACAGCCTGGTTTGATATCTATTCCCTTTTTTGGCTTGAGATTAAACTTGATTCGTGCATTGAGATGTTGAAATTCATCTCTGAGTTCGTAGCCGCCATCGCGCATTCGCCCAATTCCGCGCCATTGCGCATTGTAAGGTCGGAAGACCTGGGCTATCATTTGTTGAGCTTTCAGATTCCCTTCATATTTGACATATCGCGTATATTGATTGACTGCTTTCGGCTGCTGGTCGTGGATTTGTTTCAGCAGGATTGCAATAGACATTAAAAGGTCAGTGGGTTCAAAGCCACTCACCACGGTCGGAATATGATAGGCTTGCGTGATGGTTTCAAAGGGTCTGACGCCAATGATAGTAGCTACATGCCCGGGACAGATAAATCCATCTATCTGTAATTCTCCAATTCCCATTAAAAAATACATGGCGGGCGGAATTAATCGATTGGAGCAAATGACCGAAAAATTCTCTGGGGGCGAATGAAGCAGTTGGGCAGCGATAGTCGCAATAGTCGTTTCAAACCCAATCGCAAAAAATACGACTTCTTTCTGCGGATTTTCCTCCGCTATTTTAATGGCGTCCAAGGGACCATAGACGATGCGGACATCGGCTCCTTCAGTTCGTGACTCAAATAAGGATAATCGGCTGGCAGGCACCTTGGACATATCTCCGAAGGTGGTCATAATTACATCTTCTTTGAACGCAAGCTCAATTGCTTCGTCAATATCTTGGGCAGGAACTACGCATACCGGGCAGCCCGGTCCAGCGATTAATTGCACATTTTTGGGGAGTAAGGGGCGGATTCCATATTGATTTAGAGCTTGTTCATGCGTTCCGCATACATGAGTAAATTTCACTAAATGTTCGGGAGCCAATTTTCGGATGTATTCTAGAATCTGCGTTGCTTCTTCCTGTATACTCTGGTTTTTAATGCTCATTCTTATAGAATCCTTTTTCTAGTTTTAATTGACTAACTAAAATTAACTTCCAAAAATTAACTTTTAATAGTAATTGCTTTTAATTGAGAAGGAACATTTGTATAGTTTAGATATAGAGACAAAATCATGCTGCCTTCGATTCCGTGTTCTTCAAAAACTGAGAGATGTATTAACTGCAGCAGTCATTTTTATGAATTAAGGCAACAATTGACCGAAGTTTACATCTCGAAACCATTCAAACGAGACGTCCCCGATTACGAACAGATAGTGGCGGATATTCTAAGTTGCGTCCAGGTCAATTTTCATGAATTACATAAGTTTGAGGAAAAAATAGAAGATTTATTCATATTTAGGGCGAAAAAAGGGAATGTCCATTTTGTTTATGTGATTGATGAGCGAAAGAGGCTGATTTTATTAAGGTCATTCCACAATTTTAAAGAATATAAGAAATATCTTGAGAAAAGGAAGGAAATTGTGAAATTAGTGAAAAAATATGAATGAAATATTAAAAATTCAAAATTCAAACCAAATAATTTCGACCTGATCCCTCGTATCATTCCATATATGCTGGCTTTTGATATTTTCTTACAATTTGAAAAGACTTTTTAAAATTTTTATCTCAAGTCATATTCCGTAGAAGCTATAGAAGATACCGAATATGGCAAGTAAATATGAGGAATTAAAACCGTTTTTTTATCCTAATTCCATTGCCATTTATGGCGTTAGTAATACGCCTTTTAAATTTGCGAATATGCATCTTTTTAATCTATTATCAGGTGGATATCAAGGCAAGATTTACCTAATTCACCCCCGAGAATCCTCAGTTCTGGGATTTCAAACCTATAAAACGGTTACCGAGATACCTGAACCTGTCGATCTTGTTCTTATTGTTGCGCCTACTAAAGTGGTTACGGAAATTTTGGAGGACTGTGGGAAGAAAGATATCCACCACGTGATTTGTGTAACTGCCGGTTTCTCTGAAATCGGAAATAATGAAGGACAAAATCAGCTTAAACAAATAGCAGGGCAGTATGGAATTCATATTATGGGTCCTAATTGCATTGGGGTTATTTCGACTGCGATTAATTTAAATTGTACCCCAGTTCCTTTGCCTCCTCCAAAAGGAACAACCGGACTTATCTCTCATTCCGGGAGCTGGGCTGCGCATATACTCTTCACTCTTGATGAAAAGTTGCGGCTCGGCATTTCAAAGATCGCCTCGGTAGGCAATGAAGCAAACACTGATATGGTCGATTTTTTGGAAGCCTTTGAGGAGGACCCAGAAATCACGGCGATTGGGCTGTATATCGAAGGGTTACGGCGCCCTAGAAAATTTCTTGAAGTTGCAAAACAGATTTCCTGGAAAAAACCAATTATTGCAGTTCCTATAGGGCAGGGAGAGGCAGGAATGCGTGCAGCACAGTCCCATACTGCAGCTATTTCTACACCTTCCGCAATTATAAATCCAGTCTTAAAGCAGGCTGGGGTTTTAGTAACAGACAGTAACGATGAAATGTTAAATTTCCTTTATGCTGTCACCTCACAACCGCTTCCCAAAGGTCCGCGTGTAGGGGTAGTGACGGTCGGAGGCGGACCAGGCACAACAATTGCTGATCTTTGTGAGAAATATGGTTTAAAGGTTCCCCTTCTTTCAGATTCACTTCAAGAGAAATTAAGATCTATTCTGCCTTTTACTGCCTCAACAAGAAATCCTATTGATGTGACTTTTGATAGGAGTTGGGAGAATTTTTATGTAAAAATTCCCAAACTTCTAGTAGCCTCAGGCGAAATAGATTCTATTATCTTTTATGGCCTGTTTTCCACGGAAAAATGGTTTAAATATTTTATGAATCAGGAGAATCCTGCTTTACATTCCGTTATGAAGTTGTTTGATACGAATATGATTGAGGGTTCTCAAATAGTAATGCTCGATTTGTTTAAATCATTGCTGCGCATCGGACGCCACGCCAAAATGCCGATCTTCTTCACAAATCTTTTCCTCTCACGATCTGATCCCTTAGTGGAATTTATCCAATCCAAAGGGCTGCCACTCTTTCTGCCCGAAGTAGCCCCGAAAATTATGAGTCTTATGTGGCAGTATGCTCACTACCGCCAGAAATTAGAACAATAAGGTTAAAAAAATGACGCAAGAATATTTTTATCAAGAAATAATGGAATCAATCGTTAGTTTAGATGAAGATAAGGCTTTGGAATTGGCAAATAAAGCAATTGCAGAAGAGTGGGATATATTAGGTGTAATTGAGGATGGATTCGGTGCAGGAGTTCGTCAGCTGGGCGATTTATGGGATTCAGGTAAGTTTTATCTCCCAGAATTAATGTTCGGGGCAAAAATTATTGAGCAGTGCATAGACCTTCTCCGCCCTTACTTAAAAGCGGGACAACAACGTACGATTTTGGGGAAAGTGGTCATGGCCACAATTCAAAACGATATCCACTCTATTGGAAAGACGATTGTTGCGACTATGCTCAGCGCAGCTGGGTTCGAAGTTTTTGATCTTGGGGCCGATGTTGCTGCTGAAAGAATTGTGGAGGAGGCCGTTGCAAAGGATGTGGATATTATTGGCGTTTCAGCGCTCTTGACTACAACGATGATTGGTCAGAGAAGGGTTCTTGAAATTTTAAATGAACGGGGTCTTAGACAGCAATTCAAACTCATTGTGGGCGGGGCACCGGTTACCGAGAGATGGGCTCAAGAAATTGGGGCAGATGGTTACGCGGCAAATGCTGTGGAAGCGGTAAAGTTAGTGAAAAAACTTTTAGGTTAAATTTGATTCAGGCATGGAATTCGATATTTAACAAATCTTTCCGGGCCTTTTTCACAATTTTTTCCAATTCTGCAATTATTTCTGGTGCCAACGATTCTGGCTTGTGAGTTCTAAGAATTTCTCGGGCTTTTTCAAGCACTTTTTCTCCATAGGTCCTTGATCCCCCTTTCTGCCAAGCATCAGGAGTGTCACGGTTCATAAAAAGTGGGCGCCAGTGTTCTGTCCGAAAATATTGCAAGGTATGCTTTTCGGTAAAATATTGGCCACCGGGTCCCACTTTCTTTATTACATCTGCTGCAAGTGTCTCCTTATTAAAATCGAATCCCCGAAGAATTCGCTTTATATAACTGACTATTTCGTCGCACATAACGATCGCGGCTAGATTTCCTAACAGGCCTTGCCCCAGATATCCCAGATCATGTATGAGGTTGGCTCCATCAAAGGTCGCTAATAAGGTGCTGAACGCATGCTCCATCGCCGCCTGCTGATCGAGGCAATGTGCATCTGTTCCGACGATTGACCACATGGGAATTTGATAGTAATGATATAGATCCGCAAAAGCCGAATTGGTAAGTCGGAATTCCGGGGATCCGTAAGAATAGGTACTGGTGCGCATATCCAGAGGCACAACCGCCCATCCAGAGATGATCGGGGCGCCTCTTGATTGCAGTTGTTGAATCACAATTCCGCTTAGCGCTTCAGCATTGGCTTGAACAATCCCACCAGCTAAGGTAACAGGTCCGGTAGCGCCCATAAGCACTGTAGGGATATAACAGATAGGTAGTTTTTTCTCAGCACAGAGAAGGAGTTTATTTATTGCCCCTTGTGAATGAGTTAAGGGCGCAATCGGTTCAGAATAGTGAATTATGAATGGATGTTCCCTGAGCGCTTCCTCACCACCAGAAATAGCTTCCGCCATCTTTATTATGACAGAGAGATCTTCTTTTCCTGCGGCAGTGAAAAAAATCGGCTTTATGGAATTCTCCATTTCAGCTTTAGCACATTCAATATACATCATATTGGTAGGAACATCATGAGGAAGGGCAAAGGAGGCTACAAAATCAATATTTTCGCAATAATCAGCGACTATTGCAGCGTTTCGCACATCTATCAAAAGAGAATCCCGTGTTTCACCAGTTTCTATATCGTAAGTATTTATCAGATCAGTCCCTAACCCGTAATAGCTGTTCCGTCCTTCCAAGCGCATTGCCAATTCGCCCTTTCTATTATATATATCAATCTTGGAAGGTACAGTTTTAAGGCAATCTTCTATTATTGAAGCTGGGAATTTAACTAGATCCCCATTTTCAATGATGCAACCGGTATCCTGCAGTAGACCAATGGCTGTCTCGTGAGCCACCCGAACTCCAATAGTCTCCAGCACTTCTAAAGTAGTTCGGTGTAGTTCTTGGATCTGTTCTTCGGTCAGTAGTTTATATGATGGCAAGCAAATACTATTGGCGTTCTCTTCCATTTAACTCACCCTTCGCTCAGCTTTTTGTACCAATTCACGTTCTCCCTCAATTTTAATTTTCTCCAGTTTCTCTAAGATATCATTAGGCAGAGGCGGAACAATATGTGTTTCCAAAATAGTCTTGATTTTTTCTTTAATCCGCTGAGGTAGATCTTTTGCCCCATCCCCCTGCCATTTCGTATAATGTTCACGCGTCATGAGAGTTGGCATCCATAATTCCTTCCGAAAATTATAGTACGTATGTTTCTCGCGTAGAAAATGTCCTCCGGGACCAACGCTGGCAATAATAGGCTCACCCAAGGTTTCATCATCGATTACAAACCCATTGATGAATTTCTTCGCCATTCCAATGAGCTCATCACCCATACAAAGCATTTCAACTGAACAGACCATTGCCATGTCCATATAACCAACATCATGAATAAGGTTTAATCTGGCAAGTCCCTGTGTTAGAATAGAATATATGCTTTCAGCGCCAGCTTGCGCATCTAATAGTTTTGAATCAGTCGATCCTGCCAGTCCCCAAGAGGGTAGTCCGAGGGATCGCGCTACTTCAGCTTGTGCAGCAATACCTAGGCTCATTTCAGGGGCAGCAATGCTCAATAAAGTTGTCTTCATATCAAAAATATTATAATTCCCGCCGAGGACGCAGGGTGCTCCAGGATTTCTAAGTTGAATCAAGACCAGACTCATTAAACCTTCTGCAACCAGCTGAGCCACAGCTCCTGCCATGGTCACAGGCGCTGTCGCACCTGGCTGCACGGTAGGCGCAGGTATTTGAGGTAAATTTAAATCAGCAGTTATAAACATTCGCTCAACAACGTCCTCAGGGAAAAGCAAGGGTGTTACAGGCTCATGCATACTCACTACAAAAGGATTCTGCTGCAACTTGTCCATGCCGCCAGCAATTATTGCAGCCATCTCATATACCAATTGTAATCCTCGAGGTGAATAGGTCAAAAAGATGATCGGCTTGGTTGTGTTTGTCACTGTTGCATAAAATTCGTATAGATCAGCTGCAACTGCGGGAACATCCTGTGCAGAGCCCATTGGCATTACATAATCAATATTGGGTAATGCATCCGCAACTTTTGCCGCCAAGGCAATATCTGAGACACGAGTTTCCCTGACTTCTTCGTCCAAGGGCTTTGTATTAGGGCTGGCAGTTGATGTCCCATAGTAGAAATTGCGCCCCCAGACATCCATTGCCCGTTGGCAGTCCCGATTGTATATTATAAACCCTTTCGGAGTGGATTCAATGCAGGATTCAATGAGATTCTCAGGAATTTTTACTCTTTCACCGTTCACTTCCGCCCCTGCCTCTCGGAGGAGTTCTAATGCATTCTTATGGATGATCTTTGCACCTGTATCTTTCAATATATTAAAAGCCGCTTTTCGGATCCGGGCTATCTGTGAATCCGTTAAAACCCGGAAAAATATGGTTTTCTCTTCGTTTTCTCCGTTCGAATGCTCCATTTCGGCCACTATTAGTCAAAATTTGTTTGTAAAAATTCTAATATATATTCATTTACTAATTCAGGGGCTTCCTGCTGCACCCAATGCCCCGCTGCGGGTATAAATTTGATATCATAGGGACCTTCTACAATCCCTGGGAAGTACTGCGTGAGTTCTTTTCCTAAGGCTTTATCTTGCTCGCCCCAAATAACCAACGTGGGACATTTCACTTTCAAGCGGCGCTGTTTTGCCCGGAAGGGATACTGGAATGAGGCACGATAGTAATTTATGCCACAGGAAAGCGCGGGCAGTTTCAAGGCTTCCACATATATCGAAAGTGTGTCTTCATCCCATAATTCTTTTTTTACCGCTATATCCCGCCATGTAGATTTCAGGAGGGCGTAATCATTCGCACTTAAGGCTTGCTCGGGAATATCCGGTTGTTGAAAGAAAAATATATATTGGCTCCTCTTGGCTTGTGCCTTATTCCTGGCAATTTCTTCTTGGAGAATGGATATAGGTGGACAATTTAGCACAATCAAGCGATCCATTACTTCGGGAAAAGTCTTAGCGAATTCCCACGCCAATGCTCCTCCCCAGTCATGTCCCACGACAACAGTTTTCTCAGCAAAGGAATGGACAAGTCCAAGGATATCCTGCAATAAGATACCAATTTTATAATTTTCCACGCCCTCTGGTTTATCCGTTTCGTTATAGCCTCGTAGATCGGGTGCCACCACTTTAAAATACTCTCCAAGTGCCTCGATTTGGAATCGCCAAGAGTACCAAAACTCTGGGAATCCATGGAGAAGAACCACTAAGTTACCTTCTCCATTTGTTACATAATGCATTCGAATATTATTTGTAATGATGTAATCATGAATCCATTGATTTAACATATCTCTCAACTGTTTCGATAATTGAATTCTTATTTTTTTTCAAGGTTCCTATAATCTTTGGTTTTTTAGAACTTTTTCAAAAAGCTTTTTTAAACTAATAATATATAATTCTTGATTTATCTACGAAAATTAGTTCCAATTTCAAAAAAAGTACTGTGAAGTAGGGGAAATAAAAACCTATGGATAGTTCCAAATCAAGATTTAGCAATCTTCTGCCATTCAAAAGCCCTAAACCAGAAAATATCATGGATTGGCGTCCTGAGGTCATTCGAATAGTCTCGATTTTTTATATTGTATTAGGTCACATGCTTTTTTACACAGGATGGCTTATAAATGACCCTACTAACCCTCTTGTTTGGATAGGAGGAGTTGGAGTCGCCTTTTTTGTGGTCTCTTCTGCCTACGTCCATAGTTTAAAGGATGAATTCAATAAACCTGGATCACTGAATTTTACCTCATATTGGAGATTTCTTAAAAATAGGTTTTTACGGCTCTATATCGGGTATTACCTAGCTCTGGTCGTGACCTTAATAGCCAAACTTTGGATAGGCTATACTGTCGTTTTTTCTCCTATGGGGCTTACCATTGGTGGATCTAGTAGATCTGTTCCCATACAAATTTCACCTGAATCATTAGTACTCGATTTAACATGCATGTGGCCATTGATTACCGGATTGGAAGGCGGTATTTTTCCAGAAGCTTGGTTTATCTGCGCTATTATGATCCTATCGCTCAGTTATCCCTTCCTTCGTAGATTACATTCGATTAATCCAAATTATCTTTATCTTATAATAATTATTACCACAGTATTCCGCCTAATTGTCGTTATCTTTTCTAATTCTGCTTTTGCATATCATTTCCCTTTTGCTTGGACAGCTGAGTTCTCATGTGGAATCATACTTGGTAATAGAGTATGCATGGGAGGTGGTCCAGCCCCCCCTAATTCATTGTCTAAGCGTATTATAATTCGGATGGCTACTAGAGTTTGGCCCATTTATTTGTTTCATATGGCCGTAGTAGTCTTTATGTTTGATCATGCCCCTGTTAGAGATTTCATTGCATCCCTAGTTGTGATTATAATGATTGTTGAATTCTTCGGTCAGATTTTGCGTAACATAACCAGCCTAATATTTGCTGAAAAAAAGAAACCGCCGCCACCTATAAGTTGAAAATGAATTCAATTTGTCCAAGTATCTGCCTTAATTTGCGTTCCAATCGCTTAAATTTCAAATCACTATGAATCTGGATCTATAGAATGTCTTATCATAATTTATTTCCTACAAAATTCAAATTTTTTCTCCCTCTTATAGTTTAAAGATTTAGTAATTACACAAAAAAAAGTATTTTTAAGCATAAAATCGGATTTAATTTAGAAATTTTACAATATAGATTAGAAAGGGTGAAATCAATGATTATCACACAACAGAAGCCGTTTGAAGAAATAAGAAAGAATTTAGAAGCTTTCAGTAAATTAATCATAATCGGATGCAGTGATTGCGCATCTATTTGCCAGACAGGTGGATCTGAGCAAGTGAAAGACATGGCTGAAAAGCTCAAGACTGAAGGCAAAGAAGTTCTTGCGACTTTGATGTGCCAAAACCCGTGTGACGCCCGAGTGGTGAAGCGGGATATTAAATTCATCGAGGACGAACTCGGGCAAGCCGATGCCATTTTAAGCATGGCCTGCGGGCTTGGAGCGCAGGATTTAGCGACGATTACTGAAAAGGTAGTCGTGCCAGCGAATAATACGCGTTTTATGGGGCAAATTGAAAAATTAGGGCAGTATTATGCACTTTGCAGCGGATGTGATAACTGTGTGCTTTTTGAGAATGATGGCAAATGTCCCGTAGTAGTTCATAAAGTTTGTAGTGCATGTGGCAGGGTTCTTGCCTGGGACGCGAAATGTTGCGATCAGTGCAAATCCGAGGATTTGACGACTGGCGAAATCTTGAAGATTGAAGTCTAGTTATTCGGGGGGATATAAAATTAGCAAAGAATTACTTGTAGATGAGCCAGGAGCGAAAATCCTGGTTATGGGCAATGAGGCAATGACAAGGGCTGCAATTGAAGCGGGAATAGGATATTCCTCGACTTATCCAGGAACGCCAGCTTCCGAAATCGGAGATACACTTTCTGCTCTTGCAAAGGATATTCCCAACTTTTACTTTGAATATAGTATCAATGAAGCCTCGGCAATCGAAGGCGCTGCTGGAGCGTCGTGGATCGGAATTCGCTCTCTCTGTACTATGAAGCATGTCGGATTAAATGTAGCGTCTGACCCATTGCATACGATTTCGCAATCAGGCACTAGTAAAACTGGAGGGCTTGTCATTATCTGCGCTCCTGATCCAGGCGCTTATAGTTCTCAATCTGAGCAGGATGATCGTTGGTATGCCTACCACGTGAATATGCCTATCCTAGAACCAGCTAACGTTCCTGAAGCCTATGAATTCCTCTTGAAAGCGTTCGAATTATCTGAAAGTTATGATGTACCCGTGCTGCTCTATCCCTCAAGTCGCGTATGCCATTCGGTCGGCAAGATTCAATTGGGTGAGATAAAACCGGCTCCCGCTAAAGGGGTGTTTAAACCGGCGGTCAGCCGTTTCGTCAATGCTTCAATCGTCTCTATTGCAAATAAGAAAAATCTGCTCGGAAAAATTAAGAAACTAAGAAAGAAGACCGACCAGTTAGCAGTGAATAGAGTATTAGAAGGCACTGCTACAACGGGAATTATTACATCAGGTACCGCATTTGGCTATACGGTCGAAGCACTGGACCTTTTGGGAGTGTATGACATTCCAATTCTGAAGTTAGGATTAATTTATCCGCTCAACCAGGAGGAAGTTCAAAGTTTCGTGAAGACTCATAATTTGGAGAGACTCATTGTCGTAGAGGAACTACTCGGGTTCCTAGAAAATGAAATAAAAGAAGTGCTCTATGATGGCGGAATTCAGGTCGAACTTCACGGGAAAGATACGTTTCCCGCCGCAGATGAATTGAATGTTGACATAGTGCGTGAAGGACTTGCAGAAATATTGAAAATCGAATTAGGTGAGTCATACAAGGCAATTATGAAGAAATCAACCAAGGCAAAATCAATGGCACCACCTCGAGAACCGACCTTCTGTCCAGGATGTCCGCACCGCGCAACGTTTTATGCGATGCGAAAAGCGACCAACCGAGAAGGAGTGTTCGGTGGCGATATTGGCTGCAATACCCTAGGCCTTCGGTCCCCCTTTGCCCTTGTGGATTGGGTCGTGTGCATGGGAGCCGGGCTCGGGATCGCACAGGGCATTTCGCATAAATCCGATCAGCCGATCTTCGCCTTTATTGGGGATGGCACTTTCTTCCACGCGGGCATGACGAATACCCTGAATGCCATATACAATAATGCCAATATGACTCTAATTATCATGGAAAATCATTGGGTAGGCATGACAGGCCATCAACCAACGCCTTCTACAGGAATTTCAAGCATTGGAGACCCTGTCATCCCAGTTCAGATTAAAGACGTGGTTAAGGCCTTTGGTGCGAAGTGGATTAGAACTGTTGACCCGTATCGGACTCGACAATTAATAGATACCATTAAAGATAGTATGGGACAACCTGGATTTAAGGTAATCATCGCAGACGAAGAGTGTTCAGTGCAGATTGATCGACGTTTCCGCAAAAGCCTTCGAGAGAAGGAAGGGCGGATTTCACGGACCTACTATTATATTGACCCTGAACGTTGTCAAAAATGCAAAGAATGCCTTCAAAAATTGGCGTGTCCCGCTATTTTGCTGAAGGAAGAAAACGGAGAGGAAGTGATTTCCATTGAAGAGCCAAGATGCACGCATTGCGGAGTTTGTCTCGAAATTTGTCCGAATTCAGGAGTTGTAGAAACGAAAATAAATGTTCACCTCGAATCAGGATAGGAGTATGCAAATATGAAAAAAGTCAATGTCATGATAGTAGGAGTAGGTGGTCAGGGTTCAATAACCATGGGAGAATTACTTAAACAAGTGGTAATGGAAAATCCAAATATCGTGGTAACTGGAACTGAAACAAGAGGCGCGGCACAACGGGAAGGGACCGTAAATTCAACGATTCGCTATGCGGTAAATGAGCCAGGGGAAGAGTTCGATGAGCGTAGATCAGTGCATTCCGTGCTCATACCCGCTGGAGAAGCGGATATATATATTGCATTAGAACCAGTAGAAGCACTCCGAAGCCTTAATGCAGTATCCGAAAAGACGAGTATCATTCTCAATTCCTATGTTATTAGACCTATGTCATGTGTCGTCGATGGAGTGGCATACCCTGAACTTGAAAACATTGTAAACATGTTGAAAGATTGTTCACCTGATGTGATTACGATAAACGGGAATGAAATGTCCCGAGAAGCTTTCGGCGATTTCCAAAAAATGAATATTATATTAATAGGGGCTGCTTTAGCGACCGGCAAAATGCCGATTACCTATGAAGAAATGGAGAAAACAATTCGGGATAATATTAAATACGATATCGAAGATAACGTAAAAGCCCTGAAAATGGGTTACGATGCCTATCTTCAGGCAAAAGCCGCTGACTAATTTTTTTCCCCTTTTTTATGAAATTAATTTCTTTTATATTCTTTCTTTTACTTCAAAATATATAACTCAATATGCTTATTATGACGGGCAGTATCTTAAGGAAATCATCTCAAATGTCAATTATACCTCCCACAGTAAATATAACTGGACAATAGTTATGAATGGTAATCAAAGTTTGAATATGGACCTTCTATGTGACTATGTCAATATCTCAGCAGGTAAAGGAAACCAATACACTTGGTATGGCTGTAAACTCTAGAATTATACATATGATATCTGGTATTTAGACATGAATTCGACATTTTTTTTTAATACAACAATTCATAATGATGATATTACCACGACCATTAAGAAAAATATAACCACCGGCGCAATTATTGAAAAACTAATTACCACATCTAATTGGACTGATCATTGGAGCGATTTCTATACGTTCAAATTTCCATATCCCCTAGTTCATATGAATATGACAGCGAAATATGCATGTCCTATCCAGATATCCAATTTCTTAATGACTACTACCACTGGGACAATTATGGAATGGACTACTCTTTTCTTGGAAAATATTATTTACAATGATTCAAATAAAAATGGGATTTATGATTGTGGTGGTACAAATACTATTAATGGCGTTCCTTCTCTATCTAGTTCTGATGAATACCGTGGGGTAACTTTTCCTGGTGCCTTAGATGCAATTGCAGACTATGCATATTACTATAAGAATGGTACATTAATCCAAAAAAATCGCCAACCTGTGAAATATCCGGAAAATATAAATTTTACTGCTCTAATTGACAAATTTGCCTTCAATTGGGAAGCTCCAAGTGTTAAAGGTTCACCCCCTCAAATTAAATTATACTCTTTTGGATTATCCTCAAGGCATGAATTTTTATTGCCAAAGTACAGGTAGTAGCGTACCGGCGCTTATATTGGATACTACTGAAACAAGTAGCAAATCGTTGATAATGCAAAGCCCCTGGCTTACAATAATTGCAAGTCTAGGCGCCTTATATAACTTGGGTTCTGATTATCAAATAACCTTCTATTATGAACTAATTGATTATCCTACTTGGAATGGTTCTCAAATACAACATGACCCTCTATTTACCGCTTACGCATCTTTTGTCTCACCGCCGCCCCTCTTTATACTATACATCATAATATCAGTGGTTATTATAGCAGGCGTGGTTATAGTTGGTCTTTTATTCTTGAAAAGAAGGCGGACTAAACATTAAGGTTTTCTGTATCTCTAATCATTTCTCTTTTTTTGTCTTCATTTCTCCTTTTTTTGTCTTCAATTTGTGTAGCCTTCTTAAGCCCATTAAATCATTAACATCGAAAAGTTCTAAGTGAGATTTAATTTTTGTTTTATCTTGAACAAAAAGGATTTTGCGGGGTGCATCAATTTTATTAAGAGTTTCTTCGCTTTTTACAATATTCGTTTTATCTAAAGTCTTCCATTTAACTTCCATAGCAATTTGAGGTTTTTTAAATTTTAAGAGACAACAATCAATATCATAGTCTTTTGCTTCCACGACACTTTCTCGCAAACCATATTTTTCTGCGAAAGTTTCCCGGATGCTATCTTCAACGATTCGGGGGATTAATTCATCGACAATCGGAGCTAGCTCCTTTTCCGTGACTCTTCGTTCCGATAAATTATATTTTTCATCCGCATAATAGTAAATCCGTAAGAGGGGCGAAGTCAGTTTATAGACAAATCTCTTTTTATTGAAAATCTCAATCTTTTTTAGTATTCCAAACGAAATCAAATTAGTTAGATATTGTTGAATCACACTAGGGTCGTCTTTTTGGAGTAATTTTTTAGAAAATAGGTAATTAGTAAGTTCACCAGAATTGATTTTACCAATAGCTATTCCCCTTAAAATTCCCTCATAAATAGCCGATAGTACCCTTTGTTCTTCAAAGAATATCTCCCCAATCAAGGCAGGGATTGATTTCATAGACATAAGGACTATTTCAGCTATTATTTCACGTGGGCCTTTATTCTCATCGAAAAAATCTATAGCGATTGGTTCTCGGAGTAGTATTGCAGTTTCTAGCCTTTCTTTTTTTGAATAATTAAACACCGATAAAGCCTTAAGGGTATCTTCAAGGCTTATTAATCCAATCGGAATTTCTGCGAAGAGCCCTAGCAGAGGGGAATTGCTATTAATCAGCTTTTTTGTTAGAAACAAAGTGGAAGTGATTAGTATTAATTTGCCATGTATTTCCATGAAATGCAAAAAATCAAAAAAATCCGTTGGCAATCTTTGAAATTCATCCACTACAACGGTTTTATTTGAGTCCAAAGATAGCCTAAGAACTTCGATAAAGGTTTCGTAACTGATTGAGTTGCTGTCTTTTGTTAAAATGTTTCTATTGGTTTTAATAAAGAAATATTCGTCATATTTAACAAAATTTTTTATTAAAAAAGTTTTTCCAGTCTTCCTTCTGCCATAAATTAAAATCCATTTATTGATTTCCTTTATTTTCCCTAGTTCGTTAGACCTTTCTATAATCATCATAAGTATAATAGTGATTATAACTATTAAAATTTTCGATATGCTGTTATCAGATTTCCTTGTTTTTAATTCATAAAGGATAGGATAATGATAAAATTAAACTCAAGTTAAAAAAGCGTTTGTAACTCTATTTTCCGAGTTCTGCCAATTATGAGATAATCCATTTTAAGCGGTACATCGGCCCCGAACCGGCGGTGGTTGGATGCATGATAAGCGGATTCTCATAGATTTTTTCACCAGTATTGTGAAGCTGTCGAATTAGCATTATTATTCAAAAGAGAATTTATGGCGAAAAAACTAGCCGGTAAAAAACGGTTACTTATACCTATATAAGATTACTAGGACCGTCATTTTACAAACGGCCCTAGAAAAGGAGAAGGCTTCGTGCGACAAAATTAGCTTCGAAGAATACTATAATAAAGGGAATAATAAACCGATTATTGATTAAGCGTAAATTCATAGAAGATAGTTGCTAAATGTTTCATATTTAGGATCAGATCCTCGATAAGGATATTTTCATTGGGTGCATGCGCCTGTTCAAAGGCATACCCACAGCCAAATGATAGGCAATCCATTTTAAAGAGATACATTGGTCCCGACCCAGCAGTTGTTGGATGTACAATAAGCGGTTTACCATAGACTTCCTCACCACTGTCGCAAATTATTTTCAAATATGCAGAGGAAAGCGGTGCCCGTGCAGAAGGATAGCCATGATAGGACGTAATTTTTATTTTCTCATCAAAGTGAAATTTTTGTAGGTGCTTCTTAAATTTCTCAAGAAGATCATCGGGGTCTTGGTTTGGGACTAAACGAAAGTCAATTTTGGCTCTCGCTTGCGCAGGAATTATGGTTTTATCGCCTGGGCCTTGGTAACCGCAGGTTAAACCATCAATAGTCAAAGATGGGGCATAATAATACGCCGTTTTGAGGTCTAAGCCAGTTTTTAAAAATCCTTGGATTCCGAAATCCTTGTAATAAGCTTCTGTGTTGAATGGAATCCTCTCCAGATTTTCTAATTCTTCAACTGTAGGTTCTTGCACTGCATCATAAAAGCCTTCGATTTGAATCTCTTGATCCGAACCCTTTAGGGACTGCAGCAACCACACTAGATCCCACGCAGGGTTTTCAATCACGCCTCCCCAACTTGAATGGATGTCGCGTTTTGCGGTCGTAATTTCCAAGTTCAAGTACAAAATACCTTTGACCCCAAGCCAGACCTGTTGATTCCCATCTGCATCACGGTGTCCACTCTCCCAGATACAGAAGTCCGCTTGAGTTAACTCTGGATAATTCTCCACGAATTCATGGAGATAAGGAGACCCAATTTCCTCTTGCCCCTCAATTATAAATTTAATATTCAAGGGCAAATCGCCAAACACGGCTTGATATGCTTTAATTGCAAAGATCCTCGCAATGATATTGCCCTTATTGTCAGAAACACCCCGTCCATAGATTTTTCCATCGTGAATTATGGGTTCGAATGGTGGAGACTCCCATTCATTTAAAGGATCGACGGGTTGCACGTCATAGTGATCATAGAAGAGAAGGGTCGTCTGTGCACCCACATTTTTTTCTGCATAAATCATTGGATATCCCGATGTTTGGATTTTCTGTGTTTGAAACCCAATCTCGTCTTTAAAAATTTCCATTAATGCATCTGCGCATTCTATTCCTTTATTTTCCGCAGAAACGCTCGGTATTCGCACCAATTCTTCTAATCTTGCGAGACTGGGTTCTTGATAACTTTCAATTATTTGAAAAACATCTTCCAGCGTCATAGAACTCCTTTGCCAAAGCTTATTGGTCATTGATTCTATATTTTTATAAAACTAGTTTATTAATTTGGGTTAACCCCTTAATTCCATTGTAAGATGAAATCAATGAAGTAATATGATGATGAAGTATGGAACATCTTGAAGATACGTTTACTGGAATAGATGGCACAAAGCTCTATTACCAAGTCTGGCGACCCGAGGAAACACTGAAAGCGGTTGTGCAGATAATGCACGGGTTTGGAGAACACAGCGGACGGTATTTAAATATAGTCAATGAGTTAATCCCGCGTGGATATGTGGTTTATGCGAATGATCACCGAGGACACGGAAAGTCGGAAGGGATCCAACTCTATATCAAAAATTTTCAAGATTATATTGAGGATCAAAAGATTTTCTTCGATTTGATCAATGAAAAAGAACCGGATTTACCCCATTTCATCTTGGGCCACTCAATGGGATCAACCATTGCCGAGTTTTACGTAATGAAATATCCTGAAAAAATACAGGGGTTGGTGCTTTCAGGGACGGCAACTCAACTTGGAGCGGTTAAAGGAGTCATGAAAGCCTTGCTTAAGTTCTTTGGGTTGTTAGCCCCGAAAATGCGCATTAAAATGGATTTAGCCCCGCAATTATCTCATGATTCAGAAGTAGTTAAGGCGTACAGGGAAGATCCTTTGGTATTTAAACGCCCCACCTTAAAACTCGGTATCGAATTTGCAAACAGTATTACGGCAAGCCAGAAGATATTAGGGCAGATTAAATGTCCCGTCTTAGTTCAATCTGGATCCGAGGATAAAGCGATGCTTGGAACGGAGAAATTCAACGATCTATTAACAGTCGAAGACAAAACAGTAAAAATCTACCCTGGGCTTTTTCACGAAGTCTACAATGAGATAGAAAATGATAGGAAACTAGTCCTGAGCAATCTCGGCGAGTGGTTAGATAACCACTGCTAAATAGCTTGCAAATCATATATCTAATTTTTTTATGAATTCTAGAAATTTAAAGGAAGAAATAGAGAACAGGGAATGTTATTCAGTCTCTTGGGAATGTTATATTTGCGATACTTGTTCTTGTGCTAAGGCAATGCCCCGTTCAAATCCTACTACATTGATTTCAAAACTTTTTTCGGGCACAAATTTTTTGACGGTCTGTATGGCCGCCTCTTTTGAAATGAGCCCACTGATTTCAAAAAATGCTCCGAATAGAATCACATTCGCAATGAGCGGGTTTTTATACTCGTCATTGGCGATCTGCTGGGCGGCAATCCGATAGGTAGTGCCTTTTTTGGCTTTCCATTTTTCCACCGTTAAGGGATCGATAATAGAAGTCACGGCAGGATTATTGCAGAAGGACCAATATCGATCAGCAGCATTTTGGGAGAGAATGATGTAGAAATTCGGTTGAATCGCCCGGGGATATTCAATCTCATTCTCATTATCCACCACGACCTCAGCCCAGCAAGAGCCCCCTCGTGCTGCAGTACCATATGCTTCCGTCTGGGCCGCTTCCTTATTATCCAAGACCGCAGCATAAGCGATCATCTTGCTGAGCGTAATAACACCTTGCCCACCAAAGCCAATTAATCTGACTTCATTCCGGGTCATTCATACTTTCCCCCGCACTTTATCAAGTAATTCATAATAGAGTTCTGTTAATTCAGGTCGTTCTTCTTCATATAGCTCTCCCACCACTATTCTGTCCTGTAATTCCTCTGGACTTAAATCCGCCGCTTTTTTTACAGTTACTGCACTGTTCTTGATCCAATTAAAGAGATCAACTGGTTCAGGAAAGTCGTTAAAGCGTCCAAAATACGTGGGACAGGTAGAAATAATCTCCACAAAGGAAAATCCTTTGTGTTTCAGCGCCTTCTTCCAAGTATTCATGTATTGGCGTGGGTGAGCGACAGTCCATCTTGCAATAAATGTAGCACCTGCGACTTTAGCAAGCTCAACCGCATTGAAAGGTGTTTCCAAATAACCCCACTTGGTTGTGGAAGTCTTGGCACCTGTAGGCGTGGTGGGAGCGCATTGACCGCCCGTCATGCCATAAACTCGATTATTGAGCAACACTGTTAGCATGTCGATATTCCGCCGGCAGCCCTGAACAAAGTGGTTGGTGCCTATACTCAGCAAATCGCCGTCACCTGCAATACAAATGGGCTTTAATTCAGGGCGGACCAGCTTGGCCCCTGTCGCAGTGCAAATGGTCCGCCCATGAAGAGTCATAAAGGAATAGCCGGGAAGGATAGTTGGAAGCGCCGAGTTACATCCTACACCCACAAAGAAGGGATATTTGGTCGCATCCAAGTTCTCTTCAGCAAAGAGCCGGCAAAAGTTTTGGGCAATACTTCCATAGCCACAACCTCGGCAGAAAATATGCATAGGTTGACCAATCATTCGCGCAGTCATAGTAAGCCTACCAATCGGATGTGGTGGCTTTTCCTCAGGTGGTCTGACATAGGTCATTGAGCTAATACCTCCTTTACTTTTGCAACTATTTCAGATGGTTCATGTAATTTTGAGATTTGTCTTAATAACCAAGCTTTCGCACCTTCTTTTGCAGCATAACGCTCAATTTCTATAAACAATTGTCCCCAATTCATTTCAGGCACAACAATTTTTTTCACGGATTGGGCGACTTCCATCATTTTCTTCGTGGCAAACGGCCAGATTGTTTTAAATCGTAAGAGCCCAACCTTGATCCCTTCTTTTCGTAAATCTCTGACGGCACCTTTCGCCGATCGCCCGGGCATTCCGTAGCAAACTATCACCACATCTGCATCATCGAGATACAATTCCTCAGTTTGGACAATTTTTTCCTCGTTATTTATGATTTTATCATTAATCGCTTCAACAAAGGCATAAGAGGGAATCTCATCTTGCTGCATCGTATCCCCTTCCAACGGCAAGCCCATTGGATTATGTGTCATAGTTGAGATCCAAAAAGGCATATAGACGGTCCCAATTTGATACATAGGGGTAATGATAAATTCACCTGTTTTCTTGTCTTTTCGCGTGAAAGGGATATACGCTTGCGGATTTCCCTCAGGCAAACGGCGAGGGATTACCCGCTCTTCTAATTGTTCAGGGGCTGGAAATTTAACCACTTCATAGAGTTGCCCTAACCAAGCATCAGACAATAATACTACGGGAGTTCGGTAAATTTCAGCCGTATTAAAGGCGTCAATGGCAAAATCAAATAATTCTTGACAGGAGGCTGGGGCATAAGTGGGTAATATATAGTCACCGTTCCCACCATAGTGGGCTTGTAAGACATCAGAGTGGTGGGGAAGAGAAACAAGCCCCGAACTGGGGCCAGTTCGCTGCACATCAGAGATAATTAACGGCACTTCCACACAGGCAGCCCAGCTTATGCACTCTTGCATCAAGCAGAAACCAGGACCGGATGTACTGGTGCAAGCTTTAGCTCCAGCAACCGATGCGCCAATTACTGCTGCAATGGAGGCTATTTCATCTTCCATTTGCATAAAAATTCCTCCAATTTCTGGGAGGCGCCAACTCATCCGTTCAGGGATTTCATTTTGCGGTGTAATAGGGTAGCCTGCAAAGAAGTTACAGCCAGCAGCAATAGCGCCTTCGACAAATGCGTAATTACCCATTATTAGTTCTTTTCCTTCCATTAAATCACTTCTATTTTTTAAAAGGGGACTATTTATAATTCCAGTAAATTCACTACCTATAATTCTAATAAGTTACTAAAACAATTGAAATTTGATTTATTAAATTACCGAGATCACCCTTTTTTTGAAACGATTATTCATCATGGATTAAATTAGTCAAAGCACTCAAGCCTCTCTTATAAAAAAGGCTATCCAAAAGTAAATGCAATTTAAAATTGAAAAGTAGAATGAAAATAAGGCTATACATTTGATATTAAAATTATCTTATACAAAAAAAATAAAATAGCATTTTGGGGTTTCAGAGAGTAGGTGATGGACATGCCGATTTTATATAAGGATGAAGAACAAGGGAAAATGTTGTGTCTTCAGTTCGATAGATGTAAAGGCTGTGATCTTTGCATCAATATCTGTCCCAAAAAGGTTTTGGGAAAATCAGAAACGCTCAATAGAAATGTGCAATATCCTCCGACCGTATCGGGTGAGAAAAAATGCACTTTTTGCCAAATGTGTCAGTATGTGTGCCCGGATTTTTCAATTTATGTAGTTGCAATAGAGGAGATGTAAATTTTGAGTAAAGTAGATATCTATAACTATGATATGAAACCGGGAAAGACAGTTTTAATTGGGAATTTTGCAATGGTGGAAGGGGCGTTAGCCGCGGGGTGTCGTTTCTTTGCGGGGTATCCTATCACACCTCAAAACGATGTTCCGGAGAAAATGAGTGTACGATTGCCGCAGTTAGGTGGACGTTTTATTCAAATGGAGGATGAAATTGCTAGTATCTCAGCGGTTATAGGAGCTTCTTTTGCGGGATTAAAAGCAATGACGAGTACATCAGGACCTGGTTTTAGTTTGATGCAAGAATCATTGTCATGGGCTGCCTGTGTTGAGGTGCCTATTGTTATATGCGATGTTCAACGAACTGGACCAGGTTCTGGAGTTGTTTCTTTACCACACCAATCTGATATCATTCAAGCTCAGTATGGAGGCAATGGCGAATATAAAGTCATTGCCTATGCGCCTTCTTCCTGTCAGGAACTATTTGATTTCACCTTTGATGCCTTTAATGATGCTGAAAAATGGCATGTCCCCGTCTTTATCTTTTCAGATGCCTGGTTGGGGAATGTGCGCGAACGGGTTGTTATTCCCTCTTTAGAGGAAATAAATAAGAAAATTATTCCACGAAAGCCAATGCCCGAGGATATAGGGAAATGGATTCCATTTTCCAAAAAAATAGGAGAAAAAATTGTTATTCCTGAGGCATTTCCTACGTTAGGTTATGATAGTTTCCCCGATTGGCTTCCTAGCGTAAGTCATAATCCTACTGGAATCGCCTCCGAAGAAAGTTTAGTCTCTTTCAAAATGATTGAAGCCATCTGCGACAAAATCACCAAAAACGAAGATAAAATCTGTAGAACCAAATCATACTATTTAGAGGATGCGGATATTGCTATAGTTACATACGGATTTCCTTCGCGCCCTGCCCTTGCTGCCGTGCGGAAAGCCCGGGAAGAAGGAATTAAAGTTGGTTTGCTACGTTTATTAACAGTGTGGCCATTTCCTACAAAGGAAATGCACGAATTATCAGAGAAGGTGAAAAAGATCATCGATGTTGAAATGAATTGGGGGCAGATGCTAGTCTGGATGCAAGCAAATCTTGCAGAAGGAACCCAAATCTATTTGATCCCAGAAATCTCAAAATTGCATGATCCGAAAGATATTTTAGGTAAAATTAAGGAGGTTGCTGCTTAATATGTCTATAGCAGATATTAAAGGTGAAGCGGGTCTCCCTGAACATCCACTGATTGCAAATAAAATAACTTATTTAGCGAAGCAATTTGGCGGATTTAAAAGTTTTTTCTGTGGAGGCTGTGGCTATGGATCAATTGCCCAATTAATAGGCAATGTCTTCTATGAAGATAAGATTGATATTTATAAATATCCCTTTATCAATGGTGTAGGCTGCTATACGATGATTCCACTCCTTTTGCCAGGCAAAATCTTAATGAATTTGCATGGACGTGGAGTTGCCGTCGCTACTGGCATTCAAATGGCAAACCCTGATCTGAAACCAATCGTGATTGCGGGTGATGGGGATTTGCTTTCGATCGGAACAAATCACTTTATACATGCAGCCAGGCGTAATCTCGACTGCGTTTGCATTTTGTTGCACAACCTAACTTACGGAATGACGGGTGGACAGACCGCCCCCACTGCCTATCTTGGTCAAATCTCTTCTACCGCTACGCAAGGCATCATAGATGAACCGATTGATGCTGTAGAGCTGGCGAAAACAGCTGGGGCTACCTATATTGCAAGATGCACCACCGCTCAACCGATTCAATTCATGAAATATTTCCGCAAAGCCTTGCAACACAAGGGGTTTTCATTAATTGATATGGTTTCACAATGTATTACATATTTTGGGAGACATAATAAATTAAACACCCCAGTCGAAGTATTTAATTGGATTAAAGCAAATACTGTGACCATTAAACAGGCAGAAAAAATGTCAAAAGAGGAATTAAAAAATAAATTTGTTACTGGGGAATTTGTAGAAGTTGAAAAGCCCACTTTCATGGCAAAATATCTCGAACTAATTGAAAAAATACAGAAAGGGAATAATCATGCCACGCATAGAAATTAAAATTTCGGGATTTGGAGGTCAAGGTGTTCTTACCCTTGGGATGCTCATTACCTCGACGGCTATCATATATATGAATAATCTCAACGCAACCCAAAGTGAAAGTTACGGTGCAGCCGCTCGAGGCATGTCTTGCTGGTCCGAAATCGTGCTCGAAGATACTACTGAGGACATTGATTATCCGCGCACGAGTCCGAAAAACGTTGATGTGGGTATTTTTCTTACCGATGAGGCAGTCGAAAAATACTTAGGTGAGGTCAAGCGCAACGGCATCATAATATATGATCCTACTTCTGTTTCAAAAGTTAGAGCTAAAAAAACGCAAATCGTCTATAAGATCCCAGCACAACAAATTGCCAAAGAAACTCTAAAAAACCCGCTCACCGCCAATGCAATTATGTTCGGCGCTTTCACAGCGTTATCCAACCTTTTAGAGAAGGAAGCATCTCTTCAGGGTATCAAAGATTTTGTCCCTCCCAAAGCCATCGATATCAATGTCCAAGCTTTCAATATTGGCTACGATTATGCCATTGAACTTAAAAATACCCCTCAAGAAACAGAATAATTTTTGCCAAACTTAAAAATACCCTCAAGAAACAGAAT
>Ga0315310_10000145_pt1 | contig 48384 bp, 47 predicted proteins | sample TDP5_MG_FD_203630 | JGI IMG/M metagenome (GOLD analysis project Ga0315310, IMG submission 203630) | Freshwater sediment microbial communities from Lake Towuti, South Sulawesi, Indonesia - TDP5 | ecosystem: Environmental > Aquatic > Freshwater > Lake > Sediment | place: Indonesia: South Sulawesi...
GAAGGGTGGAATGGGCATATCTGAGGCCGAGTCGGGCGCAGAGTTAAATAGCAGACTGTCAAGACTCCCTCTCTACCCGTTTCTGGACATTGAAATCTATCCATTGATGACCGTCGACGAGGCTCTAACCCATGCGAAAGAAAGCTTAGAAGCAATTAAGGCAAAACGATAAGTCCGGGACCGAAAAACAGAGCCCAACCTTTTTTTTTAAAAAAAAGAAACTATGAATAACGCTATTTATATATAAAAAGTTCTTAACACTAGAAAGTGAAGAGGTTCACTAACATGTTAAAAGAAGCTCAAGAAAAGGTAAAGAAAATTTCCTACGATGCCCACAAGAAGGAGGTATTTACGTCCAGCTTCTTCGTATCCCTTCTGGCAGAACAAGTTGGTCAAGTGGCGGGGAAGTACATTGCTGAAGGAAGGCTAGGAAAAGACATTGAAGTGGACATAGCGGACATAATCGTAGTTGGCTTAGCGTATCTGAATTGGCTTGACAAAGACGCGTCAGATGCCTTCATTAAATCACTAGAAAAGCACGAAAAGGCCATAGCACGCTGGACCCACAAATGAAGTACAAGCGAAGTAGCAAGTAGATCCAATCGGCGGTAAACGTGCGAAAAGAAGCAGGTTCTAAGAGCTATAAGAGCGCCTATTTTGGTATTCTCCTCTTGGGAATTGTAAGTCTGCTAGGCGATGTCGTCTACGAAGGTTCCAGAGGCATAGTCCCTAGCTTTCTAGGATTTCTGGGTGCCACAGAAATAATTGTGGGTATAGTTGGAGGACTAGGCGAATTCCTAGGGCAAGCCTTGAGACTTGTTAGCGGTCTATTGGCTGACACAACTCATGCTTACTGGCTGTTCATATTCTTAGGTTACGGCCTAATAGTTTCAATTCCCTTCTTGGGACTATCGATAAGCCTAGAAATGGCGATAATCCTTATTTTGCTTGAAAGGCTGGGGAAGGCTCTAAGGGCACCATCAAGGGATACTGTATTATCTTTTATAGGAAAGGATGTAGGAACTGGCAAAGCCTTTGGCATTCACGAATTTTTGGACCAAATAGGCGGTATACTCGGACCGTTAATAGTGGCAACTGCAATGTTCTATAGCAATAACTATAGCTATACTTTCAGCCTGCTATTCCTACCTTTTCTAATGCTTCTTGCAGCTTTGACCTACACCTATAAACGAACACGCTCTGAAACAGTGATTAACGAATCACAAAAAGCAAAGGCGAAAATGGAGAAACTAGGTAATCCCTTGTATGTTTATACTCTTGCCGTATTTCTAAATACTGTTGGGCTCATAACTTATGCGCTCATATTATACAAGGCCTCAAGAATTCTTTTACCAACGCAGCAGTGGATTGTGCCTCTAATCTACATGCTTATTCAAGGTGTAGATGCTCCTGTCGCGTTACTTGCAGGGTACACCTATGACAGGTTTGGAATAAAAGTTCTAGTTGCACCTTTCATACTTTCGCTGTTCCCACCTTTGCTCACTATGATTAGTGCTGAACTATCAATTCTTGTAGTGGCTTCTGTAATCTTCGGCTTCGTGCTCGGAATGCAAGAGTCAATTTATCGAGCCGCAGTCTCGGACCTTACGCCGATTTCTTCAAGAGGCACGGCATACGGCATTTTTAACACAGCCTACGGGGTTGGCTTCATCATTAGCGGGGTGGCATACGGCTTTCTAATGGAGCTGAAGGCGTCCTTCGTCATAACGTTTCTTTACATTTTTGTCACGCAGATCACAGCGATAGTTTTGTTGTTGAAGATTCATTTGGATTCAAAGAGAATCACCTAAGTAACCTATCTAAGGCATATTCTGGCAAAACATGATAGAATCCAAAGATCATTAGTACTGATTATCGCTCCAGATGTTTCGGGCCAATTCTGTTCTATGCCACTTCTCTACAAGTTAGAAGCCTGTTACTACTTCCACTGAGCACTAATCCATTCTTCTATTCCCATTTCCTTCATTTCTCGAAGTCGCTTTATTTTATTGGCTGTAAAAACGTTGGCGTACTTGCCTTTTTCGCTCCAATTCATTTCACATGGAAACTCGGCGCATTCAAAACAGAAATCAAAACCCTTTGAGACACAACATTTGCGTACAGGACAATCGCTCCAACCACTGCCTCCCTTGCAGTTAAAGGCGCATGCGCATTTTGAGAGTATTTCGAGTCCTTTGATTGTTTGTTGCGAGTTGCCTCCTTTGTAGTTTATCCAGCCCGCGACCTCAAAATGGCTTTTGACAAGGTCTAATAGTTGTGCAGCTGGCTTCCTCAAGGCATCAGTATACCAATGACACATTCGACAATAATCACCACAATATCCTACTTCATTCCTTCTCGCTTTTTTCAGTCCTTCACTTTCCATCCAGTTTCACCTTCATGTTCTTTTTTTGATTTCTACCAAAGTGAACACGTTCCCATCTGGATCTAAGAATTTGACTGTTCGACCACCCCAGCTTTGGTCTGCGGGTTCGGTTAAAAACTTAACGCCTTTGTTCTTTAGTTCTCTGTATTCATCATCCACATTATCAACTTGTAGTAGGATATCAGGCATGCCTTTCTTAGATCCCCTTTCTCCTCCTGGCTCCAGACCCAGCATTATCCCGCATAAATCAAAAATCGCGTATGTCGACCAATAAGACGTTTTCCGAAGACCAAGAATGTTTTCATAGAAGGACACTGCCTCCTTGAAATCTGACACATGGAAAGTTATGTTGACTGTTTTAATGTTCACGCAAGCCACCCTAAGAACACATAGTGAGTTTTGGGATTTCAGAGTTTCGCTGTGACTCTTCAATAGTCAGACTGAGAACCACGGCTCAAACTCTTTTCTAAGAATCTACACGACAGTTAAAGTGTCAATTTCCTTTCAATTTCAAGTAGGTGGGATCAATCGATCTGCGGGACAATTTACATTACTCGACTTATCCATGGATTGACAAAAATGGTGGAGATGCTTATGGGTCAAGTGTTCCATAGTATTTAGATGCTATTGCAACATCTTTTCCTTCAATTCTTCCATCACCATTAATATCAGCGTTGGCAACATAGTTTGGCTGTCCTACAAGAGTACCGAAGGATTTAGAGATCAGCGCGATGTCTTTTCCTTCAACTATCCCATCGCCGTTCACATCGCCCAAGATAGAGACGATGATCGTTCCAAAGGTTAGTGTATCATCTGCTGTCTTAGTTTCTCCTGGAACAGACGATACACACGCTATTACTGTGTAATTGCCTTTGACAAAACCAGTAGTATTCCAGGTCAATATGACAAACGTAGAATTCATGCTAGGCAGAGTGATAGTTTGCGTTTGAAGTATAGTCGTGTTGACATATGTTGTCAGGTTGAATGTTTCTTGGATAAACCCCTTGTTTTGCACAGTAACATTCAACTCTACAAGAAAGCCTTGACACACTACGGTTTTGCTTACCTCGATGGTGCTTACAGCCACATCATGAAATTCATCAACGGCTCTATCGGCGACGTAAAAGAATGTTGGAAGCCAACGCAGCACGACACTTTCAATAGCTTCCGGGAAAGGGTTGGGGAAGTATTTAAGCCCGCCTTCCCAATAAGTGTTCGGGTAGGGACCTGGTTCTTTAACTCCTTCCCAAGTGCCGTTGGAGAAGATTTCACATGTGAATGGAAACACATCGGCTACGGCATACATCCAGTCGTCCCAAACGCCGTAGGTGAAGTAGAGATAGCTAGACTGCATGTATTCGGTTCCACCAGTGATGACTGAAAGATTTTCGGAGATTTCTATGAATTTGGCCTCGTCATCTGGTGGGGGTGGGTCGTGTGTGCATCCCCATGGGTAGAGTATCAATTCGTAGCCCGAATGAAAGCTTATCGCGTATCTGAAGTTGTGTTCTAGTACTAAATCTCTTATTGCTCGTGTTTCAGGTTCAGAAAAAGGTTGCGGTCCTTTGTATATTTCAGACCTGGGGCTTGTGGATCCATATTCCCAAGAGTAATTGTAGTTTCTGTTTAAGTCTACCCCCCCGATCCAATCTTCAGCGTATCTAGAGTCTCCGTCATTGTCCGTCCCTTCCCATCTAACGAACTCGGGATGTTCCGGGTCAGTATAGTCAATAAGCTGGTCGATGAACCCATTTCCATTCTCATCTTCAGGAGGATCCTCATCAACTAAGCCATCAGAATCTTCATTTGTTGGGCGCGAATTTTTTCTCTGCCAATCGTTTTCTTCAAACAGGTCAAAGCTGTCAACGTTCAAGGCTACTACTACGTAGATTTCGCTGTTGTTCAAAAGCTCCGTTATTGTTTGGTTTAAGCCGAAGTTTGTGGCTGCATAAACGACAAAATACAGTGTGAGCTCTGATGTGATTGGTTCTCTGGCATGGTGGTAACCTACGAAGAAAACTTCTGGTTTAGGCTTCAGGTCAGTTTCGTTTGTTAATCGTACACAATAGATGTCGCGGTCCCACCAGCTTCTGCCAATTGAAAAAACGTCTGTGACGTTTGGGTATGTTTGGTTTAATCCAAGCAAAATCTCAACAATCTCTGGATAGTTGTGATAAACCGTCCAATTAATCGGAGGCAAAGAAGCAATAGAGCAACTCTCTGCTTCAGCGCTAACCTGAGTTGAGGACAAAACAGAACAAGCCCTCGCGGAGTGAATGGTAAACGTCGAAGTCAAGAAGCTCAATAAAATGAGTGGCACAATTGCCTTAGAATTCTTTTTCATCAACGATTCCTCTTTCCACAATGAAAAGGTAGCCCACGACATAAATAAGACTTAGGGCGATTCAGCGTCATCCGATTTTACTCAGAAGCCAAAATCCAATCAAATGAATTTTGGTTCCGCACTTGTTACATTGTAGCACTATCTTCTCTAAAGCGCCTCCTTTCACGACTGGTTGTAGGACCATATAAGCCTTTTCTGTCTCATCATTTGGAGAAATCTTGATTCCACATTTTGGGCACTTAAACTCGCCCGTGCCTTTGATTCTGGTTAAGTCGATCGTATAGTGTTTGTTTGGCTGCAATTCCTCTTCTTCCACTAGGTTATTTCAAAGCTAGAAATACTACTTAAGGTCTGGTTTCCTAAGCACTGTCTTTCTAGAATGCGAAGACTCGTGTGCAGAGTCACACTAATCACTTTTTTGTCAACGTATTCGAGTGCTAGAAATCTAGAAAATCGTTAAGAGACAATGGAGAGGTCTGATCCCTCTCTGCTGTGCGACGGGTCGGACAGCGTCTTAGTGCATTGAGGTCACAGACCTCTCCGAAATAATTCTGGCAAAGATCCCCATATGTTTAACGGTTCGATAGCTATTGAAGAAGAGGAAGCAGATGCCTAGACTTTATCATGCTATTCCTTGCTTTCGCTCTCAGTAAGCAACTTTAGCTTTTGCAACATTCATAGTGCAACAACTATCACAGTAGCAAAGTCGCTGCCGTAAGAATGTAAGGGACACTCAAACCAACTAGGTACTCGTATTATACGAGCTTACGCTATTTTGGTGCAATTGCCTTAGAGATTCGAGCTTTCAGATCTGTATACCTTCGGCCAATGTCACTTTTAAGACTAGCAATTTCAGAGTCAAGCCGTTGCCGCGATTCTGCGGCCAAATCTTGGGATTTCACCATGTCTTTCTCAACTTTTTCTAGGTCTTGCTCAGCAGATCGCCTCATGTCTTCAGTCTTTTTCAGCGTATCGAACTTGATTTTTTCGATCTTTGCGAATTCGTTATTGATGTCTTTTTCAGTCTTGATCATCTTTTCCTTTATTTTGCGTATTTTTTCCAAGTATTCACGTTCAGAAGCCCCGCCCATTTTCAAACCCACTCCATTAAGCTCTTCTTAATGCTTAATAACATTTGTCATTGCTACCGAATGAAGCACAGTTTGACAATTAACTTCAAGACGATAATAGAGCAACAAGCCTCAGTTGAGTTTCCAAATCCTATAATCACTATCTAACTGACTTAGGTTAAGAACTCGGTGACATCATCGACTGATTTCCTAGGTGGAGGTTCTGGATGATTTGCGGCCCATCCAAGCGCAACAGCTGCTATTGGTTTCCAAGGTTTGTTAAGATGGTTTTTCAAGGCTTCGATAGCATAGAAGATGTCACCAATCCATAAAGTCCCTAATCCTGAGGAGTATGCTTTAAGCAGCATGTTCTGAATTGCAGCTGCAACGCTATGAATCTCGGTTTCCCATCCCATCTTTCCTGCATTCCAGACCATGATTACAACTGGTGCTTGTTCCATGATACTGCATGACTCAAAAGAAGAACCCATATGATGTCGGCCAATTCTTCTGGAGACGACTTCCAATTCGCGTCTGAAAACGTCAGTTAAATCTCTCTTCGAGTTTCCCATAAGAACAGTGAAACGCCACTGCTGACCATTCTTCGCCGAAGGAGCGAAGGTAGCAGCCTCGATCACCTGCCTGATTAGCTCCTCAGAGACATTTCTGTTGAGGTATTTTCGAATACTTCTTCTACCCTTTAACGCTTGATCCAAATCCATTGTCCCACTCAGACCTTTCTATAGATCAGTAAACTAATCAAATTTGCGTATTGAGAATTCTATGATCGATAGGTTTCCAGAATCTTAATTCACTTGCTCTGAATCGCGAAATTTGAACTGATGACTCGGATTGGCTTAAATCTAGGATAAAGGGTAGATAATGGTCATGAGAAAATCGAAGACCATAAAACCAGAAGAAGATGCCTTCGGTCAAATGTTATGGAACTTCTATGAAAGTAGAGAAGTCTTCGGAATAATCGAAAGAGACGATGGATACATTGATGCTATGAACCCGAAAGGATAAGTTGAAGCTGGACAATTTTGGAAGAGATTCATTAGGGATACTACTGTTCAACAAGAAAATACGATGCATTATCGAGGTTACTGCTAAACGAACAATCTTCTGGTAAGTGGAAAAACAGTAACATTGCTACTGGAAAGTAATGGCTATAAAATAGAGAACGTCATTCTGATTAGCTATTTTAAAGGAGTAGTTGACATTGGGTTTCCAATCAGAAAAGTGGGACAAACTTGCTCGTACTCATGATAGAGAAAGAGAGGTTGCATGTCGCGCATATTTAGATTTGATAGCAGGTCAAAGGACCAAGAATGTTGAATTGGCTTTGAAGCTGAATCTTGGTTCTCCCATGTTGATTGAAGTGCCATACATTTTGGAAATGCTGGGCAATATGCAAGGAAAAAAGGTTTTGGATGCAGGTTGCGGTGGAGGTTTCTATTCTCTCTGGCTCAGCGAAAAAGGGGCGGAAGTGCTGGGCATCGACGGCAGCGAAGAAATGATAAAGATTGCGAAGGAAAAGGCTTCTAAAAAGAATCTTAATGCGATATTCCTGATCGGAGATATTGCTGACCTCAGAATTGAAGATGGCGTTTTCGATCTTATTCTTTCAACGCTTGTTCTGGAGGAGGTGAAGGAACTTGACAAAGCCATAAGTGAACTGGTCAGGGTTACAAGAGATGGAGGTGACATTGTTATTTCAGTTCAACATCCAATACTTACTGCAGGAGATTGGGAAAGAGAATCCGGGCAAAAGTCATTCCGGAAACTGGATAATTACTTCACGGAGAGAGAATTGGAAGCAATGTGGGAGAACAAGAGGAAAGAACGAGTTCCTTTCAAGTATTATCACAGGACATTACAAGCTTACATAAAACCCTTTTTGGAAAGGAGATGTGTCTTAACAAACCTGATCGAACCTCATCCTTACAAAGTGTACAAGATAATGAACTCAAAAGAATATGAAGACACGAAAAGGATTCCTCACTTCATAGTTTTCAAATTCCGAAAAACGAAGTCGAAAACAGACACCAAAACATTATAGATTGGCACCTAGAGTTGGTAGCCCGGAGACAGATAAGCTTGATGAACTAATTGCGCATTTTTTAGGCTATTCAGTCAATTGAATTTATCTCTCAACCATCGTTGGGTGCACTAATTGACGACAATGAGGGCAATGTACTAATGCATTGTTTCCACTTGACCGCCATTTCTTTTTGCAGAATGGACACCGAACCCAAAAGGTTTTCCCAGGGACAAAAAGCCATTGTCGGCTTAGCATCCATATGATGACCCCTGAAATGAGCATAACATCCCCTACGATGAAAAGATACACCAGTTTGAATTCAAAGCCTGGGACAAAATCCAACTTTTCTGACCAGAGAAGTGCTAGGAAGGTTGAAAAAGGATTTTCAGCCGAAGTGATCCGTGGCCAAGTTTTCCACAGTGTCGCGAAAAGAGCTGTTATTCCTATTAAGCAGAGTATTAAGCTGAGGGCATAAGCGGACTTTTGTCTCCGAAGGATTTTCATTTTGGACTCTCAACTTTGGATTCGCCATTTTATTTATTAGATTTATGAAGTCGAAGTATGCACGCACACTATACATTTTTGCTTTCTCAAACATCAATCCGAAAATAAACTGCGATGTTTATGGTAGCCCGAGATAGCTTCAAACTCTCGCTTCAAACTTTTTCCGCATACTATCAATTTGCGAGTAAGAACTAGCCTAATTGCGATAGAAACGACTAGGTTTTACTCGCATTTTCGCTATCCACCCGAGAACTCGAGAATTTGGACCAGCATGCTATGTCACAAATATGACGCGCCAAACCTCTACTGAAAGGATTATCCATAATCGAGACCTTCACCTACAAGTATTCTCTGTCTGTCCTTTAGGCTAGTGTGTGGTTTTGCGGAAAAGCTATAGTTGAACCCAACGCTGAGCTTCTCCGAAAGCCTTAACTCATCGTCATCAAGACTAACTCAGACGTGGAGAGGCTTCACTTTTGAAAGTCTTCATTTCAGCTGACATGGAAGGCGTGGCAGGAGTAGTGGGTCGTGAACATGCTTGGCGAGAGGGAATAGAATTTGAAAGGTCACGTAAACTGATGACGCATGAGGTAAACGCCGCCATAGAAGGAGTTCTAGAAGTAAACAAGAGTGCAACGATTGTCGTGAACGATTCCCACTGGAATATGAGAAATATTCTGCCAGAGGAACTTCACGAAGCAGCTGAACTTCTAATGGGTTCATCTAAACCCATGGCTATGATGCAGGGGATAGATACCTCATTTGACGTTGCCTTTCTTGTAGGATACCACGCCAAGATAGGCACGTACTCAGGTGTTCTGGAACATACTTTTTGGCCCAATGTAAGCGAAGTCATCATAAACAAAAAGCCGATGGGCGAAATAGGAATCAACGCTGCAGTCGCAGGATACTTCAAAGTACCAGTTGCCCTTGTCACTGGCGACCAAGCTGTAACTGAAGAAGCCCGCTTCCTGCTGAAAAACGTCGAAACTGTTAAAGTCAAAGAGGGCATCGGAAGATACGCTGCAAGATGCGTCAGTCCGTCTAAGGCTCAAAAACTCATCAAAGAGGCGGCATCGAAAGCCCTCAAGAACCTCAAACAGTTCAAACCCTACCAGATCAAGCCACCGATAAAACTGGAGATTGTCTTCGTTAACACAGGAGTGGCACAGATGGCCGAACTGGTGCCAACAGTCAAAAGAACGAACAGCAGAACTCTTTCCTTCACCTCAAATGACTACTTGGAAGTATTCAGGGCCATAAACGCTATGATAACGCTCGCTGCAACAACAGATTAGAAAACAACGAAAATAGAAGATGCTGGTATCCAATCCCTTGAGCCAGTTTTTGGTTTTACGGAAAAGTCAAAAAAGGGTGAAGTTTCACCCCTCAGCTTCAACTGCTGCCCGCCAGGGCACGATTCCCCCGTCACTTGCCCGTCACGTTTAGCGTCACTTGGTGTGTGTGGGATAAAACTTTACTCTAATCACTACTGAACCGAGAGTTTGAACATCAACCTGACCTGGGTTCTATGGTAGCCCGGGAGAGATTCGAACTCTCGTCAACGGGTCCAAAGCCCGCTATGCTTGTCCGCTACACCACCGGGCTTCACTCGGACTGCTTTCCCCAGTCAATTTTCTATTAAACGGGTTTTGATTAAAACCTTCCTCTCCTTACGTATTTTAAGCATTATTTCTCGGGTTTTTTCGATTGCATTCATCGCTTCAGGCTTGCCTGTACTATTTAAAGCTAGAAACTCTGCTATGTTCTTGTAGTTTTTTGGGTTTTTCTCTTCTAGGCTTTGCAATGAGCGCATTAGTGTTGTATAATCCACTTTGACTTTGTCTATTGACGACCTTAACCAGACGTAGTTTTCAATAATGTCGAGGAGTATGCTGTTCAGATAATGCGATGCTTCAGCTAGCCTTTCAGAATCGATCAGAGAATCTGTACGCACTAATGTACCCTGCAGAAAAGCTGGATTCAGATAGTAGTTCAGTCTTGTCTTAACCTTGAAATGAGAAGATTCAAGTGCTCGAAGGTTACGCATAGTCATAGCTTTAGCTTCATCCCAAATCATCCTGAACAGCTTCAACTTCTCCTTTGCGCTTACCAAATCAACCTTGCTCAGTCCTTGTATCGTGAGGTAATCGTTAAACAAATCCAGCATCCCCAGCCTAGTTGCTGAATATTCAAGCTTCTCCAAAAATCGACTGTTTGAAAAAGGTTGCAGGGCTATCTCAACTAAAACTCGCAGAATGTTTTCTAAAGCTACCGTAGCGAAAAGATGTGCACTCTGAAAGTCTCCCCTTGAAAATGCTGAAGTTGCACGGCTTAAGTAGATGTCTGATTCCACGACATGCGCTTCAGTTCTGATGTCAACCCTTTCAGCAGAACCGTATGACTTAGCCATCAAGAGCTTTGTGTTGGTCATTGCCCAATCCCTGTCATAGAGTATCTGCATCTCGAACAGTTTCTGATCTATCTCCGGAGGAATTGGACCATGAATCCACTTTTTCGGCACGCGGTCCATGTCTATAAACAAGCCGCCAATTTCCATCCGCTCTACGTATTCATGGTTGAAATCGCCCTTGTCAATGACGAACAAGTCCACATCACTTGACGCTACAGCGTCACCGCGACTCCAGCTGCCAAACAGTCCTACACCATAAACTTTTTCGGTCCCCCTCATTTCTTTGACGATTTTCTCTAAGGTCTTTCGTATTTTTTCCGGAAGCGTTATCATGTAGACCACTTTCCCCTGCTAAATCAGTAGTGCGTGTAAGTATTCAAAATTTGTGAGTTTGATACTCTTAAGTAAACCGTAAGCTTTATATATTAAAACTGTTCATCTGATTAGGCACGCGGAGCCGGATGTACTGCTTCTAAATCCCCTTCGGGAATATGAAAGGTGACGGTTCTTAGGTAATATTAATTGGAGTGAAAAGGGTGAGTGAAAAAGACAGCAGAGCACGTCAACGCCTCGTTGACAAGTGTCCAGAATGCGGCAGTTCAAACCTCGTTCACGATTATGACACCGGAGAGACGGTTTGCGGCGAATGCGGACTAGTATTATACGAGCAAATGATGGATAAGGGGCCTGAATGGCGTGCCTTCACTCAAGAAGAGAAGGCGTCGAGAAGCCGTGTTGGAGTGCCAACATCATATTCCGTCCATGACAAAGGCTTGTCAACGGCTATAAGCCAAGTTGACCGTGATGCCTTCGGAAGAAAACTTCCTCTCTCTACACGTCTGCAAATGTGGCGTTTGAGGAAGTGGCAGATTCGTTCCAGAGTGCATTCATCGATTGACAGAAACCTAGCCCAAGCGATGGCTGAGCTTGACCGTCTCTCAGACAAAGTCTACATTCCACCGCCAATCAAGGAAAAAGCAGCAGTTATTTACCGTAAAGCCTTGGATAAAGGGTTAGTCCGCGGCAGATCCATTGCAGCCATAGCTGCTGCGGCGCTCTATGCAGCCTGCCGTGGAAGTGGAACTCCAAGAACCCTTCGTGAAATTGCAGAGGCAAGTCTGGTTGATAAGAAGGATGTTGCTCGTTGTTATAGGCTTTTGCTCCGTGAGCTTGACGTGCATATGCCTATTGCTGATCCACTTACCTACATATCAAAAATAGCCGAGAGAACTGGAATTTCAGGCAAGACTCAAGGAAAGGCTATCCAAATCCTTCGAGAGGCCAGAAAAAGACGAGCTGCCGCTGGTAAAGATCCCATGGGCCTAGCAGCAGCGGCTCTATACATTGCCTGTCTGCAAAATGATGAAAAGAAAACGCAAAAAGACATTGCCGAGGCTGCTGGAGTAACCGAAGTCACTGTAAGAAACCGCTACAAAACCTTGAAGAAACAACTCAATCTAGAGCTTCCAGATTAAACAATGCCGGGTCGTCAACCTTCTTCTTTTTCAAGCTCCATAACTATGGGACCTAGGTAACCACAACTTTCACACACATATTTCTTAGGAGTCAGCCAATAATCAAGACTACTGGACAATCGAATCTTCGGGCTTCCACATCGCGGACAATATATTTTTGACGGTTCCCTACGTTTTAGAGTCTTAAATACTTCACGTATGTTTTGCAGTAGCTTCATTTGGGTTAACACCTTTTGTGCTGCAGCTACTGGAGCTCTATGTTTTCTTCTGGATATCCAAGCTTTACTAGGTATTGCCGCACTTTTTCGCGATGGTCTCCTTGGAGCAGAATTTGGCCGTTCTTTGCTGTTCCTCCGCATGCACATATATTTTTCAGTTTTTGGGCTAGTCCTGTTAGATTGGCGTCCTTGTCATCTATACCGTCCACTATTGTTGTTGGTCTGCCAAACTTGCGCGTTTCAAGCCGTACACGGATTCGCTGTTGCTCTTTTCCTATCTCGCTACAAGCACACAAGTCTTTGGGAAGCCCGCATATCGGACAAACTTCAGCCATGATACTCAATCTAGAATTAATACAGCAATATATAAGATTTTCAAATCTATCATCTATAGACAAACTACATAGCCCCACTATTCTTTCAACAAGAATCACCAAATGCCATCAATTTTCACTTCAGTCTTAGGAAAACTTTAATGGAAAAAACCTCTAACTACCCGTTATGAAAGCACTCGTATTAGGCTGCGGAAACATCGGCCCCGTTGCAGCAGAAGATATTGCGAAAAGCATAAGCTCTGCACAAATTGTTGTCGCAGACAAGAACAAGACCAGAGCTAAAGATGTTGCAGAAAGAATAGCCAAAAACAATGTTTCGTGGATTCAACTGGATGTATCAAACCACAAGGAATCAGTTGACGCACTAAAAGATTTTGACTTGGCCATGGGGTTTTTGCCGGCAAAACTTGGATATCGCCTAGCTCAGGCGTGTATTGCTGCAGAAACGCACTTGGTCGATGTCTCCTACATGGCTGAAGGCTCATTAACACTAAACAACGAAGCCGTCGAAGCTGGTGTGACGATTGTTCCTGACTGTGGCTTAGCCCCTGGCATAAGCAACATTCTTGTCGGACACGCAATCGCAGAACTTGACAAAGCTCAACGCGTTCACATAATGGTCGGTGGGCTTCCAGAAAAACCCATACCACCCTTGGGCTACATAATTACCTGGTCTCCTGAAAGCCTCATTGACGAATACACTAGGAAGGCGATGATAGTTAAGGAAGGCAGAATGGTTGGTGTTGAAGCCTTAAGCGGACTAGAAGAAGTTGAGTTTCCACAGGTTGGGAAGCTTGAAGCTTTTTACACTGATGGACTGAGAACGTTGCTAAGCACGGTTAAGGATGTAGATGAAATGTGGGAAAAGACTCTTAGACACCCTGGACACGCCGAAAAAATTAGAATGCTTAATGCTCTTGGGTTTTTTGACAAAGAAAAAATTGATGTTGAAGGCGTTCACGTGTCGCCAAGAAACGTCACTGCCAAACTTTTCGAGCGAAAACTATGCAAACCAGAACTCAGAGATATTGTTGCATTAAAGGTTGAGGTCTCAGGCGTCAAGAATGGAACCCAAAAAAGCTACACATATCACTTGCTAGATCAATACGATGAAAAGCAACAAGTGACATCTATGGCAAGAACAACAGCCTATCCAGCATCAATCACAGCACAACTAATCCTTAAAAAAGCGATAAAAGAAAAAGGTGTCATTCCGCCCGAAAAGATAGGCATGAATGGTGAACTTTTCCAGATGTTCTTAGATGAATTAGAGAATAGAGGAATAAGAATAGTGGAAGAAGAAACGAGTTAGACTAGGTTACTACGCCCATCCTGTGCAGTTCCTCTTTTAAGCTATCCCTGATTTGTTTTAGGCTTTGCCTTCTTTCGGTGTATTCGTCTCCGCTTATCTTGCCAGCTTTGAAATCCTCGTCTATCTGCAGTAGTTGAACATCTATCTCTGTTACTCTTGCCCTTAATTGGTCGATGTAGGAGACTGCCTTTTCTTCTGCTATGACTTCAGATGGTGTTAAAGCCATTTTTATTACACCGTCTTCAATACGCAATATCCTGTTAGCCGCCCTTGCAACGCCTGGGTCGTGCGTCACCATAATTATTGTCTTATCGAGTTCCTTATTCACTTTCACCAAATAGTCAACAACGATTTTTGCGTTCACAGTATCCAGCTCCCCAGTAGGCTCATCTGCCAAGAGAAGCGGGGCATCGTTTGCCAAGGCTGCAGCCATTGCTACTCGTTGTTGCTCTCCACCGCTAAGTTCTTCAGGTTTGTGCGGAGCGCGGTCCGTTAAACCAACAATTTGGAGAAGTTCTTGCACACGTTTATGTCTTGTCTCTCTAGGAACGCCCAAGGCTATCATGGGAAGCTCAACGTTTTCTGCCGCGGTCAGCGTTGGCAGCAGGTTTAACGTTTGGAATATATGACCTACGAACTTTCTTCTGTAGTCGACCAGCTGCGAAGGAAGCAAGGCAGTAACTGTCGTGTTTCCGACTTGAACGTGGCCGCCTGTAGCTTGGTCGAGTCCGCCAACAATATTTAGTAGGGTGGTTTTTCCACTTCCGCTAGGTCCTATGATGGAGATTATTTCGCCTTCATCAACATCCATGCTTAACCCTCTTAGAGCTTGCACCTCAACGCTTCCCAGTCGGTAGATTCGAATCAGATCTTTAACTATAACTTTCATTCCTTTCAAAGTCTCACTATCCTTTCAACTTTTGAAATGTATCTTTTCGTGAGCAGAACCACTGGGATTATCGCCGACGCAAAAATCAGGATTATACATGTCGACAAAAGGATTGTGGCATCAGGTAAAAAGACTACTCGGTGCGTTACAAGAGAGTAGTAGAACATAGCATTGGAAGCTGCTACATTGCCTCTAATCACAATTAAGCCCACCACAACGCCTAGAATGGCTGAAAAGACCACTATTGCCAAATTCTCTGCCAACAGCATGGTTACAAGCTGTTTGAAGGATAGACCCCTTGCATTCATAATAGACGCTTCTCTTTTTCTCTCTTGGAGGCTGACCAAGGTTGCCAACCCTGTTGCCACCGAAGCAGCCAATATAGAAAAGAGGACTCCTATGCGCTGAATGTTCAGGGCGCCTGTGATCATCAAATTGCTTTGATAGGTTTCCAGCTCTTCTGCAACAGAGCGAACATAGTTGACATCTTGAAGATTCAGAATGTCGGACGCGACAGATTTCCCATCAGCGCCAGTTTCCAATCTCACTAAGATTCTAGCTGAATAATACGTGCTTCCACTCAATGACTCATAGAGTTCCAACGACACGTAGGACCAAAAAGCACTCGTGGTGTAGACGGGCACAGTGTAGTACGGTTGCTGAACGACCTCCAAGCCGAAAAATCCAACGATTGCCAACTGCAATGTTGAACTGCCAATAGTTAAGGCAACGGTATCCCCAACCTTCTTCTCCAGTGTTTTTGCTATATTTCGTTCTAGGATTATGGTTTGGTTATTTGTATTCATTTGTTGCAGTGCTGTGGCAACGTCATTTCCGCTAAACCATTCATTTTCGTAGTAAGCAGTTGAGAGCCAACTGTCAGGATCAACGGCCCGAATCTGATTTGAGTAGTATTGTCCAGGTAAGGTTCCACTAAGAGAATACTCCAATGTTGTTGAAGCTACCCCAGAAAGCTCCTCTATCGCACTCGTTGTTTGGGAGACATTGGCTTCAGAGACCAGTTGAACGCTGATGTCTGAGCCAACGTCAGCGTTAATTCGGCGAACTATGTAGTCTTGTTCACTTGAAACTGTGCCTATCGTCTGAAAACTGTAGCCTATGATTAGAGCAATCAAGAAAGCCACAGAAGCGGCTCTCGCTGGGTTTCTTTGGACATTCCTCGTGGCCAAAGTGCCTAAATCGCCTAGAAATCTTGTCGCACGAGTAACAAGTTCTTGGAATTTCAGAGAGCCTTGAATGAAAATTTTTGTGGAACCCCAAAAGAAAAGCAGCGGTCCAATATAAGATAGAATGGAGTCGATTATTAACCAGACCGACAAGAGTATTAAAAGAAATATGTTTGCAAATGGCGGTGGGCGCCCAAGGAACACTTGAACCAAATTTATGCCAAAGAGAAACATTACTATTTTGTAAAGTCCTAAAGAGAAAGCTACCCATGGCCACCTTTGCTTGTGCGGCTTAACCTCCTCCACGTACATGTACTCCCTTAAAGCGTCAACTGGAGGAAGTCTTGAGGCTCTTCTTGAAGGGCGAAAAGTAGAAAGCAACGTTATGGCCAGACTAAAAATTATCGCAATTACGATAACTTCTTGACTTAGTATGGGAGTCACCAGTACGCCTTTGACTGGTGTTGCAAAGACAGGGCTGAGTAAGAAGCCTAGGCCTACTCCTATAAGGCCACCGACGATTCCTATCATGATGGATTCAGTCAAAAACATCCTGAAAAGCTGTCCAGTTGAAAAACCTTTGGTTAACAACAAGCCGATTTCACGCCTCCGTAGGTTGTAGGAAACATCCGAGACCGTTGTTCCAACATACCAAGCCACGAAGAAAACAGGGAGGGCTACAATGAAAAAGGAAAATCTCATAGACATGCTGGTATACTGATACATCATGAGAAACTGTTCTAGATTGTTGTCGGCGTTCATGCCATATTCTGCAACTTCGTTATCCACTCGAGCAGTGATCGTTCTTACAGCATCAAGAGAGGCTGGAATATCCCAAGGGTTAATCAGTGTATCTCGGTCGATGTAAGCTAGAATTTGAGTGCTGAATGGGCTACTCGGAGATGGGATGGCATCTATGAGCTTGGTGAAGGTTTCTTCCCAACTCACTATGAGCAAATTATCTTGATAAGTAACGCGCGAATATTCCTGCGTGGGCAGATATACTATTGGTTCATACCATTCTTTTGCAGCAATCGAATAAGCCGTGTCGTCAAGGTCAACAAAACCAACCACTTTAACCGATAGACTCAAGACTTTTTCAGTTAGCGAATATCCCTCTCCAAACCAATAAGTGAAGTTAATAGAGAACGTGCTGTTCATATCAATTCTGTCTACGCTTTTAGAGCCTGCCCACACGTAAGTTTCATTAGCCCCAAGCGAACCAGCGCCTGATACAACGGTAAGCCCATCATAGACACGTGAAGCATTAGATATTCCCACAATCTTAAACTGTGTGTAATCGTCGAAAGTTGCGTCCCCCCACCAATAAGCTCTGGAGACTACTTCTGCCCCAACTATTCCATTTATATCTGCAACTTCCGTAGCCGCTGTAACCCAAGTCGCAGACCTAGAAGTTAAGCCGTACTGCCGTATAGTAATGTCTACTGGCATACTGCTTAACTGCTGGTTCAGGGCTGCCTTTGCCGTGGTATCAGCCCCTATGTTGACGCCAGCGAAGAATGTGGAGGCTAGAACGACCCCTAGTAGCAGCGCGGCAAAAAGCCCAAAAGAGCGAATAACCCTTTTTAGTGCGTATGAAAGCATAGGCTGCCACTTTTTAACAGAACAATCGTAAAGAAGTTATTTAAAACTATGCATTAGAACGGCACAAGCAATCACGCAACAACTTTGCCATTTCTTTATTAATAGTCTAGGCATTGATTTCAGTCTGGCTTCGAACTTGACATTCCGGCTGACGCCACTATTCCCAAGCAGAAAGGAATATAATTTTCTTGCCATTCAACTATGTTTCATGAGCGTTTCTCTGGGTTTCGTGAACGAAGAAAACATGAGCATGTTCACCGACCTGTACGAATTGACGATGTGTGCAAGCTATTTCGACAATAAAAGATTTGAGCCTGCGACTTTTGACTTGTTCATAAGAAGGCTACCTCCAAATCGTTCCTATTTCTTGTTCGCTGGTTTGGAGCAGGTATTGCTTTTCCTTACGAAAGTAAGATTCACCAAAGACCAAATCGATTTCTTGAGAAAGCAAGGATTCAAAAAGGAATTTCTGGATTACTTAAAGGACTTCAATTTCACTGGGGAAGTCTGGGCTATCCCAGAAGGCACAATAGTTTTTCCTAACGAGCCTCTGATTAGAGTAACTGCTCCAATAATAGAGGCTCAACTGATAGAAACTTTCATCCTCAACACAATCAACTTACAGACAACAATCGCAACCAAGGCTTCAAGAGTTGTGTGCGCAGCAAAAGGTAAGCCTGTAGTTGAGTTCGGCCTAAGAAGAGAGCATGGAACCGATGCAGGAATGAAAGTGGCAAGATGCAGTTACATCGCAGGGTGTAACGGCACGTCTAATACCCTTGCAGGTATGAAATATGGCATCCCAATCTTTGGGACACTGGCCCATTCTTTCGTGATGTCATTCGAAAGAGAGATAGATTCTTTCAGGGCATTCGTCAAAACCTTCCCTGATAAATCAACGCTTTTGATCGATACTTTTAACGATATCAAAGGCGCTGAGAAAGCAGCTGTAGTTGCCAAGGAGCTCGAAGAAAGAGGGTCTAAGCTGGGCGGAGTGAGACTAGACAGCGGAGACTTGGTGCAGATAAGTAAAAAGGTTAGAGAACTGCTGGATAAGAACGGATTAGAATATGTGAAGATCTTCGCGAGCGGTGATCTAGACGAATACAAGATAGAGGAATTGTTGAATCAGGATGCCAGAATTGATGCCTTCGGTGTCGGAACAAAAATGGGCACTTCAGCAGACAGACCCTATGTTGATATCATCTACAAGTTATGCGAAAAGATGAATGACAAAGGCGAGTTTTCGCCAATTATGAAGCTGAGCAAAGGCAAAATCACACTTCCTGGAAGAAAGCAAGTTTTCAGGTTTAAGGACAAAAGGAATGATTATGTGAAAGACATGATCGCTTTAGAGAGCGAAAAAGTAGACGAGCAACCTTTACTTGTCAAAGTGATGGAAAAAGGAAAAACGGTTTACGCCCTTCCTTCACTTGAAGAGATGCGAAAAAGAGCCTTAGAAGGCTTTGCAAAACTTCCCAAAAAGTACAAGAAGTTGAAACGTGCGCCCCGTTATCCGGTCGAGTTAAGTCTTGGGCTAAAAAGGTTGATTACAGATCTGACAGAAAAATTAAGGAAAGCTGAAGTATTAGATCCAGCTTAGATGCCAAGCCAGATCTCTTGCGTTGTCAATCTTCCTTTTTCTCTGATCATATGATAATAGTTCTTAGGATCTTATCTGGCCGAAGCCGATATTAGGAGGTTTATAAAGCCTACTTCCATTATAGCTGCAATGAGGAATATGCCATAGACGTAAGCTAGGTCTTTTAGAGACATCTGTCTGGTTAAGGCCTTCTTTATTGTCAAGTACACACCGTATCCTTCGATAATCCCGATTGGCGCACTTATCAGTAAAATTAGAGGCAAGACTTGAACGCTTATTCCACCGAGCAAGCTGCTTCCACGTAGAATGCTTAGAAAAACAATGATAAATGTGAAGGCTACGGCAAAAGTTCGTGGATGTTCAAGTACAATATGGCTATATTTTTCTCTTTTGAAAAAATCTAAGACCACTAGCTTGACGTAAAAGGTCATACCCAACAGAATCAAGGAGATTACAAGAACATTATGCGTGAAAAGCATAGCAACGGCTAATAGCTGATTTTGAAGTAGATTGTTCAGAATTTGAAAGAAAAATGTGTTCTCAAAAGAAGAAAGCAGCAAAAGAAGTAGAAAAGCGAAACCTAATAGTATCGTACGTTTTCTTTCATCAGTCAATCATAAAACTCCTATAGAATTGCGATCATAAAAGGAGAAAGAAGATCAAATATCTTGGCTATAATGCCGAAAAATATGGCTAACAGAATAGTGATGGCTAAGAAAATAATCATTGCCAATATGCCAACTGCGGTCGCGCCTAACCAGTCAGTTTTGTAAAGACGCTTGATAAGAAGCAACCAAACAAAGATGGAAAGAAGCAAGGCAACTATACGGATTGGGACAAACAGGAAGAACGTTATTGACAAGACTATTCCAATAAGAGAAATTGTGAAAGCATCAGTTAGAAGAGTTCGTTTTCTACCCACCACAACTAATCCGGCAAGATAGAGAACGACAACTAAGACAAAGAGACTAATGAAGAACAGCGCTAAAGAGAACACTACACGAAAATCATCTGGGATGATTTCCCACCAAGGACCTCTATAGGCTCGTGCCAAAATCACCGACAAAATAGTCTGAATTAGGCGAGCTTTTGCCATTCTAGGCACCCGATGTTTGGCTTTATTTCGAAAAAGCACAATAAAAGCCTTGTGACTTAGACTTTTCACGTTTTATTTCGAAAAGCACAGTTCCCCCATCGGTGTAAGGTTTTCCCGGGTCTAAACAATGAATGTAACCTTTTTCGCCCTCTCCTTTTGTTAAACCTAGCTGTTTGAAGCTTATTCCATGGCTTAAGGGAATAATCATGGAAAGCAAGCAGCCCAAAGCATGAACGCAAATGTTGTCGGTCTTGGCAATGACTATTTTAGGCGAGTCTATAACCATTCTGTCTCCAACTTGAATACCGGGCAACTTCCGCGTATCTTTTTAACGGTTACGACCACGAAGTACTTGTCTTCACCATCCACAATCTTCACCTCTTTCGGCTTCGTTTCATTATAACACGTTCATGTTTTAATAAATGTCAATCATAAATTTTCAGGACCAGTAAGATAGCAAACACTTAAAAGTCATTGTGAAGGGGATATTTGCTAATTGAAGAGAAAGGTGCAATGCTAATGCGAAATCGTCCAGCAATAGTTGCCGTTGGAAGGACGAAATTTGGGGAACATTATGAAAAAGAACCAGAAAAGCTGATAGAAGAGGCTTGGCTTAAAGCTTCGGTGGAAGCCGGCATCGAACGCAAAGACTTAGAAGCTTGCTACCTTTCGGACTATTTTCTACCGATCACAAACAAACTCGGCCTCGAGGAAGGGTTCCTTTCCGAACTTACAGAACTTCATGTTCCAATGGAAGTAACTCGCTCGTTCAGCTCAGCATTATCAAATGCATGCAACGCCATCCAAGCTGGAAGATACAATGTGGTCTTAGTTGGCGGAATAGAAAAAATGACGGATCGTTGGGACAAAATCCGCGACGACTTGATGCTCTTGGAAGACCCATGGAGTTATTATGCTGGATGCACACCAGAGGCAAACCATGAACTAATGCTTCGAGCATACATCAAAAAATATGGTGTAACGGGCGAAGACCTTGAACAATTAAACATGGCTTTGGCGCAGATTTCTGTTAAGAATCATTTGCATGCAACACAAAATGAGTACGCGCAATACCAGAGAAAAATAACAGTGAACCATGTCTTGAAGGCTAGAAAGGAAGCTCGGAAACCTTTGGGACTGTATGATTTTGCACCGATTTCTGATGGCGCTGCAACTCTCATTCTCACGAGAGAAGAAGCGGCCAAAAAGTTCACAGAGAAAACCGTGTATATTGCTGGCTGTTCTTCTGCAACAGACTATCTTACTTTTCCAGCGAGAGAAGAGTTGACACATTTTCTTGTGAGCGAAAATGCGATGAGTAAAGCCATGAACATGGCTGGGTTAAGCCTATCAGATATACAAATCGTTGAGCTTTACGACCAGTCTACAGTTATGGAAATGATTTCACTTGAAGACTTAGGATTCTGCGAGCGTGGAACAGCATGGCGAAGCATATACAACAGCTGCCAAGACTATAAGGGTTACTATGAGATTAACGGAAGGAAACTCTTTGTAAACACGAACGGGGGATTAAAAGCCGACGGGAACCCCTTAGGTGCTACAGGAGGGGCACAAATCTTTGAAGTTGTTAAGCAGCTAAAAGGAGAAGCAGGCAAGAGACAAGTTGAAGGCGATTCGGAGCTAAAGTATGGGTGTATCCTTGAGCTTGAGGGTTTTGGAACCAAGGGGTACGTTTACATTTTAGGGAGAGATTAGAAATGAGCAGTGAACCAATAGAGAGAAGAGTTTCTTACTCAGGCGACAGGTTAAGGGGAAGACGCTGCCAAATTTGCGGGAAAGAGTATTTTGAAGTAAGAGACTATTGTGGAGACTGTGGAAGAAAAAGCTTCGGAAAAATGCAAGACATAGATCTATTCTACGAAAAAGGCAAGCTCGAGATTTGCACCCTTGTCAACGAACCAACAAACAAGTTCACAAAGCTGGGCAGTTATATCTACGGCATAGTGTCCTTCCACAAAGGCAAAATACGTGTTCCAGGAAGACTAACTGATAGACTGATAAAAAACAATGAAGAAATTGACTTTTCGGGTCTTGAAGGGAGGGAGGTTGTGCCAAGGTTTAGAAGACGGTATTCTGTGGATAAAGATGATGTTATTCCGACGATTTCTTTAGCTTTCACCTTCAGCGACGAGTACTACCCACATCAAGAATACAATCTTGTCAAACCGAAAAAAGAGTATGATTCGCCAGGAATTGTCGGCTATGGAGTTTACATTTCAAGGTTTAGGATAAAAGATGCAAGCATAGAACGTTCAGTCCCGTTCGTCGACGAAGATGCAATAACAGCTGCTGTTGAAGCTGGAAAACTCGCACTGATCCACTCAGGCCTCGACAGCTCACTTGTCGGCAAAATTTATGCTGGGTCAGAATCGAATCCATACGCAGTTAAACCCATAGCCTCAAAAGTTGCACAGGTTCTGAAACTTGGCGAGGAAGATGAAGACATGCAAGGAGTTGACGCTGTAGACACAGAGTTCGCATGCAAAGCCGCCACAAGCATGTTCAAGGATGCCGCTTCGCTAGTTGACTATTCAAAATCAAACGTACGATGCGCCATGGTGGTAAGCACAGACAATTCTCAAGCAGCTCCAAGAGACTGCCCAGGCGGAGAACTAGATCTGTTTGTTGGATATGGCGGATGTGCATACATTTTCGGAAAACAAGATGTTATAGCAGAAATTGAAGGATGGTATTCCTGCACTTCTGACACGCCTGACTTCTGGCGTAGAGACGGCGAACCATTTCCAATGCACGGAGGAAGATTCACCGGAGATCCAGCATACTTCAAACATATCAGAAAGGCAGCTGGAAAACTGATGGAACGACTTAATCTGAGTGCCGAAGACATTAACTATTTTGTTGCACACCAGCCTAACGTTCAGTTTCCAGTGAGAATCGCAAGGGAGCTTGGATTTAAAGATGAACAGTATCTGCCTTCACTCCAAGTGACCAAATTTGGCAACACCTACTCAGGCTCTTCGCCAGTTGGTTTGGCGGCTGTCTTAGATATAGCCAAGCCTGAAGAACGCATCTTAATCGTTAGTTATGGTTCAGGAGCTGGAAGCGACGCTTACTTGCTTATCACCACAAGTCAGATACTAGATAAGCGGCAAAGCCAAAAGTTAACAGTGAAGTATCAAGCGGAAAATCCCTATCTGGAGTATGTGGATTACACAACTTATAGGCGGCTAAAACTTGGAATGTAACGAATCTTTAATAAACAATCGGCAACCATTTTGTGGCGGAGTTTAAAGCATTGTTTGTCTATGGAATATTCAAAGTCATTTACTCGCCCTTTAAGGCGTTCAAAGAGATAAGCCAAAACCCAAGATACGTCGGGCCTATTCTCATAATGATCCTTTTCATAGCGGCGAACGCTGGATTTGTTTACACTATAGTATCCAAGACGTATGTTGAACAGACCTTACCGACAGGTGAGCAACTTGATAGGTGGACCGAAAATAGCACATTTTGGATTAAGACTGCTGATTTGGCTGTAGACGAGAATTACAAAGACTACATAAACGGAACATACTACGGAAACAAAAGCATAAATTTCACAAGATCTAACAGCACCCAAATCTCGATACAACTAGACGGTACCGAACACATAGACTGTGCTGAACCAGAGGGTTATAAGAGCTTATATTTGAGAATAAAACAGGTGGCTCCAGAGTATAAACCCGAAAATGTGACCATCTACTTATTCTCAACAACCACCTCAGACTACTTCTACTACAACTTGACACAGAAATTGTCCAACTCCACTATCAACGAGTGGAATAACGTAACGATTCCGCTTGAAACAGGAGAATGGCTAAATAACGGGACAAACGCGAATTGGGGAGACATTACTGGGCTGAAACTGGAACCCATATGGCTTGAAGACTCAAACATAACCTTGCTAGTTGACGGATTGTTTTTCGGAGGCGTTTTCAGATCCCCAGTCGAAAACATGGTCAGCTATCTGTTCAACTTTTCGCTTTCTTCCTCTATGCAGTTTATTATCAGGTGGGTTTTACTCGGAGGAATAATTTACCTGATAACCAAGGCGTTTAAGGCTAAAACCGTCTGGAGGCCTTTGCTGATTCTAGTTGGATCGGCTCTCGTGACTATGTTTGTCCAAGCCGCGATAAATGTAGTCGTGTTCTCGACGCTACCAACAATCTATTATCCACTTGAATTGATTGGCGGGGTTGGGGGAGAAAGTGAAATCGCTTATAACAGAATATTGGAGGAAACATGGGTTGTCGACCAAGTTTACAGGTATGTTCAAATGGGAGTTTTAGTTTGGACCATTACATTGTGTGCAATAGCCAGTCATCTGTTGGCTGAGTTTTCATGGACCAAAAGTTTTCTTGTTGCTACTGTAGCCTACTTTGCAACTTTGCTAATATCAAGTTTCATATTGCCATATTAGATCTAGGGCATGTTTATAGGAAAAGCAAATATGCAATAAGTTGTTTTCATTAGCTGGAATGACCCATGGTCAGCATTCGTATGGTCAAAACTTGACCCAATTGAAGCCTTACATTATGAGTGAAGTACTTAGCAAGATTTATATGGTGGAATGGCTTTTCTGCATTTAACTGGTCTTGGATCAAAGCTCTCGTGTCAATAAGAGGCACATGGGTTTTGCTGGTGAAAAGGCTGGTTCCGCGACAAGGACGAAAACATAATATGCCAAGAAGGCTGCCAGAAAAAACAAAAAATGCCCCAAGAAGACCAAGACGTTTTGGAAGCAGCAGAAGGTTCCGCCCAAGCAGACCTTTCTTCCAATCAGCTCCTGTTCAGGAAAACCAAGAATTGGAAGTTATTATTGATGACATCGGAAGCAGAGGTGATGGGGTGGCTCGAATACAAAGCTTTCTAATATTTGTGCCAAACAGCAAAATAGGCGAACGCGTCAAAGTCAGGATTGTTTCTGTAGGCGGAAAGTTCGCTGTCGCGGAAAGAATAGCTTAGATGGAAGGAAAAGATTGAAGATAAGAGATTTGCGAAATGGAATGAAACGCGTTAGTGTTGAAGCCAAAGTTGTAGAAAAATCTGATCCTCGCGAAGTCCTATCTAGATTCAAAGACGAAACATACAAGGTAGCAACGGCAATGATAGCTGATGAAACAGGCACAATAAAACTGACCTTATGGAATGAACAAATCAACCAAGTGAACGTCAATGACGCTGTAAAAGTAGAAAACGGCTACGTAACGAGCTTCAAGGGAGAAATTCAGCTGAATGTCGGAAGATACGGAAAACTGACAGTAGAGTAAACCGCAAAATTAAATTCCATCAGGAAATGAGAGGTGAAACAAATGGAAGAAAGAAGAGGCTTCGGCCCAAGAAGAGGATTTAGAGGAAGAGCCAGATTCCCTCCGAAACCCGTTGAAATGGGAAAAGAATACGAAGTTGACGTCCAAGAGACAAGTCGCAGAGGAGAAGGCATTGCCCGAATACAAGGCTTGGTGACTTTTATCCCGAATACGAAGCCGGGGGACCATGTTAAAATAAGGATAACGAGGATAAGCAGAAGATTTGCAGAAGCCGAAGTTGTCGAGAAAGGAGAAGCCGAGAAAGAAGAGGAATAACCAGAGAAGCTAAACTACAGAAACGCCTCAATTTTTGAAACTCCTTACTAAAACACTGCTTTGCAAGATACACCTATTTCTTTCTGAAGAAAAGCCAGTTTTTCTGATCCTTAAACTTGACAAGTACATAGACCCCCTTTAGTTTGTCCCCATCGATTTCTACAATAAGTTTGTCTTCTTTTCTTTCTAACAACTTGTAAGTACCTTTGTCCCAGATCTCCACGGTGCCTGCACCATATTCGCCTTCTGGAATTGTGCCCTCAAAGTTTGCGTATTCAATTGGGTGATCCTCTACTTGGACAGCTAGTCTTCTAATGCCAGGTAGGGTGGGCGGCTCCTTAGGGATTGCCCAACTTTTCAGTGCACCATTCATTTCTAAGCGTAGGTCATAGTGTAAGTGAGTTGCGGAGTGCTTCTGAATTACATAGATGTTTCCTTCACCCATCACCAGTTCGCCTCTTGGTTCAGTCGTCTTTTTGAAGTCTCGTTTCCTCCAATATTCTTCAAGGTTCAATTCTTAGACCATTTGTTTCACGTAGTTTTTGGCGTTTCCTGTTATCAAGTAGTCATGTGCTATCTATTAAATAATCTTAGACTTCTTCAAGATACTCGTGGAAGGCGACTTCGAAGAAGGATGGGAAAAATCGTGTTCTGATGCTAGAAGACATGCAGGGATCATAGCTATGCTATATCCCAAGGCCGCAACATTCGTCGACACAAGACGATCACAAAACAAATCATTCGACTTCTAGACGAGCGGTCTCTCTTGAACGAAAAAAAGATTAGGATTTCACTTATTTAAGCATCTTTGCAGATGTTTCGCCATGCTAGGATTTTCTTCTATATCGCTTCAAGCAAAGTTGTGAAAGTGTCGTGATGATCTTCTTCGTCTTTCAAAATACTCATAAATAACAGCTCAGTGGCTTCGTCTTTTTCTTTTCGTGCTCGGGCGATAATCTCCTTGTAAAGCTTTATCGCGTTTTCTTCGTCTTTTACGTCACGCTGTATCATCTGTTTGAGTGTTTTACCAACGACTATTTCGGTCGGCTTTGTTGTAGGTATGCCACCTAGATAGAACAGTCTTTCAGCAATGACTTCAGCGTGCTTCATCTCGGTTATCGCTATTTTCTCTAGTTCATCATGTACTGCGAAGCCTTTGACTCCACTCCACTGGACATGCTGCCACATATACTGTATCGATACTTGAAGCTCTCTGGCGATTGCTTTGTTCAGCAATTCCAACAATTCTTTTGAAGCCATATGATTTACACCCTACAATTTCATTTTTAATAGCCTCTATTGGTTTTTTCATATTAATAACTTTATCGTCGAACACCAAAAAAGGTGTTCAGAGCATTTCAGGTCGAGAGAAAACTAGCCTTATCAGTCTCGACAAGATTTTATGTCCACGACAGCTTTTAATAAGTTCAACTACAAAGAGTCAAACTTCCTGCTTGATGATTAAGCGGAGAAGTGGAGAACCATGTTGGAAACTCTAGAAAAGTGCTTAGAGACGCACAGACTGAGCAAAACGGATTTAGTGCAAATGCGAGGCCAAAAACGCCTCATAACAACTTGCACAGCCAAAAAAGGCATAGTCGAAGATTTCTCTCAAATCTCCTTAAGCGGCGTCGGTCTAAGAGTTCTAGTCAACAACAAAGCTTGGGGGTTTAGCTCAACCAATAGGCTTCACTCTGAGAATATTAAAAAGACATTGAAAAATGCACTGAAACTAGCTAAGATTTCTGCAATATTGAAAAAGCAAAATATGATGCCGAGATCTGCTAAAGCAGTTCTGGCAGATGTGATGACACCAGTCAAGAAGGCTATTCAAAACGTCTTGGCAGAAGATATCGCGAAGATTCCTGCCGAAGCCTCTAAGGGCGCGATGGATGCAAGTTCTCAAGTTGCAGATGCTAAATCGACTTACATTAGCATAGAAGATGATAAGAGCTTTCTAAGCTCCGAAGGAACACGCTTACACCAAAACGCGACAAAAGTGTTGTTGCTGGTGGATGTCGTAGCGAAAAGCGGCAGCCTAATCTGCCCAGCATCTGAAAACATTGGGCATACCGGGGGATTGGAAATCTTTGATAAACATTCACCAGACTCTTTAGGAAGAAAGATCGCAGAAAAGGCGACAAAACTTCTGAAAGCGAAAGCCCCGCCTTCAGGTAAGTTTCAAGTTGTTATTCACCCAACTTTGTGCGCCACCTTGCTTCATGAAGCCATTGGACATCCTTTAGAAGCAGATTTAGCCATGAGTGGCGGTGGCTTCGGAAGCCGAATAGGCGAAAATGTATCATCAAAGCTTGTTACGATTTATGATGATGGTAACGTTCGTGGTAGTTTGGGTCACTTCGTATTTGACGACGAAGGAACAGAATGTAGGCGCAATGTCCTTATCGAAAATGGAGTTTTGAAGTCTTTCATGCATGACAGAACCAGCGCTGCACTTGCTAATGTTCATCCAACAGGAAACGCTCACGCTTGGGACTACAGTGTTGAGCCGCTAATTCGACAAACCACAATTGGCCTCGAACCCGGCGATCAATCATCAGAAGAGATTATCGAAGATATTAAGGAAGGTTTGTTTCTGGAAGGAACGTTCGGTGGTCAAGCGAACACGAACGCTGACTTCACGTTTGGTTTTCAAAGCGCCAATTGGATAAGACACGGGGAACTGGCTGAGGATTTGAGAGGCGCGAACGTAGCTGGCAATGCCATTGAGGTTTTCAAAACAATAGATGCTGTCGGTTCAGAAGCCGTTCTCCGCCCTGGTGCTTGTGGAAAATACCAATATGCAGTACAAGGACGCGTGGTTCCAGCCATACGATGCGAAATCATGGTCGGGGGAACAGAGGGCTGACCGATGAGTATTAACGAAAATTGGACCCATCTTTATGGCATTGTTCACAAGGCCATTGATGCCATTGAAAGAAAGGGCAAAACTCATGCAGAAGCATTCTTTACTAGCACGCGAGAAACTGAAGTTACCATTAGAAACTCCGAGATCTTAACGCAAAACGCCAGTGAAGATTCGGGCGTAGGTTTCAGGGTCGTGGCTGAGAAGAACAGAGTTGGCTTTGCTTGTACCAACACCTTAAGCGAGAAGGCTGTCTTAGAGACCGCCGAAAAAGCATTGCATATTGCGAGAGTTAGCCCAGAAGTATCAGACTTTGCCCTCCCATGTGCAGAAAAGCCAATCAAAGTAAATGGGCTTTTTGATTCGCGAATAGTTGAGATAGCCATGGAAGAAGTTGTCGACGTGGCGAAAAGAGCGATGGAAGCTGCTGAAAACTTCGACAAGCGAGTCATAGTGAAGGATGGACGCGTGCTTTTTACTTCTGGCTGGAGGGGAATCACAAATACGTTGGGCGTGGACTGTGAAGAAAAGGAAACGAGGGCTGTGATCTATTTAGGAGGAACTGGAGAGCAAAATGGAGAAGTGACTGGAAGGTGCTACGACTTCTTCCTTGGGCGCACAAAAGATTTGGAACCAGAACCTATTGGCGAAAGCGTTGGAAAAATGGTCATAGAAATGTTCGGGCCTAAACCCTTGAAAAGCTTTCAAGGCACTGTGATTTTCGGTTCTGAGGCTGTTTCAGATCAATTAGCAGATGTTCTTGTTTACGCTTTGAAAGGCGAGAACATTATTTCTGGCAGGTCAGCTTGGGTAAGAAAACTCGGCGAAACTGTAGCTTCAGAAAACTTGACAGTAACAGATGATGCAACCCTTGAAAGAGGTTTTGCCTCAAGAAGTTTCGACGACGAAGGATGCTCATCTAAAAATACCATGATAATAAGAAAGGGCAGCCTTGAAGGTTTTCTCCACAACGCCTCTTCTGCAAAGGCTTTAAAGACAGAGAATACAGCCAACGCTTCGCGGTTTCCAGGCGGATTCGACATGCTCCGAATGATAGGTGGCAACGGATACAGAGCCAAACCTGAGATCTATCCTTCAAACCTGAAAATCCAACCTGGAAAGAAGACGAAGGAAGAGCTTGTTTCAGAGATGTCAGAAGGAGTTTTGATAGAATCGATGTCCGGTTTCGCACAAGCCGCTTCCGGAGTCATCAGTACACAACTTTCACGCGCGTTCTACATCCAGCACGGGGAGATAAAATATCCGATAAAAGGTGGAATGGTTTCAGGTGTTGCCTTCGATTGGCTTAAGCAGGTTGCAGAGATAGGCAAGGATGCAAGACAATTCCAAAACTCCGTCATGCCATCACTTTGCATAGAAAATGTCAGAGTGGTCGGAGCTTAGTATCCAAAGAGGGCAGAAATCCAGAGAGGGTTTAGTCTCTGACGTTTGCAAGGAGAACATAGAACAAGCAGGTGCGACAATTGATTGGCAGATGTACATCGATGTGGAATTGCAAACAATCAACAATTTCAAGTTACTTTTTCTAAAACGGCTCAAAATGTTTGACGGACTCACATGGTTTTAGAGCGGAAATTTTAAAAAGCATCATTATGCAAATTAGTGGCTGGATGGCTGTCACATGATTACGATCTAGGATCTCATGTCCGTTTTGAATGGTCTAGACAGCCTGTTCGCTTGAGGTGCCCTTATCTTGTTGAAACGCCTAAGAGAGGAATTTGGTTTCGTCCATGGAAACGTTTTGGTACTCATGATTGTCTGGGCTGTTGGGGATTTTGCCTTTTTTCTCCCAGACACTTACTATTCATTGTACGTAGAGTCTTTAGGGGCATCTGCATTTTTTTTAGGCACGATCTTGTCTGCTTCTAGCTTTGTTATGGCTTTTCTCCAATTGGCTGGTGGATATTGGGCTGACAAGCATGGAAGAAAACTGCTTATTGTGGGAATGAATTTCGGGAAATCACTGATATTTTTGATTTTTGCAACTGCACCAACATGGCACTTTGTGCTTGTAGGTGAGGTATTGCTGGGAATATCAACAATATCTCAACCAGCCCTTACAGCGATCCTTGCAGACTCCCTTCCGCCAGATAAGCGTGGCTTGGGTTATTCTTTGACGATGGCAGTTGGCGCGACCTCGATAGTCTCACCTGTTGTCGCTGGTTTTCTATATTTGAATTACAACTTGGTAAATGGGATGAGAATAGCCTATGCAATAGTCTCGGGATGTTGGTTTGCGACTGGACTAGTACTGATGAAGCTAACAGAAACCCTACCGCATGGAAGCCTCAAGATTTCGATTAAAGATGTCATAAAGCATTATCCAAATGCAGTTAGACAATGTGTGACTGTTTGGAAGCTCGTTCCAAAGCCTATGCTTAACCTTCTTCTAGTTTTTACACCATCGATGTTTTTTGTCAGAATGTGCTTACCTTACTACGTTCTCTATGCGAATCATGTCTTGCAGATAGAGGAGTTTCACTGGGCACTATTGCAAATATGGCATTCCACTGTTTTCTACATTTCATTGCTGCCGATAGGCAGATTGATCGACATTTTCGGCAGAAAAAAGCCGCTTATGCTATCTTCATTATTCTTCGCTGCTGGCATTGCTTTGTTTCTGCATGGGACCATAGTTGATCTTTACCTTTTCTTCGCCTTATCCGCCGTGGGCAACGCTATGATTTTCACAGCTTATCCGTCTCTGCAAGCAGACTTGACTCCCGCAGAGTACAGGGGAAAAATTATGGGCTTCACAAATTTCCTAGACTGCATCTTAGGTTCTGGAGCCTTGCTCTTAAGCGGCCTGCTGTACGAAAACATCTCGCCGACTACACCATTTCTTCTGCAACTAATCGTCATGGCTATCACTGCAATGACGACATTCCTCTTCATCAAAGAAAAACAAGATGAATGAAAATGAAAAAACTCAATCTTTTCATTGGCGTTAATAAAACCAAAGCAAGCCACAGCGTACATTGGACTCTGAACGTTTGTATTCCAAGAACGAAAATTTTAAGTTTGACTTGCTACTAATAATTATTTTTTGCGTATAACACGTGGAGAAAGGAAAATGTTCAATAAAAGATTGCTAGGAAGCGGATTTTTGATCGCGACTATTTTGATGTCTCTGACAGCGATTTTGACCCCTACACAGTCGTGGGTTTATCAGGACGGAACGCCTGAGGACACAAAGTTCGAAAAATTTGGACCAAGAGCTGACAGATTACTCCTTAAACTAAACTCCACCGGCGAAACGCTAGAAAACGGAGAAGTTGACATCTCTGATCTGTCTGTGAATGCTTCTTGGTATGAAACATTGACCAAACCCCCCTACAACGAAACAATCAATGTTGTCCGTTACGGACCAGAATATGCATTTTATATGTTAGACATCAACAATGCCAACACCACAACCAGTCCGGTTTACCCTAATCCATTAAGCGTCCTCAGTTTTAGACAGGCTATTGCGCATCTTGTAGACAGAGCGTGGCTCGTTAATGTTATTGGGCCTCTATGGTTCATTCCAATATGGGTTCCAATGTCTCCGGCAATGGGGAAGTATTACCTTAACATCCCTAATCCATACCCATATAGTCGTATAGAAGCCGAGAACTTGCTAGACCTTGACGGATTCCCAGTGAATAGCACAACTGGATATAGATTTTGGGACAGAAATGGCAATGGAGTAGAGGAACCAGAAGAATTTCTTGAACTTAGATTCGTCATAAGAAGTGACCATGCTCACAGGAGAATTGTAGGCGACAAGATTGCAGATGAGCTTGATGCCGTAAGCGTCAGAGTGAACCGCATATATGTGGATAGAACGGGGGCGTATATCATCGTCAATGTTAACAGAGACTTCCATTTGTATACTGGCAGCTATGATGTAGGGCCTGACCCTAGGTATCTTTATGATTGCTTCCATAGTTCGCAGATTCCTCAGGCGAATTACAACGGTATCAACGATACGGGACTCGACTATTGGCTTGAAATGCTTATCAACGCTGCTACCCAAGAAGAAGCCGTAGTTGCCTCTCATAATTCCCAACAGGTCTTCGTCAACGAGTCATTTAAGGTTCCATTGTGGGTTTACTGCGGCTATAAGGCTATGTACAGACGCTACACTGGAGGCACAGCAGGTAATCCAGTTACACCAGATGATGGTGAGAACATTTATCGGAACATAACTTGGCAAGGCGCGGTCAACATACCTGAATGTGGCATTGACAACTACTTCAGTTTTCTTAATATGCATCCTACTGGCTTTGCTTACGGACACAACGATAACATGACTATACGATATGGAATTCGGCCAACGCAGATATCCCAGCTGAACCCAATCTATGCCAGTTGGCCAAACGATTGGATAGTTTTAAACCTCATCTATGAAGGATTGATAAAAAGCGATCCATACAAAATCACAGATTGGATGCCATGGATAGCCAAGAATTTCACGGTGGGAACGTATATACACCCTGCCCTTGGAAATTGCACAAAGGTTACAATCACTATGCGAACGGACGTAACATGGCAAGATGGCACGCCAGTCACAACAGCCGATGCGGAGTTCACCTTAGTAGACCTTGACGATGTGCTTGAGGATCTGGGGTATCCGCCGCCATGGTGGTATGCCAATGTACGTTACATTCTGGACTTCAAAATTTTCGACCCATACAACTTTGAAATACTGTTTGACAGAAAACTTTACTGGGCAGAGGCTCTTTCAATGATTGCCGGCACGCCCCTACTTCCAAGACACATTTGGCTGCCTATCGTCCAAACAGGAGACCCAACCGGTTTTGCGCCCGACCCCAATATGATTAGTTGTGGACCATGGCGACTTAAAGAATACGTGCCAGACAGCCATGTTTTGCTGGTGGCAAATGAGGCAAACAGCACTGTGCAAACAAACCTTCCAGGCAGCTATCCAGTCAATTCACCCTATGGGTTCTTCCAGTTCTATCCAATCTATGCAGATATACATTTCAAGCCTCCCTATGAATACAGACACAGAATCCCGCCAGAGCCTAAATCTGTAGAATACAAGGTTACACTTGAAAACCTAATACGCGAACAAATAACCATCGAAAACACCACAAATGTTAACCTCACAGACCCTGTGGGAAGCGAGTGGCATGAGACCTGGCCGACTAAGTCGCTGCAGTACTGGTTTATGGAGTGGGTTGACAACGGGGATACTGTTCTGAGCCCAAGCGATGTCATCGGAATAGCACCGATCTGGCCGCCTATCGAATGGTATCACGTAGAAAATATGCGGTGGTTGCCAGATCCGATAGGGCCGGAAGAAGGTGGAGTATGGGCATTGGAACTGAAGCCAGTGGTAATAGTTAACAAGTACTTGTACATCGACGGATTTGGCGAGTTACCAATCGAAGTGATTCTGAAACCCGAAATACCACATGAACAACAACGGATTCTCTGGCCTTCGGTTGGTCGACATACCATAAAAGTCGAAGCCCATATCAAACAGCCAGATTGGAATTCTTGGAAGTTGTACGACAAATGGGTCAATTACACCTTCACCTTCTGGGTTACGATACCAGAAGACATTGGAGGCACATTCTATCTGGGTATGGTCGCGCCAGATATCAGAGTTGAAGGTAAAGACATTGCGATAGTCAGTAAAGCCTTCGGCACCAAGCCAGGAGATCCGAGATGGAGTCCCTATGCTGACATAACTTGCGATTACAGGGTCGAAGGAAAAGACATGGCAAGAGTAGCAAGAATGTACGGCTGGCGTCCCTAAGTAAATCTTAAACGTCACTTCGAACATTCAAATCATCATCCCTTTTTTGTTTGTGCCAAGGCTAAGGAATAATGGTAAATTGTGCGGAAAAGACAGTTAGGATCTTTCAAAGACTAACTTATTGGGATTGCTTAGATCAAAACCCACGTTTGAACGCTGACCCAAGTGGAGACTCCACGCAACTTTCCTTTTTCTTCTTCAGGTCTGCTCTTAAGCGCGCTTTTCTTATGGTCTCTCGGTCAGTGCGTCGATTTGAAAGCGTTAAATATTCACTCCTATACAAGTACCGACAAAAAGGAGGAGGTGGGATCATAAAGGAAGCTTTCAATGCAGCGAGCAGTGTGGCGACCATATATGGCGGATTTTTCAAGTCAGTGGCTCAGGAAATTGGCATGGAGCGGGCTCTCGCACTTCATGCAAAGCTCGGCGAGCCCTTCGGCATCCAGATAGGTGAAGCGTTCAAACAGAAGTTTGGGAAAAAGAAACCCGACACTGAGAGTCTCAAAGCCGTATTTCAGCCCATGATGACGAGCTTTGGCTTTACATGCAAATACAAGGCAACCCCTAAAACACTAGTCATTGTAGTCCCAAAGTGCCCTCTCTACGAAGGATTTAAGGCTGCGGGCTTGGACCATAAGACCATTGAAAAGATATGCAAAGCAATGTCTGGGCCTGAATACAGGCAAGCCAAGAAACTCTATCCGAAGATCGAAGGCAGCGTACAATTCAAAGATTCACCCGAAGGGTCCTGCGTCGAGAAGTGGACGATCAAATAGTAAAACCGCAATCGCGTATTCACACAATCGGAGTGTTGCTTGTCAGACTGCTTGGTTCAAGATCGTCCTTTTTCTTCACGGCGCGCGCTCACTGGAACAAATGTAAGAACCGTCTGAACCACCACTAACTCATCAAATGCTCGGCGATACAATTTTTGTTTCACGAAATAGGCATTGGTGGGGTCGAGTAGGTTTAAATTCGCGTTTAAATTGCTCACTTCGTATGTGTTTTTCAGCTAAAAATGTTGCTTTTTTAGGGCAAGAGTTCAAACTCTCGGTTCAGTAATAGTTGGGGTAAAGTTTTGTACACACACAAAAATTATAAGAGACAGGTAGACTAGCGACTGATGGTGGTTATTTGTGAACATACGTGCGTCCATAGAGGTGTCTAAAATTGTGTGATTGGTGTAAGGAGCATGGTGCTGGCAAGAAATGGTATCTTAACGTCAGGAACTACTCGAGAGAGGTTCTCAAAGATAAGGCGGCAGTTGAAGCAGCAAACGCGTATTTTATGGGAATCGAGCCTATCACAAGAAAACCGATGGGACCTCCTACAATTCTCAGCGTTCATGATGATGAGAAATTCGCTGAATACGTGAAGCTCACGAAAGAGTACATGAAAACAAATGCTCCTCACAGAGGACAAGTGGTTCCACTAGAAGACGTGAAGAAAATCATTAAACTGTCAGGGCCCTCAGCCAAAATCGCTTGTGTATGTAGAAGAGCGGTTAGAGCGAGTTTCGATGAAAAAACCTGCATAGCTTTAGGACCACTTTATCTAGAAGTTGGTAAGGACTGGCCCGACTACACGAGAGGAGGCGTAGACTACATCTCTAAGGAAGAAACAGAAGAGTTAATGGAAGGATTCAATAGAAAAGGGTATGTAGCGACGATTTGGAGAGATTTCGACTCTCCCGCGATAGTAGGATTCTGTAACTGCGAGTTTCCAACGTGCGGTGCAATCCGTGCAAGAAGGTATTATGGCGACTGGTATAACTTCTTCATCAGGAAGGCTGAGTATGTTGCCCTGCAGAACTATGATAGATGTAACGGTTGCCGTGTCTGCGTGTCGCGTTGTCAATTCGGAGCCATATCGTATTCTCCGTACTTAGAAAAAGCGATTATCAACATGAAGACATGCGCAGGTTGTGGTTTATGTCGTGATGTATGCCCTCAGAAAGCGATACAGCTCGTGCCCCGCAGCCAAAATCAGGCAGTGAAGGAGTTATGGTAAGAATGGTATCTCTAAGACAACTACACTTTCCCGAATACACTGTGGCTGTAGAAGTTGATGAGGAAAAATGCGTAGGCCCATTTGAATGTGGTAAATGCTTAAAAAATTGTCCAGCGGCTGTGTTCAGAACCTACCCAAGAAAAAGAGTTAAGGGTGAAATCTGTAAGGATTGGGGAGTAGAAGCTGCTAACGATGCTTTTTGCTGGGGCTGCGGCGTCTGCACCAAAATTTGTCCGACAAAAGCCATCACGATAACAAGTAAGGAATAAAGTCACGCCTCTAATTGGGGTTGCGGAAGTTTTAGCGTGAGCGTCTATTTGCTAAGCCGAATGGGCATAGGTACGAATAGCGATGGACCCCACAATTCAGTAGTGACGTTGAGGGCAAGTGTGTGCAGTTCATCTAAGACTTTCCGAATCTCTTCATTGCTTCTCCAAGCGGCGTAAGCGGCTAGGTCAACGAACTCATAGGTCACCAGATGGTCAGGCACTCCAGCGAGACCACGGTAACCTCTAAACTCGACCACGCCCGATACCGCCAAGGTGCGTTTTATCGCGCCTTCCTTCCATTTCGTGAAGGCTTCTTGCTTGTCTGGGTGTATATCAAATTTCATGACAAACAGCACAGCCAACATAACTCACCTCCTTTCAGCCCAAAAACACTTATGCGTGCTCGCTTCAGCTATAACTTTTCCGCATCAGTTCTGGTCTGTAAAAAATGCTCAAACCAGACTTATTTTGGCAAAGTAGGCTGTTGATGGGGTCAAATAGGTCAGAGCCCACGTTTGAACCCACGATGGAGATGTCTTCTGCCATGCACGTTTTCTTTTCTCGAAATATAGTTCCCCGTGACTCTTAATTTCTTCAGAGGGGTAGATTGTTTCGTTGAGCGCGCGCCATTATCATGCCTGTGATAACCATTAAGTACAACCTACACACCAATCAATTATGGGATGAAAATACAGATGCCATTGTTTATTGCTTACCATAAGTGGCACAAAGAACAAACCAAGCTTGCTGCGAAAAAAGTTATCGAAGCCTTGGGTAACGCCTGGAGAGTGCCTTTCTGATGTCATCCTACGTGGGAGCTGATCAAACGGGTAAGCATTCTGATTCCATACTAAAACTAAGCCAAATCGAGATGATGCAAGAATGACAATTCTGGCAATAATCGGCGGTCTTGTCGGTTTTATTTTTGCAATTGCCTTCATAGCCATTGGACTAAAGAGATTCGCACATGGAGTAGATAGTACCCTAAGCCTATCCAACGTACAAGTGATTCTCTGGACAGGAGTAATAACTGGAACCTACATCGCTATGGCCATCCTCAAACAAGGATTTCTAGGTGAAATCAACTCCAACCTGCTTGGACTAATGGGCATAAGCGCAGGCTCCGCCGTTGCAGCAACAACCATTCGAACACTGCAACAACCAAAAATCCCTATACGTGCCTCCACCAAATCGTACACTCCGCCACGAACAAGAGGCCTACTAGCCCAAGAGAAAAAAACCGACGAACTGAGCATAGCAAAACTCCAAATGTTCATGTGGACCATCGTCACACTAACAATATACATGATAGTCTTCGCAAGCTACCTCGCAAACAACCGACCCGAACTGCCAGACATAGGATCGGGCTTACTGGTTCTAATGGGCATCAGCCACTCAGCCTACCTCGGAAACAAAGTAGCAGACAAGCCTGCATAGACCAAAAAAGACAAAGAAGCCCGGGAAGGTTCGAACTCTTGCCTTCTGTAAGCGTATTCTGTCTGGCTAAGCTGCAGTACTTGAACTCATTTGGGTATGGGACGAGCAGCCTTGTAACGTATAAAGCAGGCGTAAACCGGTCGCTTCAGCACTATTTTGACAAATATCGGTCAATTTAGCTTTATTTAGTGAAATAAGGCTTTGGTGGGGTCATATAGGTTAGAGCCCACGTTTGAACCCTCACCTCTGTGTGGTTTATCTGCAAAAATGTTCTAGTAGGGCGAGAGTTCGAATCTTTCCCGGGCTACCATCAACCCAAGTTAAGACATTGTTCAAACTCTCGGGTTCAGTGATGGGGTGGTGGGATGATTTGCTTTTCCAGTTGAAATTCCCCATGTTTGGAAATCGAAAATCGAACACTTCTCATTTAGAACATAGCATGCGAGTTTCCTTAAATTATCTATCAAAGCGTGAAAGGAAAACTATTAAACTCATGGGAAAGACATTTAAAAAACTTTACGGGGCTAAAGAGGCAGTGAGGCTATGAAAGACATGATCTTAGGCGTGGCTGATTATCCAGGCTTAGAAGGACCACTCGAGAATTTTTTTAACTTCGCTTCTAAGCTGAAGATCCGTATTGTTGAACTTAAATTGGATAGACTCGAATTGCTCGTGGCCCTTTCTAAAACAGATAAAGTGCTCGAAATCAAAAATTTATTAAACTCTTACGACTTCAAATATTTTGTTCATGCTCCTAATATTGACATTAATTTGGCGAGCGTAAACCCACTCCTCAAAGGGGCCTCTAAGAAAACTGTTTTGAAAGCGTTAAGTTTTGCAGCCGAGTTTGATGCTGAATTGCTTGTTTCTCATGTCGGGCGTTTATCGAGAGACCATCCACAGAGACTTGTTAAAAAGGCAATGAAAAATGCCATAGATTCTTTAAGAAGAATTAACAAAGTTTCTAATGATTTGGGCATGGTTTTCACGATAGAAAATGACCACAAATCCAATGATTATGTTCTCGCTGGATACCCAGAACAAATAAACTTTCTTATTGAGAATGTTGGATGTAAATTGACTTTTGATATAGGTCACGCTAATACCATCGGGAAGATTGAGGATTTCACGAAGTTACTAGACAAATTTATCGTCAATGTGCACCTCCATGACAACAATGGCAGGGAAGACGAACATCTACCTATTGGAAAAGGAAGCATAGACTTTATAGGAGTGTTTAGAAGAATGAAAGACTGGAGGAGCGAGAAACCGTTGATCATCGAGTGTCACAGTTTTGCAGGGTTAAAGGAAAGCATAGATTTTATGAGACACGGTTTTCTTCGTTAAGCAATGACAACAAAAGTAACACTCGGGTGAATTTGACCTTTTTTCCGAGTCTACCCATTCTCTTTTTTAAGACTAAACCTTATAACTCCAGGTTCATGATATGCACTTGAGTTGCTCATGTTTCCAGTAGTTATTATCGCTGGCGGAGTAGCTTCGAGGCTTGAGCCTTACTCTAGTGAGATGCATAAATGCTTCATGGAGTTAGAGCCTAACGTAACAATATTAGACTGTATCATGAAAAAGATCGAGAAGACTAATCCGCCTCGCACACTTGTCGTGGTAAGACCTGAATTCAAGAACATATTCGAGAAGAGGCTGAAAGGGAAAGCAGAACTAATAGAAACCGACGTTGAAGAATTCGGAAATCTGTATAGCGTTAGCCTAGCAACAAAGCGTCTAGGAGCAAACTCCTTTCTCGTCTTAATGTCCGATCACATATTTGAACAATCAATAATTGATAGAGTGCTGTCGCTTAGGAGCCAAGCAGCCTTCACTGTTTGTCTCGATAAGAACCCTTCGCGAGCCGAGGCAAGAGAAGGGCTTAAGCTTGCGTTAAGAGGGGGAGCAGTGGTGCATGCTGATAAGACCCTCTCTCCTCAGTACGGGATAGACACAGGGATAATATTGTGTCGCGAGAATTCCAAGGCATATATAGAAAGGACAATAGAAAACTTTGGTTGTAAGGCTACCATAGCTGATGCACTTAACTTGGCTGCCGTCGATGGCAAAGTAGATTATGTGGATGTTACAGGAAGACTGTGGAAAGATGTGGATACACCTGAAGACTTGGTTGAAGCAAGGAAGGTCTATTGGCAAATACTGAGAAAGGAACTTACTAAAACTGAAGATGGATTGGTCTCCAGATACCTTAACAGACCAATGTCCACACGCATTTCGATCATGGCGTATCGAAGAGGCTTCAGGATAGAACCGCTTACAGTAACATTAGTATCGTTCATTCTTGGCTTATCGGCGAGTGTTCTGCTAGCGATGAGAACATTCATTCTGGGAGGCTTACTTGTGCAACTAGCATCTATAATAGATGGAGTAGATGGTGAACTTGCAAGGCTTTATCGTAAAGCCACACCATGGGGTGGCTACTTAGACTCGGTGTTAGATCGCATTTCAGACATCGCCATAGTAGCAGGGTTAACCTTATCTTTGCCGATTATAGACGACTTCACCCTTTTGTTTGCCATAGTTGCAGCTGCCAACGTGATACTCGTAAGCTACGTAACTCACAATTTGAGCAGCCTAGGCGTAAGCACCGGGAAGTTGAGAAAGATACCTGCAACAAGAGATGTAAGATTATTCGTAGTTTTCATAACATCACTTCTTTCATTACCCATCCTCGGCTTATACTATCTAGCCGTTGTCCCTGTATTCTACTTATGTTATTCGTTAGCGCTTGCTTACAAAATGAGAAGAGGAGAAAGTAAACTGGAAAGGGTTAGAAGAGAGCCCAAACCGGAGATTATTATCGAGAGAAAAGAGATAAGTAGTAAAATCGAAAGCCTAATCTCCAATTCCATTAAACTAGGTTTATCACTCCTCGTTGTTAACATGATTGCTCCAGCAGTCTCAGGCATTACGTTGATAAGTCTTAATAGTCTGGCACTAAGCTCAGATCATCTCTTAACAACCTTAAACTTGATTGTGATCATATTTTTCGGATATCGAATAATAATGGCTTTGAAAGCCATGATTGACATCATAGCCAGGCGACTAGTGGGTGCGGTCGGAATTACGGAAACCACGCTTAAGCATATGCTAGTTGATTGTCTCTACATAGTTTTGACCGCACTACTTTGGGTGTATTTGCCTCCTCAACTCAGCACTTACGTGGGCGAGTGGGTTTCGAGGTTGAGTGCATTAATAATTTTCGTCTTCTTCCTATTGATTCTCTATGATTTGGCCAAGCTTCTTTACAAGACCTTCGGAGACTTCTACAAAGAAATAGTAGAGAGGATATCTAAAAAACTTCAGAAAAGCTCTCAATAACGGTTGTTGTTAATCCGAGTGAGAAATTTAAACCACGAAAGAAGTGCTCGGTTCCTTTATTGGAAGAAAGGAATGAAAAAGCAAGTTTCCTGTCAATTTCCAGCAAAAAAGTTGCCTGCAGGTTGCTCAAATCTTGCTCAAAAATGTGGGGTCGCTGGGATTTGAACCCAGGATCGCCAGCGCCCCAGGCTGGTATCCTTGACCAATCTAGCCACCCTACGCCTAGTATAACCACCTCTGAGCATAAGACGGAAACTAGACTACGACCCCAAACAGAAATAAAATACAAAGAGCAGATAGATAATACTATTGCCAGAGCCACAGCCGAAGGCAAAGCAAAAAACACAATTAGAAACTTTAGGCACAGACTCATACAACTGAGCAGATTTTCAGACCTAATGAACCCCGAAGATGTAAAACAAGCAATAGGATACTCAAAACTATCAAACGCAAGTAAATGTAGTTATGCCCTAGCTTATGAATGGTTCACCAAAGCTAATGGCTTAACATGGCAAAGACCAAAATACAAATGGACTTTACCAACCCCAATAATGCCCACAACACAACAAGTAGAACGCATCATTTCAGCATCAACGCCCAAATTTTCGACAATCTTCAAACTAATGGCAGAAATCGGAGTAGAAGGTGAAGAACTACACAGAACACACCGAAACCAATACGACACCACACAGGGAATAATCAGCATCAAAGGTTTGAAAGGTCACGACTCAGGCAACTACAAACTCAAACCAGAAACAGCACAACTATTAAGAGAATACATGGCAAAATACCCCAGCGAATACCCATTTCCACAACCCAAAGTCATGTCGCAAATGTGGAGAGAAGCACGAACCAAAGCCACACAAATACACAACGACCCGAACCTATTAAAAATACCCATGAAAAACCTCAGAAACTACTCTGGTGCACAATTCTACTTAAACTACGAGAAAGACACAATCGGAACAATGCGACACCTACGACACAAAAAACTAGAAACAACAATGCACTACCTACGAGCAATCGTTTTAGACCAAGAACCAGAATACATAAGCAGAACAGCCAAAACCATAGAAGAAGACATGCAACTAATCAACGCAGGATTCCAATACATTACCGAAAGAAACGGAATCAAACTATACCGAAAACGTAAATAACCTCCTTTTTTTGTTCACGCTTCTTGAGGCTATCCGCCTCAATGCCCACGTTCCGCACAATGCCGCAAGCAACCGCACTAACCATTCAAAACCAAATCCAAAAACTTCAAACGAACAGAACAAATCTTAACTTCAGACCCAACCACAGCCACACAAACACCATCACAACCAACCTCTTTACACTTAACAGGACACTTAACCACAACATCACCCCCTAACCAACATCTAACACCCAAACAACATATAAACAAATGGTAGTAGTAGAAGAACCACTATCTTTTAAAACTCAAATAAACAAGAACAACATCAAAAACCACACAAGCAACAGCAACAAACAACTCCAAAAAACTCATTAAAACCACCTTACGTAAACAATACTTCATGATTCTGCACCATACCCGATTCCAACGCACCAACAATATCAACACACCTCAGAGCACCCATTGTAAAACGCTTACACCAGAACACAACTAGATAAAAACCTTGATTACGCAAAACCTCACCCGTCTTTATCACGACACAGGAAAACTCACGTTTACAAACGTCAGAATCAAAGGCACAAAGCTGAACAACTTTAATCTTCCCCATAGCTACCGCTACCTCTCCTCTCTGGACTTTCAAACCAAAACTTAGCCTTATCAAAAAACGATTCAACCTTTTCTCTAGCACCCCTACGCTTCTTAAAAAACGCATAAACATCAGCATTAAGACCACGATACTCATGACGAATCAACTCAGACCCACAAATACGACACTTAGGCTTATGCTTCTTATCATACTCTTTACGTGCTTCTTTAGGAATCTTCATTTTACGATAACTACAAACACCAAACCACTTAACAAGATGTGACCTCTTATCAACTCTAATGGTCGCATGATGAAGCTGATACCATGCTGTTCCAAAAACACTCTTACGCTTCTCCTTAACCTCAACAATCAACCTATCAGACTCCCAACACTTCTTACTAACACCATAAAAACCATCACAACCCCCACAGAAAAACCGAGAACCCTTATCATTAGCATAACGACAACCCCGACACTTACGCATCCCACCCCTAACGAAACCCAAAACGTGATAGTGAACCCCTAATTTCCAACGCCACTTATCATGGTCAAACCTTGCCCAATGCGGAATCAAACACCCACCAACAACACCCCTAGCCTTTAAACCCTTCAAAACATATTTTCGTATATACTCCTCACTCCAGCCATAATATTTCGGGTCAACGGAAACAATAATATGCTCAACATCACCAAAAGCAACATGGTCTAATCTCTTAGAACCTTCTTCAAACCGAAAAACAATACTATCAGCCTCACGAACAGAAGCACCACGTTCGTAGCAGACTGGACAGCTAAACTTGTCACAGCTATAAAAAACAGGATGAACGTCAGCCTTACCCTTAAAATTAATCAACGAACCCGACTTAACATCAAAAACCGTCTTATTATGCAACTCAACACGACTACACGCAAGAAACTTATGAAACGTGCCACACCGACCATTAGTCTGCTTACCATGACCAACCAACTCATACACACCAAAACGAAAACCCCCACCTTCCAAAGCGGACGGACTTTTTACTGCATCCTTCAAAACTTCCTCACGAGAAGGTTGAACATCGTCAACATCATCCACCAAATTAGCTAAATCTGGACGACTCTCCTTAAAACGCAACCAATCTTCTTTCTGTCGGTGCGAATTCACTATAAAATCACCTTTAGTATACTAATACACTGTATTAGACTATTTAAAACTTTTGAAACTACACAGTGAAAGCATAAATACTACTACCACATCGTATAAAAAAGAGGAACAATAGTGCCCGACACAGTGTGTAAGGAGAAAGTTTACGCCATAATCCTAAAACAATTCAACGAACGGACAAACAAGCCTTACAGAACAATTAAACTTAAAAAAACGCCATTTTGCAGACTAAACCGAAAACCATGCACACAACAATGCATAAAACCCGAAAGGAAGGTTACTTCTTTTTCTCCACATACACAACCCCCACATGCGTCGGTTTAGTCGCCTCAAGAATCAGCCAATCATCATTAAACTCCCAACTCCTATCAGGACACAAAGACAACCAAATTAACTGCTTCAAAGGAACAGACGGAATAGACGCCCTACCTCCACTTCTAACCTTAATATACATCTTAATAGAAGACTTCTTCTTGGACATCTTAGGCACAACAAACTCTCCTTCAACCAACACATAAAACGAATGAATATTTAAATCATATCAAACCATCCTTTTTTCTCACCGTCTCCTTTTTCCTAAGGACAAAGGAGAAGGAAAATTTTCTCTTGAAAATTTTGACATACCAACGCAAACAGAAAGAACCTTTTAAGAACTCCTTCCCCAACGGTTTCCAAAGGACACCTTATATTCTCCAAAGTATGAATGAGGTCATGAAATTAATATTTCAATGAGAATAAATTCTCCCCTCACCCCACTATCAAAATGTGTCCCTTCAGAACGTCAAAAACATAAACATTTCCCAAAAATTTTTTGAATCCATTTTTTTACGATATATTCAAAATCCGAATTGAAAAAAATGCAAAAGAATTTTTGGTTCTCCGAACTTTTTTTCTCCATTAAGCGAAAAAAAGGAAATGTATATTGTTTTCTCCTCACGCTTTTTAAAAATCTGAAATTGGGTATGATGGATATGTCCGAATGTAATAGAGAAAGATGTGACATAGAAGCAAGAAAATGCAAAACCACAGAACAATTCATAACCCAAGACTGGAGAGAAGAATTATGGAACGCAATCGAACACGAAGGAGGTGAAAAACCATGACAGAAGAAAACAGCACACCAAAAGAGTTACTTAGCCCTATGTATAATAATTCTATTAATAAGGCTGGTATCCTTGACCAAGCTAGACGACGACCCCATGGGATAGACGAGTAATGGTATGTGTCTTATTTTCTTTTTTATCGAATGTTTTATTGTGTTGTTTTTGCTTTTGCTCTCTGTTGTGCTCTGCGGTGACTAGACCCCCTTATATATAGATTGAATCAGAAGTTAGAACTTTGTCTTGTTATGCGAGAGCTTTCATAGAGTCTATTGCTGTAAGGTTTGGTTTTGAGTTATTGTTGGTCTTGGTTTTTGTTGTTTTCTTTTTTGAGGGTTTTTGTGGATATTTCTCTGATCATGGGCTGTTGTTTGCCGCCTTCTATCTCTATTTGTGCGTTTGGATATTGTTGCTGAAGCTGTTTTCGCAAGGCGTTTACGTCAGTGTCTTTTCCAACTTTGGCTTGAACCTTCGTTCCTTCTGGAGTCTGTGTGACGCTTATTGAATATCCACCTTCGGGAAATTCGCTGAACACTTTGGCTTCGTCGAAAAGTGAGCTTCCGAATAGTTCGTCTATGATGCTTCGCTTGCGTTTCCTTTGAGAAGACATGCGTTTTTCCTCAAAACCGAAGATTCGTTTCTTTCTTAAAAACTTATTAGTTGATTAGAACCTTGTAGCAATGTGATTGCAGCGTGGAAACATGAAAGGCAAAGCTGTAATATTAATGGGTTCAGAGAAGGATTTGGACTTTTGCCGTGAAATAGCCAAACACCTGAAGGCTTTGGGACAGAACTACGAGTTGCATGTGGCTTCCGCTCACAAAACCCCAGAAAAAGTTTTGGAGATTTTAAAAGAATTTGAGAAAGAAAAGGTTGTTTACATAACGGTTGCGGGAAGATCTAACGCCCTAAGTGCTTTCGTCGACGCAAACACAACCAAACCTGTTATCGCTTGTCCCCCATACTCTGAAAAGTTCGGCGGAGCAGACATATACTCTTCACTTAGGGTTCCAAGCGGAATAGGCTCGCTTGTGACAATTGAGCCCGAAGGAGCTGCAATCGCGGCTGCAAAAATCTTTGCAGTTGAAGACCAAAAGTTGGCAAAGCGTATCAGGGAGCATCAGCTTGCAAAGAAGAAAGAGATTGAAGAAGCCGACAAGTCTGTCAAAAAATCGAAGTAGTGCCACTCATGGGTAGTGTTAAAGACCTAGAAGTAATCAAAAAACCGACAAAAGATGCTATGGGAATTGGCAGGTTCCATTTTTCAGACCGCTACTCAGTTTTCGACTGGGGCGAAATGCCAGACTTAATTGATGGGAAAGGCGCAGCCTTATGCATGATGGGAGCATATTGCTTTGAGAGGCTTGAAGAGAAAGGCGTCAAGACGCATTATCGGGGATTGGTTGACGCGAGTGGGAAGGTTGTGCGTTTTGACGAGTTGAAGCAGCCTTCAAGTGTCATGGAATTCAACTTGGTGAACGTGTATAAACCTAAGGCGTTTGTGCAAAACGGCAAATTAAAGTATGATTACAGCGTTTATAAGCCGACGCTGAAGAACTGCTTGATTCCTCTTGAAATAATATATAGGAACGGCTTGCCAGAAGGCTCTTCTGTTTTTAAACGCCTTGAACAGGGCTTGGTTTCTCTTGAAGATTTAGGGTTAGATCATTATCCAAAAGCAGGTGAGAAACTTGCGAAGCCCATTTTTGATGTGAGTACGAAGTTGGAGGAAGGAGACCGCTATGTGGGTTGGGCTGAGGCGCAGCAGATTGCCTGTTTGACAGACAGCGAATTGGAGGAGGTTAAGAGTTTGTTGTTGATGGTTGATGAGACGATTACGCAGATTGCCTCCAAGGCTTGTTTCGTGAATGAGGATGGAAAGATTGAGTTGGCTTTTGATCCGTTAAGGAGGCTCATGGTTGTTGATGTTGTGGGTACGCTGGACGAGTGTAGGTTTACTTACGATGGGTTACATGTGAGTAAGGAGATAGCAAGACAATACTATAGGAAGACAGAATGGTTTAGGGATGTGGAAGAAGCAAAGAAAAAAGCAAAAGAACAAGGCGTAGAAGACTGGAAAAGACTAGTAAAAACAAAACCGCAAGAGCTAGATCCAAAACTGAAAGACATCATCATCAAGACATATATGGCTACTTCAAACGACTTAACAGAAAAAAGAATCTTTGAAGTCCCTAAACTTGCAGACATAATCAACGCGTATAAACAATTTTTTTAGTGCTACCAAAACCAATGCTAACGTTGGATTTAAGCCAATGCTAAGTGGAGATATCTCCCGAACTAGGTCATTTTATGTCTGAATATCGTTCTCTCCGTCACCACCTTATTCTTCCCAGCTTAAAAAACTCCTACATAACTATTTTCTAGAAAGATAGAAAAGAGAGTTTACCTACCACCTAAAAGTTTTAGTAATAGAAAAAGAGAAGAATTAAGTTTTGCTATCTATCTGGTTCGGGTGGTGGTCCTCCACCAAGCTTTCTAAAGTTGACTGTTAATATATGGTCAGAATTCATTGTGATGGTTATTGGGTTATCAGTTCTTACTGTTCCATCAAGAACCGAATAGTCAAACTTATAGCCCGAGTTTGGAA
>Ga0315310_10000146_pt1 | contig 48246 bp, 53 predicted proteins | sample TDP5_MG_FD_203630 | JGI IMG/M metagenome (GOLD analysis project Ga0315310, IMG submission 203630) | Freshwater sediment microbial communities from Lake Towuti, South Sulawesi, Indonesia - TDP5 | ecosystem: Environmental > Aquatic > Freshwater > Lake > Sediment | place: Indonesia: South Sulawesi...
AACTCTTCTTTACGGCCTTTAGGCGCCATTTTAGCCAAGAAAACCAGCAGGTTATAGGGTACATTAACGCTTGGTTTTGCAGGAGGCTTCAACGCCCAGCAATATTCGTACAGACCTCGAAGTTTGGCAAGCTCCCTTTCATCCTTTAGCGTTTTCCTCCCGAAGTATATGTCTTCTAAATTGTCCAGTTCATTCATGTAAGATGGGGTGTCTGTCACATCCAACGTGCGGGCGCCAACGAACCTTTTCAGCAGTAGCAACATAAGCGATTGGGGAGAACCATACTTAAACCATGTTTGAGGGGTGAAAACCCTTCCAGCCGATTTCGAAAGTCTTTTGCCGCTCTTGTCTAAGAACAGCTCATATTTTGCGTGGGATGGCGGCTCCCAATCGAATATTTCTCGGCATATGCGGTCGTTTACGCGAACTGAGTCGGCGACCTCCTTGCCAAAGGCTTCAAACCTTATGTCTAAGGCTTTCCACCTAACCGCAAACTCGCCTTTCCAGCTGAGCTTGCCCTCGCCCTTTCTGTAGTCTACCTCGCCTTTGTGCCCGCAGCCCTCAAGCCACCGTCCCTTAACTTCCATTCCGTCGCACACGTACAGAACTTTGTTTTCTTCTGCCAGAAATTCATAGGCTTTTGTCGTGTAGATGCGCCCACAATTCTCGCAGACAGCAAAATATGGAAGGGCCTCCAGAAACTTTTCTTGGCCAACCTCTTCCTTGACTATTTCCCCAACCTTCTTGGCATTCGAAAGTATCGTTTTGATTTCCTCGTTGAACATGCCTTTTCTGTAGACTTCTGCGCCTGATGTAAACTTGTATTCTATTCCACACTTGTCCAAGGCTTCAAGAAGCAGCAAGGTCATGTGTTCTCCATAGCTTTTGTGACACCCATAAATGTCTGGAATGTCCGTCACCGGACGCCCTAAATGCTCCTCTAAAGACTTCGGCAGGCCGGCTGGAACCTTTCTCAGTCCATCCTTGTCATCTGCAAAAGCGATAAGCTCAGAATTATAGCCTTCCTCTCTAATAGCCAAAGTGACGGCAAAGGATCTTGCGGCGTCGCTTAAGTTTCCGATGTGCGGGAATCCGGAAGCCGCTATCCCCATTTCAGTTCTGATCAGGTCTAAGCCTCTGCCCAGCTTCCGCTCCCTCTCAATTATTCTTGCAGCCATCTTGTCGTACCACGTTCCGCGACCGATTACTTTCTCGCCCATGCCATGTCTAGCCTCTACAAGCATTAATCTAAACTGTAAATAAAAAATGTTTACAAATTACGCGGGTCTTTCTCCTCGTTTTCATTTCTCGATTTTGAAAACGCACGGTAACTCAGCTAGAGCCCCGTCAAAATATTCCAAATTCTGTGGAGGGAATATCACCTCTTATGACCGTTCCGGTTGCCCCATCCGTAAGTAGCTGATAAGTTTTACCTTTATACTCGTATTTTATGAACCATATTGGAGCGTGCAGGTAGACTGTTTGGTCCAATTTTACTTCGCTTCTCATCTCAATGATCCGGTCCACATCTTGCTGAACCAGATAGCGGTGATGCTCTTCGATTTGCTGCTTTGCCAGCTCCACCGCCTCGTCTTTGTCAATTTCGCTGTTGAGAATTTTGGCGAAACCCTCGATTTTCCTGAAGTCATAGGGGATTTTACCCTCTAATGGCACGTCATATTCCCTTGTTGGAAATTCCGTGGCCTTCCTTGCCAGAACAAGCCAGTCATACTTTTTCTCGATTTTTCCTTCTTTAACAACGGACGGGGTTATGCGCTCAAATATCCCTTTGTAATCGCTTTTGACCTCGGCTGACACGACCCAGAAAGGCAAGTAAACTAAGTTTTTTTCTATGATTTTTGATTTTTTGGCGAGGTCTGGAGGCTTAAGAAAGCCAGCGCGCATCCAGACTTTGACAGGCTCTTCGATTTGTGTTGGATCATACTTGTTCAGTAGCATGGAGTGCTCGAAGGTGAAGGCTTTTCCCGTTTCTATTACGACCGTGTAGCCACAGTACTTGCATGTCGCTATTATTTCGCCGGGCTCAAAAGATATTGGTGCGCCGCAATGGGAACAGCTTAATTCCTCAACTATGGACATCCGTTTTACGCCTTCGGTTTTTCCCTCTTTATTATTTCCCTAGCCACAATAAGGCCGGAGGCTGACGCCTGAACCAGCCCTCGTGTAACGCCTGCCCCATCGCCGATGGTGAACAAGTTGTGGATTTTGGTTTCTAGAAAGTTGCTTAGCTGTAGCCTTGAGGAGTAGAATTTGACTTCAATACCGTACAAGAGAGTGTCTCTTGAGTGTATTCCCGGAGCGATTTCGTCTAGAGCCTGGAGCATCTCTCTTATGTCAGCTAGATAGCGGTATGGCAAAACGAAGCTTAAGTCGCCTGGCGTGGCGTTCTTCAATGTGGGAGCCACTACGCTTCTGGCAATCCTTTCAGGCGTTGATCTTCTTCCGGATTCCAAGTCGCCTAAACGTTGTATTATTACGCCTCCGCTGAGGAGGTTTGAGAGCCTGGCGAGATATTTTCCGTAGGCTATCGGTTCCTTGAAGGGTTCGGTGAAGGATGTGCTAACGAGAATGGCGAAGTTTGTGTTTTCAGTTTTTCTTTCTGCATAGCTTTGACCGTTAACGGTTAAAACTCCGTTGTAGGATTCTGTTATGACCTCGCCGTAGGGTGCAACGCAGAAGGTGCGAACTTGGTCGTCAAAAGACTTTGAGTAGTAGATGAGTTTAGGCTCGTAGAGAACGCTCGTTAATTCTTCCATTACTGAAGCCAGAACCTCAATCCTTATTCCAACGTCAACGGGGTTGTTGAGTGTTTTTAAACCTAGGGCTTGGGCTTCTGACTGGAGCCATTCAGCCCCGCTTCTTCCAGGCGCGACAATCACGTATTTTCCGAAGAATTTTTCGCCGTTTACGGTTTCAACGCCTTCAACGGTGTTGTTCTTCACTATAAGCCCTTTGACGTCTGTTTTTGGTTTGAATTCAACTTTGCCGTTTAGTTCTTGGCGCATTTTTCTGAGGGTTTGAGCGCACCTTTCCGTGCCCATGTGCCGAATTTTTTGGCGAATCAGTTTTAAACCGGCTAGAGATGCTTTTCGCTCAATCTCCTCTACTTTCTCGATGTCTGCCCCGTAACTGTGCTCGGTTGCTCCAAACTTTAAGTAAATCTCGTCTACGTAGTCAACGAGCCCTCCAAGTTCTTTGGATGAAACATACTGGTTAAGCCACCCTCCCACTTCGGTGGATAGTGTAAGTTTCCCATCACTGAAGGCTCCAGCCCCTCCCCACCCGGATAAGAGAAAGCATGGTTCACAGTGGACACACTCGAATCCGCGGCTCGCTGGGCATTTGCGTTGGTTAATGTCGGGTCCCCTGTCCAGCATGAGAATGCCGAAGTCGTTTTTTCCTGTGAGTTCAAGGGCTGAGAATATTCCGGCTGGGCCGGCTCCGATGATTATTACGTCGTACTTCAAAGGGCTGTTCACCTGAAACCCAGAACTACATGTAACAAGTAGCATATATTTTTAGCGAGCAAATGGGTGTTAAAAATAGGTTTAAAATTTTAGGAATCTCACTTTTGTAAAGGCACGAGGCAGAGAAATTTTACGGTTTTTTCTCCATTGTTTTTTAATTGGTGTTTCTCGTTTGGAAGAATGAAAACAACGTCGCCGACCCTAAACCTTTTTTCTCCTTCGTCGCTAACAACGAACCCTTCGCCTTCTAAGATGAAGACTTCGTGTTCCCATGGGTGGCTGTGAAATGGGCTGTGCCCTTTTGGCTCCATCTCGAAGAGCCTCATTGCGAAGTTTGGAGCTCCCATCTCTTTTGTGATGAGCCATCGCACTTTTAGTTTTGAGGCCCCTTCATCTGCACTTTTTGCTTCAACACTCTGGTAACGGAATATTTTCATTAGTATCCCCTTAAATTAGAAATAGAGATTCTTTTGCGCGTGTATATTAATCTTTTATTGCTTAAAATAAACCTAAGTGGCGATGTCTCCCGACATCAGAACTCTGAGTTCAGTCATCCTCTTTCTCCAAAATCAAAGGAAGGCTGTAGATGCTCATAAAGATTGATAGAGGATAATACTACAACGCTTTGCCACTTACTCGACAGATTAATTAATTCAAAAAGATGATTATGTTATAAGGCTCTGTAATTGTAAGCGCGCGCTGGGGTATCTAAAATTGTGTGATTGGTGTAAGGAACATGGTGATGGCAAGAAATGGTATCTTAACATTAAGAACTATTCAAAAGATGTTCTTAAAGATAAGGCGGCAATTGAAGCAGCTAACGCATATTTCATGGGAATTGAGTCCATCACAAGAAAGCCAATGGGACCTCCTCCAGTTCTCAACATTCATGATGATGAGAAATTCGCTGAATATGTGGAACTTACGAAAGAGGCTATAAAAACCAATTCTCCTCATAGAGGACAGATAGTTCCACTAGAAGACGTTAAAAAAATAATCAAACTATCAGGGCCAATAGCTAAAATAGCCTGCGTATGCAGAAGAGCCGTTAGAGCGAGTTTCGACGAAAAAACGTGCATAGCACTAGGACCACTTTACTTAGAATATGCTAAAGACTGGCCTGACTATACAAGAGGAGGCATAGACTACATTTCTAAAGAAGAGACAGAGGAAGCAATGGAAGAATTTAACAGAAAAGGATATGTAGCCTCAATTTGGAGAGATTTCGATTCTCCTGCGATTTTAGGATTCTGTAACTGTGAGTTTCCAACATGTGGTGCAATTCGTGGAAGGAGGTATTATGGCGACTGGTTTAACTTCTTCCTCAGGAAGGCTGAGTACGTGGCCATGCAGAACTTCGATAGATGTAACGGTTGTCGTGTCTGCGTATCCCGCTGCCAATTCGGAGCCATATCATATTCTCCCTACTTAGAAAAAGCGATTATCAACATGAAGAAATGTGCAGGTTGTGGTTTATGTCGTGATACCTGTCCTCAGAATGCGATACAGCTTGTGCCACGAAGCCAAATTCCAGCAGTAAAGGAGATGTGGTAAAATGGTGTCTCTGAGACAACTTAACTTCCCAGAATATACTGTAAGTGTTGAAGTAGATGAAGAAAAATGTGTAGGTCCATTTGCATGTGGGAAATGTTTGAAAAATTGTCCAGCAGTCGTATTCAGAACTTACCCAAAAAAAAGAGTTAAAGGTAAAATCTGTAGTGACTGGGGAGTAATAGCAGCCAATGATGCTTTTTGCTGGGGTTGTGGTATCTGCACCAAAATATGTCCAACAAAAGCTATCACAATAGTAAGTAACCAATAATTTTTCTTTCCCCTAGCAGAACCTTGGTTTCACATGTGGATTTCTGAAATATAAGTCAAAGCATTATGAAACATCCTCTGGAAATAATCTCTTTGCTTTTTCTGTGTATTTGATAACACCTAGTTGCATTAAGGAATCCAACATGTCATAGACCGACTCTTTCTCTACAACTTTGCCATCAACTATACGCCAGAAGTTGACACCCGTCCAAGTAATCTTTTTGCCAGTAGGGGCTAATCGTATCTTGCCAAACACAAATTCGCCTGTGTGTGTCCCCGTAGTTTTAAAGCGATGCCACACTTTATCCCCTTCAGCGATTATGTCCTCAAGGGTCTCATGGCAGTCGGGAAAGGCCTTGAGAAACATGGTATAGAATTGCTTCATACCCTCAGGACCCCGCAACTGATGAGTAGGGTGAAAGAAGTCTGGTGCCACTAACTCGTCGAGTACGGCTAGGTTTCGCTTATTGCATTCTTCAATCCACCTTCGCACGATAGCCTTATTCTTTTCTAATGACATAGAACATCGTCTCCTTACTATCAATCCTAATTACCTCTTTTTGACACTTAACAGTTGTTGTCTTCATCTATTCGTTCGTAGCCTCTACCCAAATCTAGCCACTATTTTCATGAACAGACATTTATCATCAAAAGCAGTAGCGAATATAGAAGTGAAAGGTAAATCACTTATTGATTGAAATAAAAGGATTCTCTGAGATTTATTTTAGACATAGGAATAGATTAAAGTGTCCCAGAAAATACCTAGCTCCGAGGTAGAGAGCTACACAATTGCCAAGAAGAGAAGGAGGTGAGAATCAGTGATAGTATTACTTTACTTCGACTGGTTTGGAACTGCTGAAGAGCTTAAGAAGTCAGAAGAGAAACTGATAGCTGCTTTTGCTCAAGCTGACGGTGTTGAGTATAAAGGGCGTTACGCACCAGATAACAGGAAATTTCACTTTGTTTATGTTTTTGAGGTCGAAAGCTACGAAAAACTATTAAAAGTCATAACGGACCCAAAGATGCCTCCTAGAGATTATAAGAAGATGACCCATGGGACGTTTGAAATACTCCGTGGACCCTTAAAGTAGCGACAGGCACGCTCTTCTCAAAAGACCAGCAGAAATTCTTAACCCAATCCTCTTTTCAATCTCACACCAGTCAAGGCTTTCCCCGCAAGCACACAAGCCCACCCAACAATGTATTTGGTTTCTAATAGAGGGGTCTAGCGCAATTGCACGCACACACACCTACACGCTAGTCTTTTATCGCCTCCAAAAGACTCATCACGTTCCACAACTTCACACGCGTATAAGGCGGCATGTTAGGATCCTGCAAAATCTCATCCAAGATCGATACAGCGTTCGAAGCCCTAACGGCCGGCGTGTACTCCGTTGTCTGCAAAGCTCCCATGGAATCCTTCGCAGCCCTCCTGATGTTTCTCGGCGTCGTATTGTCTTCGGAAACCGCACCGAGCACGACCAACGCCTGCCTTATCCTCTCCTCGTACTCCTCCAGCTTTTTCTTTCTAACCACATCCACCACCCGCTTAACTAGGCGATAATCAAGTTATTATAGGCTCTTATACTATTTCACTTGGGGGTTTTAAAACTTGTCGCGAGAAAAGCCCGAAGAACCGCACATCAAACGGATGGCGGACCTACTGCGCCGAGGCTCAACCCTAACGAATTCAGCATGCCCCGCATGCGCCTCTCCACTCTTCAAGCTAAAAAGCGGCGCCCTCTGGTGCGCAAAATGCGAAAAAAAAGTCATAGTGGTGAAAGAAGGGGAAGAACCAACAAGAATAACAAGTTCCATGGTCCTCGACACCCTTGAGGCAACACTCCTAGCGAAAATGCAAGAAATACAAAACAAAATGCAACACGAAGAAAACGCGGAGGAACTGCAGAAACTAGGCACAGCACTTTCTGAACTGTTGGAAAACCTCGAAAAGATAAGAAAAGTCAAAAGAGTTTAGACGGAACGGGCCCCCACAATGCTTGGATTTTACGAGAATTTCCCAGAAAACGTTCATAAAACGGCACTTTTTGCCGCTTCAATTTCAAGCAAGAGACTTCAACAAACGCTGACACAAATACTCAAAGACATAAACAGTAAAACCTTCAATTTGGAAGACACTGCCTATCCATCAGTGCCCAAATGCACGGTGATTTTTGAGTTTGGAATAGCCGAAGCCAACAACTTCAACTATTTAGACAATGAAGAAACAAATAAAGTGCTAAAGGTTATACAGAAAAAACCCCTTCAAGTCATGGATTTCTTCTGCGCCATACGCTACTACAAAAAACAGAACGAAAAGAAAACTCCGCTAAAATTCGATTATTACATGATCCGCTTCACATTTAAAAAAGACTCAATGGAAATCCAAATTTTTCATGAAAGGGGGCCAAGATACGTATCGCCTGAGGATATAGTCAACTTTGTCGTCAATAAAATTAACGAAACCTTTTCCAAGAAAGTGTTAAAGAGCATTTAAGCCTCCTTAACCGCCCTTTTCCAAAAATCCCAGAACAACCTTTAAAATATCGCCTGCAACCTCCTTCTTAGACCTGTTCCCATCTATTTTAACAAGCTCCCTCTCTTCAACAAATTTTATGTAGACCTCACGCACCTTCCACTGAGTTTCCAGATTTTCCATGACCGACTTCTTAGGCTTCAACCTTTGGATTACGACCTCAGGCTCAACATCAACGAAAATCGCTAGGTCTGGCCGTATCGCGTGCTCATTTATCATTTCAATCCATTTTAAATCAAGCCCAGCCGCCCCTTGGTAAGCCAAAGAAGAATAAACATAACGGTCAGAAACAATAATTTTTCCTTCATTTAAAGCAAGAATAATCTCACTTTCTACGTGCTCGAAACGGTCAGCGGCGAACAACAACGCCTCAACGACTGTCGAAACCCGTTTTTCACCGTGCAAACAGTATTTTTTAATGAACCTTCCAATTTTCCCGCGGCTTGGCTCTGCAGTACAGACCGCATCATAACCCATTTTCCTCAGTCTTCCCACAAGAAGTTTGGTTTGTGTTGTCTTCCCGCAACCGTCCAACCCCTCAACACAAATGAAAAAGCCTTTCCCCTTCATCTTCTTATCAACCTTAGTGTTTTAGGCGTTAGGCATTATAAGAGTGAAGATGCATTAATAATTATTTCAAAGGAATCGGGTAACCCTAATGCCAAGAGATTATTGGGGCGAAATAAAGGACCCCGTACACGGATACATATACATAACCGAAGAGGAAAAAGAAATAATAGATTCTTTCCCTGTTCAGCGGTTGCGTAGACTACGCCAGCTGGCAGGTGCAGAATACGTTTATCCAGGGGCAAACCACACGCGTTTTGAGCATTCCGTCGGCGTTATGTATTTGGCTGGCAGGGTTGTGGAAAACCCCAACATTGCGCAAAGGATAAGCGAAGACGAGGCAGAAAAGGTTAGGATTGCTGCGTTACTCCACGATGTTGGACATGGACCCTTCTCACATGTTTTCGAACACTTACTAGATAAAGCATTGGACAAGACGCATGAGGACATGACTTTATGGATAATCACGAGCAGCGAATTAAAAGACACGCTGCACAAAATTGCATACAATCCACAAGAAATAGGAAAGCTGGCGATAGGCACCCTTCACAAGCCCAAAAAAGCTTTCTTAGACCAAATGATAAGCAGCGCCGTTGACGTGGACAAACTAGACTTCGTTGTGCGCGACACACATCACACAGGCGCTGAATACGGCTACATCGATATTTTCCGACTAATCCACGCCTTAGACGTGCTAGATGAAGACTTGGCAGTGGATTTGGGCGCACTTTCAGCCCTCGAATCCTTCATAATTGCCAGAATAGAATCCTTCAAAAGCATATACTTCCACCGTGTTGGAAGAGCAGCACAAATAATGCTTGCCATGGCTATGGAAAAGGCAAACGAAGAGCTCGGTTTGACATGTTTCAAAACCCCAGAAGAGTACCTGGCCATGGACGACTATACGGTGTGGACAAAGCTTAAAAACTGCAAAAAATCAAGCGGAATCATAAAAAACCTTGAAAGACGAAAGATGCTCAAATGCGCCTATGAAAGAACCTTTTACGAAAAAGACGCCATGATTTCAAACATTTTCAGCCAAGAGGCATATAGAAAACAATTACAAGCCGGCATCGCAAAAAAGGCAGGTGTTGAAACAGAGGCAGTGATAATCGACGTCCCCACAGTTCCATCTGTTCCATACCATCATTCTGTTCTCATGGAACCCATGGAAATCCCGACGTTCTACAAGACACGAGAAGGCGCCAAGATTCCGCAGCGTTTAAGCGAAATCTCAAAGATTTTCGAGGTTCTAAAAGGCTTCATAAACATACTGCGTGTTTACACAGACGAGGAAACCCGTGAAAAGGTTAGAAACGCAGCGTCAAAGATTTTAGGCGGAATTCCCACGTCGGCAAAAATATCCTATTAGAGTGCATAAGATGCAGCCAATAACACTAAAGGGAAGAAAAATCGTCGAGGGACACTGCAGAGCCGAAGCATTGGTGTCTAAAAAGCCCATAAGCTTTTTGGGAGGAGTTGCCCCAGCTGATGGCAAAATAGTCGAGAAAGACCACGATTTATATGGAGAATGCATAAAAGATAGGGTTCTGTGTTTTCCACATGGACACGGCTCAACCGTAGGCAGCTATGTGCTATACTCTTTGGCTAGGAAAAATTTGGCGCCAAAGGCGATAGTCAACCAAACTGCTGACCCTGTGGTCGTTGTTGGAGCAATAATAGCGAATATTCCCATGATTGACCAAATAGACATCAAAAAGATAAAAACAGGCGATTTTTTGGAGGTTGACGCCGACAGCGGCTTCATTAAGATTTTGCAAAAGGGGGGAGCTAAGCTGGCATGTATTTGACGAGAGAGGAAGAACGCATATATGACGGCGAGCTTGGCTGGGCAAATCAAATATGCATGAAGATACTTGTCCGCTTGGGCGAACTCTTCAACGCAACAAGGCTAATCCCTATAAACTCCGCACACATTTCAGGAGTTTCATACAAAACCCTAGGTGACGCACCAGCAGATTTCCTAGAGGCGCTAGCGAATGCTAACGCAAAGGTAAAAGTCAAAGCGACACTAAATCCCCAAAGCTTTGACAGAGAATATTTGTCCAAAAAGCTGCCAGCAGACCTATGCCAAAAACAGTCAAGAGTTATGAAATATCTTGAGAAAATGGGTTTCACCCAGTCGTTAACATGCACGCCATATTACTTAGAAAACCCAAAAAGGGGCTCGCACTTAGCTTGGGCTGAGTCTTCAGCCGTAGTCTACACTAATTCTGTTGTTGGGGCATGGACGAACCGTGAAGGGGGACCAAGCGCCCTTGCGGCAGCAATAATTGGGAAAACGCCCGACTATGGAATGCACAAAGCTGAAAATCGGCAACCAAAAGTTTTGGTAAAGTTGGAAAAGCGACCGCAAAGCGAGGTAGAATTTGGCGCTCTAGGAATCCTTTTGGGCAAAAATTTGGGAGACAAAATCCCAATAATCCAAGGCTTACAAAACGCTTCAAAAGACAATTTAAAACAGTTAGGGGCTGCGCTTGCGTCAACCGGCATGGTCAACATGTTCTACCATGAAAATAGAGGCATAAAAGTTAACCAAATCGAAAAAATAAACGCAGAAACTAAAGACATAAAGCGGACAACCCAAAACTTGACTACAACCTCAACACAAAAGCCCGACCTAGTCTTTGTGGGGTGTCCCCACTGCTCACTAAATGAAATCAAACAAGTAGCAGATTTAATAGGCAACAGAAAGGTTAAGAATGGAACAGAGTTTTGGGTTTGCACATCACGCTACATCAGAGAAAAGGCTGGAAAGTGTGTAGAAAAGATAGAGAAAAGCGGAGGTCACTTACTAACAGACACATGCGCAGTAGTTACATGGACCGATAAGCTTGGAATAAAAACGATAATGACGAATTCTGCAAAAACAGCCTATTACGCGCCTACATTGAACAAGGCAGAAACAGTACTTGCACCGCTGAAAAAGTGCTTAGAAACAGCCTTCAAGGGATAAGGTTTATTCGAATGAAGATGTATTTTGCATGATGCTCCGGAACGAAGGGGGCTCCGGTAGAAGAGCCAAAAGGCGGCTCTACCGATTATAGCCCGGTCAAGTATTCCGGCCTTTCGAGCCGGAGACGCGGGTCCGAATCCCGCCCGGAGCACTTTTACTCAGTTGTACATTTTTTTGCAAAAGCTCACAGGCATGCTCTCCTGCTTGATAAAAAACAAATCGCAAAAGAAACTTTAGCGACGTAAAAAAATTGACTAATCTTCCCTTTTCCTCAAACTTTCAATCACTTTAAGAATTATTTCTGCAATAAAACCGCCGATTATTAGAAAAAACCCTGTCCAACCAATCGCCGCATTAAAGTAATTGGCGCCATACAAAAACAGAATCACACCTACTACAATCACACATATACATACCAGTTCTTTCCACTGCACGCAAACAGACTCCAAATGTTGATTTTAAGCCTTTTAGACTCTCAAGGTATATAGACTTACCGATGGAAAGAACGAGCTTATCGACGGAAGACGCGGTCTAAAGAAACTGTTCTACGGAATTTCTGGAGATTCTGCATCTTTGCCGCAGTGTAGAAAAAGGTCTATCTGCAGAATAATTGCCGACAATTTTTTGCCAAATTCTTCATTTGTTTTCGCACATTGTTTAGTTTTCCGACAGTCTTATATACAGCTTCTCGTAAAATACTTTGTGCGGTGATTCGAAATGTCGGAACGCGATATCAGAAAGCCCGCGACACGAGAAGAATTGATCAAAATGTTGGCGGATGCCGCTAGAAAAGAGGTCAAAACTCGCAGTCTTTTGATGAAAAAACCGACAAAACCTACAATCTCAGGAACAGCTAAATTTTTAAATATACATAGGGACACTCTTTATACGTGGCTTAAGGAGTTTAATGTTGATTTCGGCGAAATCTCTGAGGGAATATCGGCAAATTTGTTGTCGGAGGCTGTGGAAATGCCTCGAAAACATGCTTACTTGATTGGCGAGGCTCTTGTGGGAGAGGGTGATGAGGTTGCCCATATTGACCTTTTGATAGGCGATAAAGAGGGACCTGTCGGAGAGGCATTTGCGGCTGGGCTTTCCAATCTTTCCATGGGACACACGCCCCTCTTGGCTGTTATAAGGCCTAATCTTCCGCCTAAGCCCCATACGTTGCTCGTGCCAAAAGTCACAGTAAAAAATCTTGAAGACGCAGGCAAGATTTTTGGTCCTGCACAAGCGGCTGTAGCGAAGGCTGTTGCAGATGCTGTGGAGGAAGGACTCGTTCCCAAAGATAAGGTGGACGACTGGGTTATAGTGTGCAGTGTTTTTGTGCATCCGCAAGCGAGGGATTACCGCAAAATATACCATTATAACTATGGAGCAACCAAACTGGCTTTGAAGAGGGCCCTAGGAAAGTATCCGACGCTGGAAAAAGTTCTCTATGATAAGGATAGAGCTAAGCATCCAATAATGGGATTCAGAGTGCCACGCCTCTGGAGACCACCATATCTACAAGTTTCGCTTGACATACCTGACTTAGAAAGGACAAAGAGAATCATGGCGCAGATTCCGAGAAGCGACAGAATAATACTAGAGGCGGGAACCCCCCTCATCAAAAAATATGGGACAAAGGTGATAAGTGACTTAAGAGAAGTCGCTAGAGACATATTCTTCATCGCAGATTTGAAAACTTTAGACGTTGGAAAAGTGGAAGTGGATTTAGCCTACGAGGAAACCGCGGACGCGGTAGTTGCTGCAGGATTGGCGCCCTCCGAAACGCTTGACTCGTTTATCCATGAAGCAAAAAGACTTGGAATATACGCTGTAGTGGACATGCTAAACGTAGAAGACCCCATTAAAAAACTGAAACCGCTCAAGGAATTTCCAGACGTGGTCATCTTACACAGAGGAATAGATGAGGAAACTGGAAGGGCAATCGGATTAGAGCTTATCCCGGAGATGCGGCAAACCTTTAAGGATAAACGATTTTTAATCGCCGTGGCGGGTGGGATAGTACCAGAAACAGCCAAAGAAGCCTTGGAAAAAGGTGCTGACATAATTATTGTTGGAAGGTACGTGACACAATCGAAAGACATTGAGCGAGCCGTAAGAGAGTTTCTTGAGTTAACGCCTGAGATGCGAGAAGATGTAGACCTATTCAGAGTTCACGTAGAATAAACGCAAACTACCATGTTTCAACGAACCACTTATTTCTCTAACCTTTTCTGTTATGCGAAAATTTTGAAGGCAATATAGGCTAGGAATACGTATGTGAATCCTAGAACATTGAAACATACCTGCTTTCCCCACGGGCATAAGTTCCATAGATAGTGAAGTGCGTAAACAAGTAGACCAAAAGCCATTTCGTGAAAGAAGAATCCGTAAGTTTTTCATAAACCCTTAATAGAGAGATATTAAACTTTCATAACACCACTGGAGAACTATCGTCAATGGCCAAGTTCAAAATAATCATATCAAACCCAGAAGTAGGAACTTCAAAAACGGTTGAACTCGAAGAAACGCGGGCCCTTCCGTTAATTGGAAGGAAAATAGGCGAAGTAATAGACGGGTCGATAGTGGATTTGCCTGGTCACAAGGTGCAGATAATGGGTGGCTCCGACAAGGATGGATTTCCAATGAGGCCGAACGTTCACGGCGGAGTTCGTCGGCAAGTGGTGTTGAGTGGAGGAGTAGGTTTTAACCCTGAGAATGAGGGGGAGAGAAGACGTAAAACAGTTCGCGGAAATGTGATAACAGACGAAATTGTGCAGATAAACACGAAAATTGTGGAGAAGCCAAAACGCGCCAAAGAAAGCAAGAAGACTAAAGAAAAGGAAGAAAAACCTAAAAAGAAAGTTAAGGGAGAAGCTCAAGCAACAAACAGTCCTTGAAAGGGTTTATGTTTTTCAGGTTTAAGAACGACGACACATAGGAAATAACGCCCCAAGGTAATTTGCACTGAAAACTCTCTCTTTATTGTTGCTATTTTTTAAATAGTAAGGAAAGTTCTTATGTGCCGCATTTTTATATACTTATGATAACTAAAGAGCGAATTTAGTTATGAGTGTTGTTTGGCTCGTTGTCAAGCACAATCTGAAGTGGATGCTTGTTTTAGCGCTGATTTTTGCCTTTGCCTCCGGTATTTTGTCGAATGCCAGCAGTCTTTCTCAGTGGTATTCTAAGACTTTGACGGCGGAGTTCTTGGACGTTACCCGTGTTGACTTCGTGGTCGGTCAAAGCGGTGTAGCTGGTAAAGTGGCTGATATTCATGAAACTATACCAAGGCTTGATGAAGTAACGGATGTCATTAGTGAGATGTACGTGGCTCCGAGTTTTTCTAAGACAATAGAAATTAGAGAACAGATCGGAAACGAAACACACATCTGGACAAGTTCAAGTATCATGGCGGTGGTAAAGGCCCCAAACGGTACCAAGTTTATCTTAGAAGGCTGGGGTGTGCAACTCTGCAGTTATCTAGGGTTAGAAGGACTGATAAAAGAGAATGATATTGGAGCTCCCTATCCAAATAGGGGCGAAGCTGTGGTTTCTCGAGATCTTGCAAAGCTACTCAGCATGAGTATCAATGACATTTTAACCGTAGAGACACCAAGTGGCCCATTGACTTTCAAAGTTAGCGGGATCACAGATTTATCATATTACACTATCCAACAAAAAATCACAAAACCTGACTTGCCACTACAATTTTTTCCATCATCTCCATCTGTGGAAGAGCTAAAATTTCTTGAGACAACAGGAGGAGAGTTATACAATGACCTCAGAGGATTATCTGCATATCGTTTCAACTGGTTCGCCATAATATCCCCAGAAGACTCAGTTAACCTGTTTAACGCAAGTTGGATAACTATGGCATTTAAGTCTTCCATCAACCATTATGTTTACGTCAAACGCGAGAATCTGATTGAACCTTTAAACATTGATAAAACAGTTTCCACTTTGCATCGGACAAGAGACAGAATCGAGTTAATCGCCTCAGAGGTTCCTGCCTCTGTTACGAGTGACATTCTGACTTTTTTCGAAACAGCTGCTGGAGAAGTTGATCTTTTTGCGGTAATCGCGGGCGGCTTTATGCTAACTGCACTTCCTCTCTACTGGTTCGTTGCATCTCCAATCACAAACGTGTTTGTTGAGAGAAAGAGGAGTGAGATCGCGCTGCTAAGAATCAGAGGGCTGTCGTTTAGAGGCATCTCTTTAGCGTACATAACCTTGATCGTTGCTTCAGCGGTGGCAGGAGGCGTTTTAGGAGCACTGCTACAAGCGAACATCTTACAAATCTTGGCATCACTCCGTGTGATTGGCCCTCAATACGCGGAAAGATCGACGGGACTTGTGTTGACACTCCCAGATGCTTCAAGTCTCTTTCTATACGTGATCATTAGCCTCGCTTTAGCGATCCTTTCTATGAGGAAGATCATTAGGTCGATTGCATCTCTTCAACCAGCTGAAGCCACCAGACTCGTGGAAAAGAGGGAAACGGCGCCTAATCGCGTGGGAAAACTCACAATACTGTTCCTATGCTTGGGTTTGGCCAAATTGGTCATGCAGTTGATTGGATGGGATTCTACGGTTTATTTCAAACATCCACCTCCAAACCCCTTCTTGGCGATGGGTCTCGCCCTCTTCGCAGCTCTTGACAACTATGCCCTCACCACGCTTGCTCCAGTGTTTGTGGTATACGGTTTTGCAAAGCTGATATCCGTGAAATCTGACAAAATTGGCTTCTTGTTACGGCCCTTTTCTTTGTTGGCTGGCTTGAGACGGAGAAAGATATCCTTTCGATTGCTTTCATCTGAGATGTGGCGTACCGCTGCTTCTCTCATTTTAATTACCCTCGTCCTTTCTTATGGAATTGGGAGTTACGTTAGCAACTGCACCGTGACTGAGCATACATGGAGACTGGCGGGAGAGTTTACAGGAGCAGACATCAGAGTAGACTGTCTTCCTAACGCCACGCAAGAGGTTGAAGAAGCAATCAAAACAATCCCTGAGCTCCTAAACTACACGAGGATAGATGTTTTGGTATCTTATTTTGAAAAAAGTGTCGGCACTGGCCGCTGCCACATGTTTAGTGTCCTAATTGCTATAGATCCAGAAACGTATGTCAAGGTTGCCTATCTTGAAAATGCTCCAGAGCTACGAGCTGCGCTGGCAAGCTTGGAGCCTGGATACATCATAGCTCTGAAAGGTGCCCAGTGGCTAAAATATCGCCTGGGACAATTAATGACATCGGGTACTTTTCCAAAGGCCAGCATAACAAAAAATTGGGATCAAATGCTCTGGTCTGGAGGCTTGCCCTCCAATGAGACCGAAGTTTTCAATATAGATGAGTGGTTCAACATCACTCTTCCAGGGACCGTTGAGTCTATGGAAACAATAGAGGTAAAAACGCCTTTGGAGGGAATTCTGAAAACTGTGTATTCAATCCAGTACGGTGGGTACGGACCATATATCGCCGAAGTCTTGTTGCCCCACACAAGCGAAGGAGCTTTATTCGACTTTGGAGGATTCGTCATTAGACAGGAGAACAAATCAGACATCAAACATGAAAATGTCAAATCAATATTTATAATTAAGCTAAAGTCAGGTGTGGACCCTACTAATGTAGCAACGCAGCTCAGAAGCGCCCTCCACAACGATAGTGTAACAATCACGAGATCAGAAGCGATTGGTGTTATAAGAAAAGGATATCCAAGACTAGCCGTCGGCCTAGACTTCACAGAGATCAACTCCATATTGATCACCACTATATCGTTAGGAGGTCTAATAGCCATCACAATAACAACTACCATAGGAAGAAAGAGCATTCTTAGTCTGCTACGCATTAAAGGCGGCAAAAGGAAAGACGGTGTCGCCCTGTTTCTGCCTGAGACTGCTTTAGTGGCATTTCTAGCTTGTCTGCTTGGCACCACAATAGGCCTTATACTCGGTGCCGGATTCGTCAACTCAATGGCTGATCTTATTCCACCCCTATTCACGGGGAACACCGTCCAAACGTTTTTCAGCCCCATCATATGGTGCTTCACCGCCACCGTTTTGGCAGCCTTCTCCATTGTTCAAATAGTTTCTATCGCCGCCAAGAGCGTAATCGACCTAAGAGCCTTGTGATCGACCATGGCAAATAAAAACAACAGACTGAGAGTGAGGGAAAGGTTGCCGATGATTTATGTTAGAAGAAACATCCGTTTAGCCCTATTTTTGTCCATTGGCTCCTTGATACTAGTTCTTGTCGCCTCTTCGTCTGGAGGATTCGCTTATTTCTCTTCGAAGAAATCTATGTCCTTAGCTGCAAAGGAGTCTCCAGTTGATGTTGTCTATAGACAGGAGGAATACAGTCAACAACTTCCTTACCCATACGAATACCTTCGAATAATCTATAACGATTCGGATGTTGCCAATGGTTCCGGCTTATCCGCTGTACTCATAGACTTAAATGTCACGATAAATGGTGAAGACAAGGGGATAAACAGAGTCCTGATTCTCAGTATAAGCAGGAAAGAAGGCTTCAACATCACACTTTCCCAAGGCTCTCCCATCAATAACACCGATGAAATCATAATATCTGAGGATTTCTTCGAAAAATTCAACGCAACAATTGGCGGATACGTTGGACTCATTAAGTGGATTTCAAAAGACCCTCCCAAAATGCATTGGGTTTCAGGCCGTGCAACAGGTGTTACACCAAAGCATTTCACCCAGCTAACCAGGGAACTTGGACTACACGGCCCACTAATGTTAGCTGGGCACACAGAGGCTGATCTACTGTTCTTCGACAACTATCCTTTTGTATTGCTGAACATGAACTCTAGCATACTGCCACCCTATTTCCTGGACTATGCTCGAAGTCAACATTCCTTACCAAGCATATTAGCTACTTTCTTTGTCAAATTCAATGAAGAAACATACTTGAACCAATGGGACACTGATATTACCGTCTTCAATCTCAAAGAACTAGCTCAAGAAAAAAGAGAATACATGAACAATTTCACCTCAACACGAACTGGTTTACAATATGACATAATTTCTATAAGAAGCATCCCGGCAGCAGATATTTTTCAAGAACTAAGCCAATTCATCAACATAAATAAACTAACAATCATAGCCTTCGGAGCCACGGTAGCATTCGTTGGCTGGTACTTCTATTCTTCACTGACACAGATGGCTCTTTCAGCCAGAACTAGAGAATTGCGTCTTCTAAAGGTGCGGGGCGTCTCACAAAAAAGCATTACCAGAAGCATTTCGCTAATAGTGATATCAGCAGGTATCGTAGGAACAGCTGCTGGTCTAATATTAGGCTTCTTGCTGACGACGAACATAAGTCCTACGATCTTCAACATCTCGATAACCCAAACGGACATCGCCCAGACTTTCGGCGTTTTATCCGTAGTGTTTTACGCCTTATTTGGCTTGGCGGCATCCATAATTTCTCAACGACAAGCTCTTTCAAGGGCAAGACTGGACATAACGGCAACCGAAGAAAAGAGTCTGGAAGCACATGTCAAGATGGGGTTGGCGGAAAAACTCGTTTTAGTGGTCGCTCTATGCTTGGGCTCCATAAAGGTTGCCAGCTGGCTGCTAAGAATCGACTTAATAGGTGGTGGGCAGACCGCAAATCCGATTACGTCTGCTTTAGTCCTTTTTGCCAGATTGGTCAACCAGACAATCTTAGACGCGTTAGGAGCTCTCTTACTCATCTATGCTCTGGTAACAATCGTTTCAAGAACCCCCAGAATTCTGTCTACACTTTCGCAATGGGTTTCAAAAGCATTGTCTCCACGCCTATCCCTGTTATCAAAGAAAATCATGAACACTAAGTCAGTCAAAATGGGAGGAATTATGATCGTATCCTCACTTCTGATATTCAATGCAGTCTCTGCGAATCTTGGTTATCGTGGAGTGGAAGTAGCTTGGAGAAACCTGTCTGAAACGATTGTTGGCGCCGATGTTAGAATCGACATTCCCGAAGAAGTATCTCTCCCCGTGATTCAGCATCTTGACAACGTTTCAGGAGTAGCCGATTATGCACAGGTCCTTATAGTTTCCTCAAGCTTGGGCCCTCCCCTTGGAAGATGCGTCGTATACGCTATTGATCCACAGGAATATGCAGCCATCTTGAAAATCAATGAAGGAGAAATTGAATCCCTTAATGAAGGAGACATCTTCGTTAGCGACTTCTTCCATGAAATAGGTCTGCTAAGCATTGGAGACAGCGTAACGCTTGCAGAAGAAAAAGCACTTGTCGTTCGACAGTTCATCAGTAGTTTACCGGGGCTTTTATCCATCCCGCCCATAGAAAGATTCGCTGTAATAAATGTCAGATCCCTAAACGAATCGGAATATAGCATCATTTCCAGAACCCTGCTTCTAAGAGTCAATGATGCCCCACCGGACAATGTCGTCGAAGACTTGATGGGTAGTCTGCCAGAAGATATTAGATTGAAAGTATCAACGGCCACAGAATCCCAAACTGCTGCAATATTTGGCAGACGGATGGCCGCACCTCTAATAGTTGAGAGTGTCATGTCCGTCCTATCAATAGCAGGCGTAGTTGGAGTTGTATTCGCCGCTCTGGCACTGGGAGTCATGGGTTACAACGGGGCAATAGAAAGAAAAGGTCTAGACGGTTTGCTCAGAATAAAAGGAGTCAATCGGCGACAACTTATTGGTATGGCCCTTTCTGAAGGCATGTGCATACTCGCCTTGAGCTTGATCATCGGCTTTTTCACGGGCTACGCCATGGCTAGTGGCTATACATCCTACTTTTCTGCGGCATTCCCTGTGAATGCCGTGCCGATTCCTTCGTATGAACTTGTGGTTCAAGTGCTGATGCTTATAGCCATCTACCTTACCGCGTTTCTAACTCCAGTTCTATATGCTTTGAAGAAGCCGGTTCGTTTTCACATCTATTAGGCTACTATGCGGAAGGTTAGCCGCCTATCTGAGCCAGCAACTCCTTGAGGGCGCTTTCCAGATTTTTAACCTTATTATATCTCAGATTGAATTCGCTGACGCTTAACTGTCCACTTCTTAGTTTGCTCTCCAAAGAAGCATATTCTTCACCCATAGACTCGAGCCTCACGCGTATCAATTGGGATAAGCCCACACGAGTGCCGGGTTCCCGAAGCTCTAGAGGCGTGTATTCTCCTGCAATGGCGCCGTCTTCTATCCTCAATATACGCTTCGCCCTCACAGCAACTCTTGGGTCATGGGTCGCTATTATAACGGTTTTATTATATTTCTGACTCAACCCAATAAGTAAGTCTGTCACTAGAATGGCGTTTCGAGTGTCAAGTTCGCCTGTAGGCTCGTCGGCAAGAACAACCGGCGGGTCATTTGCCAACGCAGCCGCTATAGCGACCCTCTGCTGCTCGCCCATGCTGAGTTCGTTCGGCTTGTTGTAGAGCTTTTCACCAAGGACAACGCTTTCAAGAAGCACTTTAGCTCTTCGCTCCCTTTCCTTCGCAGATACCCCAGCAAGAATCATGGGGAGCTTTACATTTTCAATAGCGTTAAGCATGGGTATTAGGTTAAATGCTTGAAAAACAAAACCTACTGTGAGCAGCCTATGTTTCTCCAGTTCATGCTCACCAGCCTCAGTGAGCGGTAAGTCTCCGACTATAATCGTACCTGCAGTCGGTCTATCCACGCCACCAATTATGTTTAACAATGTTGTCTTACCGCATCCGCTTGGCCCCATAATGGCAACAGCCTCTCCAGCTTTCACTTCTATGTTCAACCCACGAAGAGCCACAGTCTCCGTTTTACCAGAACCATAAACTTTCACAATTCCATCTGCGATGACGTCAACTCCAAGTCTATAGACCTGCTCACTTTCCAATCATATTCCCCCTCCAAATATAATTTAAACACTATCATTTAAGTTTATTAAAAGAGGATCATTTCATAAAAAAGGCTTAACATTTATTAACTCGCATAATTTATTCCTTGAATAATTCGTAAGTGTTTATAGGAAATAGTGAAATGAGTAGTGAGAAGCGAACAGGCTTACCAAAGCAGCCCGAAGTGAACATCGGCACCGTGGGCCATGTTGACCATGGCAAAACGACGTTGGTGCAGGCGCTAACGGGCGTTTGGGCCTCAAGGCATAGTGAAGAGCTAAAGAGGGGCATAACGATAAAGCTAGGCTACGCGGACATGCCGGTTTATAAATGCCTTAAATGCGAACCACCAAAAAACTATTCCACACGACCAGTTTGCCCCAGTTGTGGTTCAAAAGCAACCTTTGTTCGAGCAGTTAGTTTCGTGGATGCCCCGGGTCATGAAGCGCTAATGGCAACGATGCTTTCAGGAGCGGCAATAATGGATGGGGCGATACTTGTAATAGCTGCTGACGAGCCATGTCCCCAGCCGCAAACAAGAGAACATCTGGCGGCAGCCGAAATTGTCGGCATAAGAAATATTGTTGTTGTGCAGAATAAAATTGACATTGTGGATGAGAGAAGAGCACGCGAAAGTTACGAGGAGATTAAAAACTTCTTGAAAGGGACGATTGCTGAAAATGTTCCAATAGTCCCCGTTTCAGCACAACGCGGGGTGAACATAGATGTTCTCATTCAAGCGATGGAAGAGTTTATACCAACGCCAAAAAGGGATGAAATGAAAACTCCACTAATGTATGTGGTTCGCTCATTCGACGTTAACAAGCCAGGGACCGCAGTTGAGAAGTTGGAGGGGGGCGTAATTGGAGGCACAATACTGCAGGGTAAATTTGCGGTTGGAGATGAAATAGAAATCAGACCCGGAATAACCACGGAAAAAGAGGAAAAAAGCATCTATAATCCTCTATTCAGCGAAATTGTTAGCTTACATGCGGGTGGAAGAAGCGTGAATGAAGCCCATTGTGGTGGATTGGTAGGTGTGGGAACGCTTTTGGATCCGTCATTCTCGAAGGCAGACGGCTTAACGGGAAACATAGTCGGAAAATCAGGTATGCTTCCCTCAACACTATCGGAGTTAACTTTGGAAACCCATATTCTTGAGCGGGCAGTTGGAACAAAGGAGCTTATAAAAGTTGAAGAAATCAGTGTGGGTGAAACCTTACTTTTACATGTAGGCGCCGCGATAACAGTCGGAAAAGTCTCTTCAGTAAAAAAGGACAACGTTGCAGTTAAGCTTACTCGATCAGTATGCACACAAGCTAGTTCAAGGGTTGCAATAAGTAGGAAAATAGCGGGAAGATGGAGACTTATAGGATACGGAATGATATATTAAAATGACAGCAGAACCCAAAAATGCAAAGAAAACATTAAGAATAATTTTAGATTCAAATGCCTTGTTTGTTCCGCTTCAATTCAAAATTGACATTTTTGAAGAGTTAAAGACGCTTTTAAACATGAATTTCGAGCCAGTTTTGCTTTCGCACGTCCGGCGAGAACTTGAAAAACTTGCAGAGGAAGGTTCGCCTAAAATGCAGAAGAATGCCTCTTACGCCTTACAACTAGCTGAGAAATGCAGGTTAGTTGAGGCGAATAAAGATTTTGCGGAGTCTCCAGACAATGTCATTGTTGAAGTGGCTCGTGAATGGAATTGCCCCGTGTTTACAAACGATAGGCAGCTTAGAAAGAGGCTAAGAGATATAAGTGTGCCAGTTATTTATGTGAGGAAAAAGTCACGCTTAGAAATTGACGGGAGGATATAACTCCTTGTTTAAACTTATAACATTAGAAGATACCATCCGCATTCCACCCGAAACCTTTGGTAATCCCTTAGAGGCAGTTGGGCACCAACAGGTCAAAGCAAAATATGAAGGAATTGTTGACGAAGAATTAGGCTATGTCATAGCTGTAACTGATGTAAAAGTGAGCCCTGTGGGAAAAATAATTCCAGGAGATGGCGCAACCTACCACAAGGTAACTTTTTCTTTGCTGACATTTTATCCCCAAATTCAAGAAGTGGTCGAGGGAGAGGTTGTAGAGATTGCTGATTTCGGAGCCTTCGTACGCGTAGGACCCATCGATGCCTTGCTGCATGTTTCACAACTTATGGACGACTTTATTTCTTATGACGAAAAACAGGGTGTTTTGCTGGGTAAAGAAACGAAAAGGAAGCTTACGAGTGGAGACCAGGTTCGTGTTCGGATAACGGCAGTTTCACTCGGCAGAGCTGGAAGCTCTGGAAAAATAGGCGTAACAGCCCGACAACCCTTTCTCGGCAAGCTGGAATGGATTGGACATGAGGTGGAAAAAATAAAGGAAAAAATGGAAAAGAAGCCAGCAGAGAAAGCAGAGGCAGCCCAGAAATAAGAAGGTGATTGGATGAGTGAAAAGGCTTGTTCAACATGCCACCTCATAACTAAAGAAAATATATGCCCAAAGTGTAAAGCATCATCCCTAAGCGACGATTTCAGCGGGTTGGTAATAGTTTTTGACCCTCAAGGTTCGGCCATCGCAAAAGCCATGAACATAAAAGAGAAAGGACGGTACGCATTAAAGGTTAGGTAAAATTGGCTATTGCATACAATCTTACGTCAGAGCTGCGTTTAAAACTCAAAAAACCAATCGGCACACTAATTCGAGGTTCATTTGATGAAACAATGAAGACATTTAAAGGTATGATGGAGAAAGAGAAGCCAGCGGTTATAATATCTGTTGGAGACACGGTTTCAAAAAACCTTGTGGAAAACCGCGTGTTTCCTCAACTATCAATCGTAGACAACAAAGTTATGAGAAAGGAGACACGGCCAATTCCGATCACTGCGGAGAAAACCATCAAAGTCAAAAATCCCCCGGGAACAATAACAGAGGAAGCCATAGCAGCAATCCAAGAAGCATTGAAAAGCAGTTGCACCGTCAAGATAGTGGTGGATGGGGAGGAAGACCTGCTCACTCTTATCGCTGTTTTTCATGCACCGGAAAACTCTTTTGTCGTTTATGGTCAGCCGTACGAAGGCGTTGTAGTGGTTAAGGTTACACGAGAGAAAAAGGCAGAGGTTGCTGGAATCCTAGAAGCTATGAAAAATGTTCGAAAAGCTAAATAAGAGGAGGCTATATGAAGTCAACTCCACACATGGGGAAACTTTATGGAAGTTACGATAGCATCAGAGGAGAAAAATCCGTTGTTAAGAAGAAGAGAAGTCTATTTCCAGGTGGAACACAACCAAACGGGTAGCACACCACCAAGGCTCGAAATTAGAAAAGCCGTTGCCAACGCGTTAAAAACGAATATAGAACTGGTTTTTGTTAAAAAATTTGAAACCAAAACAGGGACTCAGATAGCAGTTGGATTGGCTAACGTTTACGATTCCATCGAACAAGCAAAGCTTATTGAACCCGAATACATTTTTAAGAGGAATGTTCCTCCCGAAAAACCAAAAGAGGAGGAAAAGGAATAGAACATGTCTGAAAAAGAAGAAGAGAAGAAAATCGAAAAAACAGAAAAAGCCGAAAAAGCCGAAAAACCCGAGAAAAAGAAGAAAGAAAAGGGCGTTTTCTCGTTGTACAAGGTAGAAAGCGATAAAATTGCAAGGTTGCGCCCAACCTGTGAGCGATGTGGACAAGGATATTTTATGGCTGACCATGGCGACAGATACGCTTGTGGACACTGTGGTTTTACGCGGTACAAACCTGCTGAGAAATGAACACCTTTAAATTATGCGATACCTTGATATTTTTGATGAGTTAAATGATTAGGGTAAACGTTTTCATAACTAATGTTTCGGCTGAGCGTTTTTTGGACATTAAAAAGCCTATCCCGCCGATTCAAATAAACACCAACATTAACCTGATTGGAGTTGAGAAGAAGACGGAAGACTCATTAGAACTCCCATTTGTTTTAACGATTAATTACAATCCTTCCATAGCGCAGGTAAGCCTAAAAGGCAGAGCCTATGTAGGTGGTGACAGAAGCGAGATTGAAAAGCTTTACAAAGAATACGAGGAGAAGAAACCACCGCCACCGGTTATAATGCAGTCAATATCAAATGTTGCTCTTATAGAATCCATAATAATCTCAAGAACAATAAATCTCCCACCGCCAATACCATTACTACAAATCCCAGAAGTTAAGCCGCCAAGCAAAAAGCCCTCAGAAAGGGACTATACCGCCTAAAACTTTAGGAAAGAGCTACTTTAATGGAACATACATTGAAGAACGGGAGGCGCCTATGCCCGGAGTTCCATGTTTTACGGGCTTGTTTGTGATTGCAAATTCGCCTAGGTAGTGTCCAATCATTTCGGGCTTTATCTCCACCGGAACAAATTCTTTGCCATTGTGGATATGGAGCGTGATGCCAACCATTTCGGGTAGAATAATCATGTTTCGTACATGCGTCTTGACCACTTCGGTGCTTCCCTTTCTAAGGGCCTCTTTTGCTTTTCTTATATTTTCAAGCAGTATTCGCTGTTCTGGTGTTAGACCGCGGTGGAGACTTCTTCTTTGCCGTGAAGGAAGGATATCAATAAATTCGTCCATCGACATGCCTTGCAGTTGATTAAGCGTATATCCACGATACGTGAATTCTCGGGGCATTTTTCCTCAACCTAACAGATGCAGCAACATTAAATGCTATAAACCTTCTGCTATGCGAGCGGCGCGCGCGCTTTTCTTTTTCCGTCCAGCACCTCTAGCCGCAATCAAGCCAACCTTCTGCCCGGGCGGAGCACCATGCGAAGTTGTGGTGCCTTTTCGAGCGCTTCTTTTGCTGCTGCCGTATGGATGCACGGCGGCAACCATGGCTCTTCCGCGAGTTCTCGGGTATTTATGTCCCTTTGCCTTCATCAAATGGAATTTCGCGCCAGATCTCAAGAAGGGCTTCTCCGTTCTGCCAGCCCCTGACACAACGCCAATCGTCGCCCTACAATCATCAGCTACATACTTCGTCTTGCCTGATGGAAGTCTGATTATCGTTCCTTGGGGTGTATGGGTCACAACTATTGCGTGGGCTCCTGAGGATTTTGCAATTTTGCCACCGTCTCCTGGGCGGAGTTCTATGTTGCACACCATGGTGCCCTCTGGAATTTTTCCTATTGGAAGGATGCTGCCCACCTCGACCGGAGCTTTTCCGCCCATCTGAATTTGTTGACCTAAATGAATCCCTTCTGGAAGCACGGTGTAGCATGTTTCTCCGTTTTCGAATCTCCCCAAGGCGAGGGGGGTTCCTCGTCCCGGGTCGTGAACCAAATCTTCAATAATACCCTTGATTGCTGTTTCAAAATATTCTTTTGTTGTCGTTGTTAACGGGTATCGTGCGGGAGCTACTCTTTTGTGGGTTGAAGCCCTAAATGTACGTCCGCCGCGTCCGCGTCTTTGAACGCGAATCCTCTTCCCCATCATTCATCCCTCCACACGATTTTACAATATTCCAAGTTTGATTGCGACATCGGTCGCTCTGTAGTCTGGGTGAAGCTTAACAAAGGCTTTCTTTTCTCCTTGTGGTGTGATTAGGAGGTTGACTTTTTCAACCTTAACTTCGTAGAGCTCTTCAACGGCCTTCTTCACGTCAGTTTTGCCTGCGTTCAGATGAACCATGAAGACAAGTTTGTTCTCTTTCTCAACCATCAGGCTTGCGGCTTCGGTCATCAACGGATAAAGTATAACCTCGTCAGAATCCATTAGGCTTTCTCTCCTCCGCTATAAAACTCGTTCAGTTTTTCTATCGAACCCGCTGTCCATATTGTTAGCCTGCCAGGATGCGCGCCTGGTGCAAGAATTTCGGCATTCAAATTCTTAACGGTAACCACATCCAAGCCTGGAATGTTGCCTGCGGCTTTCATTATTCCCTCGTCTTCAGTTACAACTATCAGGGGGCCTACAGCTCGCTTCATTCTTCTGCCTCTGCTTTTACCTTTTCCAGCGCGGACTTTTCTACTTTCTTTAACCCGATAAATGTCCGCCAAAACTCCCAAGTGTATTAGGGCCTCTTCAACCTCTTTGGCTTTCTTTAACCTTCCCAAATCATCTGTAACTATTAGCGGAACTCCTGGAACATCCTCAATTGAGTGACCCCGTAAGCCTACGACTTTCTTGTGTGCCGTTGCAGCTATGGCCGAAAACAGGGCGAGGCGCTTTTCCTTCTTTGGGATTCGCTTAACAATCCTCTTATCAGAAGTCGGCGGGTGCGCTGCTCTTCCACCAACTGTTCCAGGAGCCAAGGCAGCTCTGCCTGCCGGCCCCTTCTTTCGCGATATTCTAGATATACCTAGACCTACACCCCTGGATTCTGCTGATGTTCTTTTCCCAGCCATAGGGTCTCTGCCCTGCGGTTGGATTCTGCTTGATCTTATCGCTAGGACGGCTCGTTTTATGACATCTGGTCTTAAGGGCGTTCCGAAAACTCGTGGAAGGTTTATTTTTCCGATTGGTTTCCCTTGGAGATTGAAGATTTTTGCTGTTTTTTTGGCCATTGTTTTCACCGTCTATTTCCCTTGTGGCGGTTCGAGGGATATGGATGTGATTTGCGGTGGTTCTTCGGAGATAGGTGTCGGAGGACGTGTCGGATAGCGTAATTGTATCGGGCGTTTTTCCGGACCTGGTATGCTTCCGTCTAGCAGTAAGTAGGGTCCGCGGACTAAGCCGTACCTTATGAAGCCTCCTTTTGGTGTTACTTCTTTCCCATCCTTGCCTATTTTGAGGATGCGTTTGTTATATTCTGTTCTTTGGTGGAAGCCCATTTGTCCAGCCCTTGGGATACTGTACATGACGTGGTGGGGTTTCCATGGGCCTAGGGTTGCGATGCCCCTCTTGGTTTTTCTCCCTTTATGCTGGAGTATTGCTACTCCCCAACGTTTTACTGGTCCTTGGAAGCCTTTTCCAGTTGATACGGCTATTACGTCCAGATATTGACCTTCCTTGAATATTTCTGCCGGGACTACCGCCTTTCCTAGTAGGCTTTTTGCGTATTCAAATTGTTGTTGGATTGCGCCTCCGCCTATTTCTATTTCTGCTACATCTGGCTTTTTCTTTGGCACGCTGGATTGTTTCGGCTGGGTTACGGCGATAACACGAATTTTTGCCACTTTTGCCAAGCTTTCCTCAATTTTTTTGAGGTTTTCTTCGGTGTTGAAGTTCTCTGGAAGTGTGAACACTCTTTCAAGCTCGTTTGGCGGGTCTTTCATCCAAGCTTCTGTTAGGCAGTGGAGACCATACGGATTTCGCGTGTAAGCTCGTATGGTACATATTAGCATGGGCGGCGTTTCTAAGACCGTGGCTGGGCGCACCACTTCCTTTCCAAAGTTTGGCGAGCGTTTTCTGTCTTCTATCGCGAATACACGGGTCATACCGGCCTTATAGCCTGTAAAACCCAGAAGCCTAGGCATGTCCTCCTCTACTTTCGGCCAGTGGCGTGTCCTAGCCAATAAACGTTCAGCGCGTTTCCTAGGCAAATAAGCAAGTGAACCATGTCTTGGTGCGTGCTTTTTTCTGTGACCCATTGTTTTCCCGCTTCGCGTCTTCTAGGAATGAGAACAATGAGTTATAAACGTTACGTAGATAAACCGTGCCATAGTGGTGAGCTTGGTCAAAAAGACTAGCTCTCTGTGCGACTAGCCCCTCCCTTATATATAGGTTGAACTTCTAATGAGCTCCAGGGCTAGGTCCCAGCTGAGAGAAAGTTCTAGTAAGTGTTAAATTTGGAAGTGCGAAATCATTTTGGGATTCGGCATGCCGGATATTGTATCTGAGGTTGCTGACGCACTTTATCATTCTGGCTGTCTAAAGTTTGGCAGTTTTAGGATTAAGTCTGGAGCTTTAAGCCCATACTACATCGACCTTGCGTGCCTGCTTTCTTCCCCAAAAGAGCTATGTGATATCGCGGAAATTGCGGCTGGCGAAATTAGGAGGATTATGGCTTTTGACAAGATAGATAAGTTGGCCTCAATTGAGCTGAAAGGTGCTCTAATCTTGCCCAGTATAGCATGCAGAGTGAATCTTCCCTGTCTTGTGGTGAGAAAGGAGGAGAAAGCCTATGGCGTAACTGGTAGAATCGTTGGAGGAGAAGTCGTTGAAGGCGAGCATATACTCTTTTTCGACGACGTAGTTTCCGAGGGGTTGTCTAAGCTTGAAGGAATAAAACCCCTCGAAGAACTTGGAGCTCACGTCGAAAACGTTATGGTTGTCGTGGACAGGGAACAAGGTGGCAAAGAGAACCTTGAAAGGTTAGGGCATAAGGTTCACGCTTTAACAACGATTTCTGAGATGGTTGAACGTCTCCTTCAATCCTCATGTATCTCAGAAGAGCAAGCTGATGCCGTTTTAAATTTTGTTAAAAAGTCCTAAGACAAATATGTGCGCCCAATAACGATGGCACCCGAGAATTAGATTTAACATTTTTGGACTCCTATTACACACCTTTTGGCTGTCTTGGCGTTAACTGGTCCTACTGTCGCCTCATGCTCGGAACTGTTAAAGCGCTGCTTATTTTAAGTTGCATTAACAGCGGAGGATTTCATTTGATTTAAATAATGTCTAAACATTTATTTTGTGAAACAATGTTCCACAAAACTTTTTTATATCTTTTCTCGTAATATAGCACGCGGTGCAGGAGCAATCCCACAACTGAAACTTAAGCGAGGCTTGATAGGGTTTTTCCTTTCATACCATCCTGCACCACAAAAACTGCCTGATTCCACTTCCTTTTCATGTCACACTGACGCTAAAGAACGTTGTTAACGCCTTCCAATACGGAGATTCTTAAAAGTGGTTAAGTCAGTTATGTTCGTCTTTGTCCACAAGCGAAAACTTTTTGGGTTCCCCTTTCCGTATTAGGTTATTGGGGGAAGGTTTATGTCTTACGGACTCAGCGTTTTATTAAGGCTGCCATTTAGCATATTCAAATACCGTGACAGATATACCATAGTTGCCGACATTTTAAAGGCAGTAGCCAAATCTAATAAGGGAATTAGAAAAACTCAGATAATGCAGAGAGCGAACCTGAACTCCGACTTGTTAAATAAATATCTTGATATGTTGATTCGAAACCATTATATAATTGTTGATGGATACGCCTACAAACTAACTAGCAGAGGAATGGAATTCTTACAAAGTTTTGAAGCTGAAGCCATGAAATTACAGTACAGAGTGTAAGTAAAGGTTTGAAAACAAGACCTCTTCTAGAACCGATGAGTAGTGTATTTGCCAAAAATAGTATAACACAAGATCGGCATCTGCATTGCAAAATTTATCACATTTACAGTCAAATTTTTCCCGATATCGTAGTTTTAGTAAAAGCGCTGCATCACGGTTTCAAGTATTTTTTGCGCGCATTGCTCCGGCGTATATTTTGTAGTGTCTATGGTTATTTCTGGTTTTAGGGGCGGTTCGTACGGTTGTCCTATGCCCGGAACCGTTGGTGCTTTGCCTTCTAGGGCTCCAGCGTAGATTTGTTTTGGCGCCTGGTAGGTTTTCCCTCGTCTAGCTTCACGCTTCATGCAAACCTCTAAAGGAAGAAACATCAATTTATATGTCCTTTGTTTTTTATTCCTAAAAGAACTTGCAGAAAGGAGAGCATGTTATGAATTCTCGGGATTTCATGTTAAAGGGAATTAACCTTTGTGGTTTAGTCATAATGGATGCGGGCACAGGGGCAGCAAATACTACTTGTTGGCTGGCAAGTAAGGTGAAAGAGGCTGGTGGTGGGAAAATTATAAGCATTGACAAGGATGAGGAAACATTCCCAGATGCTAAGCGTAAATTGGGTGAACTTGCAGAACTTGTTGAGTTTGTGAAGGCAGACCTTACGGATATGCCACAGATCAAAAGTGAATCAGTCGACTTAATTGTTTGCCATGCTACAATATGTGCTGTAAACGATAGACCACTTAAGGCTTTGAAGGCATTAGCAGAATTTTATAGAACTCTGAGACAGGGTGGCTGGTTGATAATTGATGATGAGTACCCCCTTCCAAAAGCCTCAAGACTTGAAGAAGAAGTTCAAGTGATGCGGTGGCAAACTTACAAAGCCATAGCTGAACTTGTTGATGGTGAACATTATACGGAGATATATCCAGAAGAGCTAAAATTCGCCATGCAACTGATTGGATTCACAGATATAGAATTACAGCGATTTAAAGGTGGAGCCCTCTCAAAAGAAGTAATGGAAGAGTGGAAAGAAGTAATGCCAGAGTTAATCAGCCAAATAGCTGATGTAGACCTTCGAACTGCATTTGAAAAGGCAACGGCGAGAATTTGGCAAAAATTCATAGACCAAGGTGGAATTTTCCCAGATTACTATGTAATACGAGCCCGCAAAAAGTAATGCATTAGTAGAATTTCTCAAACAGTCTTTGAAAAATCTTCTGCGCTGCCTCTTCAGGTGCGCTATGAATGGTGTTTATCACGATTTCTGGGCTTAATGGCGGTTCATAAGGTTGTCCAATCCCAGGCACCGTCGGCGCCTTACTTTCCAAAGCTTTTGCATAGATTTGCTTTGGCGCAAAATAAGTTTTTCCGCGTTTTGCTTCTCGTTTCATGCAAACTTCTAGGGGACATTCCAGATAGGCTTCCATGAACCGTGAGATTTGTTTTCTGGCGTTTTCGCGGTAACGCCTCAAATTGCCAGTTGCATCGATTACGACGTTTACGCCGTTTTGTGTTAACAATTTTGCAATGTAAACAAGCGTGGCATAAACCATGTCGCGCTCCTCAAGCGAGTAAGTGGGCTTAGGAGTCAAAACCTTACGCAAAGCATCAGAAGCCAATAGTTGAGTGTGTATACCTTTTTCGGTGAGAAGTTTGAGCAGAGCTTTAGAAACGACAGACTTACCGCTGCCCGGAAGCCCCGTAATCCAGACGCACCAACCGCTCTTCGTCATAAAGCCTGCTCCCTAAATAAATTATAACATCCTTTCATGCATAAATTCTCTTAAAAATTGATGATCTTTTAGCCTGAACAGATGACCTTCGCATTTGCAATCTGAAGAACCAACGCCTTTCATTGGGATACCACTTTCGCTTATTTTCTTCGCGATTTTGCATTCCACGTGTTTTCCCGCTTCTTTGCAGAACACTTTCAAGATTCCCACAGCATCATTATCGAGCAGATAGTCGATGTGCCAAAACTTCAGTTTAGTTTTTCTAACATGCCGCTCTATCCGCTTTTCCAGACTATTCTGGGCAGAACCTACATAAGCATACAAACCCTTGTCAAAACTCATGCTTCCTAACGCACCAACTTTAATCCTGATATCCTCCCCGACCGAGATTACTAGAACGTAGACGCCTTTCACCGTGCTCATCTGTTAGAGTTATTTTTCCTGTACCACTTCAGAATCTCCTCAACAGCCCTATCGGAGTAGCCCATCTCCCTAAGCACTCTCTTCAAATCTTCAGCGGAATCAGCATCCAAACGCAAACACCACAAACAGTAAGATTTAGTCAAAAACTATTTATCCTTTAACCCTCTAGGCTTGAGGCGTGACAAGCCAAAACCCACTCCGCCATGTGGCCTACTGCGGTCTATACTGTGGATTGTGCGCCCAGCGCAGTCGCATCCCACAACAAGCGCGTCAGCTACAACAAACTCTACAAGAAGAAGGTTTTGACGATTTCTATCAATATGCGCCAGAAATGAAGGAAATTTTTCCGCCGTTCTGGCAATTTCTACAAAGACTCGCGACATTTGACTGTGCATGCAGAACAGGCGGTGGCCCACCGGATTGCAAAATCCGGCAATGCGCCAAACAAAAAGACATAGAAGTCTGCACGCAATGTCAGGAATATCCATGTACGCTTATCCAAGCCCTAGCAGAACACTATCCAACCATAATCCAGGACGGAAAACGTCTACAAAAGATTGGATTAGAAAAATGGGTCAAAGAACAAGAAGGAAGAGCCAAGCGCGGCGTAGCGTACGCTGATATACGCGTTCCATGGCAGACTTAACCATCTCATTCATTAACCAACATAAGACTCGACGTCCTCAAAGTCAAACGTTTTAGTTTTAAGCATTTTAATGGCAAAACTGAAAATCTTCCGTCGCACGTCAACTGGCAAGTTGGGATACCACAAGGGTGAAGCCACAACAAGGCTGCGCCAAGCATAAAAAGGTTGCACAACACTCAAAATCTCTTCATCACCAGTTCTATCCAAGTAATTCCTCCAGAAAAGCAAGAACAACCTGAGAAAGGGACCATCCATCTTCTTGAAAGCTTGCAAAGAATAGAAAATGTAATTTATTGTCATGGCGCTCACATCATCGGCAGGTTCGCCCCACTCGCCCCTGCTCCGATCTAAAACTGTGAAGTCCAAGCCTTGTCTGAACATGACGTTCCAGGGATGAAAATCCCCATGCACCTGCGAAAGCCTGTGCGCCTTACGCTTAAGCCGCCAACGCCACTCCACACACATTTTCTCAAGATCAACAAAAAACTTCTCACCAACGTAGCCTAAGCCGCTTGGGTAGCTGTCGGTTAACCCGAAAATACCCTCACCATGCCCAACCAAGTCGCGGATACGCCTAAAATAAAGCTCCGGTGCATCCTTCTTCCTCGTCGAATGAATCCCTACAAGATAGTCGGACAAAGCCAAACAGCGCTCCTCATCTAAATCTGTCATAGAACCAGACTCTTTAATGCGATCTAAATCGGAGTGGTAAAGCACGCCGTCAACAAACTCGGTTAAGATAAAAAACTCACAGCAGTCACCCAGAGACTTCAAAGTCTCACCATCACGTAAGAAGGCTCCAACATCAACGGAGCGCACATGGTTGGGTAGCTTATTAAAGGCAGAGTGCTGCCAGAGCAAAACGGCTGCCCTGTCAGAGAAGTAATCATGCCCGAAGCCTTCAGGGCGCATGGCCTCCAGAACAACGTGCTTGGTCTCCTTGTCAACGCTAAACTCGATGAAGTATGGCACACCGTAACCAAAGCCTTTCAAATCCGCTACGGCTTCCCCTCCCAAAGGAACAACACGAGAAACCTTCACTTTTGCCTTATAGACGCTTGAGAGATACTCTTCCAGACGCTCAATCTTCAAATTCAGCAAGAAACTCCACCCAAAATGAAAGGTTATCAATTACAAGTTAAAAATATAGCGATGCATCAAACAATAACACTTCTAACGAGCACATCTAAAAAGAAGGTGCCCAAACGTGAACATCCTCATCCAAAACGGAACCATAATTACAATGCAGAACAGAAAAGTAATTCGCCAAGGTGCCATTGCAATAGAAGAAAAAACTATAGTCGAAGTCGGAAAAACCCATGAATTGAAAAGAAAGTATGGAAGAGGCTACGAAAAAATAGACGCAAAAGGCAAAATCATAACGCCAGGTCTCATAAACACGCACCAACACGCTGCGATGAGTCTGTTAAGGGGATACGCAGACGACCTACCACTACAAGAATGGCTTGAGAAGTGGATATGGCCCATAGAAAAACACATGACAGCCCATGACATTTACATCGGAGCCCTACTGACAGCAGCAGAGTCCATATTGGGTGGAACGACAACCGTCAACACGATGTACCATTATGCGCCTGGAGAAAACGAGGCAAAGGCCTTCGCAGACGCTGGCCTAAGAGGAGTAATTGGTCATGTCTGCTTTTCATGGAGAAAAGATGAAGACAGAAAAGCGTTGGAAGACTTAGCTAGAAACTGGCATAACAAGGCTGACGGACTGATCCGAGTCGGTGTAGACCCCCACGCACCATACACCGTTGACCCGGAATACTTGAAGGAATTAAAAGAAAAAAGGGAAGAACTGAATCAGAAATACGGCTCGGAAAAGGCGCCAATCATTTGTCATGTTCATGCTGCTGAAACCAGCGACGAACCTGAAAAAATTCAAAAAGCCTTCAACATACAGTTAAAAAACGGGGTGATGGCGTACCTAGATTCGCTGGGAGTTTTAGACGAGCGTGTAATTGCTGCACACTGTGTGGCATTGACAGATGAAGACATGGCAATCATGGAAAAAAGGAAGGTGAAGGCTTCACATAACCCAATTTCAAATCTTAAACTCGCCTCAGGCATAAGTCCAGTTCCAAAAATGCTTAGAAAAGGCATAACAGTTTCGCTGGGCACCGACAGTCCATGCTCGAACAACACAGCGGACATGTTCGAAATCATGAAAACAACCGCCATCCTTCACAAAGGAATAAACAAAAACCCAACACTAACACCTGCGGAACAAGTTTTAGAGATGGCAACGATAGAGGGCGCAAAAGCGTTGTCATGGGAGAACGAAATAGGCTCGATAGAGGCTGGTAAAAAAGCAGACTTAACTATCATAAGCCTTGACAAACCACACCTTCACCCATTATACAATGAAGCAAGCCATATGGTTTACGCAGTAAAGGCCTATGACGTTGAAACAGTAATAATAGATGGCAGAATAGTTATGGAAAACAGAAGGTTGAAAACGTTGAGCATCGAAAAGGTTATGGATATGGTTGAAAAAGCTAAGAACAACCTTCTCAGCAAGCTTAACGTCGATGTTAAATAGTCAGTTTTGAATGAGTATAGATGAAGGGAAATTGGAATGGAAGACTTCAAAATCAAAGACGATACCCTAGCTTCTAAGGGCCATTTACAGATAGAGTGGGCCTCAAAACGCATGCCAGTCCTAGACCAAATCAAAAAAAGGTTCAACAAAGAGAAACCCCTAAAAGGCTTAACCCTAGGCGCGTGCCTGCACGTAACAAAAGAAACGGCTTCTCTTGTTGACGTTTTCCTCGCTGGCGGAGCAGAAGTTGCGCTATGCGGTTCCAATCCCCTTTCTACACAGGACGATGTTGCAGCAGCTCTAGTGGAAAGGGGCATCCGTGTCTTTGCGTGGAGAGGGCAAACGACAGAGGAATATTACTGGTGTGTTGAAAGGGTGATAGACCACAGACCCGTAATAACGCTTGATGATGGGGCAGACCTTGTCGGAACAATCCACAGCAAAAGAACAGAAGCACTATCAAACATTAAAGGTGGAACAGAAGAAACAACAACCGGCGTCTTAAGGCTTCGAGCCATGGAAAAAACCGGAGCACTCAAATACACAATAATAGCTGTGAACGACGCCTACACTAAATACTTGTTTGACAACCGATATGGAACAGGACAAAGCACAATAGATGGGATTCTAAGAGCCACAAATGTTCTTTTGGCGGGCAAAAACTTTGTGGTCTGTGGTTATGGATGGTGCGCAAGGGGAATAGCCATGAGGGCACAAGGGATGGGAGCCAACGTAATAATCACCGAAGTTAACTCACTCAGGGCGCTTGAAGCGGCAATGAACGGATTCCGCGTAATGCCGATAGCTGAAGCAGCAGCAATGGGCGACATCTTCGTAACAGCAACAGGTGACATAAGCGTAATAAGAAAAGAGCACATGAAAAAAATGAAAGACGGAGCAATACTCGCCAACAGCGGTCACTTCAACGTGGAAATAGACTTAAAAGACCTAGAAGACCTATCCACCTCAAAAAGAAGCATGAGACCGAACCTAGACGAGTACACGCTTAAGGATGGGAGAAAGTTATATCTCTTGGCGGAGGGAAGGCTCGTAAATCTGGCAGCAGCGGAAGGACACCCCTCGGAGGTTATGGACATGTCATTCGCAAACCAAGCCCTCTGCGTAGAATACCTAACCAAAACTAAAAATTTGCCGCCGAAAGTTTACCCGGTGCCAAAGGAAATAGATGAAACCGTGGCAAGGCTAAAACTCAACGCAATGAAAATAAAAATAGACGAACTAACAGAGGAACAGAAACAGTATTTAGCAACATGGGAAATGGGAACAATATAACGGTAAGCCGAAAAACACGGTAAGCTTTTTAAAGTTAAAGGGGGTAAACATGGCTTCATATGGTGATGCACAATGGTTGGTAAGGATCAGGCAATCGGCGGAATAATATTCACAGTCTGTTTAATAATGGGCATACTATATACTTTCGGATTATTTTACTTCGGAGACCCCTTTGCGCCCAGCGGCTGGCCAATACAATTTTGGCTCGTAGCAATTCCAGTATTCTTAGCATTCATCGCAATAATGGCTATAGGAGCATGGATAGGGTGGACCATGGCTACAACACCACCACCAAAACCGATAGAAGAGATCACAAGTGAGATGGAAGAGAAACCAGAAGAGAAAGCGGAAGAAAAAGTAGCAGAGGAAGCAGTCACCGAGACCGAAGAAGAGAAAAAACCCGAAAGAAAAAAGAAAAGCTAAAAGCAACAATGGGAGAATCGGTGAAAGGAACAACCTTCACAATGTAAGTTTCACCACTCCCATGTTCGTGCCATACAAGTGAACCGTGCCGACTGTACGTGATAAAATAATGATTTTTTCTTCTTAAGTTGCATGCTTCGCCATTTCCGCAGGTTTCCATTATTTGGATGTTTACTCCAGCAAGAACATAAACCATTAAACAAGTTTCGTTGAAATGCGCAGATCTATAACCCAAGCATTTTAAACACAAAATACAATGCAACATAAACTACTGCGGAGACACCAAACGCCATCACCACAATTTTGGGTGAGATTGAAACAAAGGATGCTTCCTCACCCTTGGGTTGTATCTCGTATTCCTTAATTTCATGGGTTTCTGCGTCAACTCGAACAATGGCGGTAAGTTTTTTCATTTCCACTTCAACAGTGTAGATTCCTCCCTCTAATGAAACTCTCTTTGGCTTTAAGCCACCCTTGTTTCCAATCCTCTTAAGGAAGCCTGTGGCAATGATCGTTACAGTTTCAGCGTTTAACGTTTTTGTTTGAGGAGTTGCAGAAGTAAGGGCGCCGGGAGTTCTTTTCTGCAAAGTTGCTGACAACCATGTTGTCTCCTATCCGACTTTTAGGAAAGCCTTTAAAGGTTTAAAAGAGCGTGTGTGTATCATGTGTAACCCACTTAACCGGTTAGCTTCTTAAGCATACACTGCACTATTTTCTCACATACAATGCATTCCTCGGGTATTTTCTCCTTTGTCGAACGTTCACCCAGATACCCAAAGTGATGTGCACATCCCTGTAACTTAGGAGGAGATTGAGCGAGCGTCTTCTCCTTTAGATGCGTTTTTGTCCGTTCACTTCCGGTTCGCTTTATCTCTAGCTTTTCCTTTTCTTCATTGGTTGTAGAACTTTTTTCCAAGGTTACTTCCGTCAAGCAATAAGGGCATGCGTCGTAAACTTCTACCCTTTTCAAGCCTAAATTTTCAGCTTTTACGGGATTGGCGAAAACTTTTCCACATGAAGGGTTTGGACATGTGAAGTTCTGACGCTCTGTTATGGTTTCTTTCTTTTTTATGATTACTGACCCTCCTTTAACATAGAATCGGATTCCGACCTTATAGTATTAATGAATCCAAAATAAGTATCCTAACTACTTAACAACGAAATAACAAACTATGGGGACGCTAATTTTTTAAGGTCTTCCTCTCCCTCAGCGTAACCAGAGGCAATTAAAATGTCTCCTACTTCAATTTTTGAGTCGGGTCTAGGTCTAATACATTTGTCTCTCCTTTTTATAGCGAGAATCCACATGCCGGTTTCTTCCGCAATTCGAGCCTCCCGCAAGGTCTTATTCACTAGTGAAGAATTTTCAGCCACGCGTACATGGGTAACAGTTTCTTCAGCTTCTTCTATTGTAAGTTTTAATACCGGGTGCGGCTCTATGCCCCTTAGCACAACTTCAGCTATCTCAGCCGCTGCATCAGCTATTTTTTCGGTTACAACACCTAGCCTAATCAGCCCGAGGAAACCTTTGGCTTCCTCTTTTCTAAACTTGCTCGACAAAACAAGCAACTCAAAATCCGTGTGTAATTTGTCCACATACTCCTCAAGCCTCTGAACTTCCTCAGCTAATTCCTTACTATTAAGCAATAGCGACGAATAAGCCAGGTCTATCATCAACTCAGAAGTGTTTTTAAGCTCAACAAACCGTTCAACGATTTCTTCAAATTGTTTCTGGCGTCGCTCCATCATTCTAATCCTCCAGTTTCCGTCGTTTTCCTTCAGCGAGTTCTTTAAACTCCTTAATGCCCGAGGGGGCTCCCCGGGCAATGAGAATGTCTCCCCATTTAATCTGCTCGGTCTCCTTCGGGTCTATCGTCCAGTCTTTATTACGACGAATAGCAATTATGTCAACACCCATCCTCGCCGCCAAATCCAGTTCACATATTTCCTTTCCAACAAGTATTGATTCCTCACTCACTCTGGCTCGCATTAAGCGTTCTTCAACTTTTTCGAAAATTTCGCTTACTATCGGGTGTACACCAATGTTTTGGGTGACTATTGCCGCTATGTCCGCAGCTGCGTCTGAAATTTTATCCGCTGCAGAAGCTACCGTGGAAACTCCGGTTAATGCTTCAGCGTCCTCGGCGTCCCTCGCTGCAATCATGGTTTCCATTTCCAGTAGGTAAGCTAATGTGTCAACGCGATTTTCAAGCTCCAAAACATCTTCCGCAAGTTCTTTATCATTAAACAGCGCGGAAGAATAAGCTAAGTCGATCATCAACTCGGAGAGGTTTTTCATCTCTAAGAGCAGTTCCCTGACGGGTATGGGTTTATATTCTATCTTTTCGAAACGGGGCATACTATTAAGGTCGCTCCGAGGAAATATAAAGCAGGAACATTTTTAACTCTATCCCTCTAAAAATCAGCCCATCAAAAACAAAGCGATAAGCAAGGCAATAGTGGTTATACTATCTGCAAGAGAACTTTCGATCGGAATGACGAAATTGTCAGGGTCTAAACCCCTCTGAAAGGTTAGGATTGAAACAGCATAAGATATTAGAACAATCGCTGTTACTGCGATTACGTTTGTTGTGAGTAAAAGAGCAGTGAAAACTAGGAATAGGTATAACGTAAACATGCCGTTTATGAACAATGAAAACGCTGAGAAGAAAACAAACAGTACAACAGACGCTGTCCACGCACTAAAAATTTGCGTGGCATGGTTCCGCATCGCGTGAAAAGAGGGTTTAAGCACGCCTAAAGCAAGTTTTGTTGTGGCTGTGGAACCAACAACTGAACCAACATCTCCCACTGTGTCAATCAAAGCGGGATAAACAGTATAGATTTCCTTACTGCCCTCTAGGCTTATCCTTTTCAGAACAGTTCCTGTGACATTGACAATAAACACTACAAAAATCAAGGTCAGGAAAGACTCCTTTATGGTCTTAACGAACTCTTCTTCATGGATGTTCTGTGATAAAATGTAAAGCGTCAAAATTACGTGTAGAAGCCCCAAAAAAGCGACAGCGTATTTGAAAAGAAAGTACATGTTAAGCGTTAGAACATAGCACATCGTTATGAATATGTCCGCAACAGTAGACATTATCGGATACTCAATAACGTCCGGGTCTAAACCCTTCTTAAACGTGACGAATGAGACAGCTATTGTAAACAAGGAAAGAATTAGCCCCAAAGTCATGGTTGCTCCCACAACTATTAAAATATCTGAAAAGCCTGTGAAGGCTATCCCCCAGAAAAGACTACCAAATACTACAGAAACTAAACTCATTGCAAGGCTTGTTTCTAAGGTTATGACAATCATTGCCTGAAATAACTTGTAGAAGCTTCTTGTGTTTCCGAAGAGCCTAGGGTAAATTGTGCCGACGTGTAGTGCTGTGCCTAAGCGTCCGCTAAACAGGCCGCTGATCATGCCTCGCGCACTTAAGATGGCAGGGTATACTGCGATAGCCCAAGGATAAAGCTGAAAAACATTGAGGTGAGAAGCAACTATGAAGCCTGCGAGTATTCCACCAAAATCGAAGGAAAATGCAATCAAAGCCTCTTTAAAGGTTTTAGAAAATGCTTTTGAACTTACGGTATGGGTCATTGGTAGGTTGCCTCCCGTAGAAGCGCATTAAATGAAGAAAAACGAAATAAAAAAGAGCATTTAGAGCAAGCAGAGAACTTTGAGAATTCACAAGTAATTAAATTTAGAGGGCACTTCTTCATCACAAGTTTTGGCGATATGGTAGCGTTGATGCTGCAGTCTACGCTGTTGGCTGGCTTCATCTTGTGCACCTTCTGAGCTTCCATCGCCGCTGCCCATCCATAGGCACCCCTTCAACAGAGCTTTTCTATGCGAGCCCTCAAGCTCCACCTTCATATTCGCTCCTAAACCCTAAAAAGTGATACAGAACCCCTTAAATAGGTTTCCAAGCAAAAGCTTATCAAAAATCCATATTCAAAATTCATAACTGTTTTAATTACTCAAACTCTAACCCTTTCCTCAATTCCTGACAACGGTGAAAAGCTTGTATGCAGTATGGATAGAAATTGATGAACCCTTACCATGGATTGAGCTGAAAGGAGAATACAGAACAAGGAAGGAAGCCAAAAAGGCAGCAAACGAATTTCTCAACAACATAAGAATAAAAATCGTGAAAGTGTCGGAAAAAAGAATGCGCTTTAAAGTATTGGCAACAGCAAAAACTACACGCTAAAATTAAAGCCTTTTAGTAGGCTTAACTGCGTATTTATATTCAGTGTCTGGGAAGATAAGAACGTGTGCTCCTTGGTCTATATCACGCATTACACCTTAGAATAGATGTTTGTTGCTTAAGAAAGGTTTGCCGCCGACCTTGCTTGTTATGATGTTGGAGCAGCCTAATCCGCGTAGTCTATCAGCCACATTCTCCATGTAATCCGTATGAGTGTTAACGAAAACTGACGGCCCCGTATCCACAGAATACCACGCGGGTATACCTCCACGGCGCATCCTCTGGACCTCTTTTATCACGCGGACTGTTTCCGGTTCCCAAAGAATCATGTGAGCTTTTCCAGTCATTGTGCTTGCATGTAGATTAAGGCTATCTTCCTCCGCAAGCCTTCCTATTGCGGCGACGTCTCCGGTTCTTATGGCCTTTTCCATAGCTTTGATGATTTTTGCCACGTATTTCAGCCTAGCCTTAAACAGCGGTGAACCGAGAACCTCACTGTGAGCCTCATCCGTTCTTATTGATGAGGGAATGGGCACGATAACAACGCCTAAATCCACATCCTCCGGTTTGACTAACTGCTCCGCATAGGACTTTCCATTCTTGTCAGCGTACCATATTGCAAAGCTGCCCGCGAGGCTTCTTGTAGCGGATCCTGCACCCAGTCTAACCAGTTCGGAGAGGGATACGTAGTCAATGTCAAAACCTAAGGCGGCACACGCTGCGGTGCCTAGGGCTGCAAAACCCGAAGCAGAAAAGCCCAGACCTTTTCCACTCGTTATGCTGTTTTGGGAGATGACTTTAAAGTACCCTGAATATTCACTCATGCTTCTTAGCTTGTTGAGGACAACTCCTACTCTTTCCAAATCTCTGCCTACAACCTTTTTTCCGTTAATCACTACGAAATCTTTCTTTAACGATTCCGTCGCTTCAACCGTTGTTGCGGTGTTTAGGGCGTCGATACAAGCAGATATGCTGTCGTGAAACGGAATCCTAAGCATTGCGTCCTTTAACCCATGATACTTGATTAGGCCCTGAATCGGATGCGCAATAGCCGTTGCCTTCATACCCTCTAACTCAATCAGATCAGTGGTTTAAACACTATGGCGCCGGGGAATAGGTTTACATCTCGGTTTAAATTCTCAGCGAAACTTGTATAGAGAGCAACATAGATATATGGACCTTTTCCCTTCACCAAAAAGTGCTGAAGCGTTAGGCAGTCGCAAGATGCAGGTTCAACGAAGCGAGAGAAAAAGGGAGTTCGAAGCTTTCCCGGGCTACCATAATACCCTAGTCGCGCGCGGCCATGCATCAATGTCGGGACTAGGAAACGATTTAAGTTGATGGGCTGTTTAAGTTCAATGGTTGCGAAATGTATACTTGGTTCTTCATTTGCGTATTAGGAGCAATTGCGACAATACCACTTCATTTTTTATCAGTTGAGCACCTGAAACTTCAAGAAAGATACGGGAACGAGAAAGGGACTAAGATTGGTGAGATTCTTGGCCTCGTCTCAGGATGGGGTTTCTTCTTCTTTTGGATGGGAATGTGGGTTTCGCCTCAGCCCAGATTTACTATTCCAATTCTTCAAAATCTGTCAGTATTCGTTCCAGTTGTCAATTTCTCCATTCCTCTGCTTCACCCGATAATCTCTACCCCCTTCCTAATAGTGGGTCCTTGGCTTGCAATCGAGGGTGTAAGAGAGACAACCCTGAAAGCAGCAGAAACGCATAGAACAGAGAAAATCGTTACACGCGGGGTCTATTCCATTGTTAGACATCCACAATATCTTGGCGGATTATTAGCCCATGTGGGAATCTCCTTCCTATTATCTGCATGGTACTCTTTACTCTCCACTCCCTTAATGGTTGTACTAGTTTTTCTCATCTCAAACAAGGAAGAGGAAGAACTAACTAGAGAGTTTGGCAAAGAATATGAAGACTATAAGAAAAAAGTGCCAATGTTAATACCGAAAGCGCGCTCGGTTGAGGAAAGGCAAGCCTAGCCTACCTAACCAGAAGAAAAACTTAAACCTCGATAATTTGAACCGATATTTGAACCTGCTCTTTGCTGTCAGTATCCATAGATGTTGAAGACGAGAATTTAAACGTAATTTGCAGAGTTTGGCGCCGGGGAAGGGGTTTCAGCACCAATTTACCAGTAAAAGCTATGCGTGTATATTCTTGACGAGACCCGAATCTTTCCTAGGTAGAAATCTACAGAAAAGGAATGCTAATCGGCAGTTTCGAATTTAGCACCGTGAAACAGCCAAACACCAAGACTAGACTTCATTTCCCCTTTTTGTTTCCGTTTCACGTACATGGAGTTTCCTTTCCTCTATGCAATTTGCTTCATTAAGCTAAACTCTTCGGCAGGCTCGTTGGGAAAGTAGTGCACTTCAATTTCTTTCCCAAATCGCTTGTCTGTGTGGGTCGTGGCTGCTAAAACCGCTTTTCCCTCTTCCGTGCTCCACTTTTATCCAACATCTTCTCATGTGTCTTTCACCTTATGGTAATCTAGACTTTGTTAATGGGCTTCCATGAGCCCGTGTAATATTCGTGCAAAACCGCACCATAAACGCCAGCAGTCCAATCAGCTATATTATTCCAGTTGTAGTTCCACATGCATTTCTGATAAGCATTGCTTACTATCCAATCTTTGAACCCGACATCTCTTATTATCCTCACTATCGCCCACGCCAAGGCGTCTGGATTGTTTACTGGTACCTTAAGCCCGGTGCCTTCATGATCTACAATTTCGTTCAATCCTCCTACAGCACAGACAACCAACGGGCAGCGGGCAGCCATCGCCTCTAACGCCACAATACCGAAAGGCTCGAATTTGGAAGGAACCACGGTCACATCCGCCACACGATACAAAGCCCTTAACGTCCAGTCGTCAACATGCCCGACAAAGAGTATTTTATTGGCTAACCCGTACTGATTGGCCATTTGCTGATACTCTTCCCGTTGAGGCCCCTCTCCAACTGCAACTATCTTCGCGTCAATGCCATTCGACAAGATGTTAGGAAGTGCTTCGATTAGCACATCCAAACCCTTCTCCGGAACGAGTCTTCCAACAAACAAAAGGATTTTCTCTGATCCATGAGCAAACCGATTTCTGACTCCCCAATAGTTAAAACCAAAACTGAACTTGTTAACGTCTACCCCATTCTGCACTACACAAATCTTATTTTCAGAAACACGAAGACACCAAGAAACATGATTACGCATATAATATGAGCATGTGATTATCCGCCAAGATTCACGACACAGCCAGCTTTCAATCTCGTTTATCGAAGCCTGCAGGTCATTGTGAATACCTATCCTCCTTCCATATTCTGTGCTGTGCATCGTCGTGATCAACGGTTTTCTGTACAGATTCTTCAAGCCGATGCCAGCAACTCCCGACAGCCAGTCGTGAGCGTGAATCAAATCGACGCCCTTGATGAAGTTAATAAGATCACAACCACTCCTCTCCATGTTTTTCTGCATCCGCAAAGCCCAACTGAGAAAAGAGTCGCCAGCGGCATAGCTTTCAACTCGGTAGACGTTCACCCCATCAATGTTCTCGTACTCTTTAGCGCCCAGAAAGTTGCAGGTCATGGCATGAACTTCAATTCCTCTCCGAGCCAAGGCTCTCGAGAGATCAAAAACATGTGAAGCAATACCTCCTATTATCCGCGGTGGGAATTCCCAAGAAAGATGAAGAACCCGCATTAAGGTTCCTCAACCACTTTTCGATAGACAGAAACTACATCATCGACCCAATCTCTGCCAATGGGCCAAACAACATTTATCTTTCCTCTATGACCACTACCGTAGTACCTTAAAACTTCATTTTTCAGCCACTCTGTGTTCGTGATCACCTGATTAGACTCCCATATCCCCGCATCCTCAATCTCTTTTATCGCAATGCTGAGAGGACTGAAACAGTCGTGGCATCGATGGCCTTCTATTGAATGAAAAGTCAAAACAAAGGGGATATTGAAAGCATGTTTAAGATTGATCGCCGGATACACCATCAGCCATTCATGACAGTGTATAACATCAGTGTTTTTCTGCAGCTTCTTATAGAAATAAACAATGTTTGCCCCTTCAGATTCGATCGGCAACGATGCAGTAACAGCGAAGGTGAGTACGCTAGCCATTGGATGCGTTTTAACAGGGTTGGCAACGCGATGAACATGAACGCCACACACATCTTCAAATCCAGGCCGCCAATCGTCCAAAACGACCAGTTCCACTTCATGTTTGCGCTTGACCAGTTCATGAGCTAAGGTGCTGACATGGTCAGATATATTGCCCAAACGCTTGGGCTGATACTCCGAAGTCAAGATCAGCACACGCATGTGCAATCACAAGACTATACTTAAACAATGGACGTTAGCTGTTTGATACGAAAATCTATCACCTCTAAAATGCGAGTTCTAAGCAGCTCACCAGCAAACTTCAACCGTCTGATACGTTCAATTTCTTCGGCTAGCTCTTTGTCTCCTAACACATCTTTAACCCATTTTTCTATGTCGCCCCTTGGAACGTGAAACTCCAATGATTTCACATTCACTTTTTTGACATTCTCTCTGAAGTCTGAAAGGTTACAAGCCGAGATCTTTGTAAACTTGTCCGGTCCGATCCCCGTGTAAAAATGGAAGCACTTTTCTGAGGGCACTGATGAAACAATTTTTTTGGCTTTTTCAGGCAAAAACCCTATCGTTACCAGGCCAAGGATGGACAACTCGTATGTTAACGGATTTTCTTGAACCCTGTTTAACAGCTTTTCCTGTTCAAGCAATTTCAAATAGGCACTCAGATCCTGAACTGTGTAGGGTTCACCCAGTTTCTGAACAAGCTCCACTGATGTAGCCTTTCTCATTTTACGAATCATCTTCAAAATCATGATCTGATCTTCTGTTGGTTTAGACATAAAGCTCACCCCCGGCTTGTATTAGCACAATTTACAGTAATAGCTTTTATCTACTGGCTTAAGTAAGTAAATTGGAAAAGGCGGTTTGATGGAAAAACAGAGGCTTTATTTTGCAGTAGTTTTGCATATGCATCAGCCGAGATACAACCTAACTGGACCAACATATGAATCGGACATTGCCCGGGAAGTTTTCAATCAAACCCTTCACCCTTACACCTATCCCGCGGTCATCCTCAAAAAATACGAGAGTGCGAGAGTAACGTTAAACTTCACGGGCAGTCTGATCGAGCAGTTGAACGAACTTCTCGATGTCGGCTTTGATTCCAGACTTAACAAGTTATGGGACAGATATAGGGAAGCTGAAAACCTGGGAAGAGTCAGTTTCTCAGGGTGCGGTTACTTTCATCCCATATTTCCGCTTATACCCAAAGAGGATCGCCGAAAACACATTGAGATGCATCTTAGAATCTTTAAGGAAACATTTGGAGGGAAACCTTCAGGCTTTTGGCTCCCAGAACTTGCCTTCAGCGCGAAAGTCATACCTGACTTGGCAGAGATGGGCATAAAATGGACGGTTGTGGATGGTCCTCACATACTAAACGCCAATAAAGAAATTGACAGGTATGAGCTTATGTACAGGCCTCACTACGTCGAGTATAATGGTCAACGAATAATCGTGATTCCAAGAGACAGAGACATCAGCAACGCTCAGCAAAGCGGTTACAACCCAGTCTGGTTGAAAAACGAGATCGAACAGAGGATTCAACCTCACAACGATGGCGACTTCTTGCTAACGGTCGCCACAGACGGAGAAAATGGTTGGTTCCGCCACTCTGGCGAAAATGCAGGCTTCTGGGGGTGGTTTTTTGAACCTCTTTTATACTTGCTCAAAAAGGACCCAAATTTCAAGTTTATGGAACTAACCACCATCGATGATTATCTTGATGAACACCCTCCCCAAGACACGGTTGTCGTGGAAGATGGCAGCTGGAACGTTCCAGAAGCCTCTGATGATGGAAGATTTCTGAAGTGGACTGGAGGAGAGCATAGACAGAAAACCTGGACCCACATTCTAGAAACTAGCAAACTCCTCCACGAAGTTGACGAGAAAGTGAAAGCCGCAGGCAACGATTGCCCAACAGAAGCTAAAGCGGCTATCCAACAAGCTTCGGAATGGCTTCTGCTCGCCGAGTCAAGTGACAACTTCTGGTGGGGAAGCAAAGACTGGTTAAACCGATCTATGATCTGCTCCTTTAAAGCAAGAGAAAAAACTGAGAAAATATCGAAATTGTACGGCTTCACGTAGGTTTCCAAGAACTAGCCTTGAACTCATTACATATTCTCTGATATAGAGCCTTGGTATCCACGGCTATCCTTCTCCAGTTGTAGACTTCTAGAACCCTAGAGTAAGCATTTGACCTAAGCCATTCAGCGTAGCCCGAATCTAGGAGAACTCTGGTTATGCCCCACGCCAACGAATCCGCATTGCCTGTATAGACTTTGACTCCTGTTTTGTCGTGTTCGACGATTTCGGCTAGGCCTCCCGTGTCTGAAACCACGACGGGTGTTTTTGCTGCCATCGCTTCCAAGGC
>Ga0315310_10000147_pt1 | contig 48210 bp, 54 predicted proteins | sample TDP5_MG_FD_203630 | JGI IMG/M metagenome (GOLD analysis project Ga0315310, IMG submission 203630) | Freshwater sediment microbial communities from Lake Towuti, South Sulawesi, Indonesia - TDP5 | ecosystem: Environmental > Aquatic > Freshwater > Lake > Sediment | place: Indonesia: South Sulawesi...
CTTCGTCCTCGTCGACTACGTGGCTAAGGTGAAAGAGACAGGCGAGGTCTTCGACACCACAGTTGAAGACGTAGCCAAAAAAGAAAGACTGTACAAAGAGGGCGAAATCTACGAGCCAAAACTGGTCGCAGTGGGCGAGGGCTGGGTGCTGAAGGCGCTCGATGAAAGCCTAACCAACATTGAACTAAACAAAACGACTCCGGTGGAAATCTCACCCGAAAAGGCGTTTGGAAGCCGCGACCCAGAAAAAGTTAGACTCGTGCCCCTCAGACGCCTCGTCGCCAAGGGCATAACACCACAACTGGGTATGCATGTAGATTTCGAAGGAAAACACGCCGTGGTCAGAACCATGGGAGCGGGCAGAGTGCAATTGGATTTCAACCCCCCGCTAGCTGGCAAAACCCTAGTCTACGAGGTTACGGTGCAGAAGAAACTCGAGACAAAAGAAGAAAAAATTAACGCGCTGATTCATCGGCGAATACCCGCGGTTGACATAACAAAATTCGCATTAAAAATGGGGAAGAAGACATCCAAAACAATTGAAATCAACGTGCCAGAAGAAGCCTTTTACGTTGAGGGTATTCAACTCGCCAAGAGAGGCATAGCCACAGACATTCAAAAGTTCTTCCCAGAAACAGCAACAATAAAGTTTGTGGAGACTTTCACAAAGAAAGAACCCACCGCTACAAAACCTACACAACAAACATAACACTTACACTGAATGGAAAATTAAAATCATTCCGCTTAACCATTTAATAAAATTACTGTGGAAAAAATATTTAACTCCAGATAGACGAGGTCTAGACGCACCTCGCATCTGGTGGCGAAATCTCCGCAAACCCCACTTTTTCTGATGCTGGTTGGAAAGGGAGTGAGAGAAAGACTAGTGGTGTTCGAGAGCTGTTTTGATGTCTTGTGCTATCATCTTTCTTTTGGATTTCTCAATAAGGTAGCTTTTCCCAGTCTGCAGGTATGAAGGGAAAACTCTTAGCCCCTTGTAAAGGTATTTGTTCTTTCTGATTTTGTATGTGGAACCACTGGGGATTATGGCCTTGCCGGCGTTTCTTTTGGCAATGCAGTTCATTGCTTTTATAGCGGTGTCTCCCATAAGCAAGATAGCTTTTGTCTTAGGAAACAGGTTTATCTCATTCTCCAATACGCGGATAGAGCAATTATCTATGGTTTTTGGGGATATGGAATACGCGGTTTTTCCACATTTTATAGCTGTGGTCAAGTATACTCCGAGGTTCAGCACATCTTCCATTGAGGCAACATTAAACCCCGCATCATTAAATGCTTGCACAGTTGTTTGCGCGTAGAAAGGGTTCTTTTGGGCGTAGAAGTAATCGTTCAAGTCTTCTGGGGGTGCCTCTGAAACCATAAATGTCCTGATTTTGTCAGTTTCAACCTGTATGTTCGGAATTATGTAGCGCTTCTTATTCACATCTTGACATGGAAAGTCTTTGCATTTCACAAACTCACTGGGGCGCATTTTTGTCTTCACCGTTTTCTCAATTGAGTTGAACAAGACCTTTGGATTTGCTCTTTTATCCTTATTGGTTTTGTTCCTTGTTTGATTTGCAACTCTGGCTACAGGTTGCCGAGTCCTTATATCGTGCTTGCTATTCATCACTAGGTAAGACTCGTGGAGTAATGTACAGTGGAAGCTAAAGCTTTTGAAAATGTTAAGAATCAAATCGGTTACTGTGGACTCTGGTGTGGAAGCTGCATAGTAGGCAATGGAACCTTGAAGGAATTGACGAAAAGATATGAACACCTTATCGGAGGTTATGGCGTGGACGAATGGGGCGCTAAAGACTTCGATGGAAAGGCATTCATGAAGGGATTGGCATCAATACAAGCCCTGCCTATATGCCAAGGCTGTCTAAAAGGTGGTGGCAACGATGAATGCAAGATTAGACCCTGCGCTCAAAACAGGAAAATATCAGACTGCATGGAATGTGATGAACGAGCTACATGCAAGAATCTCGAAGCCCTTCAAAAAGTACGCACGGGCGCCCTGCGCGTACGTATGCTAATGAGAAATGAGAATGATAAAGATAGTCAGCAACAACTCATAGAGAAATGGACCACCCAGCTAAGAGACAAATGGCCTTGCAATATCTTATTTCAAGAAGACAAGTAGAACGCACACGCTGAAAAAGACCCCTCCTTATTCTGCTTAGTTGTATGCGGGCGGGGTGGGATTTGAACTCTATACCCGTCTCTGTCTCTCATTTAACGCCTATTTGGATCCTAATAGAGGGGCTAGGTCAGATGCGCGCACACACACGCAAGGCTAGGCAATCAGGTCTGTTCCCAAACTCTGTTCCAAAATCAGCGGTTTCCTACGGGTCATCATGATCCCCCTCCCCCTCTACCCTCTTCTCTATCACAGTACAACAACATGCATCTTCTCAGAAACAACCACTACTACAAATTATGTTTAAACGCTTGCCTTCATTTTTTCATACATTTTCTCCAAAGTCCAGCGAATAGTCGACTTCAATTCTCTGGCTCTGTCACCGCCTACATTTCGGATGGTAATCTCTCGCAGGAAGTCTCCGTCTCGAACGATGCTATATGAAAGAATCTTATCAGGCGCTATCTCACCTGTTCCTGCAGCTTCTCTGTCCTTCTCCTGCATCTTGGCGAGGACTCGTTCAACCAAGAAAGCCATGAAAGGCGGGACGTCAACCGTAAACTGCTTGTCTTCGGCTAAAACAACACGAATAGAATCCTCACTCGTGTATAGATTGGCGAGTAGTTCACCAGTCGCTGTTTTAATTGGAATAGCCTGCTCATACTCCAAAACTGGAGGCGGCGTTACCTCAACCCTTGTAGGGGGCAGAGCGGGGGGCAACACCTCCCCCTCTGTGGTAGGCGTATGAGTGGGCTTCAGAATCTCTGCCCTCTTAAACCCCTTCTCCACCAGTGCCTCATTTACAAAATCGAGCAGAACACGCAAACCGTCAAGCTCAGTCTCCATTTCCTTCACACGCTTTTCTAACAGAACTCGCAGCTCAGCCATCTTCTTTACCTTATCTTCTTCGGTCAAATCGCTCTCTCCTGCACTCTAGAATAGTTGTTTGCTCCTTATCAAAGTTAATCGTTAGATGCGAGCATATAAAAGAATAATGAGTAATTCTTACTCTTGAACAACGGAAAACCAAAAATGTACGATTTCAACCTCCTCGTCTCGTGTCCATGGGCAACTATTTGGAGAGCCAAACGTGAGATTGTTAACATCCTAAAATTGCTTGGCGACGAAAAACCCGTCATAAAACCCACTATAGCGAGAGGAATAATCGGAGTCAAAACACGCTTAGACTCAAGGGAAGTCGTTCAAGGTTTACAGAAATTGTTCATCAAAGACCCTCTTGCTTTTCAGTACACTCTCAAGTGGGTGCCAACCGACTTTTGGACCTACTCTGACATGGACTCGATGAAAGAGGCAGTTATGAACGTCAGAGAAAGAATCCATGAGGGAGAAAGGTGGCGGATGACTGTGGAAAAACGCCGTTACACGCGGTATCACAAGATTGAAATAATCAAGGAACTAGCCGAACTCATCCAAGAGAAGGTTGACCTCAAAAACCCAGACAAAATAGTCCGAATCGACATCATAGGAAAATATGCCGCAGTCTCCGTCTTGTCGCCAAACGAAATCTTTTCCACGACAAAAATACCCAAAGAATAAAGAGAGACCTAAACTTTTTTTGTTAACAGACTTTGAACAGGCTTGAACTCGACTCCCCACTTTTTCTCCAAGAAATTCTCAAACTCTTGAAAGACGCTGCTGTCTGTTTGGTTCAACTTCAAGCAAAGAGGCTTCTTTGAGTACGCCCAACTCAAGTCATATATTGCTGTTCTCTTGGAAAGTTCCGGATTCTCAACAACTATGTGCAGAAGTTCCTCTGAGGGTGCTTCTGAAAAAAGCCAAGCAGTGTAGGCAACATCCACTACTTGATAAGATATTCCTTGCTTGATGGCACACTTGTGTTCTTCGACGATTTTCTTCAAAGCTGCCGGACGAACACTTCGCGCCCAGAGAAAGTTGTGATATTCGCTGCCTGCCTTCACCCAGTCTTCGTGCTCAGAAACTTTCCAGCCCCTTGATTCACACTCGCATTTAAAAGAACGAATTAGTTCCCAAACTCTTGGAATAGTCATCACCACATCACGAATGGAACAATTGTCTAATTGTCTAGACAAAAGTTCTACTCCGTAAATTTAAGACTATTTGACATAATTATGCAAAATTTTGTCGCCTTTGAAGAAATTTTGCAAAAAAATGTGGAAGATTTAAATAGATTTCGACAAATTTCCGAACAATAATTTTTAGAAATTTGACGGATTTCCCTTGAGATTTCTACATTTTTCCGACAACAAAAAATAAATGAATGGTCATCCCAACTTAATAAAACATTAGGGTTCACCTGCAATGAAGATTAAGGGTCAAGGGGTCGCCTTAGACGACCTAGACTGGCGGATCCTGCAGCTTCTTCAAGAAAACTCGAAGTTGACCTACACTGAAATTGGTAACAAACTGGATGTGGCACACTCTACGGTTTACGACCGAATACAGAGGATGGAGGAACACGGTATCATAAAAAAATACAAAACCATTGTTGACTTGGAGAAAGCGGGATTGCAACAGATTACAGCGCTCATGACAATCCACACTGACCCCAAAGAGGGTGAGCACATTGCAGGTAGGTTAGCAGAGTTTCCTGAAGTTCTAGAAGTTTCGTCGTCGTTTTCTGAAGAGTTAGTCATCAACGCTAAAGTGGTCGCTCAAGATCAGGCGAAACTGCATTCTTTTATCGCCCATTCTATTGCACCTCTTCCTGGAGTGTTGAGAATTCGAACCTCTATCATAACGAAGAAATATAAGGAAGAAGCTTCTCAGCCATTTCTTTAACTGTGCAGTTTAAGATTATTCGTTGATATTTGTGAAAATTTTATAAGAGTAGTGAGAGTCTTATAGGATTTGTGTCTAAAATTAGGAGAGTTGTGTATGACGGTTTCATCCGCGAGGATTCTCAGGAGTGTGTTGCGGGAAGAAGCCTTCTATTTCTTCACTTCAATAGGTAATTACACTGGTCAGAGCGCCGCGTCACTGGATGAGTTTCTGCAAAAGATTAAAGATGTCAACATCAAGTCGTTGGAGTTTCACCTCTATCGCGAAGATTTTGAGAAGTGGATAGCTCAAACCCTCGGCGATGCTAAACTGGCTGAAGACATTAAGGGTCTGAGAAACATGAAGGTTGTTGGCAACGCTCTTCGTGATCGACTCTACTTCCTCGTTTCGAGACGTCTCAAAGACTTAAGGAGCGCGCCTCAAGTTTCAAGATGAAAACTATTCGGCTACTTTCTTGAGTTGACTCTGATACATCTCCATTATTTCTTTGATGGTGGTGGCGTCTTCGGCTGCCTTGTCTAGTCGATAGTTTCCTGTGAATCGAGGGAACCTGATTGCCAGTCCGCTTCCTTTTCTGATCTTGTCCATGGCGGCAGTGTGAATGGGACTCAGTGTGATTTCTGCACCTATGACTTCAATAACGACCTTGGGCTCAAACCACACGTCAGCCTCTAGTGTGGAGTTTACTCTGGGACTCTTGTGTGGCAACCTATGCTTCTCCATCATCTTGGGGAGTTTAGCCAGGTCCTCGTCCGTGAAGCCCGTTCCACACTTTGTAACTGTTTCAAACTCGTCTTCTTCTGGGTCGTAACCAGCTAGCAGTAAAGCTCCGTATGTTCCGCCTCTCTTTCCTCTCCCGTGAAAAGCGCCCACGACTACCAAGTCAACTGTGTCGGTCATCTCGCTCTTGTAGTCGCGTTTGTATTTTATCCAGAGCCAGCCTCTGGCGCCAGCCTGGTACACGGCGTCTTCGTTTATAGACTTGCACACCACGCCTTCGCAGCCGTTTTCAACAGCCTTCTCGAAGAACTTTTCAAGTTCATCCGGGTCTTTAGTGACTAGATACTCAGCTGGTCGAACGCGGTCACTCTTTTCAATTATCTTTTCTAGCATTTTGTGTCTTAGAGGATAGGCTTTCTGAGTCAGATCCTTTCCATCCACAGACAGCGTGTCAAAAACGTGGAGTGAAACCGGATACTCTTCCATGGCTTGTTTGATGCCATACTTTCGCCTTCGGTGCATCAGTTCTTGGAAGGGTCTCATCTCTCCAGTATCAGGGTCTATAGCTACAATTTCCGCTTCGACGATGGCTTCTTTTGGCTTCACGTATTTTTTGACCAGTTCAACGGCGTCTGGATACTGATCCGTTATGTTTTCCAGTCTGCGTGAGAAAAGTATGATGTCGCTGTCTTTCTTGTGGGCTTGCACTCGTTCGCCGTCGTACTTGAATTCGGCTATACAGCGCCCGCCTAACTTTTCTAGGATTTCTTGGGGTGAACCCAACCTTTCAGCCAGCATGGGTCTGATGGGTTCGCCGATTGAAACTCCGAACTTCCTGATGCCTTCTATTCCTTTCTCCGCAACAGTTTTGGCAACTCTGCCTAGGTCTGAGGATATGTTGTAGGCACGTTCAATGTCCTCTCTTGTCTCTTTTCCACCGCCATACGCGATGGCTAACGCGTCGAGCACGGTCATGTCGGCGATTCCGAGTCTCAACTCGCCTGTGACAGTTCGAATAAGGTATTTTGCTTCTTTAGGAGTAGCATTCGAGAGAAGACCAGCCAATAAGTTGATTTTTTGGTCCATTGACCCCGCGCCAGTTGATTTCGCCATCTTGTCAAGTGTGTCATAGACTTTTTCAACAGTTAATGGTTCTTGGAAAAAGGTGACCTGCTTTTTCTTTTCAAGGAATTTTTGCGCAGTCTCGCCCAGGTCTCCAGTTTTTTTCATTTCTTCTTCGATTTCCTTTTCGCTTCGCCCCGTTGCTCGCGCGACGGCACGTATTGCTAGTTTTTCCGCCACGCCGATTTCGATTCCCACAAAGTCGGGGTAGAGTTTTCCTTGAGTCAGGTAGGCAACTTTGTCGATGACGTCTTTAGGGGTTTTTTTGAGAAACTCTACTAGGTAGTCGGTCATCTCCAGCCGTTTTGTTGTTGCCTCAATCTTTTCATAGGCGTCTGCCATGAGCGAGTACTTCATAACTGACACGCTCTCAATACAAACAAAATTGTCGGAAGTATTAAAGGTAATATTCTATTCGCTACTTCCGCCCAAAAATTCATGGTGAACAATTTCACTAAGCGACCTTCTATCTGGCGCCTCAGGTTTCTCGGCTGGATGTCCAACTGGAATTATGGCAACTGGGCGGACACCGTTGGGTATGTGGAGCACTCTTCTCGCTTCTTCCTCTTGGAATGCCCCAACCCAACACGTAGCAAGCCCGAGCGCATAAGCAGCCAAGAGCATGTTTTGTGTGGCAGCCGCTGTGTCTTGTAAACAATAAAGAGTGACGCCGCGACTCCCGTATCCGCGTCCAGACCGCAGTTGGTTGGCGCAGACCACGACAACAACGGGCGCTTCTTCAATGAACGTCTGGTTTAGCGCCGCCATTGATAGTCCACGTTTGATCTTAGGGTCGCGAACCACTACGAATTCCCAGGGTTGAATGTTTCCAGCCGAAGGTGCCAATCTTGCGGCGTCTATCAACTTCATGACTTCTTCGTCTGAAACTGGTTGGTTGGTGAAGGCTCTGACACTTCTTCTATTCTTGATGGCTTCAAACACATCCACGCCTTTCCCAGCTCATGTTTAAGCTATTCTGACAGCGGTTTCTATGGTTATTCCACGCTCGGTTATGTTGAAAGGAATCAGCCGTGGTTCATAAACGGCCCTGCGCATCTTCTTCATTCTTAGTCGCCTGTCGATTCCCCCAGCTGTTTCTTGGGCTGAAAACTCAATGACTCCGTCCACCAAATGCTGCATAGTAGTCTCTGTTTCAGTGTCGTGCATCTTCTGTGTTAAAAGCAGAAAATGAACTCCTCCGTGCTCTTTGGCGCTGTTTAAAAGCAACTCGACCACGCTGACGACAGACCGATATTTTTGGGTCAAAATTAGGTAAGAGAGCGAATCGATGAGCACCCATCTTCCTTCAGCCACAACCTTTGGAATTTTCTCCATCAAAACTTGGATTACATCTGGAACGTAAACGTTGAAAAACATCCAATTATCGTTTTCTTGGAGTGGAGCCACGTTCCAGCCGAAGGTTTCGAAATCCTCTCTCAGAGCTTCGGGGACCCTTGTGGTGGAGAAATAAGCAGCTTTGCCTCCGTGAAGAGCGTTGTGATAAAGTACTTGTTGAGCTAGTATGTCATATCCAGAACCTGGTTCGCCAGTCATTAGGATTACGCTCTTTTCGGGCAAGCCTCCTCCTAACATTTCGTCTAGGCCTTCTATCCACGTTTTTAAGAGCTTCATGCTTTGCTCGCCTGCTACAGGATATTTCTGGTCGAAAAGAAATATTACACTTGCTGTGTTGGGATTCATTTTTACGTGAAACGGTTTTAAGTTGTTGATTCACAATATTGCCTTAAAGAAGGAGTTGAAGAACGTGCTCTTCTTGACATTGATGAAAGCTCTCTTAGGCAGAGCTGCAGACCAGCCAGCTACTCTGAAGAGGATTTGGTCGGTGACACCTCCCGCTAACATCAAGATTCACGGAGTGTACTTCTTGTTTGGACGATACGACGGCGCCCTCTTGTTCGAAGCGTCAGACCTCAAATCAGCCAAAGACTTCATTCTACGCGCAGTAGCGCCGGTTTACAAGACTGAGACGCTGACGGCGCTGCCAGCTGAAGAACTTTAGAGTCAGAGAAGAATGAAGGAGGATTTGTCATGTCTACGCCTGCCGAGGCTCAACAAACAAGGCTGTTATATTACGAGGATGCTTACCGTAAGGAGTTTGAAGCAAGGGTTCTGGCGGTCAAGAAACTAAACAGTCAATATGAGTTGGTTCTAGATCAGACAGCCTTCTACCCATCTGGTGGAGGGCAGCCAGCCGACACTGGAATAATAAGGGGGCGGAGTGGAGAAGCCAAAGTGACCGATGTCCATGCGGATAAAGGTGTAGTTTTTCACATTGCCAGCGAGGTTGTTGGAAAAATCGGTGAGGGAGAGCAAATAACAGGCTTCATTGACTGGGCTCGCCGATACCAGTTGATGCGTAATCACACTCTAGCCCACTTGATGGCTGAAGCCGTGCGACGAACTACTGGACTCGAAATGGCTATAGTTGGCTCCGGACTAGACGTTGACAAGGCTAGGTTAGACCTAGCCCACGAGGGTTCTCTAGGACCTCTTCTACCCGAAATCGAAAAGGTCGCCAACGACATGATAAGAGAAAACAGACCGGTCGAAATCAAAATGATGCCGCGTGCAGAAGCAGAAAAGTTTGTTGAGCGCTTCCACGAGAGCCTAAAGACTCTTCCACCTCAAGTTCAAAACGTTCGCATTGTCGAAGTAAAGGACTGGCACGCTTGTGCATGTGGTGGAACACACGTGAAAAACATAGGAGAAATAGGTGCAGCTCAAGTCTTAAGGAGGATGTCGAAGGGCAAGGGCGTCGAACGAATCGAGTTCACTGCAAAAACGTCTTAAGTCAGCGTTCACTCATCTATGAGATGGATGATGAGCACGAGAGTCAGCAGAGCCGAGGAGCTGTGATAGAAACTCTCGACGGGCGATCTGACACCAATCATATTTAACAAAAATAAAGCAAAAAATCTTATTAAGAGAATGCATTTTAAATAAAAAAATGTGAAAAATGTTGAAGTTTGGAGGAAAAATTACATGCCATGTTCAGTGGTTGTTTGCGGTTTCTTCGGAGACACGGGAAAGGGAAAAATCATCTCGTATCTCGCCTTAAAGGACAAGGTGGCAGTGACTGCAAGAGCGGGCGTCGGACCCAACGCTGGACACACCGTGTTCTACAAGGGCAAAGAGTACAAATTGAGAATGCTGCCAAGCGCCTTCGTGAATGAAAAATGCCGCTTACTGATAGGTCCAGGCGTGTTGATCAATCCAGAGGTTCTGTTTCGCGAAATAGAACTAACAAAGTCTGGGGAAAGAGTCGGCGTTGACCCCCAGTGCGCCATAATCGAGGCCAGACACATCGAAGCCGACAAAAAGGGTCAGCTAGCCGAGCAGATAAAAACAACGGGCACGGGAACGGGACCGTGCAACGCCGAGCGAGCATTAAGAACGGTGAAACTCGCCAGAGACTTTCCGGAACTGCAAAGGTATTTGGCAGACGTTCCATTGGAAGTGAATCAAGCAATTGACGAGGGGAAAAACGTCCTGATCGAGGGAACGCAGGGCACATATCTTTCGCTTTATCACGGCACTTACCCATACTGCACCTCGAAAGACGTGACGGCCTCGGCAGCTTGCTCAGATGTGGGCGTGGGCCCCAAAAAAGTCGATGAAGTCATAATTGTGTTCAAGTCTTTCACAACTCGTGTCGGAGCGGGCCCGCTTCAAGGTGAGGTTTCGCCGGAAGAGGCGGAGAAACGCGGCTGGCGCGAGATTGCCACCGTGACGGGTCGACCACGTCGGGCTGCGCCTTTCAATTACGAGTTGGCGAAGCGAGCGGTGATGCTCAACAGTGCCACACAGGCGGCTGTTACGAAACTTGACGTCTTATTTCCTGAATGCAAAGGGGCGAAGTCTTACGATGAACTGCCGCAGGGTGCAAGAGCGTTCATTGAAAACGTGGAGAAGGAAATCAAACGCCCGGTGATGTTGATAGGCACGGGACCAGACGCCTTGGAGATTGTTGACAGAAGAAAGTTAATTTAAAAGTTCTGTCCAACATGTTCTTCAGTTTGAATGTTGCATCTAAAAGTAAACGAGTCATGGGGAAGTCGTTGGTTTGAGTGAACTCTTGAAGTGGTTTGAGAAGAGGAGAGAAACCAAAGCGATGACAATGATGCAGCAACATTTGGCGACTACCATGAGCGCGGTCGAAGACTTGGAAAAGGCGATGAAGGCATCTGTCAGCGGCAATGAAGAAAAAACAAAGGCGTTAATCGATCGAGTCATAAGCGCCGAGAAAGAGGCTGACAGACTGAGGAGAATTGTGATGATAGAGCTGGCTGGCGGAGAGTTGCCGCCCACAGACAGAGAAGACCTAATGCACTTAATGAAACGAGTAGACATGGTAGCCGACTGGTGCAGGGAGTCCACGCGAATCCTAAACGCTACACCAATGCAAGACGTGCCAGAAACCCTGAAGAAAGCCGCTGTTCAGATGGTTGAGGGAGTAAGAGAATGCGCCACAGCCCTCCGAAAATCCATAAACAGTATGGCGGAAAAACCAGAAGAGGCGCTGAAAGCCGCAGATGAAGTGGAACGGTTAGAGGAAAAAGTTGACGACATTTTTGAAAACTCTAGGAGGCTGTTGGCCAAAGAAGAAGGACTCAAGGTAGGTGTTGCCATATTGATGAACGAGTTGTTTGAAGCCATCGAAATGGCTGCCGACGCTTGTGAAGATGCCTGCGACCAGGCTAGAGTAATCGTTGTCCGTCGATAACAGTGCCAAGGAGGTGTGAACCGTTGAGCGCAAAAATTGATGTGGGAGAACTGCGCGACAAGTACGGTGACGAAGTCAAAATGCTGGCTCAGTTCTTAGAAGAAAAATTGAAAATGAAAACTAACGTGGCTGACAGAGAAATAATCCTAAAGCCAGAGGAGAAGGGAACAGTCGCTTCAAAAGATTACTTGCGGGTTCTGCTCCGAAGATTCTTGCACAAGGAAGACCTCAAAGAAGAGTTCCGCGTCATAGCTGGAAAAGAAAACATCTTGATCATAAAGGAGCGAAAACTGGTCAGCGAGTCCGAGTAGGCTGAGCCGTGGCGCTCTTTCGCTTCTTTTCAAACAATTCATGAGCCTTTAAGAGCAGGTTTCTAGCCGTCCACGTTTCTTCATATGCCTTCTCAGTGGCACCAGCCTCAATGTTGTTTTTTGCCTCTTTGAGGAGGCTCTGCGCAGAAGCAAGTGCTGGGCCCGCCTCAACCACCTGTTTAGGTTGTGAACTCTGTTTCCAAGGAGAAGTTTCTGACTTTTCTGGGTGCATGAGCGAGAAGAGGAAGAGCGCGTATTCAGTTTCGCTTGAAGCGAACCAAAGCGAGTCGATAACAGCTTTCTCGTCGTTGTCTTTGGCCAGAATCCGCATGTTGTCATCTAAATGAATTATTGCTGAGTTGATGGCGTCTTTGATTTTTTCTTTCTGCATTCATTTTTCACGCTTTGTTGAAGGCTTCGGTTTCAGTAATATTGAGAGGGTGATAAATCTTTTGGGCATCGGGGACTATTTTTCAGTTGAAACTCTACTGGCACCCGCCTCTTTCTCCACCCTTATCACGTGTTCAGCTTTTTCGGCGAAGGCTTCACTGTGCGTAACGGCTATGATTTGCTCTATAGCCTTCAAACGAGATATGGCCTCGGCGAGGCGGTCAATAGAGCCATCTTCCCGACCCAGACTCTCGGTGGGCTCGTCTAGAAGAAGCGTGTATAAGCCGTGTCCTGTCCTCGACTGCATGATGAGTTGACCGAGCCCCAATCGATAGGCAAAGGCTAAGAGAGTGCGCTCTCCACCTGAAAGATTTGTGACCTCTCTCTCAAACCCTTCTTCGCCTTGCACAATGGGCGAGTATGTCTCGTCAATTTTAACAATTAGTGCTGGACCAACACCACCAGTGAGGTCGTCTAAGAATTGTTGAATCATGCGTTGCAGATAAGTGACAAACTCGCTGCGCATTCGAGGTTGAATGCTTCTGTAGGCGTCGCGCACGCCTGTCACGATTTCGAGCAAACCTTCGATGCGCTTCATACGGTCCATCTTCCCTTGGGCGTTGTCCAAACGCTGCTTGAGTTCCTCCATCCTTGAGGCCAAATCTTTCTTTCTTGTTTCCGTGGTTTTTAGCTCATTTTTTATGTCTGAGTATTCTGTGAAGGCTTGGTCTCGCAACTTTCGGGCTGTCTCCAACTGAGCCAGGTCGAATTTGGTGATTTCTCTTCTGATGGCGCTCAGCTGTTCTCGAAGTGTCTTCTCAAGAAGTTGTTTCTCTTCAAACTCTTTCGATAGTTTTTCAAGTTCTTGCTGTTCGTCGGAAACACGGCTTTTTAAGTCTTCGATTTTGGGCGCCAACGTTTGCAGGCTGAGGGCAACATTGCTCACCAGGTTGCGCAGTTCTTCTAGTTCGTCGAAGTTTTTCTGCAGTTCAGCCAATTTTTGTTCTCCTTCGCTGTTTGCCTTGTTCAGTCTGTCTAGGAGGTCTGTCTTGTACTCTTCGGAGAGGTTTTGTAGGCAGAGGGGGCATTTGCTCTCGGCTGTGAGGCTTGAGAGTTTTTTCTGAGCCTCTCGCATCTCTTTTCTTGTAGCCTCTTGCTCGCCTCCTATACTTCGCAGTTGTTCTTCTAACGCTTGAAGGTGTTTTCTCAATTCTTCGGGCGTCTGTTCATGGCTGAGTCTTGCCTCTTTGAGCCTTTCCTGCTGCGCCTTCAGTTCACTTCCAAGCAACTGCAGTTTTTCTTTGGTATTCTCTATGGATGTGTTTTTGCGTGCGATTTCGTCGGCTAGTCGTGCGCTGTTGTCCTCCACGTTTTCTATGCTGGTTTTCAACTGTGCCTCTTTTCGCCCTAGCTCTTCTGTCTGTTTTCTCAACTCTTCTAGGCTCTGAAGGCGTGCAGTGGCTTCGTTAAGCGTTGTTTCGGCTTCCGCGTGCCTCCTTTTCAACCCTTCGAGTTGTCCTTCAATGTTTGCGAACTCTTGCACTGTCTTGTCGTGTTCGTTGTGAAGTTTGTCCATTGTTACTATGTCGGGGTCACGTTCGTAAGCCTTCTTCTCGCCCTCGTACTCTTTCTGAACGCCTTGAAGGTTAGCCCACGCCAATTCATAGTCTGACAATCCGAACAATTCGTCGAGTCGTTTCTGCCGCTCCCTAGGGGTCATGTCCAACAATTCTTTGAGTTGCTCTTGCCGAACCCAAACTATCTCGCGGAACAGTTCCTTGTCTAAGCCTGTGATGGCTTTCAACTGCTCGGCTACAGCCTCGCTCTTAACCTGTGCAATGAGTTTATCATTCTCGTAGAGTTTGAGCTGTTCCAAGTCTTGACCGATGCCTTTTCCACGTTTCCGCAAGCCACGAGTCAAGGTGTAATTTTTCCCAGCGTGAGTAAACTGAAGTGTTACCTTGCTTGCGTCTGCGCCTTCCCGGAGTATGTATTCGTAACTTCTGCCAAGTGGGTCGCCGAAGAGAGCAAAATCTATGGCGTATAGGACGCTGGATTTGCCGCAGCCCACGCCGCCTACAAGGCAGTTGAAGCCTTTATGAAACTGAATCTTTGATTTTGTGTGGCTCCGAACGTTCTCTAATTCGATTGTTTCAACCCTCACGCATGAAAGCCTCCATCTCTTTTTTCACCCTGTCCTCGTCTTTTCTAGTCAACGGCTCCAAAATGTTCACAGCCAGTTTGGCGATTTTTTCAGCCTCCTCCCGACTGTAGCGTTCGGCAAAGATCTGTAAGAAATATTCGAATGCCTTCGTTTTCAAGTCTTTTAAGCCGCCTTCGAATATTGATCGAATCACCTCTTCGGGGACCTCGGTCTCGTGTAAACGCAATGTTGGATAGACCAGCAGCGCCTTTTTTGCGGTGTCTCGAATCTGCGCCAGATCCACTTCGGCTCGGTTGGCTTCGGCTGGCAGCTCGCCCTTTAATACAAGAACGATTATGGCGCCTTCTTCATCGTTGTCCTCAACAAGCTTCACTGCTGATTCTGTGATTTTGGCTGGAAGCATACCAGTGTAGTCGGGTTCCAAAACAACGAATTTGCGTGTGGTTTCAAGGTTGATGCGGTTGATTTTTGGCACGCCTTTCTCGTTTACCTCCACGTGATAGAAGCCCTTGTCGATTTTTGCATCGTCGTAGTTCACGGTCTCGGTGCATCCGCTGTAAACGAGCAAACCATCCTTGAACTTGTTGATTGAAGGCTTGTGAACGTGTCCCCCAGCGAAGTAGTTGAAGCCTTCGGGCATTATTTCAGGCGAAGCCTCAGCCTCAATGTGTGGAGGCGTGATGTATGGTAGGTCTAATGCCATGTGAAACAAGAAAATATTAAACAATGAGGGGTCAGGCGAAGGCTTGTTCTGTTCCAGAAAAATTGGCAGCTGCTCCTCAGTTCGCGTCTTGGTTCGAAAGTTGGGAACCCCATAAACGTAGCAGTTCTCGTTCCGCCAAGACGCACCCTCATGCCTTGGCAAATAATGGATCAGACCGGCGCTGTCGAGCGGATTAAGAATTGTGCCAGTGACGATGTTGGGCGCTGAATCGTGTCCGCCGTCTACGGTCAACACGAGTATGCCGGCGTCTCGTAATCGTCTAAAATTAGTGATAGTTGTCTCTAGCGTAACGTTTGACGGCCTAGCGTGATGAAACAAGTCGCCCGCGATAATCATGAAGTCTGGTTTTAACTCAATGGTTTTGTCAACAACTTCTTTGAAGGCGTTTTCGAAGTCTTCACGGCGTACGTCCAAATTGTATTGTGCATAGCCTAGGTGCAAATCAGCCACATGCACGAAGCTAAAGGGCTTCAATTGACAATTCTCCTTTAACACTAAGTGTAAGAGTTTCTTCACAAGTTAGTAAAATACTCTTGCTTTTATGAGTGAATTGTTGCAAAAGCTCTTTTTCATAGATGAGTTAAATATGGTTTATGCAAGGTTGATTGGAGAGTTTAGGAATGGTTAAAATAAGCATCATAGGCGCCGGAAGCATGGCATGGTCAATAACCTTAGTTAAGGATATCTGTTTGAGAAAATGTCTTTCAGGCAGCACAGTTTCGTTAATGGATATTGACCGATACCGCCTTAAAGCGATACATGGTATTGCCAAAAGATATGCAGCTGAGGTTAAAGCGGATTTAAAGTTTGAAAGCACATTGGATAGAAAAGAGGCTTTGAAGGATGCTGATTTTGTAATATGCGCTGTTCTGGCAGGTGGACATAAAAATTATGAGATTCAGCGTGAGGTTGCGGAGAAACATGGATATTATAGAGGTATAGATAGTGTAGACTTCAACATGGTCGCTGACTACCCGACTATCGGTGGTTATTACCAGCTGAAACTTTTATTAGACATCGCTAGAGACATGGAAGACATCTGCCCCGACGCATGGTTCATTCAGACTGCTAACCCACTTTTTGAAATCTGCACTCTTCTAACAAGAGAAACTAAGCTAAAGGTGATAGGTCTTTGCCATGGACATTTTGGATACAAGAGAGTGGCGAAGGTGCTGAAACTTAGCCTTAAAGACGTCGAAGCAGAATCTGTAGGTTTCAACCACTGTATCTGGATGACCAGTTTCCGCTACAACGATGAAGACGCCTATCCTCTATTAGATGATTGGATCAAAACTAAAGCAGCGATTTATTGGAAAAATTGGCATCCTCAATTATGGGATATCGAAATGTCTCCAGCAGCGATAGACATGTACAGAAGGTTCGGTTTATTCCCCATCGGAGACACCGTGAGAAGTGGCGGTTGGAAATACCACACAAACCTTGAGACCAAAAAAAGATGGTATGGTCAGCGATTTGGAGGAGTTGATTCAGAAATTGGTTGGGCTCAATATCAAGAAGATTTGAAGAAAGAAAGTGAAAAAATATTCAGGATTTACAATGATTCGTCGATTTCAGTGACAAGGGAGTTTCCACCATACTCAAGTGGAGAACATCATGTGCAAATCATAGACACTATAGTTAACGATAAAAAAGGGGTATTTCAAGTTAACATCCCAAACAGAGGCACCATCAACAGCATACCCGACGAAGTTGCAGTAGAAGCCAAAGCAATAATCGATAAACGAGGCATCCAAAGGATACATGTCGGCACACTACCGAAACGTTTAATGCTGTACGTCATTATTCCACGCATGTTAAGAATGGAATGGGCATTAGAAACCTTCCTCGAAGGAGACAAAAACCTACTGCTTGAATGGCTCCTAAATGATCCCCGAACAAAATCCCTTGAGCAAGCCGAAACCACAATCAAAGACATCCTAGCATTACCTTTTAACAAAGAGATGGCAAAACATTACAAATAACTTGACAAAATGAGTTCAAAGAAGTGGAATGAGCAGTTAAGTTACCTATTCTACATCAATTTGTACGGTGTTTGTTTTCGGAGATGCGGAGATGGTGATGTTATCTTGTGTGATATTATAAAAGCTACTCAAAGTTTGCGGTAAAACAACTATGACGGAGTGAGCGGTTTCCTTCACCTTAGCTTGCCCTTCCCAGAGTGCTCGCTTTGCCCATTCTTCAACTGGATGGAAACTCATGGCGATTGTATGACGTGATAAAGCGTAGACTCTAATAGACTTCGCCTTGGTAGGGTAAAGCAGCATATCCTTTGGTATTTCTATCTCATTTGTTTCCATCTTTATGATTTGAGTCACGCTACTTTCTCCTTACATGTACTCCATATACAATATACTCATGTATTAACCTATTGTGCCATTTCTCTCTAACATAAATCTCAACCAAAAGAGGCGAAGCCTTGCCCTTCTTGACACAGTAAGTTAGTTTATAAGATTTGTCTGGAAGATTTGTCTTTTCCTCTTCCAAAGCAAACAAGACCCTGCGTCTAACAAAATCCTCAGTGATGCCATCCTTAAGATGCTGAGAAATCTGGGCAGGCGCCTTTCCAGCAAGCCTAACAACCTCAAAAGATTCAGACATAACAACCAGTCACCTTTATAAAACATAACATTACAATGTCTTTCTCCTAATGATAGCTATGTTGCCTTTTAAATATAAGATGTAGTGAATTTATTGCGTTGAGGATTCTGAGTTGAAGCGAGAATATCCTATGCGTCCAATAGTAGGCGTCGGCGCTGTCATATTCCGAGAAGGAAAAATTATTCTCGTGAAAAGAAGAGCTGAACCTGGAAAGGGTAGATGGAGCATCCCAGGTGGTTCAGTTCATCTAGGAGAGAAAGTTCGAGACGCAACCATAAGAGAGGCAAAAGAGGAAAGCGGCTTAGACATCGAAATCGTAGATGACAGACCCATAGACGCCTTCGACAGCATCATAACCGACGAGAGAGGCCGCACACAATACCACTTCACTCTGCTCGAATTTCTAGCCAAACCTAAAGGTGGAACTTTAAAGGCTGCTGAAGACGCAGCTGAAGCCAGATGGGTCTCACTCGAAGAAGTCAAAAAATACGACTTAACCAACTCTTTTCGCATCTTTTTTGAAAAACACGAAAACGAGTTAAAAAGGCTCAGTTCTTCTCAGTGAAAAACAGTCTAGTCTGACCCATTGTCTGAACGTTTAGGGCTTTCACTCTAACGACTATTGGAAAGTCTTTCACCGCTGTGCCTAACAATAGGCAGTGCTGCGACGGCAAGTCTCGGGCTATTGACTTAACCGTTTCTGCGTCCACCTTGGCAGCTCGACTGACCGTTTCCAGATCATGGTCGTTGGTGAAGTTGAAGAGGAAAACGTTGTCCGCTTGACGATAAATATTCTCCCTAATAGTGTCAGGCTGATTGGTGACAAAAGTGGTGAACACGCCGAAATGCCGCATACGCGTGACGATGTCGTCCCAGTAAGTTTCGCGCAGATAGAGATGCGCCTCCTCAGCGAATAGGAACACAGCCTTTAGTTTCTGCTGCGTCAGCAAGTCCACCAATTTGCCGAGCACATACTCGACCACGATCTGGCGGTCAACCAGAGACGTGTCCCGCAAGTTGATCACCAAGGCGCCGCCGTCTTGAATCTTCTGCAAACAATCCTCCAGGCTCAGAGACTCAGAGGGGTTGTCGGTGAAAAAACCCGAGTTGATTAAGGCGTAGTAACGACTGAACAGAGCGTCGCGCACGTGCTGATTGCAACGCCAATTCCTAATAGCCTCGCCCAACTCGTGCAGCGTCAAAGCAGCGCGTTCGTCGAGGAACTGCCAGATTCGGCGGAACTCACGCGCAGACGTGCCTGGCAAGTTTAGCGCATGGATGAGAATGTTCAAGATGACTCTTAGTTTCATCTGAGCCAACGTGACTCTGAAGTTTTCGCTTGGTGTCAACACGTTGACTTTATTGTTGTACTCGTTCTTTTTTCCGTCTGCTCCGTAGCCTAGGTGGGCGTATTCGCCGTTGAGGTCGAGCACAACTACGGGTGCGCCGTGGCTGACGAGGCTGAGCACGAGTAGCTTAGACAGGTGTGACTTGCCTGTTTCCTTCTTGCCGGTGACGACGTTGAGTTTGCCGTCTAGGGCTGTGGCGTCTATGTTGAGCGGTGTCTCATCCTTGGTTTCGCCCAGTTGGATGGGTAGGCTGTGGTTTATTTTGATTAGTCTTAGAAGCGATGTGGTTGGCAGTTGTTTTATGATGGATTGACTGCGGCTGGGCAGCCAAGCTGAAGTGGGGCTTAGTTTTCCGTTGTCTAGGCTGGCTCGGATCTTGCATATCAGTAGGCGTGCGTCTTGAATGTATGTTAGGTGTGAGGCGACTTCTAAGGGGTCGAAGTCTTGTCCGTTTAGGTTTTCGCCGTTTGTTGAGTCGCGCAGCAGTTCTTCGAGTGTGCCTGGGACGTTGGCGAATTGGACGTCGATGACCTGTGTTATCAACGCTCTGTCTTGTTTTGGGTCTTCTATTTGGAGGTAGTCGCCTTTTTCTGTGTTTTCTGTTGGGAAGCTTAAGATTTGAACTGTGTTTCCCTCTTTTTTGTAGAGGCGCATTGTGGGCTCAACCTCCTTCTGGTCCTTTGCCGAACGGTCCGAATAGGAGGCGTCTTATGTTTGGTCTTGTGATTGTTTTGATTCCGTGTGTCTGAGCAAGTAGGCGTTGTATGGCTATGACTTCGTTGGCTGTGAACGTTGAGTATATGTGGGCTAGTCGTAGGGTTTCTGGATAGCTTTCTGCTAGTTGGTCGTTGGCTATGAGGCGTTGGATTGCTTCTACTCCTTGTTCGCGTGGTAGTTTGCGGTCTATGTCTAGGCGGAAGCTGCAGTTTCCTTGGGTTAATTTAGCCACGTATATGTTGCCCAGAAAGTGTATGGTGTTTGATGGTGCTGTTGGGTAGCCGTCCATTTCGAGTAGGCAGGGTGGCTTGCATTTTTCTATTAGGTCTGTTAGTCTATGCCCTGAGAGGCGTAGTCTTGTGATTTTTGTGAAGGCTAGGACTGTGTTGAGCCTGTTGCGTGCTGTTTCTAATAGTTGTGCCACGATGTGGGTTGGTGAGTCGTTTGTTCCCGCTGTTAAGGAGCCGTCCCAGAGTATGAGGGTGTTTTGGCTCTGTGTGGCTGTGTTCATTTGTAGCCAGCGTTCGAGTAGTGTTGTTATCCTTGTTTGTATGTGGCTGAGGCTGGGCGTGTTTGCTGTGTGGTTGTTTTCAGGCTCGGGTGTTTCGAGGCTGTATTGTCGGAAGAGTTGATAGATTTCTGTCTTGTTTTCTTCGGTTATGTGGAATGGGAACGGGCCTATGCGTAGGTAGTGGTAGCTGTGCTTGTTTTTCCAGACTATGGCGCCTCTTATGGCTAGTAGTATGCCCGTGGTGGTTTCGCCTATTTTTATGCTGGATACGTCTATGGCTACTATTGGCATTTCTTCACGTATTGGCTTGAGTGGTATCTGGTTGAGTTTTAGTTTTGTTTGTCCTAGGAAGACGGGTGTTATTTCTTCTGAGGGCTCAGTGCTGTCTGTTGTTGTTTCGTATGGTTGGTAAAGTGTGGCGTCTTGGCTGGCTATGTTTTTTATGCTGCGTAGGCTGAGTTCTATGAAACGAGTGGGCAAGGCTGTGTCTTGGAGAGCGCTGTGTGGAAAGTTATATTTGGTAGGTGTTGGTGTATATTGTGTTTGTTGAATCAATTGAATTCACCAATATGGCTATTATGAGCATGTTGGTGAGTATTTAAGTGTTGCGCATGAACAAGATGTGCAATACAATAAACAATAAGGAATCAGAATGACAGAGGCAGAAGAGCAGAAGCCTATACGAGTAAAAATGAAAGTGGGCAACGTAGAATTCGAAATAGAAGGCACAGTAGACCAAGCCAACGAGGCAGTAGGCAAATTCCTGCAGACAGTAACAGAAAAACTCAAAGAAACCCCTCTGATAGGCACAGAGAGAGAAGGAACAGCGCCCAGAGCAGAAACATGCAAGGTGATTATTCAACGATTGTGGAAGGAAGGCTGGTTCGCCACAGCACGTGGTTTGGGTGAGGTTCACAGTGAGATGGCTCGTCTTGGTTTTCATTATGACCGAACGGCGGTGGCGCACGCCTTGATAGACTTGGTCAAGGATGGAGTTCTGAACAGAGAGGGACATCCAAGACGATATCAATATGTGCAAAAGAGACCGCCATCGAGTCGCTGATGGTAAATTTATTTATTCACGCGTGAGAACTATTGGTTAGGTGTGTTTGATGGAAGAGCCTAAGAGTTTAGCCAAGGTGGGTGAGAGCGTTTATCAGAGCAATAAGGATTGGTTGGAAAAGGAGTACATGGGCAAGATAGTAGCTCTCAGTAAAGATGGTGTTGCTGGTGTGGGCAACGAAATCTTAGAGGTTTATGACAAGGCTAAGAAAAAATCTCGTGGTCCCTTTTATTTTAGGCGAGTTGGTCCAAATCCATCTGTGGGCTTTTTGTTGGTGCTCTTCTGAATGAGGATTCCGTACGAGAATGGCAAGCCTATAGTTGATGTTACTATTTTTGGGTCGAAGGGTTCTGTTCGTTATAAGGGCTTTTTGGATACGGGTGCTTCTTGGACTTCGGTGAAGCCTGAGGATGTGGAAAAACTTGGGCTTGAAGAGGTTGGAGTCATGCCGATATACACTGCTGCGGGAAACTTGATTGTGAGACTTTATGTGGCTAAGGTAGTTATCTTTGGCAGAGAATTCGAGATAACGGTTCTTCCTCTCCCCATTCCCATTGAGCACGGCTTTGACTGTTTAATCGGCATGAACATCATGAATCACTTTAGAATAACATTTGACAACAAACAACAGATGTTAGAAATAGAATAACAAGCTTTGATAGATTTAGTACGCTTCTCTATGGGAGTGTAAGAACTCACGTAATTCTGATTTACTGAGCAGTTCCTGGTTTTTAACCATATAGCAATAGATTCTTCCTTTTTCAACCAAGTATTTTGTAGTGCCCTCACTGATTCCGAAACTTCTTGTGACTTCTTGTGTTGAGAGTAGCTCCTTTTCTATGATGTTCATGTCAATTTTTGGGATGGTAATATTGTACCAGTCTCTGTGGGGAGCAATCGTCTTTTGGGCTGTGTCTTGGTATTTTCTGACGACTTTCTTGAGGTGCCTTTGCTGTTCGTACTTCTTAATTTTCGATTCTACCCATAGATGGTATATTTTACTTAAAAGAGCCGAGAAGTTACTTTTTATAATCTGAAAAGTCCCTGATGATTTCACTCTTCTCTTCAGTTTATCCCGTTTTCTAATCAATTCCGTTATTTTGTTGGCGAAAGTAATTTCAGTTTCTCTCAATATTCTTTCGTGTTCTGACAAAACACGATTCAGTTCTGTTTGCAATTCGGAGCATGTTCTCGAACCAAGAACAGACTGTGCAATTAAATAACTCGCTCTAAATGCAAAATTCAGGTCAACATTAGGGCGACCCCACACTTGCTTAGACCAAATCGAAAGCCCAGGTCCAGGTAATGTAGCCAGCCAAAGAGTACGCTCTTTTCCTTCTATTTTATGTGATAAACATTTAATTCTATCTGCATACTCCTTTCTCCTATCTTCTCGCTTGCGAAACGCTGCCGCTATTAATTCCTCAAGGTTATCCACGAAATATGATTGCTCTATCTGCTGCTCCCACAGATTGTGACTTTCATACCGAGATGAAAATGAAGTGTACGAGTCTTCGATATAATGAAGCGCCACTCCCAAGCAAAAGTACGCACTTGATAACTCTCCATTGAGGTAGAACCTTCGGGCTTTTAGTATGTATTCCCGTATACTACTTGACTTACCATAATGATGGGGATAATCTTTCCATTCATCAGGTGTCACGGAGCCTTCTCTAAACTTAGCTGCTTCAGCACTAGATTCGGGTATCATTAATTTGTGTAAGACTTCGTTTGCAATGCGAATGTGGGTTTTCCACAGCATATTGATCACATAGAACCATTCTTATTAATTAGTTACGAGTTCTCTTTTTGTCATTGTTTGGTTTTCGATGTTGTTGTTGTAGTTTTTCTGCGAGTTTGCTGTCTTCTAAGATGAAGGCTCCTTCATAGCCACAGTCTAAGCATTTCCAGATTGAGGGACGGTAAAAGACAAGAACATTAAGGTTCTCAGAACCGCATTTTGGACAAAACTTCAATCTGCTCGAAAGCTTCTCTTCCCTCTTGGCTTTTTCAACCGATTTCTTATGTTCCCACTTCTGCTTCACTAAATTCTCAATCTCGCTAAACGTGAGCTCCTTAGCCTCTTCCCCGCACAACGGACACTTTTGGTCAGGCCGCAATTCCTTATCATAGACGCATTTAGGATTCGGACAAGTCCATACCTTCATGCAGATGCACCTCTGCGGTTTCTTTCTTAATCTAGAGCTTACAGCTGTCTCTTTCAGTTATGTTTTTCTTGGGGCTTTGCAGTTGGGGCATTGTGTTGCTGTTGTGGGCATGAGTCCGCCGCAGTATTGGCATGGAACCATCACCACTTCTTTAACAATCACTTCCTTAGGCGTAGTAATCTTAGCCTGCTCCAACGGCTTGTAAACCTTCACAAAATAGATAATTACAAAGATTATGGGTAAGCCGAAAGCGAAGAACAGTGTGATGAAAATAATCAATGGTGCATCCATGGTTTTCCCATCGACTTTTCTCTCACAGCAAGATTATAGAATTTATGAACTACAACTAAGTAAACGCAAGCTACACATTCCAGTAACGGTCTATTACAAACATGAGTATACCTGTTCCGAACAGAACAAGTCCAAAAACCAACAAAAAAATCAACATAAAAGAGAAGGGCATGAGCCCAACCTGCACCGTAATCTTATCCGAAACAACAAAAAAAAGCGTACCCAATGCAAAAAAGACCACGCCAGCAGCTAACATGGCACGCCCGCTTTCTCGCATTTACATTCCAACATTAGCATAATTTTTCAATTCAGTTGAAAATGTTTATGAATCGACAATTAGGATTCGCAATATTACACGTGCAAACGCATAATCATGTTTACCAGATTTCTGTCTTAATTGCCTTCAACTCATCCTGCAACCTCTTAACAGCAACAGTCGTAATCCTGTAATTTCCATCCTCAGTCTTAGCAACACTTCCCTCTTTAACCAGCTCACCCAACCTAGTACCCGTTATCTTCGAAGTCTTACCCAACTTAGCCTGCAACTCCTCCTTAGTCATAGCGTCTGTCGACCGCTTCCCAAGACGATAGGCAATGTAAGCCCCAAGCAAATAAAACTGCAAAGCCTCACTGTCCGTCAACTTCTCCTTAGGCACAAGCACCTCAGGTCCCTCAGGCGCAATGGCAACCACACCCTTAGCATCGTCAATCAACTCAGCCAGGTCAACAGTCAGCGTCACCTTACGAGCAACATCAAACACAGGAATCACCTCGCTGAAGAACTTGTTCACGCTGACCCAAACATCATTCACGCTGCCAGCAAACGTCTGCTCCAAATCGCCATACTTAACACGAACCGTAATCACATCCTTCACCTCGCCCATCCCACTCAACCCCTCTCAACCAACAAAATTTCACATTTGAACCCTCATTCAACTCCCAAACACACCAAAAACACCCAAGAAACCACCCCTACGATACATAGAAAGTGGCAAGAAACCACCCCAAACCAAGCGCGAACACAACCCAAAACAACGCCCCCCACAAAAACAAAACCCAAAAAACAAACAATCAGCCACCTCACCCACACAAAAAAATTTTCTCACCACTAGACTAAGACGCCCCTCTACCCGTCTCTCTGTCTCCCTCACTCAAATAGTCGCACCGCCTCGCAACCTAGACAACACTTCATCCTCAATCCACTTCTCACCCTGCAAGGTCAACTTAAACTCTGGCCGCGCCGGATCAGGCTTAAACACTAGGCGCCTCTTAGTCATCTCATTAAGCCTAGCGGGCACCATAGACTTAACACCACTAGACTCAAGCAGCCTACTAATCTGCGACGCCGTGCTCACCTTCTTCTCAGAAGCATATAGAATCAAGCCAATAGCCTCGTAATGCGACAACTTCTCCCGAGTGGTCACCACGGGTCCCTCAGTCGTCAACTCGACAATCCCCTCCAACTGAGCCTTAACAGGAGCCACAACCCGTGCTGAAACGACGCTGCCAACTTCATTCATAAACTCAGGAGTCAAACCCTTCAACGCCTCGAGCACATCCTGCGCTGTCTCGCCCTCAACCTCTAATTCGCCGAAACCCGTCTTAATTCGCGCCCTAACCTTAACCATACCCGACGTGTCACCTTAAACCAATAAATAATCAGCATCTACTTTTAGAATTTGTCATATTCAGCAGCAATCGCAAACGCTTAAATCACACAGCCCAACAGAGTTGAAAACCATGTCAGGAACTGAAACGCTCCTACCATACCTCAAGGAACCAACAAAAGAGGGACAACCAACATTAATAGTTGACACACGTGAAGCCAGTGCAGCTCCAAAAATTGTGAAAGGCTTGATTGAGCAGGGAGCCGAGGTCAGAATGCAGGCGTTGGAGAAAGGCGACTACATTCTATCCGACCTGTGCGCCGTTGAGAGAAAAACGGTGCACGACTTTGTCTATACGCTTACTAGGCGCTACTTGTTTGAGCAGTTGTTCAAGCTCAAGGAGGTTTACGCTAAGCCTTTCATTCTCATAGAGGGTTACTTGCCCATCGTTTACAAGTTCAGCAAGATTCAACCAGCCTCGGTCTGGGGTGCGATGTTTGCCCTTGCCAAGCAAGGCATCTGCATGATTCACACGAACAGTTACAAGGAGACGGTTGACTTCCTCTACACGGCAGCTAGACAAGAACAGGTAGTTGAAAAACGTGCACCTATTGTTCACGCCGTAAAGAAGACTGAGACCCTGGCCGACGCTCAAGTATTCTTTATAGCCAGCCTGCCGAACATTGGGAGAGAAAAAGCGGTTTCGATACTTAACTCGTATCAGACGCCTATGAACGCTCTGTTGAACGTGGACAGGTGGGCGAAGGAAGCCTATGGTTTGGGGCCGATAATTACTGAGAGGGTTAGGCAGGTGTTGCATACGGCTTACAGGGCGTGACCCTGGGAGGGGGGAGGGGGGTCATGATGACCCGTGGATGGGCGCTGAACGTCAGTTGGGGTTAGGGAACAAGCCTGATTCTGATAGTTAGTGATACTGGGTGATAGGCTGAGAGACAGAGAGACGGGTAGAGGGGGGTCAAGAGCCCGTCTATTAGGCTTCAAATATGGAGTGTATCGTTTGATAGAGGGGTTGCCTTAGCGTAAGGGTGATTGTTAGAGAGTTTGTGATGGTTAGCTCTTGTGATGTTTTTTCAGTGCTTCTTTGTATATTGGGTTGGTTTCGGCTTCTTGCCATGTTGTTAGGTGTATTTGGACGGGATGTATCGGCGGCAAACCTGTTGCTTCCTCTATTTTACTTTTGATTTGTGCTCTTTTCAATGCGCTTCTTGGCAGGTCTTTAACGATGACGAGGATATCTAGATCACTTGTTGCAGTTGCTTTCCCCTCGACCACGCTGCCGAATGGAACAACTTCAACATCGTCAAGAATCTTTTTGGCTGAGTTAGTCAATGCCTTAACGATGTCTTTCCAGTTTTCTAAGAGTTCATAGATTGACAACGACTCGTCCGACAAGTTCTATCACTTTTTCAGCGACTTCTATACATTTCTGGGCATCCTGCCTATTATATGCTTCACTGGAATAACGAGACCTGAGGTAGGCGTCTTCCAGCATCATTAAGTCACTGCGACGTTCGGAAACAAACTTAATTATGGTCTTCTTGTCTACTTTTGGCACAGAGGCTAAGTGACCAAGTAATTTTCGGATACTGTGCGTTCTCGGCACGACTCCGCTAAACTTCAATGTATATGCCTTAAGGAAAAGCTGCGCCGCTTGGTCAGCATCGAAACACGCCACATCATATAGTTTTCTTTCTATGTTGCCTTTGGCTGAGTTCAGGAACATTTTTGATTTTTTCAACATGATGTTTACAGATTCAAGTGAGCTGATGGCTATCACCCGCTTACCTTGAAAGAGCAAGACTCTTTGTACTTAAGATTTAGCGTGCAGTCGGTTAGCTAAGATTTACTATGCTTCGGTGAGTGATTGTTATGAGAGTTTGTGATGGTTCCATGCCAATACTGCGACGGACTCATGCCAACAACAGCAACCTAACGCCCCAACTGCCAAACACCAAGAAAACAAAATAATGTGCCGACTGCCTGTAACAGGGCGACGGCGGATCTGAAAATTTCCAACTCACTGTTTCACAGCGCAGAATACGAACTAGCAAAAGAACGAGCAAAAAAGTGAATGCGCTCTAATGCTATCATCACCGAGTACGGATTTGGGTGCAATGGTGGACGAAAATGACCTATACTTAATTCCAAAAACATACTTCTCTAATCACACTCAAACAAACAGAAACAAAACAGAGACTAGAGAAACAACAGAATCAAACTTCAATTTCTATATTCTTAGCTACGTAGATTTGGAATGTCTTAATGTATAATCCTGTTTTTCCTTCATACAGATTCACAGTGTAATCGCCTTTTTGCAGTGTGATGTTTATAGCTGGAGAATACCGAATCTGATATTCTCCAATCGTAGCATTATCCCTGAGAAAAACAGCAGTAACACCAAATGGATAGCGTGTTTTGTTTTGTTGTGTATACCAATTATAATCACTTTTGATTTTCATTGTTATAGTATATTGTTCAGTGGGAGTAAGTCCAAACTGTAAGGATTTTGTCAACACAACTGATACAATGCTTCCTATCACAATTCCTGCTAAGATTCCAAAGACTAGTGATTTGCTATCAATCTTCATAGCGAAATCACGTCTCACACAAACAACCATAAAAGAGGGTTTTGTGTTTAAATGTTATTTGGCAGATGAGCATGGGTTAAAATGGGTTTTCCGAAATCCATTTGTCTATGACTCCTAAATAGGCAAAAAGAGGAGCATGATTGCGCGTCAGGTTGAGATGGCTTTTGGAAGTTTGGCCAGTTGAAGGGAAAAAGATCGCGTGCATCTATTCAGCCATCTAAGGGAGTCGCAAAGACATGAATAGGTGGGAGAATCAACTGAGAGAATTCGATTCTCTATTGATGGATCTCGTCGAAAGACAGAAGAAGGGAGAAGGCGAACTCAGATTCAATAGGTCTTTCATAACGGTTAGTGACTTAGCAGGGCAATACTTTTGTGAAAAAAAGGTTGAGATGCAACATATTCATGGTAACGTCGAGACAAAAGAGAAAATCCTTGGAACCGAGGCTCACGAAAAGCTACTTGAAGGTACGATGAAGATAAAGAGAAGAGAACTCTGGAAGAAGATTTTTAACAAAAGGCCAGTAGTGACGGCGGAGATGTTACTTCTCGCAAAATATGAAGATGTCGTCCTGGCTGGAGTAGCAGATTCAATACTTTTTGTGCACGGAGAGCCATGGATTATTTTTGAGTACAAGTTCAGTAAGACACAAATTCCTTTCAGGGACCATCATGTACAGGCACGAACTTATGGACTACTTCTAAGAAATATGGGTTTTGAGACCAGTCGTCTCTTCTATGCCATAGTCATTGTAAATCCCAGAGCAAAGGATGACGAGAAATTGAAACATAGGGTTTATCAAGCTTTGCTCGAGAATGGACCGAAAGAAGCCGTTTTGACCACCAAAAATGCAAAGATATATCTCAACAGGTTTGTCTCCAGAGATGCAGAGTTGGAGGTAGAATGGGCAATTGAATTCTGGAAAAAGAAGAGAGAAGCTATCGCTACAAAAAATCCGAATAAATGTCAAAGTTGCGAGTACAATGAGCAGTGCAAGAAAACGTCTTAATAGGTGCATCTAACGTGATGGCGGCCTTTTCTGTATGTATTGGTATCGTCTTGGTATTCCTTCTCTGTTTAGCACTCCGTCTTTGACTAGGTCTATTAGTGCGTGTGCTACTGCTGTTCTATCGTACTGGAATCCTCTTCTAGCCATTTCACTGTGTACTTCTCCTAGTCCACATGCTGTTGAGAACCATCCTTCTTAGTTTCAGAATGGTAATGAAGGCTAGAGTTTCAGAATCCTCCGAGCGTTTTCACCCAAGATATCTTGCGTTTTGTCTCAGTTTTTTATGTATAAAAAAATTATTTATAACTTGTTGCAGCCTTTTTCACTTCTTCTATTGCTGCTTCATCTTCTATCGTTGAAGTGTCTCCAAGAGGCTGACCAGTAATTATTGATCTGATGAGTCGACGCATTATCTTGCCGCTTCTCGTCTTGGGCAGTTTGCTCACGAAAAACACATCGCTGACAACCACTATTGGACCCAGGATTTTCTTCACCAAATCCTTTAAGGCAGATCTCAAAGCCTCATCTGGTTCATATCCGCCCTTCAAAACAACTAACGCACACGCGGTTTCGCCCCTCAATGGGTCTGGGCGTCCGACAACAGCAGCCTCAGCAACACCCTGATGCTGAAGCAAGGCGCTTTCAACCTCAATCGTACCAATCCTGTGAGCTGAAATCTTGATGACCTCGTCGATTCTTCCCAAGAACCAGATGTAACCGTCCTCATCCTTCATTGCCGCGTCGCCAGTATAATAGACGCCTGGAATTCGGTTCCAATAATCCTGCACGTAACGCTCATGATCCCGCCAGAGAGATGGTGTCAACCCTGGAAAAGGTCTTTTACAGACGAACGTTCCCTCAACACCAACGGGAACAGGCTTTCCCTCTCCATCAACTACTTCAGCCTCGATTCCAGGAAGCGGAATCGTTGCCGAGCCAGGCTTTATCGGCAGCAATGCTATCCCAAAGGGGTTGCCGACCATGGGTCCGCTGCTCTCAGTCTGCCACATATGGTCTATGACGGGTATCCTATCTTCAAAAACCCTCTTCTGAAGCCACTCCCACGCCGGAGGATTCAGAACTTCACCTGCGCACGCCACAAGTCTGATGGAGCTCAAATCGTGCTTTCTGGGCCATTCATCGCCATACTTCATCAGAGCGCGCACACCTGTTGGTGACGTCCAAAGTTTTGTGACACGGTTCTTCTCAACTATCTGCCACCATATGTCTGGTGTTGGATAATCCGGAACGCCCTCATACATTATTGTTGAGCAGCCGAAGAGCAACGGCGCGTAAACAACGTAACTGTGACCCACTATCCAGCCGATGTCTGAAGTGGACCACCAGACATCTGTGTCACGCATGTCATAAACCCACTTGCCCATGGCGTAAACATAAACCTGATAACTCCCATGAGGTTGAACCGTGCCCTTAGGCTTAGCCATGGTTCCAGAAGTGTGCAGAATGAATGCCAGTTCGTCAGCACCCATCCTCTCAACTTCAGCGCTTACTCCCCTGCCCTTTTCTATGGCTTCCTCCCACAACACGTCTCTTCCAGACATCATTGATGGTTCTTTTTCGCCTCGGTTAAAGAGAACAACTTTTTCCACACTTTCTCCACTTATCTTGAGGGCTTCGTCCACAATTTCTTTAAGGTTAACTGCACTGCCACGTCTGTAACCAACATCCGCCGTGACAACAATTTTTGCCTCCACATCCGCTATCCTGTCAGCCAAGGCACCGTAGCCGAATCCTCCGAAAACAACCGAATGAATTGCTCCAATTCGTGTAGTGGCCAGCATGGCAACAACGGCTTCTGGAATCATCGGCATGTAGATCGTCACTCTATCGCCTCTCTTGACGCCCAGGGTCTTCAAGGCAGCAGCGAATTGCTTAACCTCATATAGAAGCTGGTTATAAGTTAAGACACGGGTTGGTAAGCCTTCATCGTTCTCCCATATTACCGCAGCGTGGTTGCCTCTTCCCCTTTTGATGTTATATTCCAAACAGTTGTAGGACAGGTTTGTTACTCCACCCTTGAACCATACGAAATTTGGGTAATCCCATTCGAAGACTTTGTCCCAACGTTTAAACCAATGTAGTTCTTCAGCGATCTCTCCCCAAAAGCCCTCGGGGTCTTCTAAAGCTCTCTTAAGCATCCATCTTAACTGAGGCGGATACTCGATCTTAGATCTTGTCCCTTGAGCGGCTGACACCCTAACACACCTTAGAGTTTTTCACCATTGGGTTGCATTCTCTTATAAACATTATTAATCTCAAGAATTCGGCAATTCTTACTTTCTTCTTTATGGTTCAATGCTGTGCTATTCCTTTTGAAGTTCTGGAAGAATCTTTTCGTAGAAGTCCAGCGATTCTGGATTAATTAAAGCATCTCTGTTTGTGACTGGTCTGCCATGTATTATGTTCGAGACTGCGCTTTCAACCTTCTTCATGTTGAAGGTGTAGGGAATATCTGGCGCTTCGATGATTAAGGCTGGAACATGTCGGGGAGAAGCCTCTTCACGCACAGCTCTTCTAATCTTATTTTTCAAATCCTCGGTTAATTGAAATCCTTGAGCAAGTTTAACAAAGAGGATAATGCGCTGATCGCCCTTCCAATCCTGCCCCACAACCATGCTGTCGGCTATTTCTTCAAACCTTTCCACCACGCTGTATATTTCAGCTGGGCCTATGCGCACTCCGGAAGGTTTTAAGGTGAAGTCAGAGCGGCCTAAGAAAGTTATTCCACCTGTGTCGCTATGAATTAAAATCCAATCGCCATGCCGCCAAACATTGGAATAGACACTGAAGTAAGCGTCTCGGTATTTTTTTCCATCGTGATCATTCCAGAAATAGAGAGGCATGGAAGGGGAGGGAGCTTCACAAACAAGCTCTGCCTGTTCATCAACTACTGACCTGCCCTTTTCATTATACGCTTTCACTCTCATTCCTAAGCCTGGACCCTGCAATTCACCGGCATACACGGGTTGGATTGGGGCTCCGATGGCAAAACAACCATTGATGTCTGTTCCTCCGGAGATGGAATTAAAGTGTAAATCTTCCTTGATTTCACGGTAAGCATATTCAAATCCTTCAGAGGAAAGAGGTGAACCAGTTTGGGATATTTCTCGTAAAGAGGACAGATCGTAGGCCTTGGCTGGTTTAGCCCCCTCACTTCTGAGATAATTGATGTAACTTGCACTGCAACCGAAGATGGTTATTTTTTCATCTTGGACCAGTCTCCACATGGAGCCCCAATCAGGATAGTTCGGATTGCCATCATATAGTACGAGAGTGGCTCCTACAGCTAAAGAACTTAGCAGCCAGTTCCACATCATCCAGCTAGGAGTTGTTATATAGAATATCCTGTCTTCTCGCTTCAAATCGGTGTGGAGTATCAGCTCCTTTAGGTGATTGATGAGGACGCCGCCCGCTCCCTGAACTATACATTTTGGCTTACCGGTCGTTCCTGAAGAAAACATGATGTATGCAGGGTGATCAAAGGGCAACTGTTCAAATCCAATTTCTAGTTGTTTTTCTTGAGAGATGAAATCGCTGTAAAGCACGGAGTTTGGAATATCACTAATGTCGGGTTTTTCTTCCGTATAAGGAACAACGATGATTCTTTCCAATGAGGATATTCCTTTAGCGATTTTCTCAACGTTAGGTAAAATGTTAAAGGTCTTACCTTTGTAGGGATTCCCATCAACAGTGAACAAAACTTTGGGTTCAATTTGACCAAAACGATCCAAAACCGCTCCTGAGCCGAGTTCAGTGCCACAAGAAGACCATATGGCGCCTAAACTTGTAGTTGCAAGCATGACAATAGCCGTCTCAATTAAGTTAGGCATGTAGGCTGCTACACGGTCTCTTGGAGCAACTCCTACCTCGCGTAGCGATTTAGACACACAACCAACAGATTCGTATAGTTCTGCGTAGGTCATTCTGGCTGATTTCTGGGTTTCTCCTCTAAATATAAAGGCTAGATGGTCGTCTCTGTATTTTAGAAGGTTCTCGGCGAAATTTAGTTTTGCGCCAGTGAACCACTTTGCGCCAGGAAACTTGTTTAAGTTATCAACAACTCTATCATATGTGCGGGAGGCTTTTATCTCGCCAAATTCCCACATGGCTGCCCAGAAATTTGGTATATTTTCAATCGACCACTTGTACAATTCATCATAGGAGTTAATTTTAAGACCGTGTTTTTTATTGACAGAGCAGATGAACCGAGTTATATTAGCCTGTTTTACTAGTTCTTCGGAAGGCACCCAAAGTGGTTTTCTCATTCTTCTCACACTACAGCGTCCCCGAACATTTTTAAGTGTTATTGCTTGATGTTGCTCCGTATTTCGCCTTTTTCAATTGTTCACTCTTTATTGAGAAAATAAACCCTTAATAAGAATGTTTGAATTAACATTTTAATCTAAATTACACAACGCAGTGTTCAGCAAGTCGTGCAAGCAATTGGAGAATGAAAGATGACGCAGAAAAACCCGACGATTGGAATCATAGGTTTGGGTCCCGTAGGCTCTATCCTCGCAGGTCATTTGGTTCAAAGTGGAGAAAGCGTGGTGGTCGAAGATGCCATGCAAAACATTTTGTTAAAGGTGAAGAATGACGGCTTAAACGTGTCTGGAATAACCCAACTAACCGCTAAGATAGACAACATCGCCAACTCTATCCCCGAACTCGCACAATATGGTCTAGACATATTATTCATAGTAACCAAGGCTTGCTACCTCAAAGATATCCTCCCAGAAATCAAGCAAATACATACACCCAAGATGAAAATCGTCAGCTTCCAAAATGGACTCGACAATGAACAGTTTATTGCAGAAAACATGGGAATCGACACCGTGTATCGGGTGGTCATCAACTATGCAGGAAACTTGTTAAACCCCGGAAACGTCGTAATGAACTGGTTTCAACCGCCCAATTATATTGGTGCCTTGCACAATGGTAAATACACTACTGACGAGACTACGAGACAAATTGCGAGAATCATGACAGCGGCTGGGTTGAAAACGGAGGAAACACCGAATATTAAAAAGCATGTATGGGAGAAAACCATCCTAAACTCTGCTCTCTGCTCCATATGCGCCCTCACTGGACAAACCATGAAGGAAGCAATGGAGTTCAGGCACAGTCGCAGTCTGGCGGTGAAGATGGTTGAAGAGGGACTGAAAGTGGCAAAGGCAGACGGATACGACTTCGGTGCAGAAGCCCTCACGAAGTTTACTTCATACCTTGAGAAGGGAGGCGCTCACAAACCATCAATGCTCATTGATGTCGAAAACAAGAGGCCAACCGAAGTTGACTTCATGAGTGGGGCAATAACTCGCTACGGAGAAAGATACAAAATTCCAACACCCACAAACTCAACTTTTACCGACTTATTGAAAACCATAGAAAACCAGTACCAAAAAACCTAACATTATCCTCGTCACACTGGATGACCTCTTATGGAAGTTTTGGAGCGTTTCAGAGACTGCCTTTCAAAAAGGCATGATATTGCAAAAGGCTGGAAAAAAAGAAACAAACCCGTAATCGGCTGGACTTGCACTTACACACCTGAAGAGATTATTCATGCGGCTGAAGCTTTGCCAGTCATGGTTTTGGGAGACTTAAGAGGCACAAAGTTGGCTGACGCCTACCTGCCCAGCAACTCTTGTTCTTTTGCTCGCAGCTGTCTCAACGCAGCCTTAAGAGGAGACTACGACTATTTAGACGGTTTTGTTGAATCCAACAGTTGTGACAACCGAGGCAAAATCTTTGACATGTGGACACACTACACCAAGATTCCTAACATATACTTCATCAACACTCCTCACACAAACACTGAAAAAGCACACCAGTTCTTTTATGAAGAGGTCGTCAAGTTCAAAGAATGGCTCGAAAAAACTTTTAACATCTCAATTTCAGACCAAGCCTTAAAAAAGGCAATAGAAGTCCACAACAAAAACAGACTTCTCCTAAAGAAAGTCTACGACTTGAGAATGAAAGATCCGCCGCTCATTTCTGGAACTGAAGCGTTGGAGATATCCCTATCTAGCACAGTGACTCCAAAAGAAGAGCACAACAAATTGCTGAACCAATTGCTCAACGAAATCGCCAATCGTTCTAATAAACCCAAAAAGGGTGTAAGGCTTCTAGTAACTGGAAGCGTCATGGACAACGCTGAATTGATAAAAATTATTGAAGGAGTTGGCGGAACCGTTGTCGCCGACGACTGGTGCACAGGCTCAAGATATTTCTGGAACCTTGTTGACTTAGACAATGATCCATTGCGAGCTATTGCTCGACGGTATTTGGACAAGATCCCCTCCTCGTTTATGTATCATCATGAAGAACGTTTCAAGCACGTTTTGGAGATGGCTAAGCGATATGATGTTGAAGCCGCCGTAATTTTTGTTTTGAAGTTCTGTGACACTCACATGTTTGACGCTCCACTATTGAGAGACGAGTTGAAAACGCTAGACTTACCCGTTCTGTACCTTGAATGGGAACACTCTATGAGCGGCATAGCTGGGCTGAAAACCAGAATCGAGGCTTTCATAGAAATGGTAGGCGGAGTGAAATAGGCACAATGTCTGAGAGAGGGCTGCAAGCAACACGTGGGTTCTACCGAAACTACATAAAAAAATACTACGAGGAGGCGCATAAAGCAAAGGCGGAGAAGCGACCCGTAGCTTGGGTGACCTCAACCTTTCCAATTGAAACTCTACTCGCCATGGACATAGTTCCCATCTGGCCCGAAAACTACGCCTCAGTCTGCGCAGCTAAACAGGCTTCGGTGGAACTCTGCGAACGAGCCGAGAAGGAGGGCTTCTCCAGAGACTTGTGCTCCTATTCCCGCTGCGTGCTCGGCTCCATGTTCGGTGAAGAAAAAGCCCTGCCTGAGGGAGGCATGCCCAAACCAGACTTTCTAGTGACAACAACCTGCGCCTGTGACACTCACCTTAAATGGTTTCAGGTTGCGAGTCGACTGTACAAGGTTCCTTTGTTTCTCCTCGACGTGCCCTACAACATAAGCGGCGCAGATTCGCTCAGTCTCGAAAAGACACACGTAGACTTCTATATTTCGCAGTTAGAAGAGCTCTTTTCTTTTCTGGAAAAACAAACAGGCACAAGACTTGATAAGACTAGACTGCGTGAAACTGTGGCGCTCTCAAACCAAACCAGCCAACTTTGGATGGAAATTCAAGACTGTAGAAAAACTATTCCTTGTCCCATGGACGCGAGAGACGCGTTCTCAGCAGTTTTCTTCATGCTCTGCGTCCCCGGCACCCGCATGGCGGTTGACTTTTACACAACATTACGCGACGAAATACGAGAAAGAGCCAGAAACAAGGTGGGTGTAGTTGAAAACGAAAAGTACCGGCTGATTTGGGACAACCTACCATTGTGGTTCAACTTGAAGATTTTTGAGTACTTGAACAGTCTGGGAGCCGTTGTGGTGGCTGAAACCTTTTCCCACGTCTGGGCTGGCAGCCTAGATCCTTCCAAGCCCTTGGAGAGTTTGGCTCGAAAGTATCTTGCCAACTTTGCGAATGCGAGCGTAAAGAGAAAGATTGATATGATATTGAATCTCGCCGAGGGTTTCAGTGTGAACGGAATAATTCTGCCCACCAACTGGGGTTGCAGAATGATGTCTCTGGGAGAAACCATTGTACGCGACACTGTCTACAAGAAACTCGGAGTGCCCAGCCTGATAATTGATGTGGACTCTTCGGATTGGAGAAACTACAACGAGGCGCAAGTTAAGGACAGATTCGAAACCTTCTTTGAGACACTTACGAGAAAGCAATAAGGACGCTATAATTAAGAGGGCCACAGTCCCAGAGTTTTTACTGCCTCGGCTACTCTGCCAACCCCCAGCATTAAGGCGGCTGTTCGCATGTCAACTTCGCTTTTCTTTGAAATTTGATAGACATCGTCAAAGGCTTTGACCATCATGCTTTCCAGTTTTTTGTTCGCCTCTCGCTCAGACCAGCGCTCACGTGTGAGGTTTTGCACCCATTCAAAGTAGCTGGAGGTCACGCCGCCTGAGTTGGCCAAAATGTCGGGTATGAGGAAAATTCCTTTCTCCTTCAAGATTCTGTCGGCTTCCGGAGTGGTTGGTGCGTTGGCTGCCTCGGCTACCATTTTGGCTTTTATTTTTTTGGCATTTTCTTTCGTAATCTGGTTTTCTAGAGCTGCTGGAACGAGGATTTCGCAGGGCAGTTCTAACAGTTCTTCGTTGGTGACTTGTTTAATGTCTTTGTAGCCCACAACAGAGCCTGTTTTTTCCTTGTGTTCAAACACCTTCGGGGGGTTGATGCCCTTCGGATTGTAGATTCCACCCTTTGAATCGCTAACAGCCACAACTCTGTATCCTTGCTCATGCAAGATTCGAGCGGCATTCCATCCCACGCTTCCGAATCCTTGAACCACAACTGGAGCGTCTTTAGCCTTCATTTTCAAGTGTTTGACGGCTTCACGTATGCAGAAGACCACGCCCATGGCAGTAGCCTCTTCCCTCTGCTTAAACCCTCCAAGGATGAGGGGCTTGCCCGTCACAGACTCGGGCACACTGTAGCCCTTGAAAAGGCTGTATGTGTCCATAATCCATGCCATGGTCTGCTCATCCGTGTAAACGTCTGGCGCTGGAACATCTCGGTAGGGTCCTATCAAGTCTAGAATCAGGGTTGCGTATCTGCGGGTCAAGCGTTCCAGTTCACCCCTTGACATCTCCTTTGGGTTGCAACAGACGCCTCCCTTGGCGCCTCCGTATGGTATGTCAACAACGGCGCATTTCCAAGTCATCAACATGGCTAAGGCGGTGATTTCATCTAAGGTTACGTCTGGGTGATATCTGACTCCACCCTTGAACGGTCCACGAGCGTCGTTGTGCTGCACCCTGCAACCAGAAAAGACTCTGACTGTTCCATCGTCCATCTTGACTGGGAGGGAAACAATCAACGCACGCTTAGGTTTTTTGAGCACCTCATGAATCCCAGCGTCTAAACCTAAATTTTCCACCGCGATGCTCAGTTGGTGCTGCGCCCCATCCAACGGATTTGGCTTCACTTCGCTCATTCTTTTAACCATCCTCCTAAATACACAAGTGTAAATATTTCAGGTGGAAGTCTTAATAAGATATTTTACAAAACGAAAACTTTCTGGTTTTTGTTTGAGAGTTAAGGCGCACCAGCCACAGAAGCCTTAAAAATTTCCTTTACAATTGTCAAAACCGTGTTGATTTGTTCGCTTTGAAGTCCAATAACCAGAAAAGTTGCTCCTAGCATCAAAACAAGTGAAGCTATGACCCTTCGCTGCGGCACTTCCATGTCAGACATCTCCGTTGTTCTAAAAATTATGTTGCAGACCTATTTAAATACGGCGACCAAGTTTTGGAAACTATCTGATTCCTGCATAAGTAACAGCTAACTTTTTACAAATACTTCTTTAGTTTTTCTTCGATAAACTGCTTCGGAACAGCGCCTATGATTCTGTCAACTTCTTTTCCGTCTTTCATGATGAGCAATGTAGGTATGCTAATTATACCAAAGCTCATGCTTACCTCTGGATTCTCATCCACGTTCAATTTCCCGACTGTTACTCGACTGGCGTAGGCTCTCCCCAACTCATCGACCACAGGTTCTATCATTCTGCAGGGGCCACACCAAGCAGCCCAGCAATCGATGAGCATCAACGGATATTTCTTAACGATTTCGTTGAAGCTGGCGTCGGTCAAGGTTATCAGAGCATTTTTGGAAGATTCTTTACCTTTCACTTTAGTCGTTAACTCCTGCAGTTTCTTGACACGAATTTTTTCAAGCTCAACATCCTTCTCTTTATCAAGACGTTCGCTCTCTATCTTCATGCATCTGTCCATGACAACGGTTAGACCAGCGCTGCGTGCTCGAGCAGCAGCTTCTTCGTTAACGATTCCCAATTGCATCCAGAACACGTAGGGTTTTCCATTTTTTCCTTTCAACTGAACGGCTTGGTCCACTATGGGCGGCACATCTTGAGATGGTCTAAAAATGTCCACGACCTCCAGCGCTTTCTGAATGTCTGCTGGCAAGTCTAAAAGTGACTTAAAACACTTTTCACCCAAAATTTCGTCTGCAAAAGGATTAACAGGAATTATGCGCCAGCCTCTAGACTTCAAAAATTGCGCAACTACATAGCTGTCCTTGGAAGGGTCGCGGGCAAGTCCCACAACAGCCAATGTTCTATACTTTTCAAGAATGTTCTTAATCTCATCTTCTGCATCCACATTAATCACCTTCTCTTTTTCTCGTGATTCTCTGTAATTCGCAAACTCGAATGACCATAAGATTGCCGAGACTATGATAAATGCTTACTCCTACTGTTGTGCAGAGAGTGATGTTCCTCCGAACATCCTAAACCATGAGAAACTTAAGCAGATTGCTAGCCCTTTTCTCAACAACTAGCCCAACTGCAAAGGCGAGTAAGGCACTCGACAAACCAATGAAAACCAAAACGGGAATCAGGATTACTGTTGCCGACGCTGGTGAAAAAAGGAGAGTCGCCAACCAGTAAAAAGGAACTCCCAGAACTGGCCAAAGAAAACACGCATAAAGACTGCTTCGCTTACGCAAAATCAGCCACCTAGCGGTCAAGCCAACAAAAAAATGCGCTGGAATGGCAGCCAAATCAATCTGTGGATAGGGCAACTTCATTGCTGCTAGCGTGCCCGCGATTAAGCCTCCTCCTGGACCTGTCCAGCATGCTGCGAGGAGGCTGAAGACCCATCGTGGGTCAAATTTGAAGGGTGGATATATCGTGACGTAAAGTCCACCATTTCTGACGGCGAAGGCTGAGGCACCCATTAAGGTTGAAAACAGCAGTTGTCTTAGATTCATTTCATAAATGGCTTGTTTAAAGTTTGTCACAGTGGGCGCCTCGGAGAGTTTCGTCTCGGAAATTTTTTATAACTTTATTGACACACTTTAGTTTCAAAGTGGTGCGAATTGAGTTACAAAAATCGCGAAAAGTCTGTAGCTTTTACAATCCGTCTTCCGATACGATGCGTTCAAATAATTGACCAACTGATTGAGGCAGGTATCTATTCCAGTCGAGGTGAGTGCATCAGAGACATTGTTAGGTCTGCGTTGAGAGACGGTTTTCACAAAAAGATGTTGCCTGAGTCTTCAACCTGACTTAGATCAGTTTTTCTCCCATCTTTTGAATGACTGCCACACCCTTGGATACTTCGGCGTATTTGAGCGGCGTCTCTCCACTCATGTCGGCTTTTAGAATCTGTTCGTCGTATGGAATCAGTCCCAGCAATGGCATACCGTTCTTTGATGCGAAATTTTCAATGAGTTTGCCCTCTTCTGGATTTGCCACTTTGTTTCCAACTATAAACGCCCTTTTAATGCCCAAGTCTTTAGTCAAGGCGTAGAGTTTCTTAGCCGTTTCCATAGACTTCAAGCTTGAATCCGTTACAATGAGCATGGTGTCCACGTGCTCGGCGGTTCCCCTGCCCATGTGTTCGACGCCAGCTTCCATGTCAGTCACAACGGCTTCTTTCCTCTTGACTAATAAATGGTGAAGCAAAGCTCGTATCACCGTGTTTGCAGGGCACATGCACCCGCCGCCCGCGTTTCTGACAGTTCCCATGGCGAGTAGGCTCACATTGTAGGGAGTTTTCACACTGAACTGCTCTACAATGTCTTCAACGGTGAAGGAGAGGTTGTAAACTCCGGGCACACCACTCTGTGTCTTCGACTCAATCAAAGGAGTATTTTCAGAAATCGGAACAATCTTACTCGCTTCTTCGGCAGGAACGCCGAGAGTTAATGCAAGATTGGGCGAAGGGTCAGCGTCAATGGCCAAAACTGTGAAACCCTTTTTGGCAAAGAACTCGGCTAAGACGCCTGCTATGAGGGTTTTGCCGACTCCGCCCTTGCCTGAAACGGCGATTTTCATGGTTGAAACCTTTTTGGCGCCGTCCTTTTCACTTTTTGATTGCTGCCAAGAGTAGACGTTCTGAGTTCACGTCCACTTCGGCGATTGTGCAGCCTTCGAAGACTTTGGAGACTCCGAGAACGTCTCTCACAGTTACTTTGTTGCCGTCGGCCTTGGCGTAGACTGCGTCTTTGAACACGATCTCGTCTTTCTTGAGCACCTTAAACTCGCACATATGGTCAGATTCCTTGAACCTTCTATGAAGCAATCCTACTCCTATAAGGATTGTTTTAAGCGCAACGGGCTTTCAATTCTTCATAGGCTTCTTTAGGGTCTGAAAACTTATCCACCAATCTTTCGAAGGGGCAAACATCTACTTTCTTTGAATCGAGGATGCGAGGAACCCGCCTTCCAAACTCGTGAAAAACATGGTTATTTTTCAAGACCTCGATTCCACCGTCGCTGACGGTGACTGCAAAAACTGCAACTACGCCTGAGTAGGCTAGGAGCAATGCCGCGGCTCGTCCGACTATTCGGTCGGCGACTGAGGACCCCGCCATGTTGTCTTGAAGTTGCTTTACAGCCTTTAACAAACCGCTTATCCCGTGAGACTCTGTTTCAAAGAGCACTCTGCTGTTTTTTACGATGACTAGACTGAGATTTTTTTGACTTAGTCTCTGCTTGGCGATGTTAAGATCGGCTTGCATTTTTTGAGGTCACTTTTTCTCTATCGTGAACAATTCTTTTTCAGGCGAGGACGCAACTTCTCTGGCTAATTGGATGTTCTTGTAAGACCGAGCTGATTTGGGCATTGACCTCTTCACCTCTTCAAATTTTGCGGGTTTCAGTGTAACGGTTACTTGTCTTTCTCTGTCGAGTTTGAATTCTGTAGAGACTGTCTCCTGCTTGCTTCTCAGCTTCAGTTTTCCGTTTCCAACAGTGCATTGAGTTGTCACTTGTATTCCGTCGATGGCGCAAGAGAAGGGCACAGCGTGTTTTAAAATGGTTGTTGCTTGAAGTTTAGGGTCGCCTCGTGTTGTTTTTAGTTCTCTTAAACCGATGAGTCCCATGCGTACGCCTATCACTAGAAAGGGTCCGAGGTGTCCGTGAAAGTCAGCAGCTTCTCTCACGATTGAGTTTAGGTCTTGTTCTTTTTTTGACATGTCATTTCACTTTGTTGTCGACCTTTATTCTAAACAATTAGGAGCGTTGTCTCTAATAAGCCATACAAAACGCTTTTACTGAAGCGTCTTATCCTATGTTTTTTGCTCTCGGGAGTAAGTTGACACGTATTGATGGAATCCACTCAAAACGCCTTCGACATACTCGTCAAACCCATTCGCAGATTGATTGAGCAGAAGGGTTTCACGGCACCGACTGAACCTCAAGCCAAAATTATACCCAAAATTTTGGAAGGCAAGAACGTGCTCCTTATCTCGCCAACCGCCACGGGCAAAACTGAGGCAGCTGTGCTCCCGGTTCTCCAGATGCTGCTTACGACGCCTGAGCGTCCTCCGGGAATTAAGGTCTTGTATATCACGCCGCTTCGAGCCTTAAATCGTGACTTGCTTGAGCGTCTAGAGTGGTGGTGCAACAACCTAGATGTCAAGTTGGCTGTCAGGCACGGAGACACAGAGACAGGGGAGAGGTCTCGTCAGGCTCGAAGTCCACCAGATATGCTTATCACAACGCCTGAAACTTTGCAGGCGATTATGCCTGGTTGGGTGATGCGGCAGCACTTACAGCAGGTGCGTTGGGTAATTGTTGATGAAGTGCATGAGATGGCTGATAGCAAAAGGGGTAGCCAGCTTGCTTTGGCTCTGGAGCGGTTGCGATGGATAACGGGCAAGGAGTTCCAACTCATTGGTTTGTCGGCAACGATAGGTAGTCCAGAAAAGGTTGGACAATTTCTGGTTGGAAACGGTCGCAACGTAGAAATAGTAAAGGTGCCCGTTGCTCGATTAATGAAACTGAAGATTCTTTTCCCTCAACCAACACCAGAAGACAATGAACTCGCTTCCACTTTGTTCACCCACACGGAAGTTGCTGCGCGCCTGCGCATAATAAGACAGTACATTGAAAAACAAAGGTCGGTGCTCTTGTTCACCAACACACGAGCCATTTCTGAGGTTTTAGCCAGCCGATTCAAAGTCTGGGACGTCAATTTCCCAGTTTCTATACACCACGGTTCCCTAGCTAAACCGTCGCGCATAGCAGCTGAAAAGGGATTGAAAGAAGGTGCCTTAAAAGGGCTGGTCGCCACAAGCTCGTTGGAGTTAGGCATTGATGTGGGTAGAATTGACTTAGTCATTCAGTACATGAGTCCTAGACAAGTGACTCGTTTAATTCAGCGAGTTGGCAGAAGTGGGCATCGCATCGGGCGTATAGCAAACGGAATCATAATAACAATGGACTCAGACGACACCCTGGAAGCTATGGTCATCGCCCGCATGGCGTACAAGGAACAGTTGGAACCCGTTGGCATTCCTTACAAGCCTTATGACGCTCTCGCACATCAAATCATCGGTTTGTTGATGAAGAAGAAACGTTGGTACTTCTACGAAATCTACGACATGTTCAAGAAAGCCTATCCATACGCCGACCTTACCCTTGAAGACATCCAAAAAGTTTTAACATACATGCATTCTCGCTATCCACGGTTGGCATGGGTCTCCTTTGAAGACCAGCTTGCAATAAAGCCTCGTCAAACAAAGGCTCTCTACGAATACTATTTTGAAAACCTTTCCATGATTCCCGACGAGAAACAATACTTGGTTGTAGACGAATCTTCAGACTCAGCCGTTGGCGTGCTCGACGAAGCCTTCATGGCAGAGTATGGAAAACCAGGCGTCAAATTCATCATTCGCGGCAGTCCATGGAAAATAACGCATGTTTACGGCGACAAACTCTATGTAAAGGCTGTTGACGACCCAACTGGCGCCATTCCCAGCTGGATTGGAGAAGAAATTCCAGTTCCGTTCGATGTCGCTCAGGAAGTCGGTCAGGTAAGAGGTTTCGTGGAGCAAAAAATAAGGAGAGGCTTAAAACCCGAAGAAATCGCGGCTCAGTTAGCTAAGAAGTATCCTGCTGACAGCGAAACAGTTGGTCGAGCAATTTTAGAAACCGTTGAACAAGTGCAGAGAGGTAACTTAGTGCCAACTGACCAGCGAATTGTCGTCGAAGATTGGGAGGAGTTTGTCATCATTCACGCCAACTTTGGTTCATTGACAAACCGTGCTCTGGCGCAGTTGCTGGGTCACGTTTTGTCGGAGCAGACGGGCTACACGATGGCGGTTCAACACGACCCCTACCGCATTTTCCTGCAGACAATGGGCACAGCCAACGTTGACGCTATCATTAAGCTTTTTAATGATCTGAAACAGATGCCAGACGCAACTGTTCAAGACCTGCTAACTAGAGCTACGGTTAAAACAGGCTTGTTCAAACGGAGAATGATTCATGTAGCAAGGCGTTTCGGCGCTCTCAAAAAATGGGTGGACTTCGGAACAGTTAGTCTGCGCAGCCTTATGAAGAGTTTTGAAGGTACAGCCCTGTATGAAGAGGCGTTGAAAGAGGTTTTCTCCAAAGACTTGGACCTGCAACACATGTTGCAGGTTCTTAGCGACCTCAAAACCAACAAGATCGAAGTCACAAAGTTAGAAACCAGAGGGGTAGCAACTCCAATAGCTCGTGTGGGCATCGAAAGAGTAAGCATGAAGACTGACCTTATTCCAAGTGAACGAATGAAACTCATCTTGGTTGAGTCGGCTAAAGCCCGATTGTTAAACGAGGTTCGCACCTTCGTTTGCACCCAAAACTGGGACTACTTGGAGATGATTCGCATAAACGACCTACCAGACAAGCCGACCTGTCCAAAGTGTGGGTCCACTGCCTTAGGAGTATTCAGCAAGGAAGAAGACCAGATTCGGTCGCTTGTGGAGAAGAGAGGCGAAAAACTGACTAAGAGCGAGCAGAAGTTGCTTGAGCAAGCGTTGGAAACAGCTGAACTTGTGTCTAGGTATGGGAAACCAGCGGCTGTAGCCCTCTCTGGACGACGCGTGCGAACAGACGACGCCTTGAGAGTGCTTAGAGAAGAGCGTGTCCTCTCTGACCGCCTTTTTGAATTAGTCATTGAGGCTGAACGAAACGCATTGAAACGAAGGTTTTGGTAGCCACGTTATTGCGAAATGAATCACTAGTCGTTAATTTGGATTCCAAAAATATAAAAGAGCCAACGAGAAACTAGTTCTCTCGCTGCCAAAGTTGTGGAGAGCATGACTATGGAGTTGAGTCGTCAACAGCTTCGGGAACAAGCCATCAGCCGATTCAAATACATCAAGACCTGCGTCTTAGCTAGGGAACTATGTCTCTTGGTGAGAACCAACCGGGTCGCGTTCAGCCTTAAAGACGCTCATGAATGTTGTAATTTCATCTCCCAGCTGTGTAGAGAAGCCGGTTGCACTGAGCAAAGCGACTTGTGCGGCAAGGCAGCCGAAGCCGTCTTGACCAGCGAGGAGAGATACCTCGACCTTTGCCAACAGAGCTGCATGAAGTGCGGTGAGGAACGCCGACCAATACAGAGGAAACCCACAAACTACGTCGCATAAAGCAGTTCATAGTTTCTCTTGCTTGTCGAAAAACAGAGAAATCTATGCAAATTCTTCTTCTCGGTTCGAAAAGAAAATAAGCATGTAGTAGAGACAAATAGGCAAGACCGATTAACAACTATGGAGTGTCGGAAAACTTGTTTATCGCACCATTCGTTGCTACCCCACTTCCCGTTGTCAAGCAGATGCTCACCCTCGCCCAACTAAAACCAGATGAAATCATCTACGACCTAGGCTGCGGCGACGGAAGAGTGGTCATTATGGCCGCGCAAGAATTCGGAGCCCGTGGCGTCGGCATTGAAATGAGAGAAGACTTGGTCAAGCAAGCGTTGAGCAAAGTTTCAGAACTGGGTTTGGAGGGGCGAGTGAAGATTGTTCAGAGCGATATGTTTAAGGTGGATTTGATTCAAGCTGATGTCGTGACACTTTATCTGACGACCAGCGCCAACGACAAGGTGAAACCCAAACTGGAGTCAGAACTAAAGCCAGGTGCAAGGGTTGTTTCACACGACTATGAAATCTTGGGGTGGCGACCTGTAAAAATCGACAACTTCTGCGAAAACCCCCGACTTGGCTATCCGTCGCACACAATCTACGTCTACAAACGGTAGTGTTTGGGCACAGCGTAACATCTTATTATTTTTTATTGATGTTCAAGAGTTTGAGTCTTCAATCAGGAGAGCCCACAGGCATTGTTAAGATATTTGCTAGGTCTTTGTGAGGAGAGAGCTGAAGGTCTGAAACTCGTTTTCTGATATCCACTCTTCCTTTCTGAGCTCTTCTAAGCCTTCCTTTACTTTTTCGCGTGTTTCCTTGCTTTTTAAAATGTTGGCTTTGACCGCAGCGACGTGCAGGTCTCGTTTGAACACTGGGTCACGTTCAATCACAGTGACTAGCTGGTTTAGTATGTTGGCGACTGCCTTTGAGCGTTGTTGAAAGAGGGATTTGACTCTTGAAGCGCCGAAAATGCCCTTAAACTTGGTTAAGACTCCCATAGTTCCAGCAATCGAGGGCGGATAAACCGAGTATCTACGTGTCGCTCCTGCTTGAAAACAGACAAGATAAAGAGGCACGTAGGCGAGCGCCGACTTTCTTCGCTGGTCTTGCATTCCCATCTTTTCTAATTCATTTAGTGACGCCCTCTTCTCTTTAGCTAAATTGTCGAGTTGAGTCACAATAGATGATGTCAGATCCTGTAGCGACTTAATTTTTTGCTGATTCAACTGAACCCTGGCGTCTCTTGAAGCCTCAAGTTCTCTGACGTGCTTCATTGCGTTCTCGGCTTGAGCGTTAAACTCCGACCTTAGATTGGAGATTTCAACTTTCTCTTCCGACTCCGTCTCCTCTATTCTTTTGTCCATTTGTTCAACACTTTTATGAAGCGCTTTTGCCTCTCGCTTCCAATTCTCCAATTCCTGTTTCCATCTTTGCTCGACTGCCCCATCCTTGCGCAATTTTGCAGCTCTGATTTCAGCCTCACAACGGTCGATTTGCGTCAATGCGCGTTCTTCACTTTTCTCCAGTTTGACTCTTTCCTGATGCAAGCTATGCAGTTGCTCTTCAAACCGTTTAGAAGCCTTTGTTATTCTCTCGTCGTATCTCTTTTGAATCCCGTGAACTCTCTCCATTGCCGCTGACTTTGCCGTGGCTATTCTCTCGTTGAAGTCTCTCTGAATCTCACGGATTTCTCCATGGAGAGCATCAACGTGTTTTCGAGTTGCGCCGCTCAGTAACTTCATGGCAGAGGAAAGACTTTCGATGTCGCTTTCTAACGTGGTTTTGAGCTCTGAGAGTTCATTGAGAGAAGAAGCAATAGACGATTCATCAACAATGGGAGACAAACAAATAGCCTTAACCTTAGACTGTGGCGTTGCTTCAGCATGTGAGAGATAGGAGGAAAAGTCTTCTATAAAGTCGTGGCTTGTGACCAATCCAAGTATTGTTCTCTCTTCCACTCTCAAAGCAGACTGAAAAGAATGAATGTGGTCGGAGAGCGTCGCGGAATAGGCTTCAAGTTTCTCAGCGCTTCCTTCAACATCGCTAACAAACTTTTTCACGTCGGGCAACACATCGTAGACCAAGGTGCGCTGCGCCACTCCAAGACCGTCAAACAAGAGGGTTCTTCCCAAGTAAGGAACAAGCCATATGGGGTAACTGCATTCAGAAATGAAAAGTAACTCTTCCAATGGCTTCTTCAAAAGTATGCCTTCACCCTTCTTTCTGTCAGACTCAGCCATGTAAAAAACCGTTGCCAACTCCATCTCTTTGGTGAAAGATATCTTCCGCTCTTTAGATAAGACTGCAAAGGGCAGAGTTAAGTTTGCCAACTGCTGAGGCAAAATGGTTGCACCAATGCTGAAATGTATTGGCTGACTTTAAAGGTATTATTGTTTTTCAATTTTGATTCTGACTCCATTTTTGCAGCAGCACCCAAAAATAGTCTGAAATGTCATTCAAACTAAATGTTGTAGGTTTTTCCTTTCTCAACAACCACAACATCGAGACTTTTGAACAAATCTTTAAACAATCCAGGATGCTCCGTATGAACAGGTATGAGTCTCTTCGGTTGAATTCTATTAACAACCTGAACCAAATCTTTGGAAGGGCAGTGCCCTGATGCGTGAATCTGATGAAACTT
>Ga0315310_10000148_pt1 | contig 47763 bp, 51 predicted proteins | sample TDP5_MG_FD_203630 | JGI IMG/M metagenome (GOLD analysis project Ga0315310, IMG submission 203630) | Freshwater sediment microbial communities from Lake Towuti, South Sulawesi, Indonesia - TDP5 | ecosystem: Environmental > Aquatic > Freshwater > Lake > Sediment | place: Indonesia: South Sulawesi...
AGAGCAATTTGCTGCGTTAGGAGTGGCAGAATGGCAAACGGTACAACAATTTCTAAAGGAAGGAACGACAGAAGTGGCCTACGCCCTGGCTGGACTGAAGGGTGGGATGGCCATAGGTGAGGCAGAGTCGGGCGCAGAGTTAAATAGCAGACTGTCAAGACTCCCTTTCTACCCGTTTCTGGACATTGAAATCTATCCATTGATGACCGCCGACGAGGCTCTAACCCAAGCGAAAGAAAGCTTAGAAGCAATTAAGGCAAAACGGTAAGTCCAGGACCTAAAAGGGAGCCCAACCTCTTTTTTAAAAAAGGGAATTATGAATAACCCTATCGGTAATAATACCGACGTTCCGGATGTGCGTGTGGCTGTGTGAAGTTGTTGTTGACTCTCTGTAGCTCAGCCACAACAACTTCTTCTATGTTGAGTGAGGCTTCTGAGGGCAGTGTGCGTGTTGATGCCCAATTGTTATTAGTGTCATCAACAAGTGCTATGTATGGAAAAAGTGTGAAGGCTAGAAGCCTGCTTCTCAGCTTCAACTGCTTCTTGAATGTTGACCTACGATGGTTGGCGGGTTTCTGCTTCAGGTGTTATTAACTTTCGCTTGGGTTCAGTAATAATAACTTCTTTGATTTTGGAGGTTTGAGTCTGCTTTGGAGCAGTAGCCTGCGCGGCTTTGGGGGAAGCAGTTCTACTCGATGGTCAAGTCTCTTAGACTGAGTTCTTCTTTGAGGCTGGATAGAAATGTCGTGGTGATCTTGTTTCTTTTGCTGGCGATTTTTCTGGCTGTTGTCGTGTTTAGCTGGTCGTAGATTGGTGTGAACACGCGAAAAGCAGTGTCTACGGCTGATTCAAAGGGTTGTTTGCCGCACCAGTGGAAGCCTCTGGCGATTCCTGCGGCTCCTAGAAGGTCGATTTTGTCGGCGTCCCACACGATTTTCTCTTCTAATGTTTGCAGCCTGTCTTTGAAGTCGAGAGGGTGCAACAAGACGATTCTGGCGATTTTTCCTATTCTGTCCTCGGGATAGCCTATCTCTGCTAAGATCTCTTTGGCAAGTTTGGCACCGGTCTCGTTGTGTGGTTCAGCTACAACGCGACCGATGTCGTGTAGAAGAGCGCCCAGTTGGACAAGTTCAAGGTCGGCTTTTTCTTCTTTGGCGATGAGTGTAGCGATGTTGAGGACGCGTTCAACGTGTTCGTAGGAGTGTGCGGTTCCTTGTAGTGGGGTCATCCTTTCTTTTACATTGTTTGCCAATGTTTTGACTAACGAAGGCATGTGTCATCCCGTATAATCGTGGTACCTTTTGTGCACTAGATACAGGGCTAAGACCATATAAACCGCGAAGTGATGGATCGCGCACTAAGTGTGCACGCATGAATGAATCCAGAGCAGTCTCAAGCTTGCCTCATTGAATCTTCAACTCACACGGAAAGAACCGCAAAGATTAGACAATGGCAGATAGCTAAGGCCGAGTCTTGGAAAGAATTAAATGAAGCGATGTGAAGAAGTCTTGAAACGGTGCAGCGGTAGCCAAGCCAGGTCAAAGGCGAAGGACTCAAGATCCTTTCCCGTAGGGGTTCGCAGGTTCGAATCCTGCCCGCTGCACCAGCTTCATGTCTCTTATCCTGACTTAGGTTTTCGGACTTCGAACTTTGCAGAGTCATATTCAGACGTCAGGCAGCTTTCGTTTTACGAGGAGGAATAAAGCTAAGGACCCTTGGGAAGACCCAAGATATCAGAACGGGCCGGACTAGTACCCAAAAGGGTTCAAGTCTAACACTCTGCAGTCCATTTATGCTGGAATTCAAGGTTTATGAGGCTTTTCTACAAATAGCGTCTCATTAATCAACCTCTCTGAGTTTACATTATAACTCTAAGTAAAGCAAAAGCAACCCGCGATTTGAATCTGATCAATCTAATGCCATTCTGCACTTGAACGAGCACATATTGAGCGAAATTGCCTTCTTGAAGGCCGTGCTGGATAGCGCTATAACTCGAATTTAAACCCACGTTATAAACTCTTTCGTGACATATTTGATCTGTGAAGTCTGTTTTCTCAGATAGACACGATGTGTGGTAAGGTATGTAATGACATATAAATTCCAAGAGTTGCTCATTACTAATCGCTTGAGGTGATTGTTGCTCCTTCGCGAAATTCGGACTCAGATAGAGACGAAGACCTCGTACGGCATTTTGAAATCATGACGAAGAATAAAGCAAAATATCAAGGGAGCGTCTAGAATTGATAATTATGGCTCTCATCCAAGATAGGTTCAAAGGATATCCTTGGAAAGTTCTTATGGCATCCATATTACTCGTCAGAACGGGAGGTAAGCAAGTGACAAATATTGTAACAGACTTCTCTACGGAATATCCCGCTCCTGAAAGTCTATGGAACGCAGATGGAAAGTCACTTAAGGGCTTTTCTCATTACGAGAATGGAGAACGGAAAATCCTTTAATAAGATACATTAAATCGAGTGTTCGGGATTACATGTGGTGTATGCTTGATTGAAACTGAAATTAAGGGTAAGGTCAAGAACTTCGCTTATATTCGAGACCGTTTAGTACATCTGCAGTTCAAGAAAGTACGATCCGTTCGTGAAGTGGATATTTATTATAACCATCCAATTCGAGATTTTGGGCAAACTGGCGAAGTCCTAAGAATACGAAAATCTAATACGAACGCATTAACGTATAAAGGCCATGTTCTCTCGCAACGAACAAAGACTCGGCATGAGTATCAAAGTGGTGTAAGTAATGCAGATGCCATGAGTAAAGTTCTGCAATCTTTAGGTTTCAAGCCCTGTGGGATAATAACAAAATCGCGAGAGATATGGGAATATAATGGGATCAACGCTAATTTGGATGATGTTTCTTCCCTCGGCAGATTTGTCGAAGTTGAAATAATGTCCTCCGATCATCAAAACACTGCTGATGCTGAGAAACAACTCTTCACAGTAGCCGAACAAATTGGTTTGGATATAAAGTCTATAACTACAAAATCATATCTGGAGTTGATTCAGGAAAAATTTCGAAATGATGTTAGCGATGTTCTTCCTATTAGGCCAGAAAAATTGCAAATGCTTTGCAAAGAATGCTCAAAGCAAAATCATGCCTTAGAATTTATTTAAAGCCGCATCTTGTGCACTTCTAAAAGCCCTCGCTAATTCATCTAGAATCAGGATTTATAACTTGTCAGCAGAGAAGGGATGCCTTTCATCCCATGAGCTGATGAAAGCACTCTCCATGACAAGCTCAAAGCATCTTCGCTATCACCTTGACTAATGAAAAAACGAAACTAATTAAGGAAAATCGGATTCGATTTCTTCTGACCCACAAAAAGAAATCTAGGAAATACATCTACTTGAATACAAGGTTTGAACTACGGATACATGATGCGGGGAAGTCGATCCTGGATGTTCCATTAAGCTCAGATGGGATGAACAACTTCATAGCTGAATTTGAAGAGCAAAAAGAAAGAGGCACGATACCAGAAGAAGTTGCTAATATTTTCGGGTCGCGGTTCCAGTGCTGGATAACATACAGCCTTCTCTGTATCTAATCTATTATCAAGTCCCGTCGCTCAGGCCTATGTCCATGTTTATCGTATCCCCCGACCTAAAACAGCTTAGGGCACCGTCCATGATGACAGCCGGCACCTTTGCTTCTCTCAAAAGCAACGCTAAGTGGCAAAGGAGACCTCCTTTTTCAAAAACAAAACCCTTTGCATATGGAAGAAGTGTAACTAGCCTGCTGTCAGGACGTTCACAAAGGATGATATAGCGTTCTCCTTTTGAATTCTGAAAAGTTCTAAATAATATATCGGATGGTCTTTTTATTGTTCCTTCCAACTTTCCTGGAAAAATAATTCGCATGCCGTATCTATCAGCGCTATGGCTTTCTGTCAATATAAAGGGAAACGATTCTCGTATAGATCGTTGGGCAGAGTGAAGGAAAATCTCGTCATGCCTTGACCCCCACTCTATAATGCATCCTTCTCCTATTAACTTGCAGAGTCTCTTAGTTAGCGTAGCAACACGCTTCAATATTGTATTAGGGAGCACCACTTCTTTATCTCCATGTCGTATAGAGAAGTATTGAACAAGTTCTCCCTTTCCATTATCGACATATGCGGCGCAATTATCGCCATGTGCCACGGAGTACGTATGGGAGACTTCGATGTAGACTTTGTTCTTTTGAGCCGTAGCAGTTCCGAAAATGGGGGAGACATCACCAATTTTTTGAACAATTATGCGAAAACTTTTAGCAAAAGCGTTCCCCTTCTTTATAGCTTCTTGTATTCTTTGCGTGGCATCAACGCCTTTAAAAATGACATAACTTGGCCTCTTCGGTTTGCTCACAAGCCAAGAGTGCAAATCCACGAAATTGTTTCTAAAATCATAGTAATAATGGAACCGATCATTTTTCTTAAATTCCATACGTAGACTGCTTTCCGTGATACACAATACTTCTTTCAGTCTCATATCTTCGACAGAGAGCACGAAACCTGGAATCTGCTCAAAACCCAACTTCTCTGCAATTAGTACCGCAAAGCTTTTTTCTGAAAGCTCACCTTTGCTAAACCGATTCATGATCGATGAGATATCTAGCAACTGGCTCCGCTCTTTTAAATAGTCGAAGACCTCAAGATCACCCCCTCTAACCAGAAAATCTCCACCTAGCCATTCTTGTAGATTTTCATTCTTGGATTTCCAAGACTTGGATAATAAACTTATGGTTCGGCAGAAGTACCAGAATTGACAAGCGGTAGCTCGTTTACAAGCCTTCTTGTGCCTTGTCCTGAAGCGTGGGTAGAAGAGCAGCAATCTGGATGCCTCAGCTTTGAATTCTGCGTGGGCCACTTAGCTCATGATCAACTTGACTGTTCTTGAGCCTTTTCTGGTAATCCCGCTCAGCAAGGTTTTGTTACCTTAGTAGCTTACAGGCAATGCCAGCCCATCTTCCGAGTATCTTCCTACATGTCCTTGAGGCGAAGAGGCCCACACGCTTAGCGTAGGTGTCAGCTTATTAATCTGGCGTAGGGAGCCAATGAACAGTGGGGCATTGTCCACCCCTACCATGAGATAACTCAAGGGCGAAGAAAAGATTTCATTGGAAGCGTACATCGTAGCCTTCCATGTAGCAGTTTCATTTCATTCGGTCTTAATCGGCTAGGAAATTAAATTGAAAATTGGGATTTATGGCATGGCTGTGTCCAGAATAACTCTGAGAACAGAAGGTTTATTATTACGTGTGAGCAAAGACCCAAAGTACGTTTCGTCGGTTAAGCCTAAAAGCATAATCGATAAAGATGTTGATAATAGCGGAAAGTAATCAACGCCAAACTACTGACTACTATTTAGGAAACCAAAGTGAGAGTTCGGTAGCATTTGAATGCCAAACACAGGAGACGCGTATGACTATCCCCTTTTGAAAATCGGCATAATGGATTGGGCGAAAAGATCTAGCATCTCAACATCTATCCGCCCCAGGAACCAAAATATAAAATAGTCGACTTTCATATCAGTATATTTGTAAATCTTTTCCAAACATTCCTCAGGAGTGCCAATGATACGTGGCGCTATGTATTCTTTTAAGCTTATAGGCCGTCCCTTCCGTAAAATATCAGCACTTAAACACTTCTTGATTTTTTGTTTAAGTCTTTGTTTGCTTTTATCAATGAGAAGGCCAGATCCTAGGGAATACTTTATTTCGCTCGGATCGCGATTGAAAGACTCACAATACCTATTCAACAACCTGAGTTTGTTCTCATACTCCTGAGGGCTGCAAACCACGAAATTTGATCTTTGAGCCAGTTCTGCGACGACTCGCAGGAGGAATTTTCCACCCTTTCCACCTATCCAAATCGGCGGATGTGGTTTCTGTAGGGGCTGTGGACTGCAAATCGCATTGTAGATATGATAGTAATTGCCTTCAAAAGTCGGGTTTTCTTCTGTCCACATTTTCTTTATTATTTGCACACTTTCTTTGAGCTGAGAAATTCTTTTAGGCGAATTTGGATAATCGAGGCCGTAAGCTTTATATTCGGCTTTGTACCATCCAGCACCAATGCAAAATTCTAACCTTCCGTTAGTTAAAACATCAAGAGTTGCTGCCATCTTCGCGAGGACGGAAGGATGCCTGTACGAGCTGCATGTGCATAAAGTGCCAAGTTTGACGTTCTTTACAACAGATGATAAGGCCGCAAGGGTAGTCCAACATTCGAAAAAGGGGAGTGTTGAGGGAACCGGATAAGAAAAGAAATGGTCAGGCAACCAAATGGAATCGAATCCTAGCTGATCACATGTTGCGGCAATGCTTCTAATAGCGTTGAATTCGGGTATTCCGTAATATCCACCCATTTCTTGTATAAATTGAATCCCAAATTTTGTCATAAAACATCCCGACAGGTTTCTAACCGTCTAGTTTTTTATGCTTCTGTTGATATTATTCTTTCTACGGCCCAATCATAAGGGTCTAGGTATCGACTTGGGCAGAAGATGCATTGCACCGAGATTTGCAGAAGAATCGAATTCACTCCAAATTCTGTCAATTCAATTCTCTGTTCCCCCAAAAAATATAAGCAAGATATACAGGACTTAATACCCATGGTGATTACAGCGCGGCACTGGAAAGCGTAAAGGTATCGATGTGCAGTCGAAATGACTAATAGAGGTTTCTTGATAACGTTCGAAGGCCTCGATAATGCAGGCAATAGGTGCTGAACTACCTATAAATCAGGTTGCGGAAAGAATCTATACTATTGTTGCTGACCGATTATTCAGAGGGAGGCAGAAACAATTATGACATTAATGAAAGATAGCACACACATCGACATTGAAAAAGCAATGCAGATAGTAAAGATAGTTGTAGAGAGCTATGAATCAAGAGAAGGACTCTTCTCCGTAATTGCGGACCCTGAAGAATTTTCCATTCCTCCCGGAGTTGAAAGAGGCTCAAAAGAACATGCACTTTTTATTATGCATAATCTTCCAGTGCATCACCAAATCAAATTAGTCAAATTCCTACAAAAAGCTTGCAGGTTCTATCTATCCAAATCCGAATTTTATGATCCTTATTGGATTTCTACCAACTTTTCTCCTGATGAGTTGGACAGACTAGCTGAAGTCCTTGGAGAAGAGCTGGGCGTTCGGTTCCCCAAAGAGTGTGCTCGCCGATGGTTCGAAGTATCAAAGAAATTAGTAGAGAGATTTGAGGGTGATCCAAGAAAAATTTTCACTTATCACAACTTCGATGTGGAAAGTATTCTTAAAGAAGTAGGCCAATGGAGAGGTTTTGGCCTCAATACCAGGAACCTGTTTATCCGTTTGTTTCGAGAGTATTGCTTCATTGAAGCAAAAAAACTGGAAAAGCTGGAAAAGCTGGAAATGCCCGTGGACATCAATGATGTTAAGGTCACTCTAAGGACAGGAGTGGTGAAGCTCTTAGGAGAGGATCTTGTTAGCGAAAATGGATTGAAACCTAGAGATAAGATTATCAAGCTCGTTCAAAAAGCATGGAAGGAAGCTTGCACGAAGGTAGATATACATCTATTAGAATTCGACAGAGCATTTTGGTCTTTAGGTTCGATCTACTGTACTGAGAGGATATGTATTCAATGTCCAATCCATAACTGCTGTGATCTATTTGTCAGGGGTAGTGCAACAACTGTTGGTGGAGAAAAATCATGACCCCCAAACCTAAAAGTTTGCTAGTAAGCATTACGCAGGACTGTAATCTTCGATGTATCCACTGCTCGACCAAAGCAGGAGAACATTCTGCAGATGAATTAACTCTTGAAGAGATTATAGAATTGGTTCTTCGTCCTTGCATTCAACTGGGCACGGAGCAAGTTACAATTAGTGGCGGAGAACCTCTTCTTCCTCGCAGAAAAGAAGTTTGTTTGGCTCTGTTAGAATACTGCTCTCAACAGCTAAAAGTTGACACCATACTTGATACCAATGGAACTTTAGTCACGGATAGGGTTGCTTTGAAGATATTAGAAACAGGTTTAAGCTCAGCTTGGGTTCCGTTATATGGCGTATATCCAAACAGTCATGACATGATTACTCAAGTCCAAGGTTCTTTTCAACAGGCTGTCGAAGGACTGAAGGCATTAGTCAGAAACGGGGTTGATACAGGAGTTATTATTGTGCCAATGCGAGAAACTTTAGATGAACAAGCATTAATTATCTCTCTTGTTAGGAAATTGGGAGTGTCAAAAATGGTCTTATTTCGTCTTACCCCAGCAGGAAGAGCGATTGAAAATTGGGGGAGAATGAAACTCACCCCTGAGCAAACACAGGCTCTTGCTGCAAAATTAAAAGCAACAGCGGAAATGGAGGGGATAGTTCTGTGGGCTGGTGGCTTTAATACCAAACAAGCTTTTCCCTCATTAGCTATGGTTTCAGAGGATGAAGTAATATGTGGAAGCTACCAGTCATGTGGAGCGGGTGCAGATAAGATGTATGTGAATTCCTTAGGTAATGTATTTCCATGCACTGCCCTTGAAAGCGAGTTTGCAATGGCAGGTAATGTTCACAAAAATAGTATCCAAGAAATCTGGAACAAATCTTCTGTTTTTCAGCTCATGCGTTATTTCCATGTCTATCCTCCCTTTCCTTGTAATGCATGTAATCGTTGGTCCTCATGTGGTGGTGATTGTAGGGCCCAGGTTTTCGGAATACTCGGGAACTTAACCCTGCCCAATCCTGAGTGCCCGAGAGTCATTGGAGCAAAAAGCTGCGAAAGATGATTGAGAAATATGGTATCGAAAGAATCACTGATAAAGATAAAAAAACGATGGCCTGATACAGCCCTTGTATGGATAGGGTTACTGTTGCCCCAAGATCAATTATGATTTTGAAATAACAATTCAGTCAATGATGTTGATGTTTATTTACGCTAGATATGTAGCCCGCAGCAAAAGTTAAGAGCTAATAATGACTTCAGAAAAGATTGATTGATAACATGAGCAAAGCAGATTTTGCAGTGGAGACTCGTCAACTCTCTCGCGATTACGTTTCAACTAGGAGAAGTCATTTTATAGGAAAGAAAGATACGATAGTTGTCAGAGCTCTCGACCGCATCGACTTTGGAATCCAAGAGGGAGAGCTCTTTGGTCTACTTGGACCCAACGGTGCGGGCAAGACAACCACCGTGAAAATCCTCTGTACCTTGCTAGAGCCAACTGAAGGGCAAGCCTTTGTCAAAGGACATGATGTGGTGAAGGAATCTGCACATGTGCGAAGGATGGTCAACATGGTCGCCGGTGGTGAACGCATGCTTTACTTTAGGCTAACGGGCCGTGAAAATCTGAAGTATTTCGCTGCTCTCTACGACGTCCCGAGAAAAGACATATCTGCTAGAGTGAATGGGTTGCTTGAACTCGTAGGTTTGTCCGACAGAGCTGACGATGAAGTTGAGAAATACAGTAAGGGAATGAAGCAAAGGCTTCAAATCTGCAGAGGACTCATAAACAATCCTGAGGTCATATTTCTTGATGAGCCAACTTTGGGCCTCGATGTGAACATAGCGAAAGATATCCGTAAGTTTATTCGAGAGAAACTTGTCGAAGAACAAGGTAAAACGGTTCTCTTAACGACTCATTACATGTATGAAGCAGAGGAAATGTGCGATCAGATAGGATTCCTCAATAAGGGTAAGTTTGTTGCTATCGGGCACCCGGAGGAGCTTAAACGTAAAATGCCTTCGGCGTTCTCCTTCGAAGTTCTCGCAACCAATTTAACAGACGAAGTCCTTGACGGCTTAAAGCGGCAGAAGTTTGCAAAGAAAGTCATAACTACCGACTATGAGGCGGAGACCGAGGGCGAAAAAATTAATAGGCTAATAATCAATGCAGACAGCGACAGAGCTACATCGGAGGTGTTGAACTATTTGGCGACCAGACACTGCCGAGTGATTTCTGTCAATGTACGTGGACCGACTTTAGAGGACCTTTTCATGTTTTACACCGGTGAGGCCTGAATGTTCTTTACTGTTGTGTTGGCCGAGATAAAGAAACACATCAAACAGTACTTTTTCAGCGCTAGAGTTTTACTCTGGGCATTGTTATTACCGCTTGGGAATGGACTATACTTGTACTTTTTGTATTTACCCTTCGCGGCAAGATCGGTGAATCTTGAGCTTAATTCTTCAAACTATACACTGGATCTTGTTGGTTTCACCCTAGTTGGGCAGTTGCTCTACTCATTCTTTACTATGATGTTGTTGGCCGGTGCAAGCCTTGAAAGAGACAGGGAACAGGGCACACTTGAGGCTATCTTGTTGTCTCCAGCCAATCGACTTGCAGTGCTTCTCGGTGGAGCTTTGGCAAATGCCCTGAACTATGTGTGGCTTGTTGTGGGGGTGTTGCTTTCTTGGGCGATTTTCCTTAAGGTAAACGTAATCGTAAATGATTTCTGGGCTCTCTTTGCATCTATTTTCGTCTCTTTTCTTTCGTTTGTCGCTCTTGGAATGTGTTTAGAAGCTTTGTCTGTCCATTCAAGAAGGGGCGTTGTGTACGCAACGTGGCTACAAGAGCCTGTAATGTTCCTTTCAGGACTGATTTTTCCTTTGCAGTCAATGCCCAGAGCCCTTTTGCCGTTTAGCTATTTATTGCCTTTGACCTTCGGGCTGATTTCTGTTAGACTTACTTTGTTGGGCGGCGCATCAATATTCGATGTTGGAATTCCCCTAGCTATACTTGCCTCTATGGTTCTCATCTTTTTAACTTTGGCAATATTGGTTATGGGCTATGCGGAACGTAGCGCTAAGGCGAAAGCCACATTAACGCAAATCTGATGTGAATGATATGGTTACTCACAGTCTCAGAGTTATAGTTTCTACCGCGAAAATTAATTTGATTATGAGTTGGAGGTTTTTCAGCTGGGTCGGTTTTGCTGTAAGATTTTTCTTGCCAGTAATGACTCTCGGAGCTTCTTGGGTGCTATTCTACCAAGTCTATCAGGGCATGTTGTCATCAGAATCTGGAAGCGCCCTGGGGGCGGCTGGTTATCTATCATTTATCACAATAGGTAACGCTTTCTACGTGTTCGTTTATGCCGCAGCTTTCGTAGTTGGCAGAGTCATGTCTTGGGATCGCGTAATGGGAACGATTGAAGCAACATCTATTACTCCAATGAATCCCTTGGCCTATATGGCGGGAGTTATGGTTGGCGCGGAACTTAACGCTTCCATTGATTTCGTCGCTGTCTTCATCATAGGTTTGTTCTTTGGCTTTCAAGTAACTTCCTTCAATGCACTTCTGTTCTTTTCCAGTTTGCTGCTTACTGCTTTTGCCTTGTTCGGAATCGGGTTGATCGCTAATGCAATAATCCTAAGCTTTCGCGATCGAAACACGACTTCTAATACTTTAATGATAATATTCATGGTTTTCAGCGGTATAGTCTGTCCTGTGGAGCTCATGCCTTACTGGGCTCAAATAATCTCTAACGCATTGCCGTTAACGTATGGAATCAGACTAATGCGTGCCTCGCTGCTTGGAATCAGAACTTCTGATGCAATGTATAACTTAGCGACTCTTTTCATTTTAGGCCTCATTTACACTGCAGTAGGAGCCTTGACGCTCAGGCTTATAGAAAGAAATATGAGAAAGAAGGCATTGTTCTCGGTGTTCTAACTTCAAATGGAAGCAAGCTGTTGAATGCTAACGAGTGCAATGATTGTTATTCGCTTAACCATCTCTTGCAACTACTATCTAGAATCCCATGATTTTTTCCTTCCGAGCCCACAAGTCTTCGTAGAACTCCAACCATAAACATCTGCATCATTTTCCTAAACTTGCCTGAATTTCCAGCCTTGAAGGCGCATTCTTTATCATTCCTGAATGCAACACGAATCATATTTTCTCGTGGATTGTCAATTCTGAGACAGGGACAACCCATTGCAAAAAAAGCATAAATATGCCTATTGAGATGAAAACTAATTAAGGAAGAAGACGGGTCAAAGCGCTCGCAAACAAGTGAAAGAAGGGCAAATAATGGGCGAACTTCTGCAAAAAGTTCTGGGAGAAAAACATATGATCATAGGGGAGATGTTCAGTGAAACGAAGCTCATGTCTCATGCAAGTGCAGCGTTTGCCAGTGGATCCGTTATTGAAGGGTTTGCCAATAAACTCTCAGATCTTGATATCTATGCGATAACAGAGAAGCATCCTTCCTTCAAGACATGCTTCATCTCAGATAACATAAAGATTGATATAATACGCTTGGGCGATTTGATGATAGATGTTGAATATTGGCCCCTCGATATGATTACGCGTATGATTGAGAAAATAGATAAGTTGCGTCTAAAAGATCAAACCCTTCTTGAACCATTGAAACCTCAAGAAATCCGCTTTTGTTACAGAATACGAATCGGCGTTCCTCTATTTAATGAAAAGCTGATCACCGAAGTTAAGGGAATGATTGATTTTATGAAACTCCAAAAGTGGCAAGTTGCTAGACATCTTCGTTCATTTGACAATAGAGTCGAAGACACCGTGGGTGCTCTACAATCCGACGACTACGAAATTGCTTTCTTTAACGCTAGGGATGCCCTTGAAAGTGCAATCGATGCTTATCTTGCCTCCAAAGGTTTTACGAACCCGATGAAAAAGTGGAGGTACAAAGAGTTGGTGAAAATTCATTCGCCCGAACATGAAATTGTAAGAAGGTTTTGGAAACTAGAGGCGCCTCTTATAAGGAAGAAGGAGGACATCCGGAGGTATGTAGAGGAATGCTTGGAATTCGCGAATGATTTGTCGCTACGAGCACAATTTGAAAGAGGTGAAGAGAATGATAGATAAGAAACCCAAGAGAGTTCCATCTGTCACAGCAAGAAAGATCAATGAGCGAATTATCCTGGTCGACAGAATGAGACGTGATTCATACGAATTGAATGAGACGGGACTAGGAATTTGGCAGTTATGCGACGGAAAAAATACGGCAACAACGATCATGAATAGCATCAAGAACGAGTTTGAAGTAACTGAGGAGGAAATCTCTAAGGATTGCGCAGATTTCCTTGAGATGCTATTGAAATACGGGCTTATTACCCTTGAATGATTCAAGCTTCAAGACACCCGAGTGCGCTTGGTTTTGCTTTGAATAGAAAAAACTTCCGCTTGATTTCAAATAGGCAACTCATCTTGGGATCGACGTTTGGGGTCGTACTAGGCGTCATGCTGATAATGACAAGAAACTTGGATTTTCTTGCACCTTTTGTTTTCTTCTTTATTGTGATTATGACAGAAATTTCTGCGCCTTTTGTTCGGGGGTTCAGATACTCTCGAATGATACGTTATCCACTTTTTTTGGTTCCCTACTTTCTTCCTCTCTTTTCCTTCGGAATTCCTGCGACAGGACATGAGGACCTTCTTTTAGGTCTTGCTTTGGGAATTGCTTTAGGGGGCTGTTTGGTCTTTGTACAATTCAAAAAGATAAAGTTGCTACTTTCAGATGAAGCTATAGAATTGTTAGTTCCCGATTCGGTTCAGATTCTTCCATTAATAGTTTTCGTCACTTTCAATATTTTTTCCTCTATTGGGCAAGAGATTTTCTACAGGGCTTACATGTTACCTGCCCTGACCAGCTACATCAGTATTTATTCCATATTGGTAACCGCTTTCTTGTTCTCTTTTGAACATTACTTAAATCGGTGGGCAACAGTAACATATGAAAACAGGGATTATCCAATTCTTTTTCTTGTTGGTTGTGCGTTTGGGTTGCTTTATTTCTTCACCAAATCAATCGCCGGATGCGTATTAGCACATACAATATACAACGGGCCGAATATTATTCGGCAATACAAGATCTATAAGAAAGGAAAGAAAAGGCACCAAGCGCCCAATAGGACTTATGGTACACTCGCTGCCTGAGGCATTTTGATTTTCTTAACTCGTGGCTTTGTATAGGGTTTCATCTGAACCACCCTAAACTGCTCGTGCTTTCTTCCATATAAGTTTATTGGATTCTCTAATTGTTGAGGGCGTTTTCGATGACTCAAGAGAGTCTAAAGTGTTTGACAAGCGCTTCCCAAGCATTTTTTACCAACGAAGTTCTGCTTAATTCCTGCCCATCTCCAGAATCTTCAATGTATTTTGAGCTCATTTTTGGCTGAACATCTTCACGGTGAACTAAGCACCTAGTCTCATTTTTCTTTTAGGCAGATGTTAAGAGGGTTACTTCAACTTGAGTGAGCTTCAACTTTGTGGGAGACTTTGGAAAAGCAAGACAGGGCATTTCAGCAAGACAACCGTTGAGAAGGCTGTGCTTCTTATCCTCTACGTGCCGTACTTGACTATGAGATTGAATTCAAGGATTCTAGAAGAGGATTCTTAATGAGTGGAATCATGACATAGTCTTAGACTGAGACTACTCGAGTAACGGTAACCCGCAAAACCTCAAGCTTTACCATACGTCAAAATCTGCTCTTAATAGTCTCGAAGCAATAGCAGGATACCGGTTCGAGGTTCTTATGTCACTCAACGAGTTCAATCGCAATGTGGAGTAGATGCAACGCTGATTCATTCTTACTAACTTTAGCTTATCTGAGTTCTTGCCGAGTCAGTTCGAAATAAGTCTTATCCTCTATTTCCGCTTTATGGATTGATAACTTCTTAGATCTTTCACGAATTTCATCCAACAATTCCGTTTTTTCCCATCCGTCGCTTTTGTTTTTGCCTCAATCTCTAAGAACATTCCCAACTTCTCGACATGGTCCAGACTTATCTGTAGATCTCAAGGCTTTGAATCTTTTCTCAGAGTTTCCTGCGAGAGTTTGACCGAGGGTACGTAAATCCAGCGTATTCGCAGATCAAGATATCGCAAGTGTTTCACCTTCAAGCTATCAATCATTTAAACATTGAGCACGACTACGATGGCGAAGTTTTGAGCTAGCTTCAGACCACGCGAGCGCAATTGAGTCCTCATTTTTCGCATTGCTCATATGCAGCTTTCGTGTTTATCCTATTAATTGACCTTAGATGATGCGACGCATTTTCAAGTATGATGGCCGGAATTTTCGCCTCTCTCAGGAGCAATGCGAAATGGCACAGAAGGCTTCCCTTTTCAAAAATGAAGCCCCTAGCATAAGGAAGAGCTACAGCAAGATCCGAACTGGGACTATTGCAGACAAAAACGTAACTATTCCGTTTCAAGTTTTGAAGAGTGTTTGGTGATGCATTAGCCAGTTTCTTTATTTTCCCTTCCAGTATGCCCTGAGAAATTACCCGAATCCCAAGTCTTCCGGCTTTACTGTCATCTGGCAAGAAAGGGAAGGGTTCCTTCGTTGAGCGATGAGCAGCTTGAATTAAAATCTCGTTGTGCTGCGATCCCCACTCAACAACCGTTCCTTCTCCGATGAGGCTGTAAATTCTACGAGCGAGAATTGCAATTCGAGACAACGCTCCATTTGAAAGAATTGCTTTTCTATCACTAGATCTAGTTGAGAAATATTCGGCAATTTCGCCTTTTTCGTTTACAAGATAAGCGTCGCAATTTACACCATGTGCCACCTCATATCTGTCAGAAACCTCAATGTAAACCTTGTTACCCTTCACGGTAGCAAGACCAAAGATATGACAGTTATCAATCTTCTCGGCAATTATGCGAAAACACTTCGAGTAGCAACATCCTTTTTCCATGAATTCCTCTATTTTTTTCCTGAACTCATCACCTGTGCAAATTTTAGACGGGGTTGACCTCATTTGTCTGTTAAGGAGCCAAGAGTACATGTCAGCAAAACTCTGTCGAAAATCATATCTAATGTGGAATCGATCGCTTATCTTGAATTTAGTGGTTCGTGTGTCGTCTGTTATGAGAAAACATTCGGTCAATTTCCCGTCCTCGATCGAAAGTATAAGCCCTGGAAGCTGTTCAAAACCTAATCTTTCAGCGATCAAAATTGAAAAGCATTTATCTGAAAACTCACCGTTCTTAAACCTCTTCAGGATTGAATCGGTATCTAAGTACCGACCCCGTTTTTTGTAATAACTAAGGACATCTATATCTTCCTTTCGTCTTTTCACTTCAGGAAACCTCATTTTATGATTTTTCGTGTCGTAGGCAATAGCAATATGTTGATACTGCTGATACTCAAGATATAAGAGTTACCGCATGTCCTGAAAATGGCGCCTAAATCTGCCTAAATCTTCTGGGAGTAGCCTGTATGCTGTAGGATTTACGCTTATGAATGAAACTCCAGTGATTTTGGGACTGAAAAGCAAAGGAAGATTCGGGAAAGAGTCTGAATGCACATGTGTTGGTATACTTGGAAAAGATAACATCGAATCAGTCGGTGAAATGACAAATGTTCTCGCTAATGAAGTAGAAATGGAGTGCCCACAAAAAATGTCGCAAGGCAGGCGTTACTCGCACTAGGTTAACATCAATAGACACGCAGAAGAGATTGTTAGATGTGGTTGGATTTCAATGCTTGATTCCTTAAAGAGATACCTTTAGCAGACATATGTGTCGGTTGGAGCGATAAAGCAACTTTTGGACAAGTGGGGTCTGGCATTGTGATATCTCCATGCGCATACCATCGTTCAGCACGACAGTCTCCGCCTCGACACGAAGAAAATGAACTGCAGCTGTCGCATGGGAAGGGTGGCTTTTCATTGAGATATCGATAGATCTGAAAGATTGGGGCCTTTGTCCATATCTCTCTCAGCGATTTCTCTCTCAAATTTCCAGCTTTGGTGAAATAGTCTGCAATTGCTGCGCAGGGGTATACGTTGCCTAGTGGATCAACATAGATCTTGCTCGTTCCGCCTGGACAAAGCCTTATACTTCCACAAATAGGTTTCTCGGTGTTCTCAGCAAGAAGCTCAAGAAACGCTCTCAGGGCGGGCCCAGCCTGCTGGAAGAACGGTCATGCCTTCGCTAGAAGCCTCCTTTCTCATTGCCTGTGCAAATTCCTTACATTGTTGGGGATCAAGCCTTTGTTTCTCAAAGTTATCTCGACCTCTTCCAGCTGGAGAGATTCGAAATACATTAATTGCAGGTTCTGCGTTGTAACCTGCCTCTGAACCCGTAGGAATTCCCAAGCTCTTTGCAAAAGCTACTAACTCGGGCAAATCTTTATAGTTCGACCGCATAAAGACAGTATGTAATCCGACATTTACTCCTTCTCCAACGAGTACCGTTATTTGCGTTACAGCTTCGTGTGTTTCAGCTCGACTCCCATAAAGTAAAATCCATAACTTCTTGAGACCAGTCTTTTTGAGCTCTTTTGCGACTTCTTTGTTCACCAAGGATGCATTCGTTACGGCATACGCATTTATTCCTAAAGCCTTTGTGCTGTATCTTATTAGTTCAAAAAGTGTACTTTTCCTGAGAAGCGGCTCACCTCCAGAGAAGACCACATTAGTTAACCCAAATTCGTGAGCGGCACCAAGAACCTTATGCTTCAGCTCTCCAACACTGAACTCACGAGAATGCTTACTTCCTGCTCGAGCTGAACAATGTACGCACTTATAGTTACACTCTCCAGTAATCTCTAACAACATGTCTCCAACTGAGGGTAACGCAGTGTGCATAATCACATCTCGAACTCAATTTGGTCAGATGATCGAATATATGGTTTCGCCTATGAACGTTTTGAGATGAAAGCATGAATGAGCTATAATTTACGGCGGAAAATAGCAGGAAGAAATGAAAAGGTATAAAAGAAATAATGTTTCGAAATGTTATCTGGGGGCTCATCTTAAATCACCATAAATGCTGTGGAAAATTCGCCATGATTAGGATCCCTTTCCATCCCATGGGGGAATGATGCAAATTTGAATAGAAGTGAAATTCAGAAAAAGGAAAAAATGCAGATTTATACTGTTCTTAAAACGCTTGGCCACCCTTTGAGGTTCGGCATATATGAGTTGCTCTTGACAAGGAGATGCATTTCGGTGTCTGACGTAATGAGAATACTTAACGTAAAGGGTCTAAAGAGACTTCGCTACCACCTTGAGGTGTTAAAAAAGGGAAAGCTAATAGAGGAGAAAAGGGTTCGCTTCAGGCTTACCCAGAGAAACAAGTCCAAAGCGTACTTGTATCTAAACGTTATGCTTCAGGCCGCTTTAGTTGATTTGGAAGCACCAGTTTTGGATATTCCATTAACCATGGATGAAAGTACGGATTTCATTGACAAATTCGAACGACAACTGAGAGAAGGCATAATTCCTGAAGAAGTTGCCAATGAAATCTCGCAGAAAGTGAATCGAATTAGAAGGTTAAGAATTCAGAAGGAAAGGATTGCACAATTTTGGCAGGAATAGGAAACCTGGGCTCCCATTTTTTGGCTGAATCTTCCCTGTCATTGAAGTCGTATTTACCATATTGGGCTGCACGTCAGTATACTCCTCTGATTAACTCGTCAGCTCAAGCGTGAAATTCCTTGGTCGTTCATGCTGAATTAATCTTATATAAAGCTAATGCAGAATACGTTTGTGGGTTGGGAGATTTCTTCTTTATGGATGCCCAAACTCCAGATGTGGACAGAATCCTGAACACAATCTCGGAAAATACAATTCGTGATCCTGATAATCTCGCAGCATTCGTTTATGGCTCTAGGGTTGAGGGCTTTTCCAACAAGTATTCTGACTTAGATGTGTGCATCATTACGAAAAATGAGAGTGGGACAAGTTTTCAGATAGTCGGCAATCTCGAAGTTGATCTTGTCAAAATGCCACTCAGGCAATTAAGAAAGATAATAGCGGATGTTCAAGGGCAAGGTTTCAACTACGATTCGATTCTTTGGTGTCATCGACTCAGCGTAGGTCGTCCCATATACGACAAACGGAATACGTACAGAAATCTAAAAGGCAGGATAGATCTCAGGTCCATATGCAAAAACCTAATCACACACTACTCGGCAAATTCAATAAGTGCATTGAATGACAGTCTAGGAGCACTTGAAAGCGGTGATTTTGAGACTGCGGTCATCACGGCGCGCCTTGCAACTGAAGCAGCCGCATTGTCCTTCGTTTCTTCGAAAGGCATTATTAATCCTTCGGTCAAATGGATCTACAGATATTTGTTGAAAGAAGGAAGAACACTCGATGATGAAACCATCAAAATGTTCAGTGAGTTAGAGATGGTTTGTAAAAGAAATGCTGAGGAACTCGGAGACTACATTAGAAAAGCGACTAGCTTCGCTAATTCGCTAACAGCCCAAGCCCAAAAATCGCTTTGGGATAATGCAAAAGGAGCTGACAGATATTGAGTCAAATGAAACCTCAACGAAAAGCCAGCGCCATGCTAAGGGTTTTCAGAAGGGGCGAAAAGGTGTTGTTCGATTTGAAAAGCAGAAAGACTTGCAAGTTGAATGATGTTGCAGCAAAGATATGGGTTCTGTGTGATGGGAGTCATTCATTGAACGACATTGTGGGTATTATTGCTAAGGAGTACGATGCTGATCGAAAGACGATCGAAAATGACCTCAAGGCATTTATTGAAAAACTCTTGTCCTTAGACCTAGTTGAGATGTAGTAGTGCTTCAATCTTCCAAAAGCATACAATGAATTTAGTGTCATATGTGCGATAACGCAACCAAGCAAGGAACCAGTTATGTAGGCAATAACACCCAACGTTAAACTCTCGTAAACAAGAAAAAGTTGGTTTTTCCGATTAGCATAATGGTTCCGGGCAAGCGGGTCCACATAGTGTTGAACCATAAAAAGAATAGAAGAAATGAATATGCTAGCGAAACTCAGATATTGTTGAAAAGCTGTTTGAATATATCCTCTATAAAGAATCTCCTCAGACACTGGAAATATCAGTAAACCTCCTGCCGCACGACGTAAAACATGACCTAGTTTCGCTTTCCCTCGCCATAATAGGAAATCGTCGGAGACAAGTAGCCTTGCATCGAGAAGAAAGTATTGTGTAAGTACGCCAACAATCCCCACTAGTAGAGCCAGAAAAAGGCTCGGTAAAAACGAATTAAGCGACAAACCAAACTCAGAAGGAGTGAATGAGTAAAAGAAATTTACGGTGAACAAAGGAGAAACTTCCAGAGTCGCTAGCAATAAGTCGTATGACATTCCCTTTATAAGACGTCCGGCTCGAAGTTGAACCGGTCGGGATAAGAGAGCTAGACAGCCAATATAAGAAAGTAAGACGACAATAACAATGTAGGGCATGAGCCCCCCACTCTGAAGCCCTTTGCCTCTCTCAACGTGATTTCTCCCATGTCCTTATGTATTGCAAATGACCAGTAAGAAATAAGATAAAAACGACCCACTCTGAAACCGGCTGATGACAGGGACCCGAAAATCTTTGCTACTAGATAACCTAGAGCCCCATCAGGTCGCAGCTCGTTATGGGGATCGAAATGATCTCGATCTTTGGTTTCTCATATACCTTTTTATCTTCTTTCATATAGCTCCACTCTGAAATAATATAACTCATAGCAGCTATTTAAATTCCCAAGATGAACAATTTTTGGATTTGCGTTTCAGGGAAAGAGATTTTTCCGTTCCACAATGGAAAAATTTTTTGGGCGCTGTTCTTGGTGAATCAGGACTCAACTGATGAAACGAGCATTTTCAACGAATCAGTCAACGCATATTTCTCATCTCAGATGAGTTGGGTTCACGTTAGGGGCATCATAAGCCTCATGTTACTACCCCTCTTGCTGGAAATACAATCATGACTTCGAACTGTCTACAACATCAGACTGAGAAACACAACATCTGTGGGCCACAGATAACTTTTTCAATTGGAAATGTTCTTGGTGAGCAAATAGTTTGTAGCATTTGTTATCTCGTGATGGGAAATATCGAGTCTTGGTTAATGGCGAAAATCCCCTGATGATAGAGTTGGTGGGACTTGAATGTGAACAAAGCTACGGTTTGTCGGTGTATGTATGAGGGATGCGATATCAAGAGATTGTGCAATTAGAGCAGTGGATTTGTATCTGAGGGAACAAGGTCTTGCAGTTGAACTTTTTCCTGAGTAGCATGACGTTACTGTGACGCTTCACAAGAATCTTACCATATTTCTACTCCAGTTTAAACTCTTGCATAAATTGGTCGGCGAACAGATTCAACGCCTTGAGGCTTGTTTGTCCTAGGAACCACAGTATGAAATAGTCTATTTTTAGCCTTGTATACATGTGTATTTTTTCTATACATTCTTCAGGAGAGCCGATGATTCGAGGTTCCTTGTACTCTTCCAAACTTACAGGTCTTCCTTTCTTCGAAACCTCTGCTGCCAAGCACTTTCTGATTTGTCGTTTCAATCGTTGCTCACTTTGATCAACAAGAAGACCGGCACCTAAGGAGAATTTGATCTCGTTTAGGTTGCGACCGAGAGATGCACAATATCTGCTGAGTACTCTGACTTTATCCTTGCACTCCTGAGGCGTACAAACCACGAAATTTGATCTTTGGGCGAATTCTGCGACTGCTCTAAGGATTAACTTCTCACCCTTGCCGCCGATCCAGATCGGAGGATGTGGCTTTTGCACGAGTTTCGGATTACAGATGGCGTGGTGGATGTGATAGTATTTGCCTTCAAAGCTGGAATGTTCTTCCGTCCACATTTTCTTAATAATTTGTACGCTTTCCTTTAGCTGAGAAATTCTTGTAACCAAATCGGCATAATCTATGCTGTAAGCCCTGTACTCAGGTTCATACCACCCAGCACCAATACAGAATTTGAGCCTCCCATTACTCAAAACATCAAAAGTCGCAGCCATCTTCGCAAGAACAGAGGGCTGCCTGTAGGAGTTGCACGTGCAAAAAACTGCCAAGGTTTGCTTTCTTTATAATGGTGGACAAGGCGCTGAGCGTTGTCCAGCACTCGAAGAACGGACGTGGAGATGGCACTGGATAAGAGAAGAAATGATCGGATAACCACACAGAATCGAATCCTAATTTCTCGCATGTAGCTGCGATTTTCTTGATAGCTTTGAAGTCCCGTATTCCGTGATATGCTCCTTCTTCTTGTATGAGAAGAATCCCAAACTTGGTCAAGTTGAACCCCCCAAACAGTTTTAGGTGTCTATTATGTTGTTGTACAAGCAGTGTAATTGTGCCTTCTCGTTCTTTATGCCTTTTCGGATTCATGTCGGATCAATTTGCCTAAATTCACTGTGCAGGGCCCATTTCTATTCTTCGAGAGAGTGATTGTGTCACAATCTAATTCGTACCAACAACGGCTCGATAATCAGACGATTTTCTTAGGAAAAATTGATATAGAGAAGTAGGAGAGAAAGAGATAAGTATTAACTAAAGCCAGGAATTCAGAAGGTTCGATATTGAGGAAATCAGAAAAATTGGCTTTGAGTGCCCTGTTGACTGCAATTGGTATTGTTTTAAGAAGCTTTGCCATTATAATCGTTCCAGGATTTATAGAACTTTCACCAGGAATTCTTGTCCCCTATTTGGCCGGTATTTTATTGGGCTGGTGGACGGGAGCAATCGTTGGAGGCTTGATCGGGCTTCTAGGGGGTTTCATCGGTGGAGGCGACGTATTCTTGACAGCCAGTATTAATGGAGTCTCTGCAGCAGTCACAAGCATCCCCCTCTATGTAACAAATTTCAAAGATTACGATCCCAGAACCACAGCTTTACCTTTTAGGGTGAAGCTATTGTGCTGGCTCTCTGCTTGGCTTTCAGAAATCTATTGCTTGGGATATTTTGTTTTCGTTTTTGGTCTGAGCTTGTACGCCGCTCTTCCGATACTATCCCTAGATATAATTCAAGTGCAGTTTCTGTGGGTGACAACGGCGCTCTTAATCGTTTCGTTCATAGAAAGATCCATTGGAGGTAGAGGGTCAGCACATCATACGAACAGGCTTTAAGTATTAGCCTTGCGCGTAAATGGGTTGGTAGTCTCTGAAGGTTAGGCCAGGATCATCCTAGGAAGACATTAATTATGCTAGGGTCGAATGTTCCTACTCATCCAGCGCGTGGTGACCTCGCAATATTATTCGAATTCTCAGATGAGTGGCATTGTGAATGTGCGCAAACATATATCACATTATCACGTAGATGGGATTTACCCGATCTACGACCTGGGGACATTTCTAATTTCAGGTCAGCATGGAGTAAGAGTCAGGTGAAGCAAGTGATCGCACATGTTCCACTTTTGGTGAACCTAGCTTCATCAAATAATGTAATCTGGCAGAGATCAAAAGATAGGCTACTGAGCGAGTTGTTACGCGCTGGCAAACTGGGAATCCAATTCTTAGTACTGCATCCTGGCTATTACTGTAGTTCAGACAAGATGACGGGAATGGAGCGTATAATCGTTGCCCTAGATGATGTTTTGGAAAACGTCAACAATTCGAATATCGAGGTTCTGTTGGAGACCACCGCGGGTCAAGGAACCTCTCTGGGGTCTCGTTTTGAGGAAATTGCTTACGTTTGGGAGAAAGTCAGAATGAATCACCTAATAGGTGTTTGTTTTGACACGTGTCATGTTTTTGCTTCGGGGTACGATATACGGGGCTATAGTGGCTATGAAAAGGTGTTGGAGAAATTTGACCTCATAATAGGTTTGGATAAACTCAAAGTAATTCATCTAAACGATTCACGAACTGGGCTGGGATCCAAAGTTGACCGTCATGCATCTATAGGGGAAGGAAAATTGGGCTTGCAGGCTATTCATGCTCTTCTCAGAGACTCGAGATTTCAGAACGTCCCAAAAGTGCTGGAGACCACAGAAATAGATGGGAGAAAAATTCCTGAACAGTTAGAGTTTCTCCGGAAACTACAAGCGAATTCAACTCTGGTTTCTGAACCAGACGGTATCAGAGTGCAATTGACTTTAGATGAGGCATTCTAGTTGCATTTCAAGATTGATGGGAAGTTTGTAGAACATTTCCGAAATCTGGAACAAGTATTTCTGTATATCACTGACGAGTGTAACCTTAGCTGTGCATATTGTCTTTATAAACCAGATCTAACCTTTCACCTCAAGGATAAAGAAATAGAGTTAAGAACTGCATTGGCGCTTTTGTCTGCCTTCAAGAAATTAGGCGCTTCGAAGTTGACAATTATGGGGGGAGAACCTACATTGTATGGTCATTCTCAAGGACATGAACCTTTGCTGACACTGATATGTGAAGCCAAGAAAATGGGATGGGAATATGTCCGAGTTGACACCAATGGTGTTTTTGAGAGTTCCCTCCTTGAAAAGGAAGACTTCAGAAAGTTAGATGAAATAACATTCAGTCTTGACGGGCATACTCATGAGATCAATGATTTACTAAGGGGCAAAGGAGTATTCGCTAAATGCCTGTCGAATATTAATAAAGCCGTAAACTTGGGTTATAATGTTGATATCACCGCATGCGTCCACAGAGGCAATATGGGTGCGGAGGGTGACGGTAAACTGCTTTTGGATTCATTGATTCATTTTGTTGCCTCCCTCCTCGTTAGGCGTATAAATTTCCACCCTATTTTTAAGATGGGGGTTCCTAGGGACACATGGATAGGAGAAAACGACATATCTCCAGAAGAGTGGAAAAATGTACACCAGCACCTACTGAAGAATATTGACTCCAAAAGCTATTCGATTCCAGTCAGGATTCCTGAACGTTTTGTAAGCCAAGAAGAGTTTGAGAGAAATCCGGATTATTATGGCTATTGCCCCGCCAAAATGGGAGAAAGAGTGCTTGTCTTTCCCAACGGTATGATCCGAATCTGTGCTTTAATGATCGGCACACCTTATGGCGTTGCCAGATTTTACGATGATAAGATCATCTGGGATAGAAGTACTACGAATGAACTTCGAAATCACAAGCTCAACCAACCTACGCCTTGTACTAACATGCGTAGGAATTTCGGCGACTTGTTCCTCCCTCTATGTATCTCATTTAAAGCAAAGCAAGAAGAATTTGTTTGGAAAGAAAAACTTAACTGGGAAAACAGAAGACGGACGTAATTTTGTAGGCAGAAAGGATGTGCAGGTGGTTCTGTGCTTCCTGATGGTATGCGATCAAAGAATGGAGATGAAGATGGACTTCTGATAACGATCGAGGGAGGACACGGTTGCGGGAAAAGTGCCATTAGCTCAATGTTGTGCAAAAGATTGCGGGATTTGGGACTGCAGGTAATCGAAACTGCCGACCAGCAAGGAACCAATGTAGGTAGAAGAATAGTCAAAATCAACCTAGAACATAGGTCAGAAGCTATTGTCCCTTTGACAGAGGCCTTACTTATTGCCGCTGCGAGCCATCAAAATGTTGAGGAAGTAATCAAGCCCAACCTTAAACATGGAAAAATTGTGGTTTGCGAGCGGTACAATGATGCGTTCTTTGTCTTTCAAGGCTTCGCTCGCGGATTACCGCAAGGCTTGTTGCGCTGTATCAGCGACGCGGTAACGGATGGGATAACGCCGGATCTCACCATTCTTCTGGACGCTGACCCTCGCATTGCACTTGCTCGCATTGAGGTCCGACAACGACATCGGATTGAAAGAGAAGCGCTTGGCTTTCATGAAAAGGTAAGGAATGGTTATCTGGCACTTGCAAAGGAGCATCCTGAAAGAATTGAAGTGTTTGAAGCGAGTCTTCCGCTCAACGTCGTTTTCCAAAATGTCTGGGAAAGAGTGAAGAAACTAGTGCTTCCGGTTTAATGTCCAAACGATCGAAAAATTCTTGTCTTGCTTTGAGAAATGAGTAAGTTATCAATCCTACCTGTAGGCGTCTGAAGGCAGATAAGAAAAGGTGAAGAATTAAATAGACTTCATATATGATTGAATCACTCCACGATTTCTTGATTATAAATGTGGCCTTGTTATGGCCTGTTCTGAAGCGATGGGAAATTCCTGAACAATGAAATAAACTACTTCCAAAATTCCTTTATAGAAAGCATGCTTATCACTCCCATAGCAAGGGTGTCGGTGATAAAGTTGGACGTGAAGCTTCTTCGTTGCACACCAGATGCTGAGGCTCTTTGCGGAACTGCGGCCTTGACTTCAACAGAAACTGCAAGCCCTTCCGAAATTTTCGAAAAGATGGATCTAGAGAAGGCGAATCGCATAATTAGACGAATCACTGGCTATGCACATTTTTCCATCATTGAACATGCATCATTCACATTTAGTATCGAGGGTGTATCCAGATCCATGACTCACCAGCTCATCAGGCATCGCATAGCGTCTTACGTGGAGCAAAGCCAACGTTATGTCGCTTATGAGCCAACGAAAAGATATGTGACGCCACCAAGCGTCATGAGTAATGAAAAAGCAAAAAAAATATATAATGAAATATTGGAGAAGATCTCCAAAACGTACAAAGCTCTTCTGAACCTAGGAATTCCCAAGGAAGATGCACGATTTATTCTTCCAATTGCTTCTAGGTCGAACATAATCGTAACAATGAATGCACGTGAGCTGCGTCACTTCTTTAACCTTCGATGCTGTGCCCGTTCACAGTGGGAGATAAGGCAAGTTGCAATAGAAATGCTTAGGCAAGCAAAGAAGGCCGCGAGTGCGCTGTTTGAAACAGCTGGCCCCTCATGTGTGGAACGGGGTTATTGCCCTGAGGGAAAATTGAAACCGCCAAGATGCGATGTTGAAGATGTAATGGAATGGTTCAAAGCGCTCTGACAAATTTATCACGACCATTTCCCGAATTCATGCGATACGAGGATGAAAAGAAAGCCTTGGCATTTTCAGACAAATTGAGGAGCCCAGGGTCTACAATCTAATTTCCCCAGCAAATCATTAACTGAACCGATCCTGAGAAGAGTCAAAGGACAAAAACGCTGTTAAGAAGGAGCCCAAGTCATTGTCCTCCGTTTTGAAGCAAGAAAGGGAACTGGCTTCAAAATCCGAACCTGAATTTTATTGCTTAATAACTCCTTTCTTTTTCATCAGCATAAACGGATAGCCTCTTTTATCTGCTCTTGAAACATCAATTCCAAGATATCTTGCGAACTTGAACAATTTTTCTCTCGTAGCTTCAACATCTCCAAGAACCTCTAATGCTTCAATCTCAATGAAATGCCCAAGTTCGTTGACTTTGTCGAAGGCAACTTCAATTTCTTCATTGTACACGTAAACTTCTCTTTCTTTTTCAACTGTAACCAGCTTCCTGAAATCAAGTGCAGAGAAAATCTTCTCCATCTGATCGGGCTCCTCTATTTGAGTTTCAAACTCATCACAATGAGTAGCTGTCTCAGCATTTTCAGGATACCAATGCTTGTAGTTTACGAAAGCTTCATCGCTTCTTTTTCTGATGCTTAACCATTCAAAAGGAAATTCATGCTCCATGAAATCTCTCCACGCTGGAGTGAAATATTTGTCTATTTGATGTGTGCGTTTCACAAATTTCGCGATACTGTTCAATTTTTGTTTGACTTTGAAGAAAGCATCGTCATCAACCGAAATCTTAATTTCAATTTCAATGTTGGCTGCCATAGTTAGTCAAATCCTTTAATTAAGATAAAAATTTATGGGCAAAGAATCCTAAAGGCGGTAGTAATCAAATCTGAAAAATGCCGTTTGCCTGCAAGAGGGAATTTTCTGTTCATGTTCTGTTTTACATTTGGCATGAGATTATTTTGGCAGAACGAGGGTTCGAAAGCACTAGAAAAACTCACTCGCACACGTTGCGAATCGCAGGGGCTTCACGATTCTGACCTCAAATTTTGCTGGAAAATCGCTCACGGATAGTCCAGAATGACAGACTCCTTGCCTTATTTCCCGATAGATTCCTTATTCCAATAATGATGTGTGATGTTTCTCTCAAAATTTACACCCATTATCCCTTTCCGCGATGCCAATCATGCCATGCATTCTAAGGCTACTACTTGTACTAGATACGTGCACCATACGTCCAGAAGTAACGTCTTTCCAGATTGGATTGTCGTGATGTTTTGTCAAAGCCTTATCTACTTTTCAGAAAATTGCTCTCTCACCGTTCCTTTTTTCAAGTACAGTCCAGTCCCATTTCAAAATTCTGCTGAGTCTTATCCGATTCCTCAGCTGGTCTCTAAGGTTGTTCTTACGGTGAGTTAGAGTTGTGGAAAATTTTATTAGTTTTTCTTTTGTTAGCAATGAATAGAAGATAAGCAAATCGTCAATGAGGGAAATTCATGAAGATTAGTGAGGCACAAGCCCGTGTAAAGAGTCTTGAGAGAGAGCCTGACAAAAAATATGACAGAGGAAATCTGCTATCATCCAGCTTTGTCGATATGGTCGATAATCTAGGAAAGTTGGCACGAATGATTAGAAGCAGTAAATGTTGCGGAACATTATCCACGGATGCTTTGGAAACTGAACTGACGGTTATTTTCCGCAACATTTTGATAATTGCAAATATCTATAATATCGACTTGGAAAAAGCTTTTATCAAGAGAATACAATGTGTGTCCCCAAAATAGCTGTACGACTCTGATTCGTTACACGCCGACAAAACATCCTTGCGTATAAGAAGACGACATTTTGTCTTGTGGACGGCACTAAGCATCAATTTAGTTAAGCCTTGTGTGAATGTAGTGATATGTGATGTTGCTAAGAAGACGCGAACTCAGGCTTGGCCGAAGGAGCTAGGTTTAGGACATCGCGGTTTCAAAATTCACCTATTGCACTATTGGTTTCTACCCTGTGGTAATTTCGTTACACCTTTTGTATTAGAATTATGAAAATATAGTAGAGACCATTTAACTTCTTTTCGCAACTTTCTGTAATCTCTTTTCCGCGGGGATTCATTGCTAAAGAGCAATAAGCCTCTATCGTGCTCATACCCGAATGGGTTCGAATCCTGCCCGCTGCACTTTTCTGCGTTTTGTCCGTACTGCAAAGTCAAAAAAGTGTTCTAAGAATAGAGCTCTCTGCAAAGTGGCCATAAACATCCTGAGGTTCCGATTTCAACAGGGAACAGGAGGTGGGATTTCTGGAAAAAACCGCTAGGAAAAGGTCAAGGGGTTTGAAGATTGCTGTTTTAATTGTTATATTGATCATCGCAGGCGTCAGCGTATTTGCAGCTTTGACGTATCCGAGAACTGTGCTCAGTTTCCCATTGTCTTTCACCGTAGGTGCTCAAACTGAGCGGAGAGAATTTAACGTCCCGATGTTGCACAGCTGGGTTCAGGTCCAAGTGAGCGTCAGCAGCGGCACAGCTTTGTGGACAGCGAGAATCCTCAGTGACGACTCGGAACTCTGGAGCCACAGCGCGGCTCAGGGAGGACAAACCACATACAACAGCGGATGGATGCAACTAGCTACTGGAAACTACAATTTCACTTTTGCAACAATTGGATTTGGAACACTAGACGCAGAAATAACAGTGTCATCCAAAGGCGGATTCTAGCAGTAAGATAATGGAACCAAATGAATATTACTTCAATGTGGGCATCGATGAAGGCGCAGGTCCAAATCCTCCCCGCTGAACCATTAAAGATTGCTGGGTCGTCCTTTCTCAAAAATTCTTGGCGGATAATGGGTTGGGTCCACACGATGGAAATCGATGATCTTCAGCAGCTTTTGGTCGTGGGTGGCTATGGTGTCTACCTTCCATTTTAACATAGCGGCCAAAATTGTTGCATCTCGACCTCCGATTCCATGTTTGTAATACCTTTCAAAAGCATGCATGCTGACATGGAGCAATTCTCTATCGAAAGGCACAACTGTCATATTTCTTAACCTAAGTATGTTTAACACGTAATCATAAACCAGATAAGAAGGTAGTTTAGCCTTTCTTCGGAGATTATGAATAACCTCCATTACGATTACGGTGTTAACAAACAATTCTTCTAAATCGACTATGCCCTTCCGATTTTTCTCCCCCTCTAACCAGCGATTCACATTATTGTGTTCCAAAGCATTAACATCACAGTTATAGATCCATATCATGGAATCTACAAGTATCATCTCAATTTTCCTACGTGTCAAAAAAGCTTCTCTAATTCTATGGGTTTCTCGCGTACCTTGGCGATTTCCTCAGCGAGCTTCCTTGAAGATTTTTTAAATTCCTCTGCTGTGGTCGTTTTGCAGACTATAAGGTGGTCTTCTTCTAAGATAAGCGCGGCTTCTCTCTTGAGACCGAGTTTCTCCCTGTACTCAGATGGAATGGTAAGCCTCCCTTTCTTGTCTAACTTAACCCTTTCCACGTTTGCTCAGCTCCACATCCCACCATGTGGGAAAGACTATATAAGGCTACCTACATCGAGGTTTCTCGACTCCAAAAAGCGATGTCTAGCACATCGCCTCTTCGCCGAAGAGGAAGAATTTTATTTTCCCTCCGAATATCGGCACCCATCTTAATCTTATCCTAAAATGACTAATAACAACCATTACCTTATGGCTGTGCCAATCTCTCCGTGTCTTTGCTACTAAATGGCGACGAAACCGCAAACATCACATACAAGCTTAACGTCGTCTATGCCCTTCTTCGTTGCAGACGGTCTAATCTCTGATTTCCAGCTTGTGGCACCACATCTCGGACAGACAAGAACACAGTAATTCACGCATGCCAATCTTACCGCTCCACCCCATCATTCATTTCTGCTGCCATAAGATTTAAAGAGGATTTTCACGCTCATTAAGATATGTGATGAAGCTGTGGCGAAGGTCAAAGACCACCTCAAGAGTGCCGAAGAATTCTACGCGCTTGGCACCAAAGAGTATGAAGAGGGACATCGAAAAGGGGATTTGACTCGCATGAGAGAGGGTTGCGAGAAAATATTCCACGCTTATGTTGAGGTGCAGCAGCTCTCGTCCAGAAGAGAGGTTTTCCAGAGCCTGACTCTCATAGAGAACGCTGGGAAATCTTAGACAAACTAGGACGCAGAAAAATGGTGGAAATCGGCGACTCAGCCTTCCTCTATCTCCATCAGTACGGCTATTACGGAGGAAAGATGCGTCCGGAAATTGAAAAAACCATGAAGGACGTTAAAGAAGCCATAGACTACGTGCGCAAAGAGGTAGCACACGAACCCTAGTAGTAATGAGGCTGCAGAGCGCGTGCGCACTCGGTGTCATGTGGATGTTTTCATGAAAATCAGAGCATCCGTTCGTAAAGGTAAACGTCCTCGCCCCAGTAATGTTTCCTGAGACGCCCACATCTGATAAATCCATGTTTCTCGTAGAGAGTCATTGCCGCCTTAAGCCTTGGAGTCGTATCCAGCCATACTTTAATCGCTCCATTTTCTTTTGCGTAATCAATTGCCTTTAAAGTCAAAGCAGAACCTATTCCTCTTTTTCTACATCTTTTGTCAACCACCATGTGCATAATTAAACACGTGCCATGCTTCAGGGAGCAACCCGTCACACCTAGAATTCGAGTTCCCTCCTTAGCCACAAAATAGGCACCGTGTCTCATCCATTCCTTCATCTGCTCTGCTGACGGTTGTCTAGCCTTGACCAGCTCATCTGGGAACCTGCCCCTGTACTCATCCCAAACTCTCTTATAGATCGCGGCTATCTTAACCGCATCCGACTCCGCCGCAGTCTCTATACGATAGGAATTGCCCTCAAAACGTACAGTAATCTTCTTGTCCTCTCGACTCTCCAAACGACACATCACCCATTCGCAAATCACAACTATGGAGTTAACATATTCGTGGAAAAGTGTTTTGAAATCAAACGCGACGTCCTCTCCCCTACGATTTGCAACCTATCCATTCTCAGGACCGTGAATTGAGAATATGCCTCTAAGATACTGATTCTCAATCCGCTTCCCAAGGCACATACGAAGGCTCTTCGTAACCAACTCAAAACCTAGCTCCTTCATTATCCACACAGCCACATCGTTCACAGCAGGCACCCCAACAAAAAGCTTCTCTCCTTCTCCAATCGCCTCCATACACTTCAAAATCAAGCCTCTCGCAACCATCGGAGAATCGGGACGACAAACCCAAGGGCCAATCCTGTATCCCACCTTCATCCCGTAAGACATAACGTAACCATCAATCAGACGACCAGAACGCGAAACAAAGCAAAGCTCTGGACTGCTCTCAAGCAATGAGCGCAGAACGCGGCTTCTATCGGCGCCGAAATATCTGAAGTCGAAAGCTGAAACTTCGCCCAGTTCGTCTCTGTTCATAGGTCTTACCTCAAAGCTCTCTGACGGATGATTAATCTTGTTGACTTTGGTAAACCTGAGAGAATCAAACTCGTCAACGAACCCCAACTTCCGATAAAGATCTGCTATCTCCGGAACCGCCTCCAACTCCATCGTCTCAACACCCACTTTATGCAGATAACTGATTCCACGTCTCATGAGAAGCGTCCCAATGCCCCGTCGTCTAAACTTTTCATCAACAATCAAAAGCCCAATCCAGCCGACCTTCCCAAAACTAACAGTGAAGACATTTCCAACATGCTGACCTTCAACCTCTGCCACAAAACATCCCTCCGGCTCGTACGAAAGGAAACGCTCAATCACCTCAGCGCTATGGTTCCAACGAACACGATCAGTCAGGCCACAGACAGAACCAACATCCGACGGCTTCGCAACACGCATCACAACGCCACTCAACAGAATCGCCTTCGCTTGGCAAAATAATCGAAAGAGACCAAAATAAAAGACGCGCCTACGTATAAGGGGGTGGTTCCCCGTTAATAACTCAAAGCGCACCAAGACCTCTAACAGCTTCTTCCCACTATTACAAAGAATCAAATACGGAATGCACCAATTCATATCCCGTTAAGCAGACACGCATGCGCCCTAATCTGAGGAGAAACAAATGAGCATGAAACTCGGAGAGTCGAAGAAAATATTCTACTTTGATGTTTGCGGCGAGGTGAACACTGAAAAAACCCTCCAACTCGCCATACAGAGGGCAAAAGAGCTGAAATTCAAAAAGCTTGTCGTCGCCTCCGAAACAGGACTGAGTGCCCTAAAGGCAGCTAAAATGCTCCAAGCCTCAGGCATAAGCCTCATAGCCGTCACCTCCGCAGCAGGAACAAAAATCGAGAAAACGATCATCGGAGACCTAAAAATAGGCATCCCAGACAAGAAGACATGGCAAAGTCTAGAGAAGAGAGGCGCCATAATCGTTAGAGCCACTGACCCGTTTCACAACCTCGGAACTGCCCTAGAGTCTGGCGGAGTCCCTGTCTTAGGAACCCTTGTCCGCATGTGCCTGCGCATGATCAGCTCAGGAACATCAATCTGCGTCGACGCAACTCTGATGGCCACGGACAACGGTGCGCTGAAGGAAGGAGAAGAAGTCGCAGCCGCAGCGGGCTCATGGATCGGACTAGACACCGCCGTGGTTCTGAAGGCTGCAAACTCCGTTAACTTCTTCAAACCCGGAGCCGTACAAATCAAAGAGATAATCTGCAAGCCCAGAAACCCCTTCTACACTTGGCCGGTAAACCAAAAGGACTGGATCGGCGACCTACAGCCTTACAAGAAGTTCACCTGTTGACAAGGTCTAGCAGCGAGCGCATTGCGGTGACTCCAAAGGCTGCGACCGCTCACATCCTTGTTTTGCTCGTGGCTTTTTTGGGCAAGTTGCATTGTTATAGGGAGATGTTTCTCGGCCATTCTCTGCTAAGCAATTTTCATGTCTGCAACACCTTGCTTGTTGGTTCAATTTGGTTTTCCTACAGCCTTTCTGGCAATCGAGAAGTCTGATGTCTTTAGACCTTGCAGAAACGAGTGTTTGTAGATGAGCCCTTTTTCAAAGTGAATCTTGCATGGAAAATCATCGCACAGAAAGCATGAGCGTATGCCCTTCTCACGTGCGCAGCGATACATGGCGCATGAGAGTTTAGCCCTTTCATTGACCCCATAGCAGCCTAAACACTGGTACTTTCTGAAGGCGGGGCAGAAGCCGCAGTAAGTTCCACAAACTGAAACCATCTGTTCCACTTGTCTCACCTTTCCAGTTTCAGTCTTCCCTTTCTGTCGAGGACAAAGATGGTTTCGAAAGGCTTGAAGCCTAGGCTTTTGAAGAATTCTATCGTGCCTGTGTTCTTGACGAACGTGTCTGCCTTTACGTTGGCGTCTTTTTCCTCGGCAGTAAGGAGCAATGCTTGAAGCAGTTTTGTTCCATATCCTTTTCTTCTGTGTTTTTCGTCTACGATCAGATGTTCAAGTCTATAGTTTCTGCCACACCATTCATCTTCACGCATTTGGGTGGAAAACGCAATGTAGCCCACGATTTCTCCGTCAACCTCAGCCACGTAGACTCCGTCTAAGGCGTCGGATTCGGAGAAGAATTCGTCTTTTAGGTCTTCCTGTGTGAATTCAATGCCTACGAGTCGTCCAAGATAATCGTGCATTTGCACTGTGAGCCTGTTGATTTCCTCGATGTCTTCACGTTTCGCCTGCCTAACACGCATTCACCTCACCACTCAAATAACCATTATGCGTTGCGTGCATTTCCACTTTACGCCCAGAGTAGCATGTGTAGCGACTAATGTACTCCACTTACCATAGATCATACTCGGTGAAGAACCGGGCTTTATCGAAGGCTGTTCTTCCTGTCGGCAATTCTCGAAATCCCATCAGTCCTTGCCCAGACCCTCATAAGGCAAGACGGACAGGACACCAAATCACTCTAGTTGGTCTCTTTTGGGTATCCAATTGGGAGAAGATAAATTGGTCTGTGGTTAGGGGGTATTTTCAAGGCATCATAGACCTTACCGATGTTAAAGCTTGTCACTGTACAGACTCCTAGACCGAGGCACACCGCCTGCAAAAGCAGGTTTTGTGTTGCATGTCCAGCCTCAAGATGAGCGAATCTCACAGCGTTTTCCATCACAGGCGTTGCTCTCAATGCCTTCTCATTGTCGGCTGCGAGGATGATCGTTAACGGCGCTACTCTGATAGCCTCTTTGTTCAGAGCAGTTATTGCAGCCTCTGACAGGTCGCCACGAACGTCATCTTGCCTTATAAGGGATAGACCGTGTCGTTGGGCTTCATATCGAAAGAAACCCTTCGAAGATGCCAGGTAGACTTCCAACGGGTACGTCTTTCCCGCTGACGGTGCAGCTCGATGGAGAATTTTCCCCTCTTTGCTTGACCTCTCAATGTGAGTCACACCTTGCAGAGCCCACAGAACCTGCGAGACATCATGTTGGCTGACTTCCTTTTCTGAAAGGCTTCTTGTAGTTCTCCTAAGTGTCATAGCTTCTTCGAGAGCAATCTTGCCCTTGAAACGCGGTTTAGGTAGCTTCAAAACGGAGTCAACTGCCATATCAATAGCTCCCTCTTATATCGATAAAGCTTTTTCACTCCAAAGTGGAATTAATCCTGCAACACAAGAAGAACTCAGGATCCTTTCCCGTAGGGATTCGCAGGTTCGAATCCTGCCCGCTGCACCATATCTTAGGGCGTTATGCTACAGGTTTCCGAAACTCTATAATGTAGAAGGGCCATATAGGGAGGAATCTGTTCATTATGATCTTCCATTTTACTCTTAGACCTTTCACGTTTGCGGGTAGCAGGCCTGTTGGCGGTTTGCACCCATACAAGGCATTTGTCCTCAATAGGAATTTTCCAGTGAACGAGTTTTCTTCATCGGGAGCCAAACCTTCGTCAACTATGACTATTCGTGCATTTGGCTTTGCTACTCGAATCATTTCATGAAGTGCCCGTTTCTTCTCTCCAAAGGTGTTTATGCCTCCAACATGCATGACCGCGTCAAAGGTGTCGCTCTTATATGGTAGGTAAGATGCGTTGGCCCTTTGAAGTTCAACGGTTTTCCATTTCTTTTTCCTTGTTTTTGCTTTTGCATAGAATAACGCACCGTTTGATATGTCCACAGCCGAAATCCTTCCGTTCTGACCCACTTTATTGGCGAGCAGCGGCAGGTTTCTTCCAGTTCCCGTTGAAACGTCTAGGACGTGGTCTCCCGGCGTTAAACGAAGCTGGTTTACCCATGTTCTTCTTTCCAATGGTTCTGATCCTAGGGAAAAAAATGGTATTAGAATGCACATCAACAGGTCGTAGCTGGGCGCCATTCGATCATATGCACGCATCCATTTTTCGTCGATTCTATTCATAAACTCAGGTAACACGAAGTCGGGGATTTCGTCACGTATTCTGTACTCCACTCCGCATTCTTTACACTTCAGAAACCCGGAGACAACGTTGTCACCCCAACTCTTTTCAGAATCTAAGATCAACTCGCTGTGACAAACGGGACAACACAGAAACCGAGTAGCATCTTTCCTCAAATCTGTCCCCCAATGATTTTGCTGGAAGAAGACCTAGCAGCTGGAAAATCACCATATTCTTCCCAGGCAACTTCTTCTCCTTTGCCGACTTTCAGGTACTGTACAGCAACAATCTCGTTTTTTTCGTTGGCAACAGTTATCTTCCAACAGGAAACTCCATCCTTTTCGAAGGGGCCCTCCGTTTTCTGATGAATTCTCTGATGCTTCTTCCACAAAGGAAAAAGCCTCTGTGGAGTCAAGTCATTTATTCGCATCGAGAAACGCTGACCACACAGAAGGCACTCACCCTCAATTCTGTCTTCATGGAAAACGTATTTTGTTTGAGCGTTGCAGTTTATACACCTGTTAGACTGAATTGCCTTCTCCATTAGATTGAATGTTTCTTTCCACCCTGATTCAACAAGTTTCTCAAGGCCATATCTACGCCATTCTGCTCCAAATACGTTGATCAGGTCGAATGACCACTTTGAGCCATGTGCGCCTCCGCATTTTGGGCACCAGATTCGAAAATGAGTTGGAAAAACGTCTATTTTCATCTTCGATTTGCCACACAGAAAACAGTAGCGATTCAGATCCATGGTTTCAAGCTTGTTTAGTGCCTCAGCCATCTGCTTAACAGGTTCGAGAAGCTTGATGCCTAAGTCAGATACCACATATTTGCGCCTGTTGGCATCTTGATAGACGAGACCTGCAGACTTTAGTGATTTCAAGTGAAAGCTCAAAGGTGCTGAGGCGAGTCCCGTCAGTTTTTCGAGTTCATGAAAGTAGGCGCCATTCTCAACTAGGCGGCAAAGAATCGCGATCCTTATTGGATTAGAAATCCCTTCAAGTGTTCGTGCAAACAACTTAACAGACATTATGTCAACGTCAGAAGTCACTTTGGCAGACTTCACCTGGCCTCGGTTCTTCAGCAGACGGAGAATTTCCTCCACTTTCTGCTCGACGTTTTCGATTCTTTCCTCTAGTTTCATGAACCTAAACTCCACCAAAATAGATATACCGTTAAAGGATATTAATGTTGTTATAGCAAGGCAGTTGCAGTTTCAAGTCTTGACCGCTGCACCAAATGAAAACTTGGCGTATCGGCTGACTCTTTCTTGAGTTGCTTCGTCTAACGAGTATCTGACGCTTATTCCTTCAACGTTTCTCGTGACGAGGTTTGCCCTTATCAGTCGGTTCATCTGCCAGCTTAGAGCTTGCGATGACACACTGATCTGTCGGGCCAAGTCTTTGTGTGTCATTTGTGGTTTTTTCAAAAGAGCAACCAAGATCATGCCGGAGACCTTATGTCTGAGAGTGGAGATCGTCTTCATCTCGGCTTCTGAGAACCTCTTGGATTCAAAATATCTTTTGTAACCTCCATCTGGATAGGCTGATATCAAACCGTGGCCTATGAGTATACCAAGATGATACTGAAGGACTCCGATGGGCATTTTTAGACAATCTGATATTGCTCTGAAGTGAAGCCCCGGGTTGTCTTTGATGAAGTTGAAGACAGTTATTCTTGTGGTCTGGTTGAGGAGAGCTGATGCAGCGTTATCTCGTAGATTAAACATGAGGGAAGCGAAAGCAGCTGCCTTTTGAACCTGAAGCTGCGGCACTTTCAGCAACTCATTGTAATTGTGTGGAGAGCATGTTAAAGCAAGATATGAGATGAAGAAAATCAGCAGGAGCATGAGCAATGTTGACGACGCGGGTCGGCGTCCCAACTTGTAGATCCTCATTTTTTATCCTAATCGTTCAAGCATTTAGCATTATTCGTAAACAACTGTACCAGAACGGTAAAGCCACGTACCAAAAGCCATAATTCACCGATAGCAGCGCTTGTCATTCATATGACTCGGAGATTTTGGCGCAAGAAGTGGTTTCTCGCGACCGTCGTGATCATTGTTTTAGTTGCGACTTCCGTGTCACTTATTTGGATGAAATTCGACTATCAACGTGAACAAGACGCTGTCTTGGAGTATTTTTCTCGTCAGCCCGGCATGCCAGACGCTTTTGCCAAGCTGGAGGAACTCACACCTCCCGGTTCAATTGTGCTGTGTTGGTGGGACTATGGCCGAGCCGTGAGAGAATGGAGTCACAGAGAGGTTATAGAAGCTTATCCATCCAGAGACATTTACTACTCGATGGGCTCAACCAGAACTCTCCTTGGCAACCTGAGAACTCAACTTTTCGGAACATGGGGGTCATCAGAAAGAATACATGACTTGGCCAACATTTTCATGTTGCCTGAGGAGCAGTCTCTGCCTCTTCTGGCAAAGTACGATGCCAAGTACGCGCTGGTTTTCACTCCTGACGAGTTGCAGAAGTTCCATTGGATTGCCCAAATCGCCGGCTACAACGCAACAGACTACCTAACCTACCGCAAAGAAAGCGACACATATGAACCCACTGAGCGCGGCACCCACGTGACCCTGCTACGACTAATATTCGATACCACTCTGCCTCCCCAGCACTTCACTAAACTCTTTGATAACGGCAAAGCCAAGATATACCAAATTAACTACTCGTAACCGTACTGAAGTCGAAGATGTTTTCCCATGATTAAGCACGGCGAACTATCCCCAATATACAGTCGTAGAATCCGTTTGGATTTTCCTCTATCATGGCGTGCCCACTCTTGGATATATAGAAAATCGGAATTCTCTTCTGCTTCAGCAACTTCTCAGACGGAAAAACGCCCCGGCTCTTCTCACCATAAACATAGCATTTAAAGAAGGGAAGCGAGATGAAGCGGCTGAGCAGGCTGCCAAAATCCGACTCCTGCACTGTAGATAGAGAGCTCTTGTACATTGACTCAGCTGTAGCTCTTGACAACGTTCTTAAATAAGCCATTTCAGCTTGATCACCTCTTCCCTCGAACTCTTCTCTGAGTTCACGCTTGATCTGCTCAAAACCCTCTCGAACAAACTCTTCTTCGCTCATCTCTGCAATTCGCCTAGTTATCGTGCAGTCCTCAGCAGTGAGATTCCCCTCTGCATTAATGAACGAACAAACACGATTAGGCATAATTTCGCAAAGCTCAATCCCAACGATGCCTCCCATACTGTGCGCCACCAGATGAAATCGACCCACGCAAAACCGATCAATAACCTTCCCCAAAAATCTCGCCTGCTCCTTCATTAAGTAGGAGAAACCCGCAGGCTTGTCGCTGTCGCCAAACCCCACAAGATCAGCGGATAACAACGTAAATCGCCGAAAATCTTCACGCCTAAAGGCTTCGAGAAAATCCTCACGAGAACCACCCAGCCCATGTATGAACACGATTGCCTCCCCTTCTCCCTTACGAAACAGACACGAAATTGATACACCATTCACTCTAACTTCCACGCTGGGCGGGCAGCTTCCCATCAGCGAGCCTCCACAATCCAACACCGAATCTTGCACAGCTTTAGTTAATCTCTTTAACGCTCTCAACCCTCTCTATCGTTGACTGAAAACATGCAAAAGAGTTGATGTCATGCGAGCTAAGCTTTACATCTACCCTTATCGCATAACCCAACGCAAACATCATCCAGTCCTTTGGAGTTTTGATACCGAAGCCCTTAACGAAATCGCGAAACATTTTAGGAACAAATCGGTGTTCAGCGTAGAGGTAAAGAAACGGACATTGATTCTTAGGCTAGTAGAAGAACCTCAGTAGGCGTGCTATCGTGCGCTTATCAGATATCATGTCTAATGTACCTGCACATTCCTACATTTGTTGGAGTGCGAGAATGGCGCTTACGTTCTTCTTGACTTCTTCGAGGTTTTTCATACCGACACATAATGTATCAACGAAGTCAAGTTTAGCAATTGACGTTATGGATGACTCGTAGTTCTTGAGGAGAGGCTGAGCGCCTGTTCCAAGGACTTTCATTGCGACAACTCCTTTTCCGTTCTGGTGTGCGGTCTGAATTGCCTTGAGCATTTCTCCGATGGAGCCGTCTTCGAGTGGTATGTGCTCCCGGAACTTGTTTATAGTGGCTTGTTCGGCACTGCAACAAATAGCCGTGATCGTGTCTACGTCTTCCAATCTGGAGGCTTCCTTCACAACCCTGACGCTGTGCGTGGACAAGCCCAATGCCCTAACAGTCCCAGTTGTTTTCAGAGCGCTCAGCTCGCTCAGAACCTGTCTTGCACCTTTCACAAAATCGGCCTTCACCATGTGCAATAGGAAAACATCTATGTGATCAGTCTCAAGCTCCACCAGAGATTTCTCCAGACTTTTCTTGGCTTCACCGCCATTTTGAGCCCATGTCTTGGTGGATATCACAACCCTCCTTCTCGGTAGGCGCTTCAGAGCTGCAGCCACATGTGGATGGGTGCCGTAGTCATCAGACGTGTCCCAGAAGTTCACGCCTAGCCTATACGCCTCGGCTAGAATTTGACCGCCTTGATCAGGCGTTATTTTAAGGGACGGGACACCAAGGTCAAAGGTTCCGAAACCAAGTTTCGACACTTTCAAGCCGGTGTTGCCTAATTTCACAATCGGAACCTTCTGCAATTTCTGTCACCTGAGAAGTGCTCTAATTCTGTTGTTGACTGAAGCTTATAAGTGGCTCCTGGCAGATCAAGCAATGGTCTCCTTTCCATAATCTGTCATTCCTTTTCCTAAATCCGAATTTTGGTTTCATAATGCATTTTTAACAGCCCACCGACTTAATCAGTGATGATGATTATGCAGGAAACCTCGCGAAGAGGCGTTAACGCGGCTTTTCCAAGACACTACCTACAGAGGCTTGAAGAATACCGCAAGCGCCAAACGGATATCATTTCAAGGCCGAAGCCGCCTCAGAAACCAGCCGTCGAACATAGGGTCTTCTCTAACCGCTGCAAGCAGGCTATTTCCTTGGCGAGCAAGATCTACTGCTGTGCACTCAAGGAACTTGTGGATGCATCTTTGTGCAAGGCGTGTCCGTGCTTTGAGAGAGAGCCGCTTGAATACACTCTTTTCAGGAGAGAATGATGGTAGTTGAAGTGTCCAAACCGGAAGTGCAAGAATTCCATAGACGTTAAAGAGGACGAAAACTCAAACTTCGACTATTGCGAGGAATGCGGAACCATCGTTTATCGAAGCAAGCACAAGTAATTAATCGGGCAAGCGGACTCCGCAAGCCTTACAAGCAGAAGCAGAGCACTTTTCTATTGCAATTGGTTGTTGATAGCGATGTTTGATGTGTTTCCATCGATGTTTGGTCTACTGTTTTTCCTAGTTTTCTTCATAATCATTTTGTCAGTTGCACTCAACCTTTACAGGGCTTTTCGCAGGCCGCATGACATCGTGCCCGAACAGCAAGGCTCGGTTGTTAGAGAACGCGAAATCATCAGAGAAGTAGTGAAGATACGCTGTCCATACTGCAACAACCTCTACGATGAGAAATACGACAAGTGTCCCCACTGCGGAGGCAAAAGAGGCCCTTAAAACCATATAGCTCGATTGCTTCCCGGATCGCACAGCTCGATTGTTCTAGCGTGTAGAACACTTGTTCTAAAGCATCGGTTTAAGAGATCACAAAGTGTCTTACAAATGGGAAGACCAGTGAAAAAGTGGGTAGCTGCTCCAATCTCGGCTTTAATAGTCTTTTCTTCCTTGACCTTGGCCGCCGGAGCGCCACTTTATCAAGCAGACACCAAAATCAGAGGTGTAGTCATCAACTTTCAGCATAACGTGACCATTCAAAGCTTCAGCACAAGCCACACGTTTGCCGCTATCATCAACGTTTCGATTCATGAAATTCTCCAGAAGACAGAAGCATTTGACCGAACGGATTCGGTGGTTGTCTCTTATGACTATCCCAATCAACCAAGCTGCAAGGCGGGCGATGTTATCGAGGTGTTTGGCTTCTGGTTTCCAGCACTTGACACGCCTTGGTCGAGAACCATACGGATCGACGACCAAGTCGCTGGAAGCTACTTAGCAAACATTGCCAGCGACGAGCCAATCTACACGGGAATTGCTCCATACTATGACAATCGCAAGGCGGTAGTAACAGTTTCCTTCGACGATTGGACGGGTTCTGGTGCAAAATACGAAGATGGTCTAGCGATGGTCACTTCAAAACGTTTGTATCACACTGCGGGACTCATCACCGGAGCCCCACACATAAACTGGTCGAACATACAGATGTGGCTAAATAGAGGCTATTCAGAGCTGGGTTCTCACTCGAGAACCCACCAACACATCCCCTATGAAAACTATGATTCAGAAGTTGGCGGAAGCAAAGCCGACATAGTAGGCAATTTGACGTTGCCCCCACCATTCTCCTTCAATGGAAGTGAATATGTTTACACATGGATTGAACCTTACGGGCAGTCTGATCGCAACGTGAGGCAAAAACTTGGTAATCATCATTATTTAGCCGACAGAAGCATTTCACTAGGCGACACCCAATGGGCAAGGTGGGATGCGGCGAACGGATTATTCAATCGGATAGGATACACTGTTGAGATGGGAAAACCGCCATCATGGGAAGGCATATATAACGCTGCCGAGCTGAACGCCAAGTTTGACAGGGTTTACAATGCCCGTGGAATATATCATTTGGTTTTTCATCCAAATTTGGTTGACTGGACTGCTGGCGCATACGCAGATAATCATACAAGCTATCTCGAGGGTCGACCCGACGTTTGGTACGTAAGCTTTGGAAATCTCTATCTCTATCACAAGATGGCCGCGCCCAACGCTGTCCAAGTTTCCTCAGAAGGTTTTGGAGAAGACAGGGTCTTCAAGATAATCGTGTCCTCCTCGATTAGACAGATCTATGGAGTCTGTTACCCTCTAACACACGTATTCAACATATCCTCTAGTTGGACAAGCATGTACACGTACTATCGGTACAAAGAAACAGACCAGTGGACTTTAATGGCAAGCAAGACTTCTGAGGATTTGTTCAACGGAGTAAACGCTTCAAGATTCGATTTCACTAACCACAAAGCATACGTTTCCTTGGGATTCGGTGAGGCAACGAACGAAATCCACCTGCGATTGCGTTCCAATCCAATAGACACCACTTCTCCTGTTGCAGACGCAGGGCCTGACCAAACGGTTGAAGAAGGCAAGTCGGCGATTTTCAACGGCTCCGGCTCCTATGATGATGTGGGCGTTGTAGAGTTCAACTGGGACTTCGGCGACGGCGCCTCTGGAAAGGGCTTGACCGTGACGCACAGTTACATTCAGCAAACTACATACACTGTGACCCTGCATGTGAAAGACTTAGAGGGAAACTCCGACTTTGACACAGTCAAAATAACCATTATTCCAGCAATCGGCGAATCGTTCCTGCTGCCAACAGTAGCCACAATCATTGTGCTGTCGGCAGGCATCGTCACTGGAATATCAATATTCAAAAGACGCAGAGCAGCTTCAAGACGCTTTTCGGTAACTGCATAATCCTTATAGTTGCAGCCTCACCAAAGGCTTCAGCGCGTCGACTGATTGAACAACCCTGAAGCCTTGCTCGTCAAAGATTTTAAGCGGGCCCTTCCAAGCCATACTGACGCCGACACGTCGACCACTTTTTGTTGTGGTCACAGGATAGCCCTCTATGATTTTGACCCCTTGCCTTCGCATAGCCTCAATCGATGCTTTCAGGAGACCACGCGATAACCCCTTTCCCCGCCACTTACGATGGATAAAGAAGCAGGTTATTGACAACACATTGCCTATGTCACCGCGCTTGTACGCTTCTACACTCTGCAAGACCGGGAAGTCCAGTCTCGGCCCAAAAGAGCACCATCCCACCGGTTCGTCTCCGACGAAGGCAAGCATGCCACGTGCCTTACCCTCCCGTATCAGATTCCTAAAAGCCGTTTTTGCACCAGCACCCCTTATCTTCAGCCACGCCTTGTAGGTTGGAGTACGCCAGCACATACACCAGCAGCCGCCGCAGGCGCCGTTCGGTCCAAACAGTTGCACAACAGCAGGCCACAGGCAGGACGCAACTCTGCGAAACGTACGCCCTCCATAAAGGCACCTGCTTTATAGTCTACTTTTTCTCAGATTCTGATATTAATACGCCTATGAGTTTGACCCTTTCAAGGGTTTCTTCTTGGTGGGGCGCAAACGCCATTTCCTCTGTCAGGTCTTTTCCAGCCTCATGTTGACCCTGATGATCGCCGTTTATCCAGAGAAAACTCTCTGTGACATCGTAGACTTTACCTTTGTAAGCCATGTAGGCTGGTCTCCCATCCCGCCCATCATACTGCTTCAATTCCTCAAGAGTAAATTTCCTTTCGGAACCTGCCAAACACAACCGCTCCATGTGCAGTCTTATCTTAAGGTTGTTTGTTGACCACAGTTAGTAAGCACACTAACCTAAATCTCTTCCTTCATGGTTAGATTCAACGGAGTGAAGGTCACGACGGGTGGTTGAGCGATCAATCTCAACGACTTGATCCATGTAACTTGATAGCTCTTTAACTAATTGCTCCTCCCGAGCACTCAGTCCAGATCCGCTATCTTCAGCGAACTTTGACCCAGAATATGCTGTGCCCAAAAAAGTTTCGGCCAGCCTCATACATTTTAGAACCGTTTCCAATGATCCAGCGTGAAGGTACAAAGTAACATCATTCAAGATAAGAATTCTGGTGGGTTTTCGAACGAACATGTTAAACAGCGGTTCAATGGCCATTCTGTTCAGTTCTGCGTATTTCAACACCTGCTTACGTGAAGTGCCCGTCAATCTTGGTGTAAACACCCTTTTTGGCCGAAGATATCTTAATTCTTTAACTAAATTTGTAATCTCTGATAGCCTTCCGCCAACCTCTCCCTTCCGATGTGGAGCCATGTCAATAACAGTTATTTCCGCAGGGCCAAACAGCATCATCAACTCTTCAAGCACTCTGGCCGCTAACGCGGTTTTTCCTGAGCCGGCTTCGCCTAGAATTAACACTCTCTTACCGATGATGCCTTTACCTCTTAGCTGAACCTTGCTGCGATTTTTCACCGAATAATGCTCCTCTACTTATTCCGGCACGATTGAGAACTGAAAGAGCAATAAACCCTAAAGTGCATCCGGCAATAGAGCTTAAGGCCCATCCAGCCGCAAAAATTGAAAAAGCAAGCAAGGCACCTTCCTCTCCAATCAGCTCTAAGGGTCTTTTGGTTCCTGCCCAAGGAGCTATTCCCACATTAGGAGCCACTAAAGGAGCCACTAGATAAAGAGACAGCGTAGCTCCTATGAATATTGTGCCTATCGGTTCTGAGAAAGCAGATACCAGACGAATCTTCTCACTTATTCTAAATCGTTTAGTAGCCCAGTAGACAGCCCCTACAACTAAGCCGCCGGGAATCCCTCCCGGAAATGCGTAGATGGTTCCTATTCCTAGCCCTATCCTAATGCTGCCTATGATGAAGGCAGCGACAGCCGCCCACAAAGGTCCTGCAAGCACACCCAAAAGCGCGTTGACCATGTGTTGCCCTGGATAGGCTTTGGTTCCCAGAAATTCAAACCATGAAAATGGCGCGATAACGACACCGAGGGCTGAAAACACTGAGACGAGAGCTATCTTCTTGACGTATGTAGCATCAGCCTTCATGGCATTCACATCTCCTTCGCAACTTGTGCGACGAGTCTCGTTAGACCGCTTGCTCTTTCGCCGAGGATTACTATCATGGGTTCTTTCCCTACATCTCCTCTGTGGTAGATCACATCAGGCACCTTTCCGATTCTATTGATGGCTTGCCTAACACCCCACGGTATAGTCATTCCTTCCGTTCTCTTGACATCCTCAGGCTCTTCCTTCCGATCGTAAAACGACAACCTTAGCCCCTTTCTTTTTAGAAGTCCGAGAACCTCATCTGAAAACTTCAGGTTGAGTGCAGCTCTTCTTGCAGAATCATGTTTGATAACTTCCAGTATATATCGGGCCAGATGCGAAGAACAGCCAAACCTTGCAGAGCCTACTGCTTTAACGCCCCCTGCTACTCTCACAATTCTACCTTCTATCGCAGCCACATCATCCACATTTTCCGCATAAGGGATGGCCATCGCAACGTTCATGCCCACTTGGGGCACAAGGCTCCCTACCTTAGGGACTGACTCAATGATTTTCCTAGCTTCTTCTACGTTCATCAGAACGCTGTATCTCGAAGACTCGCGATAGAGATGGACTAGGGGGTTGACTGGCCCGTAGCCCTCACCAACCTCTAATCCAAACTTTATCGCTAAGGTTACAAATCTCTTAGCGGTCTCAACTGCGGTTGGTATCTTCTCTCCTTTTGCAAGCTCGGCTGCAATTGCCGCTGAAAAACTGCAACCTGTTCCATGTGTGGTTTTCACGTTTAACCGAGAAGCTCGCAGTACCTTAAACTCGCCTTTAAAATAGAGAAGATCCACGGCGTCTCCTTCTTCATCTATATGGCCGCCTTTAACCACAACAGCATCAGGTCCCATCTTGGAAATTCTTCTTGCGGCAATCTTTGCATGCTCTTTGGTCTTAATTTTCATATCTGCTAGCTTCTCGGCCTCAAACCTGTTGGGTGTCACGATTGTAGCCCGAGGCAAGAGATGATTCCTCATAGCATCCACTGCCTCAGGTTTCAAAAGGGGCGCTCCTGATTTTGCGACCATAACTGGATCGACCGTAAGTGGAAACCTGTAGTTGGCTACTTCAGAAGACACAGCCGTGATTATCTTCTCCGTGTGGAGCATCCCTGTCTTTGCACTGTCAATGCCTAGGTCTTCGGCTACGACTCTGATTTGCTTTTTAATCATGTCTGGTTCAAGGTCTTCAACCGCCAAAACGGAGTACGTATTCTGAGCGGTGACAGATGTGATGGCAGTCGTGCCATGGACACCAAAAGCGGCAAAAGTCTTGAGGTCTGCTTGAATACCCGCGCCTCCTCCAGAATCACTACCCGCTATCGTCATAGCCACTGGAACCTTATGGTGAAATTTTTTAACCTGAACCATTAGCCTGACTCACCTTTTCAAGCGCGTAGACCGTAAGGGCTGAGACTATGAAAGACGGGATGCTGGAGCCTATAGTGGTATATAATGGTGCATATTTGTAAAGCGCAAAATATGTGACAACACCGATGAACCAAGCAATCAAGGGTCTAATTCTGTAGTGTCTAGAGGAAGAGTGGAACTCCTCTAAGTCATATTGCCTTTTTTTGATGAAGTAAAAATCCATAAAGAGTACCCCGAGCAGAGGTACGAAGATGGCTCCTATGTAAAGTAGAAAACTCTCGTAGGCCAGCTGCCACTGTATCGGCATGAATGCCGCCACAGCAATGCTTACAATGGTTATGGCGAGGATTAGCTTCAACTGTCGAGACTTCGGTGACACATTTTGTACAGACACAGCCGCTGAGTATATATCGGCAAAACCATTGTCTGTCTCATCCACGAGCAAAATGGTTAAGGCTAAACCACCAAAAGTGACCGAGGCTATCGATCGAATTATGCTTTCACCCGGATATGCTAACGTAAGCAAGGCACCTAAGGCGTAGAACCAAAAGTTTGCAAAAGTGTAACCCGCTACCGTGCCAGCGAAGGCGTCTTTCTCGCTCTTTGAAAACCTGTTGTAATCTGATATTAGAGGCCACCACGAGATTGGCATGGCTATAACCAGATCCAAGGCCAGCGTTATTGGCAAGGATCCATCTCCTTGAAACGACAGAAGGTGAGAGAACCTAGAAAGAACCACATAGGTGATGAAGACGGTCGTGCCATAGGTAAGCCAT
>Ga0315310_10000149_pt1 | contig 47349 bp, 65 predicted proteins | sample TDP5_MG_FD_203630 | JGI IMG/M metagenome (GOLD analysis project Ga0315310, IMG submission 203630) | Freshwater sediment microbial communities from Lake Towuti, South Sulawesi, Indonesia - TDP5 | ecosystem: Environmental > Aquatic > Freshwater > Lake > Sediment | place: Indonesia: South Sulawesi...
AAAATAGGAGGCTTAGAGAGTTGAGTGTTCCGGTTTGTTCTAGGTGTGGGTTCCCGTTGGTAGTTAGGGAGATGGAGAGTGAGCGATGTTTCCTCGTGCAGGTTGCATGTCGCTGTAGAAATAGGATTTTTCGGTTTCCAAACTATTCATGGATGCTAAACGAACTTAGAAAGGAGACATTAAAATGACGAAGCTTGGTATGAGTTATAAATATGGAACCGTTCAATTAATTCCAATAGACAAAATTCAGCTTAGTCAATTTCAAGTTAGACAACGATATGGTGACCTCTCCCAGTTAGCAAGGGACATAGAAAAGAAGGGGTTACTCTATCCAATTTTGGTTAGACCCCTCCAAGATTTTTATGAGATTGTTCATGGGCATCGTAGGTTTATGGCGGTTAAAAGTCTTGGTAGATCTGTGATAGAGGCTTTTGTTAAAGAGTTGTCTGATGCTGACTCTGTGTTGATTTTGGGGAGCGAGAATCTTCAGAGAAAAAACTTTGATGATATAGAAGAGGCTTTAATGTACCAGTTTTATCAAAACTTCATATTTAAGGAATCTAATAAAAAACTCAGTTTCAAAGATATCTCAGAGGCTTTCGAAACATCACCTTCTAACGTGGAAACGAAAATGGGGCTTCTCGATTTGCCAGAAAGCATTCAAGATAAAATTATCAAGGGCGAAATTACAACTAGAAAGGCACGACCACTTATTACGTTGACAAGAGAGGACCCCACCGCGGTGGGGTGGCCCGAATCCGTCTCAGGTGAACAAAGGCTACCTCGTACAGACCGTTTCTACTCTGCTATTGAGTCTTTAGTAGAGGAAATCGAAAAAGGAACTAAAGGTGGAATAAGAACAAGTGAAGGCGTTCAAATGGCTGTTGACGCAATCAAACAAGGCAAACCCTTAACCGATGCCTTAGAAGAAGCAAAACTAAAGGAATCTATCGAAATATCTCGGAAAAGAGCAGAACAAGGCAAAAAACCAGAAGAAATAATTAATGAAATACTTAGTTCGCAGCAGGACCCGCAAGCAGTTCTTGACGCTACAATAGCTTTGAACATTAAACTTACGCAAAAACTTCTGAAGTCTGGAACATTAAAATGCCCATACTGTGGAAAAATTGATTGTTTACATTGGAGTTGTAAAGATGAGGCGGTAGTTAATGGAGACAAGGAGAGTTAGGTTAGTAGCATTAACCAATGATGCGCTCGGTCTTGCTGCTGCCAACTTCAATTTTCCAATTTACCAGTGGAATACAATTTCTCAGTCAACACAGTCGATCTCAGAAGTGTTACAAAATGAAACATGGAGACTTAGAATCAGAAACATTAGGGAGTTAATGAGCATAAACCCTGAAAAGATTTACACCACGATCCCAGAAAGATTAATGGGTTTACCTAAAGGATACTCTTTGAAAATTGAATACGCAAGATGTTTATTCGAAGATCAAAGTGAACTTCATTACCTAGATTTTTTTAGAGATACAATTCATAAATCCTTTTCGACGGAAACTAGCTACCAAGATTACCTAATACAAAAAATGGAGATGGCTTGGAGTAAATGTTCCGAATATTATAAGGATTTTCCGGATATCTCGATGCAACACTTTAGACCTAGTATTCTAGTATTAGAATCCATTGATGATGAAGAAACACTAGCGGAAAATTGGGATCTTTTAATAAATATTTACAAGATGTTAGTTACTGAAAAGAACCCCATTAGTCAACAAATGTATGAAATTGTTTGGAGAATCGAAAGAAAGAGAGGCATTTGGGAATATTACCCATATGAAGGTATGGAAAAAATATTGCGAGGTCCAGAACATGCAGATACAAGATGAAGGAAAAATGAGTGAAGTAACAGTTCAAGTTTTCAGGTTTCATCAGCGAGTATGTAAGATTTGTGGTGTTTCAATCTATAATGGAAACAAATCTAAACTATGCCAGAAATGTTATGGAAGAAAACTAGGAAAAAAATATGGAGTAAGAAAAGGTACTCACCTGAAGAAGTTGTAGAAGAAATAGAAGAGGAAAAATCTTGGTAAAGGAGGAGGATGAATTTTGAAGTTGGTTGCGGAAATTAAGGATGAGGACCTACTATTCAAACTTATGCATTCACTTGGCAGCACTTTCTTTAAGCCAATTGCTAACGGCGAAACCGAAGTAGTGTACTTCTCAGGAGAAAAATTCGCACATTACAAGGGAAAATTAAGCAAAGAAAAAGAATCTATCCTAGAGAAAACGGCGTGGAAAGTATCCGAGATAATCATCAACGAAGTGGAAGACAAGGTGACAATCAAACAGTAGGTGAATGGCATGAGTGAACCTCAAGTTTATGAGCATCGCCTAAACGAGTTCAAGAAAGTTAAGACGCGCATCTTATCCATTCTCCTAGATTTTCCAAGTGGTTTATCACTGAACCGCATCCAAGAAGAATACTACAAACGCTTCAGACATATGGCTATTTTAGACAATCGCTTGAGAGAGCTCCGAGCTGACGGAGAAGTTGAATCATTAACGAAGGAAGGCAATCCACGTTTGATTTGGCGTTTAACAAACAAATGGCGGAGGTGATGTTTGGTTGAGTTTGAAGGATAGGCGTGCTTTAAGAAGGCTCATGAAACGTATCGAGAATGCGGAGTTGCCGAAGGAGAAGCGTGAGAAGGCAATTGAGGAGTTTTCTAAGCTCACCTATCTGGTGCTTGGCACCAAACTAGAAGACATAGAAAAGGAGTGAAAGTAGAATGAATGAAATATGCGTAAGATGTATGAATGAGGAATGTGCTAAAGCGTTCAATGAATCGAATGGTGAAGTAAGGATCGAGACGTGGTTTGATAAAGCTTTGTTTTGCCAACGAATCAGAACTGCCAACGAATGTCCTTTATACAAAAGGGAGGTGAATAAGATTGAAAGTTCGTAAGCGTAAGGGTGGAGAAAATATTTTTCTCGTGGTTGAAGCTGATGAAGGAAAACGACTTTGGTTGTTGCCAGAGAAGACAAATGAAACTCGTTTTGAAATCTTAGAAATGCCAAAGAAGGAATCCTAATTGGTTTGTAGGAATGGTTATGTTTCCAGGTTGACGTGTGCGCATGACTTAGCTAATGGCAATTGCGATAGGGACCATAAGCCATGCGATTTTTCTTCCAATGAGAGGATCAAGAGGGAAGGTAGAGGGGAAAAGGAGCCTCATGGAAACGACATGTTGTGGCTCAGTAGAGAAGACACTTGGTGGATTCCAAAGTATGCCATCGAATTAGAAAAGGAGAAACAGAAAGCATGACTAGACAACAACTTGTGTCGATCGAAACAGTTCGTTGTGGCCATTGTGTCCATTTAGAGAGGATGCTTTACGAGGACGGCTACAAGTGTCCACAAAACCGATATCTGCCAACTATGATAGAGCCGTTCTTCGCCATAAAATGTGTTACTTTCAAGAGTTTCCGAAAAGCGAGGTTGAAGCATGAATCGAACAAAAATTGAGTATTTGGATTTTACCTGGAATCCTGTTGTTGGCTGCTCCGGTATTGGTTGTGCGGTCCGTGAGCATTGTTGGGCTCGGGCAATGGCGAAGAGACAGAAACATCGATGTGAACTCTGCTATACTTTCGAACCTCATATTCATTGGGAGCGCTTAGATGAGCCGTTAAGCAGAAAGAAGCCCGCACGAATTGGCGTTGTATTCATGGGGGAGTTTTGGGATCGGGAAGTCCCTGAATGGGTGCGATCACGAATTTTCATGACTATCGAAAAGACCCTTTGGCATACTTTCGTTATCTTAACTAAACAACCGCAAAACATTGACGTTGAAGAACCTATACCTAAAAATGTGTGGTTAGGCGTTTCAGTTAACCGAAGGCAAGACTTATGGCGAATAGACACGCTTCGGCAGGTGCCAGCAACCATAAGAACCGCATCCTTTGAGCCTTTGTACGAATGTATGGGCGATATTGACTTAGAAGGCATAAACTGGGTGATCATTGGCGCTCAAACTCGCCCACGGTTGCAGCCCGACTCCTACTGGGTTTGGAGTCTAAGAAATGAGGCCCAAAATCATGGGATTCCTATTTTCATGAAAAATAATCTGAGCCCTCCATGGCCTAAAGACCAACGCATTCAAGAGTTTCCGAAAAGCGAGGTTGAATGAGAATGATTTCTCCGAAGATTGAAGAAGCTCGAATCAAGTTTGCGTTACATAATTGTAGAGAGAAAGGTTTTGAGGTTTTGGATGCTAAAGAATTAATTAAGAAAGCTTTTGATGAGTATGGTGATGGTTTAGCGGTTAGTTGTAGTTTTGGAAGATGTAGTGTTGCAGTCTTACATATGGCGCGGGAATTTGAACCCCAGGTTAAAGTGATTTTTGACAATACTACTGTTTTGTATCCACAAGATTATGAGTATCGAGACCGTTTAGTAAAAGAATGGGACCTTAACCTTATTGAAACAAAACCAATTAAGCCATTTTGGAAGGTTATTAAAGAATATGGTTTACCCACAATTAGAAGGCAATACTATCATAGTAAAAGACGACATACTTTCCAAGAAAAAACAGGCAAACCAGCCTGTTGTTGGTTCTGTAAAGACAAACCATTTTTGAATGCTTGTAAGGAATATGGAATTAAAGCAACGTTGACGGGTTTGCGTGTTGCCGAATCAAGAACTAGAATGTATTATGCTGCTGATTATGGGCAATACCACTTTACTAAACGGCAACGCATGATGAAATACAACCCCATTATGTTTTGGACCAGAGAAGATTTGGATCGTTATCTTACGGAACACAATATTCCTATTAGCGAAGTTTACACTAAACTTGGTTTAGAAAGAAATGGCTGTATGCCATGTACTGGCTTCCTAAATTGGGAACAACAACTCGCTAGGGTCAATCCTAAAATGTATCGTTACGTTCAGAAGTTGCGTGGCGTTTCCTTAATCTCAGATTTTCTAGAAATGGAAAATGAAGTTGTTGATGGATGCACAAGAGAGTCTAGGCAAGCTGTATTAGAGGATTGGTTCTAAAATGAATTCGGCAAGTTATGGATCAGGCTAACATCTTGTTTGGGTGTGATGGTTAGTGTTCCCGGATAATCGAGCCGACACGTCCACCATGAAGACTCTACCGGGCAATAGGCCATCACCCCAAACCAAAACTAACATAGACAAGATAATAAACATGTGCATTTTGCGTGTGCATTTTGTGTGTGTGCATGGCTTTAGCGAGAGTGACAAAAACATGGAAAAGAAACCTAAATCGAGCTTCTTTCATAAGATTATTACATTGTTTGTGCGACGATAAATAAATAAATACATAAGATGTAATAATTAAATAATTAAATGTAATAATTAAATAATTGAGAGGGTGAAGTCGTTGGGTGCGGTTAAAAAGACTATTTCAGTAAGGGTTCAAAAGGAACTTTGGGAAAGTTTCCACGATTTTGTCTTCAAAAAATATGGTTCTTTATATGGTTCCGTCTCTGAAGAACTTGAAACTGCATTAAAAAATTGGTTGGCTGCACACACAAACTTCACAAACAAACCCAACAAACTTAACCCATTAGGAAGCCCCTCCGAAAGATCAGCCAAAGAAATTATTTCATGGATTCAAACACGCATCGAAACTTTTCAGGCTCCAAAGGGATTAATCATCAAAGCCATAGAAGAAACACGGGGATCCGACCCTCGCACCATCAAAAAATGGTTAAGCTACCTACATAAACATGGGCATATTAAACCGTTAGGTGGCGAAATTTGGGAGTTACTTTAAGGTTTCGGGGTTGAAGTAGATGAGTGAGAAGTTGGGGGTTCAAGATTGGTACGTCCAAGGCGAATACTTAATGCTACTCCTAATAGATGGAAAAACACGCAAGGTCAAGTTAGAACCAAAAGAAAAGAGGTGATAGAGAATGAAGAAAGAACTTGTTCACCCAGCTTGTTTTAACTATGTAACAACGCGTAAGGACCATGCTTGTGAAGGATGTAACAAAATTATTCCAAAAGGTTCGAGAATACTTAATGTTCATGGAAGGTTGGGCATTTGGTTCAATGAATATTGGTGTCCTCAGTGCGATTGGGATAGAATTGAATCCATTCCAGACTCCAAACTAAGACAAAAACTAATGGAGGAAAAGAGGCGATAGAGATGTTTGAGGAAGCTAGGGATAGGAAAAAGGGAATAGTTCCGGAAATGGAGAGTTACTAATGAAAGTTTTGATGCTTCATGATTGTGCGGGAGTTCAGCTTAAGTTAAGTCAAGAATTGAGGAAACGTGGTCATCAAGTAGACTTCTATCTTTTTGTTAATGGCTGGGATGACCCCTACATCAAAGAATATGAACCACATAAAATATATGGAGGCAAAATCAAACACACATTGTTTCTTTTTAAGAAGATAATACAAAACTATTACGACATCATCCACACATATAACACTAGGTTTCCATCACATCGTCCCTACGATTATTACTTAATGAAATTGCTTGGCCGGAAAGTTGTGGTTCACTTTCATGGCTCAGACCTACGAGAATATTCTCAAACCATCGCGGTTAAAACTTTACTAAAAAACAAAACATGCTTAGTGGCTACACCAGACCTTCTAAAATGGGCCCCAAACGCAACTTGGCTTCCTAACCCCGTTGACCCAAAAGTTTTTAGGCCCTACCCAAACGAACCTCATGATGAAATCCGCATCCTTCATGCACCTACAGATGAAAAACTGAAAGGAACGTGGGTTCTGGAGAAAGCTGTTAAAGAGTTAAGAGGGAAAGGATATAAAATTGACTTAAAGATTTTAGGTAAACGTTGCTCGGTTCCACGTAGCGACATGCCAAAATGGTATGGATGGAGTGATATTGTTGTCAACGAGTGCATCTGTGGGATACATGGATTAATCGGCATCGAAGCCATGCTATGTGAACGCCCGGTAATCTCAACATTTCAAAATGAGGTTAGAGAAGTTTGTGACCCCCCCATCGTCACTATCCAACCTAACTCTGTAGAAAGTTTAACTACGCAATTAGAATGGTTCATCAACGACGAAGATGCGAGAAAGAAGTTGGGAGTCAAAGGAAGAAAATGGGCCATGGAAAATCATGATCCAGAGAAAGTAACCGATAACTTGGAAACCATATATAAAAACGCTTAAGAAAAAGAGGCGATAAAAAATGAAATGTCCTATTTGTAGTGGCGAAGTAAAGCAAGAACGTTGGCATTCGGTTAAGAATTGGGAAACTGCAATTTGTACGATCTGTGGGTTCAAATTTGATTATGATGCCGACCAATTAATAGAAAAGAGGCGATAAAAGGTGAAGGTGCTTTTTCTTTATGTGAATTCAACCAAAAGCCTTGATCTTCCTCTAGGAATAGCCTATCTATCCGCATCATTAAAAGAACATGGTCACAAGACTGGATTATTAGATTTGACATGGAACTTAACTGATGAGGAAATAATCAGAAAAATGAAGGGTTATGATATTCTAGCAATTTCATGTACAACATTAGAATATCAGAATAGTTTAAGAATCGCTAGAATTTGGAAACACAATTTTGGCTTACCTATCATCATGGGTGGATGTAAAGCAACTTTTGAACCAGAAATAGCGAGTAAGAATCCACTCATAGACGGTGTCTGTATTGGTGAAGGTGAAGAAGCAATAGTAGAGTGGGTTCAAAGATATGAGCAATGGCTTGAAATACCACGTCATGTAAAAAATTTTTATCCTAACCCCCTACGACCACTCATAGAAAACTTGGATACGTTACCCTTTCCAGACCGCTCAATATTTGACATTAAACAAATCGTCAACAAATATCCCGGAACCACATTCCTAACTTGTTATGATGAAGAAACAGAAGTATTGACTTCTGATGGATGGAAATATTTTAGAGAGATTACTTATGATGATAAAATAGCTACATTGGACAGTGAAGGCTTCCTAGAATATCAAAAACCAATTGAAATAATTTCGTCAGACTATAAGGGTGATTTGTATGACATTAAAAGTAAAGCAATAGATCTCTGCATTACACCAAATCACAATGTATATATTAGAGTAGTTCAACGCCCTCGCCCTCAGCGCCATCGAATTTATGGGAACTTTAAATTAGTTCCCATTAGTCAGATAGCACATCTAACTGCGCTCGAATTCAAAAGAGATATGAAATGGCGTGGGATAGATCAGGAGTTTTTTGAACTTAGGGATACATACAACCTCAATTACCGGGAAAGAAAACAAAAATCAAAGTTCCGTATGGAAGATTGGCTTGAATTTTTAGGGTATTATTTAGCAGAGGGGTCAGCAACGAGAGCAAGTAACAATCGATACATAGTGAAAATCTCTCAAACCAAAGATAAGTCACCTGAAGTATATCATAAGATGAACGCTTGTATTGAGCGACTTGGGTTCAATTATTATGAACACGCTGAATACTTTGCAATTTCAAATAAGCAACTATGGTGCTATTTAAGTCCTTTAGGTAAAAGCTATGAAAAATACATTCCTCGAGAATTTCTTACATTGCCCTCTAGTAAATTGAAAATTTTGCTTAATGCGTTGATTGATGGTGATGGGTGTCGCCAAGGAACTACGGATGTTTACTTTACAACATCAAGGCAATTAGTAGATGACGTACAGGAGTTAGCCATAAAAGCTGGTTACTGCGCAACGACAAGCCTTCATAACGCGCAACGTTCTGGTAGTGGGATGATAAAAGATAGGGAAGGAAAGATGAGACGAATTTTCACAAAACATCAGTGCTACGCAATTATTATAAGTACAAAGCAAGCGACACCTGCTATCAATCGTACGGGTGAGAAAAGAAATGTAAGTAAAATTTTCTATCATGGCAAGGTTTACTGCGTGAATGTCCCCAATCACATAATATACATCCGGAGGAAGGGAAAAACTGTTTGGTGTGGTAACAGTCGGGGCTGCCCTTTTACTTGTTCCATGTGCGCGAACCATTATCTTCAAAAACTATATCATGGGTTAGGCAAATACACAAGATTTAGATCAATTGACAACCTCTTTTCCGAAATATCGGAAGTTGATGAGAAATATAAAATCCAAACCGTGTTCTTCATCGATGACACCTTCACTATAAATCATAAATGGCGTGAAGAATTGTGTAGAAGGTATCCTAAAGAAGTTGGGTTGCCCTTCATGTTTATGGGACGATGCAATACTGTCACCAAAGATTTGATTTTCAAGTTGAAGCAAGCTGGATGCATTTATATTGGATATGGTGTCGAAAGTGGCAATGAATACATTAGAAACAAACTTCTTAGACATGGCATGACTGAAGAACAAATAATTAACGCCTTCAAATGGACACATGAAGCCGGGATTAAAACAGCCAGCTACAACATGATTGGCATTCCTTTCGAGGATCGTGCTAAAATCTTTGAAACCATCGAACTCAACAAGAAAATTAAACCAAACATCATTCAAACAACCCTGCTTTATCCCTTCCCTAAAACAGACATCCACGAATTATGTAGAAAAAACGGTTTGTTAAGAGAAGATGATGCGCCAGAGTTAGACGAATACTACACAGGCAGCATCATCAAAATACCGAACATGACTAGCAAACAACTTTATGCTTTAGAGCTAGCAATCCCCTTCTATGTATATTTGCCAAAATTCTTATGGTTCTTTGTTAGATTGCTAGAATGGGTTTTAAGTAAGTCACCCAACAAAATATTCCGTTTCATACTTAGTATCTTTAAAGTAAAGGTTATGGAGAGGAATTTCTGGAAAGGATTTAGGTGAAAAAATGAATGAAAATTGGTGTTCGCTTAATAAGATGAAAATTAACGACGATATCTGCTACGAATGTATGCTCAAAGAAATTACAGAATTGTTTGAAACTTACGGTATAAAGCCAACAGATCAAATAATTCGAATGTGTATGCTAGATTGCCGATTTAGAGAACAAATTGAAAGGGAAGAAATATGTCATTTATGAAAAGCATAATGCGTTTCATTGGGATGCACGCGCCTTCACAACGATTAAGAGTTATAATGTATAGAAAAGCAGGCGTAAAGATTGGTGAACCTTTAATGTTTGGAGGCCATGTCTGGATTGACATCATATATCCTGGAGTGACAATTGAAGACGATGTCTCACTAGCAGGTTATGATTTTATACTTGTCCATTCACATTTAGCTGGATATAAGCTTGAAGCTAAACCAGTTATAATCAAGAAAGGCGTTAGAATCGGGATTTGCGTTACGATATTGCCTGGAGTAACCATTGGTAGAAACGCTGTTATAGGAGCTGGTGCAGTTGTCACAAAGGATATCCCTGCCAACACAGTTGCGGTTGGGATACCAGCTAAACCCATAAAAAAATATTCCAAGTATAAATATCAGTTGGAAACTTCATGAAGAGAGTAACAATACAAGTAGACGTAGATGTTCCTAACTCTTCTCTAATAAAGAACAAGTTGAAGATAAACAGTGGATGTAAGCATCTTAATCAAGTCTTAAAACTCTGTGAGGAACATGGAATTAAACTTGTTTTCATGTTTCGTCCTATCTATGCAATGCCTACTACTAAAGTTATTGAAACAGTGCTTAAACAAGGCAATGAAATAGCTCTACATGCAGATAGCATCTTAGCCACGGGACTGATCAAAGAAAGGGAACTCTTAGAAGCACGAACCAATGTCAAAATTGAGGGACTCAACTATCATGGAGGAGACTTAATAGATAATATCCTCTTCAAAATATTCAAAAAAGAAAAGTATGAAGGAAGCCTAGGAAGCCCTTTCCAAGCATTATTGGCCGGCTTCAAATATGACGCAACAGGTTACTTAAATACTCCACCTAATCCAACACTTCTAAGCATGGGAAAAAAATCAATAACAGTTTTTCAACAGCGCATAAGAATAGATTGGAATTCCTTCCAAAAGATAGAGTCATTGTTTAGAAATACCTACACTATACTTACGTTTCATTCCAACTACCTTTTGGGATATGGATTTAGAAAACCCACAATCCACTCACTTGAAAAAATTTTTAAGTATATACGGAAATCTGACTTTGACCAACTTACGTTCACTGAATGGATAAAACAGTTCGGAGACAAATAAAATGGGTATATTCCTTCATGAGTTGTTACATCTCTTAATTTATTACTATATGCCTACTCTGGTATTTCTCCTCATGGCTTTTATCTTTGTGGAGCCCAAGTTAAAAGAATTTGTAAATTCAATATTGCAAAACTCATTGATTTATGCAATTGGTATCTTTCCTTTTCTACTCATTTTATACTTTAACGTATGGGACATAGGAGATTCAACACGCATTCTAATACCTCTTTTTTATTCAACGCTTTTCACAGCAAGTCTCTACGTTCTCCGAGATCTTGAAGGGATCACACGATTCTCTATCTCAACCTACATAACCTATGCAACCGGCGAATTATGGGAAATCCCAATCTACATTAGAGACCAAACATTGTTTTTTGAAAATCAACATTACTTACCGTTCTTCCTAAAAAGTCTAAGTCTCCTCTTTCTTTACTTCGAAATAAAAAGGCCATCTTTCAATTTGAACTCTTCTCTAAAGAAGCTATCTTATACTTTATGCTTTTCTATCCTCATTGTTTCTATCATCCAATATATTACGCCCCTTTCTCCCCAATTTTACCCCTTCCCTTTTACAATTGGCCTCTTCTCCCGAACTTTAATAGGATCACTACTCATAGTTATTGCCAAAGGACTCTCGAGGAGTCCTAAATAATGACAACTTGTGGAAGGTGTCTTCTGAACGAGCATGTTCCAACGGTAACATTTGATAACGATGGAGTATGCAACTACTGTAAACTCCATGATAAGTGGGAGAAAGAAAGTCAAAGTGAAAAACTTGAAAAAATTGTTAAAAAGGTCAAGCGAGAGGGCAAAAAGAACTTGTACGCTTGTATAGTTGGAATTAGTGGTGGATGTGACAGTTCATACATGCTATGGAAAATGGTTGATTTTGGGTTGCGTCCTCTAGCGGTTCATTGGAATAATAATTGGAATACTCAAATTGCGGAGGATAACATGAGGTGCATGGTTAAAGGTTTAAACGTGGACTATTATGAGATGACCGTGAACAAGCGAGAATATGATGACATTTGCAAAAGCTTCTTATTGGCTTCTGTTCCCGATGCAGATATTCCTAACGATATTGCATTAACGACGGTTCTATATATTGCAGCGGAAAAGTTTGGTGTAAAGTACATTATGGAGGGACATAACTTCCGAACAGAGGGAACCGCTCCCATTGGATGGACGTATATGGATGGGCAGTACGTGGCAAGCGTCCATAAAAAGTTCGGGTCGATTCCCCTGCATTCTTTCCCCAACCTATGGTTTGATCAATGGCTAGAATGGTTGATAAAACACAAAATAAAGCGTATTCGACCCCTCTGGTACTTAAAATATGATAAACCAAAGATGAAACAGTTTTTCAATGAACAGTATGGATGGAAAGATTATGGAGGGCAACACGAAGAAAATAAATACACCGCCTTCATAAGCAACTATCTTCATCCCATCAAATTCGGTATTGACCTACGTTATATTCTCCTTTCGGCTCAGGTGAGAAGCAACTACTTAAATCGTGAGGAAGCCCTACAAAAAATTCAAGAAAAACCAAATATTGACGAATCAATCATCGACGAAGTTAAACAAAGGCTTGGCTTCTCCCAAAACCAATTCGAAGAAATGATGCAACTACCCATAAAATCCCATCATGACTACAAAACATATCAACCCCTTTTCAAAAAATATAAAGCCCTCTTTCAAATGATGGCAAAAATGAACCTAATCCCAAAAACATTCTATGAAAAATATACGAGATGAGAAAAACTTTGACGGAAAAGAAGTTATCTTTTTGGCAGAAAATTCAGCTCTTCATCAACAAGTATGCGTTTCATCGTTGGGAAAAACGTGGCAACGACTACGTGCCCATCTACTACGTGAAATGCAGGGAGCATGGACTTTTCCAAGCTGAACCAACTTTGTTTGAGCCACTTTTCGTTTTCGACTATCCAGAATCCGGCTTCCTCTGTCCAAAATGTTCTCGACGAATTACAATAAACGAGTTTTGAACAAAGTTATCTCGACAAAACAGAGAAGGCCTACCAAAACATTCTACGAAAAATATACAAAATGATTGGTGGTCGAATTCCGTACAACTAATAAAAAAGTTTTAAATATCACTTATGTATAACAATTATAAATAGTGTACAAAATGGGAAAATATAAGACGGTTCGGATTTCCGATGAGCTACACGAATGGCTCCGGCGTAAAGGTGAGAAAGATGAATCTTTTGAGAAGATTCTTCGCAGGCTTTTAGGTTTAGAACAAGGTAAAGCAAAACCAAAATGAGTGAGCATGAGGTGAAAGTGAAATGAGTGAAGTTTATAATTGTAAGTTGGGGGGTGCTTGCGTTAAGGAGAAATGTGAGTTAGTTAAGCCTTGGCAACAATGTGGATATCTTGTTCAAGCAACTGAAAGTGAAAGTGTTCCTAAAAAAGGTGGACGTAGAACCACCTATATTGTGTCCATCGCAACCATCCTCTTATCCATCGTCCTCCTCATGTTGGGATTAGGCTACCTTCCCTTTCCATTTTCAATTCTACCTTTAAAGATAGACTTGGTTACGACGGCTATAGCCTTCAACTTCATCGTTCAAACATGCAACATCCTAGTCCTCCTAAAAATTTTAGTCCTCCTAAAAATTTGGAAAACAACAAAAAGGAATGAAAAGGAGGTGAGATAAGTTGAGGAAGGAAAAAACATTGTTGCTCTGCTTATTCCTACTTTCAATGTTATCAACATTATCGTTAGCAGCCACCCTATACACGGTAACAATCACGGGAACGGGAACAATAACAGTTGGAGGAGGAGGGGGACTACAACCAACCTATACATTCACAGTTTCTCCCACAACCATAGATTGGGGCGATTTAGACCAAGGAGGTAGTCGGACTAGGACCATTACTATCACCAGTACGGGAACCGGAAACCTCGCATTAAACATGACATATACGATAGATCCCACTGCTGTTGGAACCATTACTTGGAATAGGGAAGGGACAATATTAGTCGCCGGAAGTTCCATCGACGCAGCATTAACATTAACCGTTGCACCAGATGCAATAAGCGGTAGCTTCACTACGACCATATACATAAATGGAGAATAGAGGAGGTGAAAGGTTGAGTAGTTATAGAAGGCAGCTTATCTTAGGTCTTCGTGGTTTACAAGTGATTTGCATAGGAGCCACTATAACCGGGGCTGTTTGGGGTTCAAGTGACATTCTATTAACAACAGTTCTAGTGAAAGTTCCAATAACGCCTTTAAGCGTCTTGCTAATGCTCTATGGAACTATGGGAACCAGTCTTATTGAAATAACGATTCGATGGCTTAGTGGAAAAGAATATCCAAAAAAATAACGGGTGATGAAAGAAAGTGGTTGGCTGGAGCTTTAATCTTAAGTTTAGGCACTGTTGCTCTAATGTTGCTTCCTATCATAGGCTACTTAGGAATCACCCAAGTTGGATGGACGACGATAAAGGAAGGAACCGTTGCATCTATGGCCAATCAAACTTTCTGGACCCTACACGCAAATACATGGTCGGCTCTCTCCCTATCAGTAGTAATTCCCATAATGTTCATAGTCCTATTCATGTTAGGTTTACTCCTTAAATTCACAGAAAAAGCATTTAGAAGACCGATAGAAGGAGAATACTAAATTGCTATCTCTTTGGGAAAGGTTTAGGCAATGGCGCAAGCGTGATGCGCTTCGAGCGAAAAGATTCAGAGAAAAGCATAAGACCCTCACGAACGCTTTCGAGATTTTCTTCTACGTTATGGTAAATCTAGCTTTGGGTTTCTCAGTTTTGATGCTATGTGTTCTCTTCACTCAGTTTGAGGTGATTATGAAACTTGGCTTACTCGCACTTATTTTTGCGGTTTGTTTTGTCATTGGAGGATTACTCACGAACGCTTTCGAGATTTTCTTCTACGTTATGGTAAATCTAGCTTTGGGTTTCTTAGTTTTGATGCTATATGTTCTCTTCACTCAGTTTGAGGTGATTATGAAACTTGGCTTACTCACACTTACTTTTGCGGTTTGGTTTGGCATTGGAGGATTACTCTATTTCGACTACAGAAAATTTATCCAAAAAAGACATATGTGGGAATAGGAATGAAAAGTTGCAAATACATTCAATATATAGTCCTTGCCTTAACTCTCTTGCTCTTAAGTGGATTCATCGACAACCTATCCAACGGTCAATTCATCATCACTATCATCATAGGGCCCATCTATTTTTTAGGAAGCTTCTCGCTATATATAATGGGAGAATGCGCCAACAAAAGAAACCCCCATATAATGTTCATAGCCTACACAACCCTACTCATCGCATATGTATCCTTAGAAATCCTTTTCAAAGAAATGTATGGGAGATGAAACATGAAAATCCAAAGTAAAGACCTAACTATTTTAGCAGTGCTTTTCACATTACACTTATCAACTTACTTTGTAGGCTGGTTAGCAGAATTTGGTGTAACTAATGTAGCTTTAGCGTTAACCCTTCCACTTCTAGGTTGGCGCAAAACTCTTATATTTTTGATATTCGTCTTCATGCATATAACAATTCAAGAATTGCATCACATAATTTTTTTGGCAAATACATCTCCATATTTCCTTCCTTCTTTAATCTTCTTATTTTATGGAGGGCGAATTCTTATAATTGTGAGACTCCAAAAAATTCTCAAAAAATATCTGATATGGTGAAACCTAAAACAAATCACTTTAATGGAATAAGAAGTTCACTACTATTATCCCTAAGATAACTAAGCCAATAATGGCGGCTAAACCAATAATTAACTTGCCATATTCTTTGCCACGTAGTTTCATGCCATATGCTTCAGCAAATGTTTCTAATGCTTCTATCTGTGAAGGCGGATACAGTTGATCTGAAATTCTCTTAATCTTGCGGGGGTCAAGAACATTAATCGGTTTAACCTTCAACGCATCTTTCAGTTCTCTTACTAACGTTGGCAAATCCTGACGTAGTGATTCCGGCAAACTTAGAACGCGGTCTTGTATTTTCTTCAACCGAACATCCATTGGACTACTGCTTGTCTCTTCCAAACTAGCTAAGGCACCTGGATTCACTAAAGTCACTTTACTAGCGTAGCCAAACCAGAAAGGTTTACCCATACCCTTCAAAATGTACTTCCGCAACATAACGCTCTCCATAGCTGCATCATCTTCATCAGATGGGGTTGGATTTGTTTGAGTTTGTTGGGTTTGTTTTCTTTCTCTTTTTTCAGATTTCCATCTTGGACGTGGGAAGAAAAACCAACCGTTAGGAGTATTCACTAGGCCTTCAGGTATTTCCTTTTTTGAAGGAACAATTTCCGCCCAACCGCTATCGTCGGCTAATGCTAGAATACTGCATTTTCTGAATCTAGCCCATGTTAGGGTGCGAGCAAGCTTTGGCACAATGATAAACCAGAATATGGGAAAGAAGCAGATGAGGAATATGGCTAAGGCAGGCAAAACGAGGAGCCAAAAAATGTAGAGAACGGGGGTAAGGTCCATTAGAAACCTAACCTCTTTTTTACCTTTTCAAGCTCCACCGTGACTTTTTTGAGTTGCTCCGTCACCAATCTGCCTTTCCATCCTTCCCTAGCATCACTAATTATACTTCGAGCAAATATTTCTAAACTCTCCAATGTTTCCCACCCCATTTTCTCATATTGATCTTCCGTCATAGCTAACTTATGCCGTATGAGGAGAATCTTATACTTCAAGAATAATAGTTCCGCTTCTCTAGCCCCTTCCCTCCCCTTCCCTATATTGGTGACTCGGTTTAAATGGCTGAAAGCTGGAAGCAAATTTTTAAGTTGCCTATCGTTCACCAACATAGTTATAACTTCTGGGTCCATAATCATGAAGACACTACGTCCAAGGCTTTCCACGTATTCTTTTGTTAGGGGTGCTTCCGGTTGTCCGACGGTCACATTTGCCACATCTCTTAAGAGTTCTTGGTCTTTATCTTGTTTTGGTTTCATAGTTCAACACTCCTTTCTCTTCTGCTATTGAAGAGGTCGAATGCTGCTTTGCCCGTGATTATGGTGAAGATGAGTCCTAATCCGTAGAAGAGCCAGGATATGCCGGGGACGGCTGGTTGAAAGGTTGGAAAGTAGAGGGCGATGACGAACCAAAGAATACTTGTGATTGCAGCCTCCGTAAGTTTCGGTTCTTTTTCTCTTAGGACAGAGAGCAACATGAATGTGATGGCTAAGATGAAGATAATTCCCATAATTAGGAAGTCTATGTCAGATGCTGCCATTAACCTTCCTCTATATATTCTTCCTCTTCATAAATATATAATTCTTCCCCTTTCTCTTCTTTATCTCGTCTGTTTTTCATATACATGAGGGCGAAGACTCCAAATACGAAGCCCACTCCACCAAAGAGGAACCAGACGACCCACATTCTCGTTACTGCAGCCATTGGAACAGGTAGACTAGTCCACCCTTGTATGCCCATCATGGCTCCGATAGTTCCAAAGAAATTCAGAATTTTGGCTAGTAGTTCAAATGTTCCTGAAACCACAAATTGTGGATTGATAGTTGGGAAGAGGCTGAATGAGATAGTTTTTTGTATAGCGATGGAGATGGTTTGGCTAATTTCTCCAATTATATTTAAAAATCGTGCAGTAATTAATTCATGCGTTATTGAAAATGCCGAATTTATCGAGGATAAAATATTAAAGGAAAAAGCTTTTGCATATTCTACACCTATTTTTTGATTTACAACCATAAATCTGCTAAAAATTGCTGATTTTTGTAATGAAACAGAAACTATCTGTCCTATACTCCCAAAGAAGTTTAATATTTTTTCATAAATAAATTCTGCAAAACCGGTAATGGAAAAAGAGGGATTAATTGTTGAAGATATAGTGAAAGCTATTGCTTTTTGGAAATTTACCATAAATTGAGAGTTTAATGTACTGAATTTTTCTAGTATCCAGTTTCTTTGAGATTCAACAGAAACCAATTCTATGATAGAACTAAATTTACTAAGGGCATATTGTCTCATCAGGCCTATGCTCAATTGTGAACTTATTGAGCTGGTTCTGTCAAATGCCCAAGTTCTCTGTAATGTAATAGATAGGGCTTGCCCTATGCTTCCAAACAGGTTTAGTATTTGGGCTGAAATAAATTCTACTAGGCTAGAAATGGAGAAAGTGGGGTTTAAGGTGGAGAACACGGTGAAGGACATTGCTCTTTGGTAATTAACCGTAAATTGGGGGTTTAGGAAACCGAATCGGCTAAACATCAAGTTTCTTAGGGATTCGATTGAGATGGATTCTGTTATAGAACTGAATTTAGTGAAGGATATAACTTTTTGGAAGTCTATTGCGAGTTGAGAGTTTATGGATAGGAATTTCTCAAATATCCAGTTTCTTTTTGAATCTACGGTAAATAGTGGGTTGATCTCACCAAGCTTATTGAACATGAGATTTCTCTGGAACACCACAGATATGGTTTGGCTAATGCTTCCAAATATGTTTAGTATTTGAGTAACAATAAATTCAGCGAAGCCTGATATTGAAAAGGTTGGATTTAGGATTGAAAACACGGAGAAGGATAATGATTTCTGATAGTTGATTGTGAATCGAGGGTTTATTATATTAAACCTTTCGAATATCCAGTTTCTTTGAGAATTCAACGCAAACTGAGGACTCAATAAACTATATTTATTAAACTGATATGCTCTCCCTAATATGATTGTCATTATTTGATTTAAAGAAAAGTATCTGTTGAAGGCACAACTTTTTATTTTGCTTACTGTAAATTGGGCATTAATGCTTCCATAGAAATTGTAGAAGTTCCCAGCAGCTTCCCACGTATGTAGTAAGGCACAGTCTACCTGCCAACTGTCTTGGTTTGTGTCCCCAGATTCTGTTGTTCCTTTATATCTTATTGTGAAGGTAGTTGAAGTAAGGTATGATGTGATTGAGACATTATTCCAAGTATTGGCTGACAGAGTGGAAATTATTGTCAGCCACGAACTTGAGGTTGCGTTCCACCAATCAACCATTAGGTTTTCCGAACCTAATGTTCCAGTTTTTATGCATAATTCCTCATTGGTTCGTGTATAGTTTGCATTTATCCATTGCGCTTCCAAATCAAGCTCATAGTTAAAACTTGTAAGATGTGTCACAGAAAGTAATGCCGCATCAATTGTTGTGGTTGATTTGGTTCCTGTATAATAGTAGACAAACCTTAATTGTGCTCCGTTGATTTCAGTTAATGTTGGAAGCGTCGGAGTGACTGTATAGTTCCACCAAGCATAAGAAGCGGAGAAATACTGGTTAGCTATGAGATACGAACTTGTACTGTTGTAAAGGTAAATGCTTGCACCATCGTTTCCCGCTGTTTTTGCATACACGCACAGTTGAACAGAGACAATTTCTAGTGCACTGCCTAAATCGGTGAAGTTGAACCGACTTACGGCAGCGGCTGCTGTAGCAGTCGAAATAATGTTTGTTGGGTTATCTATAGCGTTGAGGTAAGGTGAAGTCCCAGTTAAAGTCCACGCTGTTTCCTGTGAGGTAAAGCCATTCACCCAGAGTTCCGTAGTTGTACTAGGTGCCGTATTTGCCTCTGTCAAGGTGTCAAAAATGCTGTCTGGACCATATTGTTCGGCTGTAAAGTTTCCATGAGTCCCCTTATCCGCAACTCCATCCACGTTGCTCGTCCTAGTAACATAATCATATTCTGCACCAAATATTTCTGGTCCGATGTATGTGTCGGCAACAACAACACAATCAAAATAAATATCAAAATTTGTATCATCACAATAGAAATAGGGCATAGTTACACCGTTCACGGCACTTCCCCGGTCGGTATTATTCAAGTTTGTTGCCGTAATCACTTCCGAGTTGTTCAAATAGAAACGTTGTTCCCCGACAGTTGAAGACACCACTAACTTCATTTCAATACAATACCACTGCCCTACTGAAACAACATGATTGTAATAACTTTCATACCAAGCACCACCGTTACGATAACGCATTCGCCACCGTAAAGTCCCAGCATTGTTCTCATACCAGAGGTTCGCGTGAGAACTATCCATAGTGGTATTATAAATTTGCATTAAGTCCCATGTCTTTCCGCTTGTGGGTGTATTTTGAAAACGTATATAGTACCTGACAAAAATAGTGGTGACTCCAGTAAACGTTTTATAACAATATACTATAGCGTTGGCACCAGGGGTTCCGCTTGCCCACGTCCTTGTATGGTACGCTCCATGATGTGGAGAAGTTGAAATGACGCTTATGCTTAAACCAGTGGCGGCATAAGACCCTGTCCAAGCTGAAAAATTTCCACTCTCAAAACCATCGCTAAAAATTATAGTAGGACTTGCAGAAACCGAAGGAATTTGAGCGAAAATTATAATTAAAACTAAGCAAACTAGAAAGAAAGAGGGCCTCCTCATATTAGGTCCTCCCTTTCTAAGTATAGGACACGCTTACCTTAACCTCAACGTTGATCGTGAAGGTCTGGTCGATTCCAGTGACTTCCGTGAACGTGTCGTAGCCCCACAGGTTGTTATTACCTGAACTAGCCCAGTTGATTCCTAGACAATCCGCTGTATATGGTCCTCCCGCATCGGGTTTGAATGTACATGTTAGGTTAAGTTGGCTCTGTGCAAAATCTTCTAAAGTTGCTGTGGTGCGATTCCATTCACCTGGCAACTGAGTGCTTCCAGTATTTAACGTTCCTTGATTTCCAATGGATATATATGTACAGTTGGCCATGTAACTTCCTATCTGCATCTGTGTAGGACCAAAAATCCAAAATAGGGTTTGATTGTCGCCAATATCGGTAACTGCTCCTGCATGATACTCGTCTAAGATCAACACTCCAGCTTTCCAAATTCTAATTCGCATGTGGATGCTAGTTATCTGACCGATCAGACCTTTCCTACCGGAGGAACTCTCCACTAGATGGTTGTATCGCTCTACAAGCTCATTGTATTCTTGCACTAGCTGAAGGTTAACGCCATAGATGTACACCACTAACGTAGCCATCAAAAACACTGAAACAATAACAAGTGTCCACAAAGCGTAGGCGCTTTTCTTCCTCATCTTAGACTATTTCCTCCATAACTTTACCTTTCAATATGTTATTCTCGTATTTATTATTTGCTTATAGACCTATGAAGGCGTTGAGTATGTTTATCATTAATATGGCAGCTACGATTAACGTTGCACATAAAAGAACTAAGACGATCAAAAAATTAATATCTATTTCTTCCTTTCCCTTCCACATAAGCAGTAGCATAAATGCCACCAACATAATAGGCATCAAACCTGCCAAACCTATCACTATGTAATAGTTGTTACGGATTGATTGCAATACTGAAATAGATAATGGGGGTGGTGGTTCTGGTGGAGACAACGAAGACCAACTCACGACAATGTTTTTGGTGGAGAAGCTGTCGGTGATAGTGGTAACGCCGTTTGCGAAAGTCCATTTCGAGCCTTCGCTGTGGACGACATCGTCGATCTTCACGTAGTAGGGCTTGGTGGCGAAGTCGATTTTGATGCTTTCGATTCCTGTTCCGGTGGCGATGAAAGTGAGCTGGTTGGTGACAGAGTCGAAAACCGGAGCCGACGTGAGGGTTGGAGCTTGAAGAATTTTGATTCCTAATCCATAGACTGTGCCAAAATCCATCGTTACCGTCTTAGAGTCGGAGAGTCCATAGAAGATGATGCGGTCTGTTGAGTACGTGTAATTTTTCACGTTGAGGACATAGACGGGTTTTGTTGAGCTTGTTATGATGGTGAAGCTTGGATACTTGTCTGCTGAGGCGTTGACTAGGGTGAAGACGAGCTGGTTGTTGCTGAAAGTTGAGACGGTGTTGGTTGCGTCGAAGACCGTGCGGTTGATAGAGTCGAAGTAGTAGTCGTTGCTGAGTTGAAGATAGCCGTCATCGTAGCCAACCTTCACGCCAGCAGAAACGAAGCCACTAGCGGGACTAGCACGAATATGAAGAAAATCAAAACTAAGAAAAGGAATTAAAAAAGCGATAATACAAATTAAGATAATTTTCTTTTTCAAGGTTCCCATTTCTCTATAAGATTTCTCTAGGTCTTGTCGAAATTTTAGTTTATTTCACATCGCATCAAACCTGAAGATGTCGCTGTGTTAAAGTAGAGCTGGACGTGGGTTGAGTTCTTTGCTCCCACCCAAGCGTAGCCTTGAACGGTTAAGGTCACAACAACGGTTGCTGGAGTATCGAAAAGTCCGTGAGCCACATAGGTTCCGTTGCTTATGCTAGAAAAGGTGACGGTGTTCTCACTCTTCCCTAAGTATCCAAATAAATTGTCGAAAATGCTTGCCGATGTTTTTGAGATAGAATGTGTTCCTGATCCCCTCAAATATATGTTGCTGAATATGTTTGGGAACTGTGTGCTCGTCACTACGTCGGTGATGTCGGTGATGCTATATCCGCCAATCGCAAAAATAGTGAAGTCCCTGAAAATGTTTTCGTTGCAACTTGTGTCCACGACTTCTATGCCTTTTCCTCCATCCATAGGTTGCAGATATTTCCCGTTAAATGTATAGCCATAAGCATTATCCTCTAATTTGATGCACGAAGAAATATACTCAACAGTTAGGTGGTGAATTATCCCGTGTTCCGTCAACTTCAAATGAAGACCTATGGTTCCAGTATACTCTCCAGCTACTCCTCCTTGAATATAGTTGTAACCATTCAATATTATGTGTCCCTGAGTCGCACCTGTGTTCCCCAATATGTCTATGCCTATCCCATTATTTTTTCGCACATAAATGGTGTTATAACCAGAAGTCAGCTCTGTGTCCCCAGTTTTGTCGGGGGTCTGAGTGTTCTCGTATCTTATTCCTCCTGCGCCCCGTGCGAATAGTCGGAAGTTCTTCAGTTGCACACCATAAGCCTGCTTAATGTACACGCACCAGTGGGTTCCTCCTGTTCCTCCGTAAATCATGAAGTTCTCAAATCTACTCATGCTCATGCTCTGAACTGTATTTGCGCCCGTATCGAGTCCAGCTATGCCATGACCCGCCGTGTTATCGGGAAGCTGAATCGAAAAATCCTTTATATTCACCATAGCCCTATTCTTAATCTCGAAAGCATTAATATTGACGGCGGGCTTAAAATTGGTGACTCTTTGACCTAAACATTGAATTGTAAGGCAGGGTAACTCATAACTATCGGGAACAGAGCCCTTTCCAATGATGCTTATTGGAGCCGAAAGAGAAATGTCACCGTTAATGTTGATGAAAAGCAACCCTTTATAGCTCATGTCCGAAAGAACATTATTTATTACTGCACTAGCGTTAGTGTCCGTGTACATGATGGCTTGCGTTGTTCCGTTTTTCGCATAAAACGTTGAACCAGACTTGAAGATGATGCAACTTGCTGTTTGCTCTGGGTAGGCTAGTAGGTCTGTGCGGTTTTCGGTTCCATACCACAACTCGTTGGTGATAACCTTTTCCATTTCCACGTATTCGCCAGCGGGACTCGCAAAAATGCCTCGAATATACCATCCAAAGCTTCCAGCAGCAAGGATGACGAAACATAACAACATGACACCGAAGAGTTTAGAAACAAACTCACGTTGACGCTTTTTAAAATTCATATACCCCACTTCTAATTTAATAAATTGTAGATTTTGATTTAAAAACTTTTACCATGAAATTTTGCCATAAGAATCACCCATCAACCGCTCATTAGAAAGAAAAAACAAATAAACTTAGCAAGTTTCATGTTCAACGCTTCCTAAACGAAAAGAAAGAAAAGGGGAAAGTATAGGGAATCTTACTGGCCGCCCATTCCTCGGAACCTTATGATGGCAAGCAAGCTTACGGCAGCCACAATCACTGGAGTGATGACTAGCAACGTCAATGCAGTCCAAATGTTCGACTGCAAAGTAGTCCATGTGCTGTTTGCAGCAGAAGTCCAACCACCTTGTGTCTGGCTGGAAATCAACGCTTGAACTACGATGACACCGACTAGGATCATCACTAGCATAGAAATCAACACAACAACTATGCCGGCAGGACCTTGCGCCTTCTTGTCTCTCAAAAGTTTCATGTCTTCTTCCCTCCTTATTTTTTAATGAATTAAAGTAACCCATCCAAATATTTAAATAAAGTATCTATATATTTATAGGTGTGTGACACCTTTTGAAAGCAATCACTACTTGGTTGAACGAGGAAGAATATCGGCAGTTTATAAAGAGAGTGAAACAGTTAGGAGAGACACCATATAGCGTGACTAAAAAACTGGTTAAAAACTTCCTCGAAAACTCCAACGGTGTAACGCTTTTAATACCTGTTTGTTCCCTCTGCTACATTCTACTTTGCCTCACCTACGTGTTTTGTTTCCTCTCTTAGGTTTAGCAGATATGTCATAGTGAGTGTCAATAATAGTTTTGACACGACATTGATTAGGTGAACTCCCGGATTGAGAATGATGTAGGCTTCTGGATTCAATCCTATGTAGTCGTATTTGATGTGAGGCCCTGGATAAGGTCCATAGTAGCATGTTTGCGGGAATAAACGGTTATAAACGACTTCATAGGGCCAAGGATAAAAAACCCATATTAGAAAGGACACTATAGTTAGGCTTGTTAAAAGCAGGGTCCAACAGTCCAATCTAAGTTTGAATTTTCTCTCCAAACCAACTTTGAACACATCAAAAAATTTTGGCAGTATCCATATGAAGGGCAACGTCATGGTCCACTGGAAGTTTCGCATATGAAAGAAGATGAATCCTTGGAGACCCTTTATGAGGTCAAAAATCCACCATTGACCGTGACAAATAGCATAAAGGGTTAAATATATCCATTCGAAGCTCGCAACCATTAGAAAGATACAGCAGAATCCATAGAAGAAATTCATGAGATTCGATACCTTTTGGCGAAGAAGATTCAAAGATATGACCAGCCAAGCCACCATGTAAGTTATAACGGTGGAAAAGTGGACTCCCAAAGCTGGATAATTACTTTGACCCAGCCAATACTGTACGGTAGAATCAAAACCAAAATGAATCCAAAGAAAACCACAGAAACCAATAACAGCAACAGCTAACCCTAAAAGAAAGCCTAAAACATAAACAAAATATTTATCAGCTTTTCTCAAAACTTCAAAGAAATCCATAATAGTCACTAGGTTGGATTACCTTAATCCCCTTTTTATCTTAGCCTCTAACAGCCCTATAAAGTAGACCAGCAATGCCTATTGCGACCAAAACCCAACCCAACTGGAAACCCTCTAATGGGACCATTGCTTGAAGGATTCCTCCGAGCAAAATCCATAGGATGCATATGTAGGAGAAGCTTTGGGTTTTGATGTATAGTGGGACGGAGAAGAGAAGAATGATCATTCCGTAGAATAGTTGGCCTAGAACCCTAGTGTAGCAAGCTACTACAAAGCCTAACAAGTCCCCTTGAAAGAGATATTGAAGTAATGGGTCGGATGAACTCACTCTACTCCTCTCCCCGTGATAAACTCTAGTAGGAACCAGCCGAACATAAAGCTCATTATTAATCCAAGCGCCCAAGCAAGTTCTGAGGGAGCCCCAATCATTATTAGGAACTCTGGGAAACCGAAGAAAACAGCTTTTAAACCATTCACCACTAACCCGAAGGACCGCACAATGTCACCTAGGATCGGATATGTTTCTAGGCCGGCGGGATTCCATCCGGTTGCTACCGTTTGAAAGCCGCTTTGTTCAGCCATCGTTTCTATCTTTCCTTTCTCTATGCCGCCTCCCATAGCTGGAGGAACATTGTAAGCTATAACTAGGTATGAGGATATGTTTAAGCAGAGGAAGAAAAGCATAAAGCTAAATTGAGTTCTCAATCTGTTCCCCTCCTCCTCATCATGCTAATCGCTAAGATAATGGCGAATGCCAATGCTAAAGTTAAGGTTGTGGGTTCAATTGCTAACCATCCCAAATAATGGAGGATTCCAGCAGTTATAACGGTTACGACTATGCCTACACCCGCCGTTAAAGTGGAGAAACAAGCTGCCATGAAGAGAATGAGTACGACGGGTACAAATGCATTCGTTGAGATGGGTAAGGTTCCTAAGAAGCCGATGTTAAATGGGAAGTTGGCTTCGGCTAGAGCTGGAACCGCGTAGGTGAAGGTAAGGATGCATAGTCCAGAGTGGTCGATGGTTGCCTCCACGATATATCCAAGTGTTGAGTTGGCTCCAGTCCAAGATACGGAGCCTTGAGATGTTGTGAGGGTTGCGTTCCAAACTTGTGTGCCGTTTTGGTATGTTATCTCGAAGAATGCACTTACTGTTTGTTGTAGGGTATCTTCGTAGTTGATGGTAATTTTGGAGCCAGATTCCCTAAAGGCTTCTACCCGAACATACTTATATGCCATTTTCACATTATCCGAAAAACTGATTCCGCTTATCACCACTTCTTTCTGTAGGTTATCGTCAGCCAATATTTCTAGGATACGTTCATCTTTGGAAGAGATGAGACGGAGTCGATAAGGCTTATCATATTGCAACCATACAGAGGTAGGAGCTACTCGCGTTATTGGCACTCTTTCAAGAATTCGTAAGGACCCGTTAACGTAACGTAGGACCTCCATTTTGGTAGAGTTATCTATGAACCCAAGCGAATCTAAGAAGACAATACTATAATGATTGACGGTTCCAGTGGCATTCCAAACATAAATGGTTTCTTGGCCCGAAGATGGATAATAAAGCCTTGTCATGTTTATGGATGGTGCTAGTTCAAACTGGAAACAGAAGGGTGGATACGTGAGGTTTAAAACATAGGTATAGCCGTTTGTGCTGTTTAAGTAAAGGGTTTGTCCTTCACCGTTGAAACTGTAGACGACGACGGATACGTTTCCAATTAAGAGTCCGGTTGCTTCATTATAGCATCCTTTGAAAGTATATTGGTAGGTTCCAAAAATAAGTTCCACTTTGCTGGATACGCCCGTGATGGTGACATTTTTAGCTGATGAAGCATAGCCCCAACTACTCCACTCTACATCCGCCACTTTTACTTTAGTGGGTTTGCCATAGCCACCAACCATAACTATAATGTTTCCTTGCGTATAGAATGTTAAGATTGGAAATGTCCAACTTACACTTGAGATGGATGATGATGATTCGATGGTGAAAACCGTGCTGGAATTCGTGTAGGTTGTTCCCTTACTTAACGTGAATAATCCAGTTTTACTGTTGGTTCCCGTAAGGTCTTCATTATCTTTTACTGTAGCTGAAACTATGTCTGTGGAGCCCGTAGGAGTCCAAAAGGTTAATTGCATTCGCCATGAAAGTTTGTAGGCAGTAGCATTCACATCTGATCTAAGACATGCAGATGCGTTAAACACAGCATACATATTTGGGTCAGAATATAGGTTAAAGATATTTCCAGACGCGGTCCACTTCAGTTGAATGTTTCCAGACAGTTCTAGTAATGCATAGTTGAAATCGCTTACTCCATTGGGATCGTTTATGGTGGCATTTAAGTAGAAGTATTGATCCGAGGTTACGGAACTAGGGGCTTGAAATTCCCCGATGGTTGGAGACGAAGGTGGGGAATAGGTAACTTCAACTGCAACCCAAGTAACTATACCACCTCCAACAAATAACGGTCCAGAAACCATTCCTGCTTGCAAACTATCAATTTGAGCCCAGGTCCAAGCTGAGCTTGTTTGAGGGTTATTAGCCCAACTATATTCATAGTATGCGTAACTTGAAGTAAGGGTAATTGTGCTGCCTGAATATGTGGAGCCACCTGTTTTAATTGTTATCTTTATTTGCTTGTAGGTGCTGCTATAGTATTTTGCGTAGACTTTCACCGTTAGATTGCTTATGGTTCCCGTTTGAGTAGTATGGTCTTGTAGTTGAAATCTTTCAACTTCACCATAGGTACCGGTAGTAACGTAGTCAGTGTCATTGTTTGGTGTTTCCTCATCTACCTTGTCATAGTGAGTTGTTGGACTTGTGGGATAAATGTCCCATGTCACAGAGTCACCGTCACCGTTAGGTCGAATCGTGAGAATGTCGGGTGAGGCAGAAACGGACGGTATAGGAACCACTACGAAAACGAGAGAAACCAAAATTAGGGAAACGAAGAAAATAGCTGATAACTTCATGGAATTCATCTTCTCCCTTTTCTTCTTTTTCTCCTACAAGGCATCTTCTTACACCTCACTCATATGCATAGGATTCATACTCTGTCCTTTGGCTACTAACGTATGCCCACAATAGAATAAATAAATCTATTAGGGGACCCCACCAAAACGAGGCATACTCAACTAGAGTAGCTATGCTTTGTCCAGTAGGATTAGTTATAGATGTTTTGATAGCGTAGGCTACTCCCAACACAGCCGGTTGACTAACATACCACCCGACGGTAACAGTGAAAATCATAACACTAGCCGACAACCAAACAAACAGGATCCTCATCCGTAATTCATTCTCCCTTTTTTCTTCGTTTACTTTCTCCTTTTCATCATGTTAGTTATTACCACATAATCTTTTAACCATTCTTCAAATTTTTGTACCCTCTGTTTTTTAGTTCCATAAATCCACAAATCAAATGGTTCTTCAAGCATTCGCGTTGTAAAAGACGGTTCGTATTGTACTCCTCTTAGTACGATTTGTGCGCTACCAAGTCTTTGAAATAATCCAAATGCTTGCTTTCTTTTTTCTAATGGAAAATCTCTCCATTTCAATCTTGTCTTTTTTGTCCAAATTACTTGTAGAAATTGTTTGTTCATCCGTAATACCTCTCCATCAAAGCTTGTTTCTGTGAATATACCCAAACCCATAGGACCAATCCAAAGAGCATAATAACTAGGAAATAGTACCAGAGATTTGATAGGAAGGTGTCTGCTAACTGAAAAGTTGGATACGTTTCCTGTCCACTATATTGACTCATAGCAGAAACCGTAGCAGCTCGCACCGCAACAACCCCTTGATACAAAGCAAACCATAAAAACGCCATAAAAAATAGAGTAGTGAATACCACTGCAAAAGTGTAGAGAGCATGGTAGGGACGAGGAACCAATGGCATACGACGAGGCAAATTCAACGCCTTCTCCTCCCTCTTCTTTGTAGTCTCCGTTTCGGTTGAGAAAACATCCCCGCGGGTGGAATTTGAACCCGCATCATCTCTTCCCACCTTGGGAGGGAATATGATATTTTGGCCCTCTTTTCTCTCCTTGTTGAACCCCAGAATGGACGTAGCATCTCAGAAAGTTTGGGCATGTTCGAATAGCTTATTCGAGGGCTTCTTTTGGAAACTCGGCTCTTCATTCTCCTCGTATAAGTTAACCCAAATGGATGCAGCATCTGTTCCAGCTTAGGAACTCGCGTCGTTTCTGAAGGTTTGAAGGTTCTAGAAACTTTTCCCCTCCGAATCCTCGTAGTGGTTAATCCGAACGACTTCAACATCTGCTGCCATGTTTTTATGGGATGTTCACGTTTGAACCATCCTCCCCAGAACCCTCCCTTCTTAGGTAAGCCTAGCCAAGGAGGCCACTTGAATGAGATGGGGGGGATAATGGGAGGTGGCCAAGTTGGTGGCCAAGTTGGAGGTGGCATAGTTGGAGTTGGTATTTTTGGAATTTGAATCTGGATTTGTTTTAGCGCTTGGATTTGCTTTTGTAACTGCACTTGAACCTGAAGTTGCCCAGTTATCTGTTTCAGCCCCAAACCTTGAATTTGAATGGCCCTCAGTTGTTGAAGCTGAACTAGGTTGAGCTTTAGCTTTTGCATCAGCATCATTTCTTGAATGAACATTGGACTTTGAAGGGTGATCTGTTGCAAAGATAAAACTGGAGCCTGTAACTGTGTCAATTCTGATGGCTTGAGCTCAGGTTTAAGCAAAAGTGAAGATAACAACCCTATCAAGGGCGGCGGTTGCTCTCCCACCGTCAAAGTTAGAGGCATTAATGTCCCATAGGTGCGTGTTAATCTTGTAGGCGCTTCTGGAAGTATTCTTTGCCACCAACTTCGAGTATAGCTGATTTCGAAAGGAACCTTCATCTCCTCTATTTGTACTGTAGATAATCCTCCTAATGGACCGAACTTTGCTTTCTCTATTGCACGCATTAGGGTAGTCTTGAAGGGGGTTGTTGGCATGCCTTTGATATGTAAAGGCTTGAATACATCTTTTGTAGTGACCTCTTTAATGGGCATAACTTGTTTCGCTAACTCACCCGCCTCGGTTTTACCTATGGGTGCAAATAGGCTTTCTCCCTCACCTCGGAACACAACTCTAATTGTCTCTATAGGTTTTCCTCTTCCCCAGCCAGTTTCGGGATATTCAGGAATTATCCGTTTCCATCCTAATCCTCTAGCTTCTGCACTCCACCCTCCTTTATACAGCGCGGGGGCCTCGGGTTTAAATATCGGTCCTTCAACCATCTTCACATATTTTTTCCCTAGTTCTGTCTCTGCAGCCCACCGTCCTAGTCTTTCTGCTCCACCCCAAACTTTGCGACCAGCCCATTCAATTGCTCTGGCTTCTAAATATATGAAGGCCAGTTCACCGATGAGGCCGAAGGGATGCGCTTGCAACTCTTTCCAATATTCTGTCTCCGCCTGGGTTGGATAAGGTTGAAAGATCATACCGCGCCCATAAAGTCCACCGAGTCTTGGACCCATAACTGCAGTCTGTAGAAGAGCTGGAGGAGGCTTAACCCATGCAAACTGTTCAACGCCAAAAGTTCTACCTATGGATTGAACCATCACATCCATAGGTTTAATGAATCCGGTTGCTATGTCGCCTCCAGCCCAAAGCAATCCTTTAGCAAACTCACTTGCTGGTCCACTCGGAAGAGACTCCCTAAACTCTGTGATGTGTTGTTCCAGCATCTCTGTGAAGCTTGGATAGACCGGCTTACCTGCAGGAGCTCCTAAATATTGTTCCACTTTAGGAACATACTCTAAACCCAAAGCTCTTCCACTGTAAAAAATGAGGGGTTTCTCCGTCCATCCTGTTACTTTCCATCCTTGCTTTAACGCTTCAATCTCAAACCCTTTCTTCAAAATCTCGGTTCTGAACTCAGCGATGCCTAATCCAAGCTCATACGCCTTCAACTCCACACCATAAATTGATCGAGACAGTTCGTTTATGCTGGCGAATATCCCACTAAGCTGGCCATATCGTAGAATATCTTGAAGATAATATTTGTATTCAGTTTCGGAGATTAATCCCCATTGTAAGCCAAGCCCTAATGCCTCTTCATATTTGCCGGCTCCCCATAAAGTTTCAAACTGTGTAAGTTTAGCATATTGTAATCTGAAAGTGTAGGCTACTTGCTGTTTGTGAGTTAAATATTGTTCTGGAGTAATAAGACCCCAACCTAGAGCTGTTTCCCAACTTATTCCGCTTTCCAACGCTGTTCCTAGCTGGTCTTTCTTGACAATTTTAACTGTGCCATCTGCCAAGACTACCGCATAATAATCCGTCCCAGTGATAGGATATATGCCCGGACTTTTACCACTTAGAAACCGCGTGAGATACTCCTTCATACGTAGGTATTCACGATATGCCTCGAGTTGTTTAACTTCCTCACCGACATACCATTGACCTCCTCCCCCTGTTGGTACCGGTTTTGGCGGAGGCGTCTCCACTAGCCATGGTGGAGGAGGTGTTCCCGGTCTCGGAGCGTGTTCACCTGGATAATGTTCCACTAGCCATGGTGGAGGAGGTGTTCCCGGTCTCGGAGCGTGTTCACCTGGATAATGTTCTTTCCCTATTTCCGTCTTTGGCGGAGTTGACTTAGGAGGTGGAGGAGCCATTTCTCCGTCTTGTATTGGAATTGGCATCATCTAGCCTCCTTCAATAAGTATAACCCTAGAAGGACGAGGATACAAACATAATAAAGTGACCATGCTAGATGCCAAGGCCACCAAGAAGATGAGAAAGGCATCTGATGGATGTGGGTTAGATAACCTAGCGTAGAAAGAAAAGCTAAAGTTAGGAACAGGCAGATTTTAGAGATCACTTTCATTTTTCTCCCCTCTATATCCTCAACAGTAATTTTCGAATCTCAGCTAAACCTTGATAATAAAGAGCCATTTTTTCTTCTTTTCCCCTATTTGTTTTCATTATTTTTTTGCCATCTCCGAAAGTTTGTTTATGGCTAGTGTTCCTATTGTTAAGGTGCCAGTGAGAGCTACCATGTCAGTTACGGCTTTCATAGTGGTATCTAGTGGGGTTGATGGTTTACGATGAATAGGAGCTTTCTTACCTCTATGCTTACGAGTCACTTCATCTCCTCTTTGAACGTGGTCTTATAGGGATAGCTATCTGTTGTTTGGCACGTCTAAGGATCTCCCGTTCCCAAGCCCGATAGTCTTTCATGTAGTCTTTCATGTAGTTTCTATAAGCACCCTTATCCTTCAAAGGCATTGATAAATCACTTCCATAAGTGCCTTTACTTCTTCTTCCTTTTCCAAATATCCCAACTATCGCTTGGACGATGGTATATAACTCTAGCAAGGTAGCCCCGTTTCCTCAACCCTTTTGCTTCATGTTTCGCATCGCTCTTATGATCCACATTTCCATCGAAACTATAGATTTTGCCACTAAATTTTCTCCTCTCCTTCATACTATTCTCCCCCCTTCAGTTTATTTAAACTCTCGTAGTGTATGGGCTAAAACTTTAAACCAAAAAGACCTTTTGACTGTTTTCTTCGTGGAACTTTCTTTTTCGCATATTTGGTTATTGCCCAATCTAGTAGTCTTTGTCTTCCTTCAAAAACGTATGCATCCCTTTTCGTCTTTGCAAATCTACAAGCCTTCACTATGCTTGTGAACCGCTTTTCCGAAGGCAATGCATCCTTTTTTCTTTGCCATACTACACTATATCTTGGCACTTCAACATTCACCCCTTTTGATCATCTCTTTCTTTTAGGTCGGAATATGAACCCCTTTTTATTGGCCCTTAGAGCTACTCTAACTTGTTTCTCAAATTCTCTATATTGCCCATGTGAGATTCCATAATAGCCTATCAGATATCCAACCCCTCGCCTGAGACCATGTTGCCTTTTATAATTTTTGAAACCCTCGATGAAACTTATTCTTCTACCCATACCTTTTTACCTCCACTATTTGAGTCCTCGTAACGTGTGGGCTACGACTGCGCGTTTCTTTAAGAGTCCCGTCACTTTGATTCTACGCTTTCCCGTTTTCGTTGGATTAGTGATGCGTGTGCCAACTTCCGCACTCTTAATCTTCTCCAAGAGACCAGTTGGAATCCGCTTACTATTAGGAACCTCTAGTTGTCTATGTAAGCTACCGCGCTTATGCCGCCTCAAAGCTGACTGAATCCAATACCTCGCCATGTTCACTCACCATTTTTAATCATGGGTTTTACGTTAATCTTTTAAGACTATTTAAATATTTAAGACTTTCGATTATTAATTGGACGGATTCCGTCCATCATAAGACTTTTAATTAAGAATGGAGATTGTTAAATAATGGAGAGAACCCTAACTGGAAGTGTTGAAATATGACTATTGAAGAAGTTAAGGCGGTTATGCGTCCCTACGTTGCTTTCCTCATGGATAAGGTGAATAAGATTTATGATGCTTGGGACGAAGGCAATCTAGAGTTAGCATTGTCCCGGGCATGCCGACTCGTAACTTTTCTACCTCGCGGCTTAAAGAAAGAGCTACGCTCAGATGAGGAAACAATCACTAAATGGATGAATGGCGCGTATGGTCTTGAAACTGGAATCTGGTATACGACTCAGCTTACTCAGAATCGGAGGGCTCTACAAATAGCGCAAGTATTCCTTAAACCATTCGTAGACAAAATGATTGATTTGTTAGATCAGAGAGGATATTTAGAAAGAGCACGTGCCCCAGTAGAGTCTAATGTGCCTCCTGAATTTTTTGAGACACCAACTCGTTGAAGTCTTCACTCTTATCATTTGCTACATAGACATGCCTTTCAACTTCCTCCAACACTTCTTCATCAGCTTTAACTTTCCAGCCACCCCATGCCTCTTTGCGCTTTTGAAGAGCCTTTCTCATCATTTGAACCGCGATTTTAGTGTACATCCTACGTCGTGGATCATACCATTGATAAAAAGAATCTGGCATAGTTGCCATAAAAGTATCTTGCCATTGCTTGGGCCAATATGATTTTGGGTTTCCCTTAAATTTAACCAGCTTATAGCATGTAGCAACACGGGGCCGCCAAATATATTCTCTATCCGTTCCTGACATCCTCTTTACCTCTACATGTAAAACGCCTTTGGCGGTCCTAAGCTTCTTTAGCACCCAATCCTCAACAGGTGTTGAAAGAACGATCCCACCCCAATTGCTTCTCGCTAGACTCAAATATTTCATGAAAGCAATACAAAAGGGGTCGTGAAAATCCATAGCATTCAACCAGGTTCCCGCGTCATCCCAATGAAAAGCCACATCCTTCCTCCCTTTTTCAAGCATTTGCATGCAAACATCAACAACTTCTTCCGGTGGATACTTAACGAACTCTTTTGTAGCTTCCCAATTAGTATCCCAAACTTTCGCATCTCTAGGCTTAGGCTTCTCCCACATCCACTTACACAGCTCTTTCTCATGGCAATGTTGATACCCCGTGATATCGGCGAGAACATGATTAACATAAGCACTTTTCCCTATACCTTCAGGCATACCATAAACAACAAAGATCTCGCACTCGTCACCGTAATAGTTACCTACCAACCTACGCGCAAAACCGTAAGGCCTCAAAACAGAATCATCATAAACCTTGTGGCCATGCTCAATCATATCTAACCCTTAACAAATCATACTTATAATAATGTGAAACCAATACTATTTTAACCTTACCATCCCAACAAATAATGCTATTTTCCTTTTACTATACTAATAGGAAGAGCTTAAATACTTAAACCGCTTAATTAATAATTGTTCTTATGAGTTAAAGGAGGTTCTGAGGATGATAGAGATTGATGTTAAAATTAGAGGAATTGGCGATGGACTCTTAATGCATAGTCCTCGTAGTTTGTATGAACCTAAGAAACAATTGAAGACTAAAGGGGAAGAGGATGATTTCAACGCTATGGCCAAGATGGCTGCATATAAAATGGAAGATGGCACTCTTTATATTCCCTCTGAAGCTATTCTTGGTAGTATGCGGAATGCGAGCAAGTATAGAAAGTTAAAGCGTGGTATGCCTGCACTACGTCAAATAATTAGCGGTATCGTAACTATTGAACCTGAGCAAATTAGCCTAGGGACAAAACAATATGAAGTGGATATTAGACCCTTCACTATGAAAACTGGAGAGCGTAAACTTACGGGAAGGCCACTATTGAAAGAGTGGGAAGCTAGCTTTAAGATGAAGTATAATCCAATGTGGTTTCCACTCCCCCCAAAGGACCTCAAAGAGATACTGGAGATTGCGGGTCAGGTTGTTGGCATTTTGAGCTTTAGACCTGAACATGCTGGTCCCTTTGGTCGGTTCAAGATTGAAAGTTGGGAAGTGAAAGAAATATGACAGAATTATTGCCTTTAGAGCAAATCACTATTGAACCGACAATTCATCCTCGTAGTACCATCTTTTGGCATACAAGTTACAACTATTACTTGGCTATGCGTTCTGGAGCTAAATTTCCACCTATAACGGTAACAAAATATAACGATAAGGTTATTGTAGTTGACGGTGTTCATCGACTCAAAGCAACGCAAATGTTTAGTAGATGCGAGAAAATCGAGAAGCCAACTATTGAGGTTCAGATTATTGCGGTCAAAAATTTGGATGAGGCATATGTTGAGGCTGTAAAACGCAACATTAAGCATGGTCAACCTCTCAGCCCATACGAGAAACTTGAGATTCACAATCGGTTAACTAGAATTGGATGGAACAAAAAGTCTATCGCAAAATTGATTCAGATACCTCTACCTAAACTTGAAAAGTTTCTTGAACAACGTGTATTAACGAAGGGAAATAAAACCATAACTTTGAAGTCACCTCTTAAACATTTGGGTGTGGATGCAGATGTTACGAAGGAAGGGCAGCGTTATCTAGCAGCTAGATCGCAGTTGAACTTGGTGAATCAGTTGGTTCTGATCATTCGTGAGGGTTGGCTAGACGCAGAAAACAAAGAGTTACAGCAAGCATTGAAAGACTTATATAATTTGCTCACAGCCTTAAACCTATAAAGTATTGTCGCGTCTGGTGGCGTGCTGTCAAGTAGGGTACGGTGTTGTCAAGTAAGGTCATACAAGGTGGCGTGTTGTTAAGTAGGGTAACGTAAGGTAGAGTTTAGCAATTCATTGCACAGTGAGGCGAGGTCTAGCACAGTTACGTGATGTACCGCTTGGTAGGGCAATGTAGGGTTTAGTTTAGCAATTCGTGGTAAAGCATCGTAATGTCAAGCAATGTACCGCTTGGTCGGGCAACGTAGGGTTTAGTTTAGCAATTCTTCGCATAGCAATGCGTTGCCTGGTAATGCGGCGTGAAGTTTTGTCCAGTTGAGTCTAGCTAGGCATTTCTGAGCAAGGTGAGGTGAAGTTGAGCGCGGTAATGTTTAGTTTAGCAATTCATCGCTACGCAATGCATTGCTGCGTGTGGTTTAGTTACGTCAGGTATCGTCATGTGCGGTGAAGCAAAGTCATGCAAGGTGAGGTGAAAATGGAAGGGTCCTATGAGGAAGAAGTAATGCCTTGGTATAGGCGTGAAGGTAAGATTCTTTACCCTATGACTGACGAAGAATTTGCCGAGGGTTTGGAGAATGGACATTTTGTTCAGAAAAAACATCGAGGCTTAGGCGTTCTGTTGTGGCTTACTGCTTTACGAATTAGCGAAGCCCTAGAGTTAAGACGTGAACAGTTTAGGATCGTTGGAAACACATTATATATTGATACGGGAATCCGTAAGAAGAAAAGAAAGTTTACTAGAGATGGGAGGCCACGCAAGCTGAAGCCTCCAGATCCGCTACCTATTCCTTTAGCTGCACCCTATATCGAAGAACTACTATGGGCTATCGAGAACACTAAACCAAACGAAAGAATTTGGCCCTACACGACACGGACAGGCTACAATATAGTTAGGCGAGCGTGGAAATACCCCCACTTTTTCCGGTTAACCCGAATAACTGATTTCATCGACAAAGGTTATCGTATGCACCATATAAAAAGTTGGACCACACTTTCTGCAGCAGCTATCGATGCTTATGTAGGTTTAGTGGAATTAAAGAAGATGGGTGAATCATTAAGCGAAAAAAGGATAAAAAGTAGATAAAATTGTCTGTTTTATATAAGTTTTGTTTTCGAGTTCAACCAAAATCGAACAAAACTTAAATACTTGAACAATTATTATTTGATTTGGCACACGCCCGCGCGTGGGATAGAGGAAAAGAGGCGATAAAAAGTGAAGAAATGGCAAAGAGATTATATGGAAGCCGCTAAAAAGGAAGACAAAGAGGCTATTAAGAAATTGCTTGAAAAGAGGCGATAGAAATATGAAGTTCAATTTAAAAAACCGACCTAATCTGTTACCTAAAGGGAAACAATTGGATTATCCTGCACCTTCAATATTCTACATCAAGAAATACGAGGAATGGTTTGAGGGTTTCGAGAAAGAACTCCAACAAATAAGAGATGAAATAAGGAGAAGGGCAATAGACAATGCATGGAATCCCACTTACACATATTTTATTATTCAGTTGATTGAGGAGATTTTGGGAGAAGAGGAAAAGAGGCGATAAAAATGAGTTTACCAGATGTTGATATCGTGCGCGCGCGTATTGAGTCCGTGGATGATGATCCTATCCGCTATTGTCTCATGACTGCCTATCTCTATGCTGGACGAATCAGTGAAGTAATTAGTAAGGTTTATGCTAGCGATTCATTGAAAACCGAGGCTAGGGGACCTAGAGGCATAGATGCTAAACGGGATTTTTGGCGTATGGGCGATCTGGAAGAGGGTGCGGTGGTTTGGACGGTGAGAACAGCAAAACGAGAGGGAGTAGAGAGGAAAGTTGCGGTTCCAATAAAGTATGAAAGTTGGGCACTGCCATTATATGAGCATTTCAAAAGTTTCGGGAAGCAAATGGTTTTCCCTTTCTATCAGCAAAATGTTAGGCGGTATTGCTATGAACACGAAGTTTTTAAAGGTTTAATATACCCAATTGAAACCTACACCATATGGAGAAACGGGCAGTTAACAAAGAAAGTTGGGAGACATTCTCGTCCGTTCACCTTACATGCACTTAGACATTTAAGAGCAAGCGAACTCGTTGACTTCTTTGGCTTCAACGGACCAGAATTAGCCACATATGGAGGTTGGGCCTTTCGTTCCGTCGGCTTCCCAACCGCTGCAGACCGTTACTTAAGCTTAGGATGGCAAAGTTATTTCCCAAAACTTTTGAAGAGGCGATATTAATGGGACTCGAAGATTTAAAGCGACAATATATTGAGTTGAGGTTAGACCTAGCAATATCTGGAGGAAGTTCTATGAAAGAGATTGTGAAGGCATATAAGCGTAAAAAGAAACATGGGCACAGAAAAGTTGTTGGGGTTAAAGAGTATGAGAGGGAAAAAAAAGTTAAATATTAAATGCCCCAAATGTAATAAGGTTGAATTTGAGGGGTTAGAATATGGACAAAAGGAAATACCACAAAGTAAAGATTTGGGGGGTCCCTTTCGTCTTCACGGAGCGGGAAATGACGCGAGCAAGAACACGGCATATAAAACGAAAATCCAAATAGATGAAACTTGGTTAAGTCAATTCACAGTTGATGAACTCGTAAACTACGACTTTTTCTTCTCTAAAATAGTAGGTAAACGTTTCTTTAATGACCATTATTTACGAAGAATAGATCTGGAGGATTGGAAATAATGCAAAGCCTATACCTAAACGATTGAGGAAAGAAGCCCAAGACAAACTTGGTGAAAGACTTGAATGAAAAACAAGTTGTGAAAGGATATCTTCGTAGAAAGAAGCATGGGCAACGAAAGGTCGTAGAGGTTAGAAGTTATGAAAGAAGTAAAAGAGGGGACTAAAAGAATCTTGAAGAGGACGAAAAGTGAATCCTAAAGAATTAAGCCCCTTTTCAGAAAAGAATCATTTTTTACGAAATAATGATTTTAAAAAAGTTTATCCGATAGCATCAGTGATGCCTGTAATACCCAAGACATCACTAATTTCATTAAATTTTGCCTTTAGTGATGAACAAAACATCACTAACTATCCAACTTGGTGATGCCTAAAAAATTACAAAAATTTTAAGGTTTTTGGAAGATGAGAACGGTTTCGTATTGATATACGCTAGCAAATTCATCTTCGGGAAAAGCTTTATCGGGAAACTTTCTTGACCAAGTGCTTTTCTTATAATTTACTCGCCAAAAGGATTTAGTGCGAAGTTTATGCTTGATCCTCTTTACTAAACGGAAGCCCACACTTTCACAGAGCTTAATAGTGTCGCTAACGAGGTCCACAACCTTATAGTTGCGAATGAAGTTCTTCAAAACCAGAACCATGACTCCGCCAGATTTGAGAACCTTAAACATTTCACAATAAACTTTGAGCATAGCTGAGAGGTAGGTTTCACCTTTGAAGTTGCCGAAATTCTTAGAGTCGTTTGAGCCATAACTTAAGCCATCATGCGCTTGAAGAGATTTTCCGAGGGGACGAAATTTTATATTTTTCTTTGTTAATCTTTCTTCACGTTTTGAATAGTCTTGACGTTTATGGATTGTCGATTCATACGGTGGACTCGTCACGATGGTGTCGATGTTGCCGTGTGGAATTCCTCCCTCGTTAGACTTCGCAATATTGCTGAAAGGCGGGCTTGTCACTATGGCATCTACGGATTCTCCATGAGGGAGATTCGCTATATTCTCATCCTTCGTGTCTAAAGGCATCTGCCTTGTTCCAGCTAACTGAGGAATAACCGTATAGCCTTTCCGTCGCTTAGTCATGCTTTCACTATATGGCGGGCTAGAAATTATTGCGTCGGGACCTCGAGGTCCCCCTAATAACTCACTAAGCCTGCGACTGTCTCCAGTGATAACTTTAGTTTCTCCAAGCCGAAGCGGAAACCGACTCTTAGCATTCGTTTCTTTCACCTTGCGGATATTGGCTTCTGTCAAATCCGTAAATTTCTTTTCTAAGTCAACCGCAATCGTGTCCCTACCCAAAAGCATAGCCTCAACCGAAGTCGTTCCACACCCAACCATAGGATCCAAAACAACATCACCCGGCTTCGTGAATTCCTTAATAATCTTCCGAACTAGCAACACATTACACTTTGCTGGATGCGAAATCGACTCAGAAACATACCAACGCCTCTGCTCCTTCGTTGTGACGTTGGGAAACTCCCATTCTTCCTCTTCGTCGGGTATGTACTCCGCATCATTTTGCGACGTACATTCATAAGGTAACTTAGCTATGTTGTTTGGGTTGTCAGTTTTAGTTTTTGAATCGTCACCTTTTCGATTGGTGGCTCTAGGACCATCATAAATCTGATAGGATTTCTCCTCTCCGAAGGGAGGGCTCGTAATTATGGCATCAACCTTCTTGCCGTAAGGAAGATTGCCGATGTTCTCTGGATTTTCAGAATAACCCTTATCTTTTGCAGACTGAACCTTTCGTGTTGTGCAGTTTGGGTCAAGCCATGCTTTTCGACCCGTTCTCTTGGCAAGCTCTTCCCAAAATTCTGGAGGCTTACCCTTCAAGTGATAAAGCGTCCCAGCAAAAGGAGGGGATGTAATTATAGCGTCTACTTGTTTTTTCTCCTTAGGCATATTCTTCTATTCCTAAAGTTCCAGTTAATATGATGTTTCCAAGTTTTTTAATTCTTTCTGTGACCTCTTGACAGGGAACATAGATTTTGCACTCATCTGGTGAACAGATAAGCATCTCCGATTTATGAACGTTGACAATCTTGTAGAGGTCATTTAAGGTTTGTTCGAGGTCACAAAGTTTCTTCTCCTCCAGCTTCTCTTCCTTAATTGGTTCACCTTTCGCTTCAGCCAAAGCCTTTATGGAGTCCCTATCAGTTATCTCAGCCCCTGCTTTGATCTTTGGCAGGAGAACTTCAATAGCTTTTTCTTGAATGGGAGCTGGGACAGTTTCATGCTCAGAAACATATTCTCTCTGTAGAATAATCGGTCTTAAGGCCCCCTCTGAAGGGCAGTTTTGCAATTGTAAAACTGAACACAAATCTTGACCGAGCTTATTTGCCAAGATAGAAAAGGTGTCTATAGCGTTCCAATCCATTCTCGCTTGCTCATAGCTTTTATAATCGCACCATTCTCGGAAGCCTTCAAAGTCGTCTTTAGCCTTGAACTCCGCAACCTTCCTCCAAAATAAAAGGCACTTTGTCATGGAGAATCAGTATTTTATAATGCTTTGTTGAATTATAAATTTTGTTGTATGGGTGTCGTACAGTAGCAAATTTTAAATATTCAGTCGGGTATTTTATTAATTGTAACGGACTTTAGGGAGTTCAGTTATTGCCTCGGAAAAGAAGGTTGAGGCGGGTATAGTCAACTGAAACAACAAAGTTTTTGGGGAATAATTTACCACAAAAAGTTTCCACAAGTACCCTGCATACGCTACGAACACATTCTCGTGTTTCAGAAAAGCGGAGCAACAATATAAAATGCATAGTTTATGAAAGTTCAACCAATTTATGTAGACCAAAAGCCCTCTTTTATTAAAGTTTTAAACATCAGTTTTTCGGCTTAGGTGACATCAGTGATGGTCTACTTACGAATCTATTTATAATTCACCATTCATCACCGAAAAGAAAAAGGGGGGTTATGTGATTTCTTTAGCTATCTCATCTATGTGTCGGATGATGTAATCCTTGATGTATTCTGGCTCCGTCATGCCTTTCGTTTCCGCTACCTTCTTAATTATCTCGCGGTTCTCCATATCTTTTCGGCTACGGATATCCCATATCACTCGGTCTATGAAATATTTTCCTTTCGGTATGCCTCTTTTACCTTTCCCAAGCTCCAACCGTTGCAATTCTTTCTTGAAGGCTTCTTTTCCTTCCTTCTCGATGAGGTCGGCTAAGTTGTCTTGTGCTTCCATGCCTAGCCCCAGTCTCACCACTGCTATGCCCTCGTAGAAGGGAATCAGTCCTTTCCGAACCACTTCCTGCATTTTCAAGCTTAAGTCCAAAATCTTCAAGTATTCAACTAGCGTTGAATGTGGCATGTTCCAGGATCGCGCTAAACCCCTGATTCCGGTAGGCATGCGAGTCAAGTAAGCGTTGATGGCTTTCGCGCGAGTAATTGGGTCCGGAGCCTTATGAAATTCTTCTAGGTTTTCTTTTAGGCTCGCATCCATAGCTTCCTCATTAGTCACGTCCTCGATCCAAACGTGGTCACCTACTACAAAGTCTTTGTAGCCCGCCAACTTCATAGCTTGAAAACGTCTACCACCTACAAAGACTCCGTAGCCTTCGTCTTCAGGCCTAGCTTTAAACGGCTGAACCACAGATGCACGCCTAAAATGGTCAATCAACGCTTTGTCTTCATCGCTTTCACCGAACACTTCATCCACTCGCATGTTGGTTTTGCTCACCCAAAACTTCCCAATAGGAATCTTATCACCTACCTTCGGCAAACTCATCGCATACGTCACCTCACCCCTACAATCGTTATCCAACGTAGATAAAACTTTCTGCAAGAATAGAAGTGGTCGGATTCTGACCACCAAATAGAAAAATATTATATTAATAAATTTGCATGTTATTTTATTAATTCTAAACAAATGTGTATCAAATTTTGCGAAAGTGTATATTCAACCAATATTTAATGTTGCAAAGTTTTTTATTTGTTAAATTATGTATTTTGGGTTATGGAAGTCTCAATTTTCAGTTGGGAAGAGAAGGTTCATGGTCGCCGTAGGGGTCGAAGATTGGCTTCCGCGTATGGGGTTTGGAAGGAGGATGTGGAGAAGTTTGTGGCTGAGAATCCAATGGTGGAGGAGTGGCTGCGGAAATATCCTGAGAAGACTAGGGGGATCTATGCGTATAACTTGTGCCGATATTTTAAGTGGTTGAAGGTGAAGGAGGGTATAGGATTATCACCTAGTCAACTTTTGAATGAACATGCGATGTTAATGAGTAGCAGGGATGTGGAGGAACGTCGTAAACATCTAAGTTTAGCGTTGAAGTTTAGTAGGGATAATCTTGATTTTGCCGAGCATAGTGATAAATGGAAGCATCAAATGTTCTGCACTATAGCGAGTTTCTACCGCTATTACGAGTTGGCTTTGACACAGAATCGCGGGGTTTTTGGTAGAGTTAGAAACAAGTTTAAAGTGAAGCAAATCACTTTGAAGGAAGCAAAACATACGATGGGGTCACTTAGTCAGAGAACTCGAGCGATATTAATGGTGATATTACATTCAGGAATGAGCATAGGCGACGTATTAGACCACTTCAACTATATGTGGAACGAAATCGAACCACAAATGAGCAACGAGATTATTAGGGTGGAAATGCCACCACGAAAGAATAGTGACGTGTCTTATGTGACGTTTCTTGGGAGAGATGCCATTCATGAATTGAAGAAATGGTTAATGGAAAGGCAAAAGATTACTGGCAAACCAATTCAATCTGGAGAACCTATCTTCATCATGAGAGACGGTGAAGCTTTGAAACCGTTGAACTTCATGACACAATTCAACCAAAAGTTAAGAAGATTAGGATTAAAGAAGAATAAATACCAAATTAGAAGCCATATGTGGCGCAAACTATTCAAAACTGAAGCCAGCATACCGGACCGAGCAATAGACCGAGACATCATAGAATATATAATGGGCCACACCAACAATACTCTGTCTAGTCCAGGAGGAATCTACGATAGGACCCCGGAAATTCACGAGGAAGTGGTGGAAGGAGAGTTCAAGAAATTGGAGCCATATCTAAACATATATAGTAGGCCGGAGATAACACAACAAAGTCGTAGCCAAGAGGAGCAAGCTTTCTTCGAAGCATTAGGAAAATTCTTTGAACAAAACCCAGATAAAAGAGAGAAATTCCTAAAACTACTCGAACAACTCTAGGAACCTTTTCTTGTCTTATACTTTTTCCATAACCAAGAAGAAAACGAACCGATGAGATAAACGAACAAACCGACCATAAGTAATTCCCCAAGCAACATCATTATTCTTCCCATTATAGCAGTCAATATTATAAGTGACAATACTGTAAAATCAAAGAAGGCATCAAAAAGAAACCAACCTACTAGACCAATTAACCAAAACTTCTTCTCCAAAAATCCACCCCAAAGAAGAATATGGTTTCAAACTAGAAAAACTTATGCTTAGGTTTCAGTATCTATCTGGTAAATTTTTTTAAGTTCTTGCACTCTCATACGCACAGCTTCTTGAACGAGGTCGGCAACCGATTTATACCCACATTCTGGATGTTCTTTGAGGAATCTTTCTATATCATCGACAAGTTCCTTTTTTAGGCTTACTCCACGAAATGTCTTCTGTGACATTGTTTTTCACCTCGTTGAATTTTGAGTTTTCTGTAGCAGAGTTAATAAACATTATGTTTGGAATCTGTTAATCTTTTTCTTTTCCCCACTTATCTTAGCGAAGTTCTTATTTTTTTACTTTTTCTTATAGGATTATGGTAATGTTACCACAAAAATTTTTGACATTAAATACAGATTTTTAGTCAAAAATCTTAAATACAACTTTTGTGGTAAGGTTATAGCAAGGGTGTAGCAAATGGTTGATTTTAGAGGCATAAGCCTCCAAGCTACCCTCATTGAGGAAGTTGAAGAGCTAATTAAAAATATTCCCTACTACCGAAGCGTTGCAGAGTTTGTTAGCGAAGCCGTACGCCTCCGCATAGAACAATTAAGGAAACAAGGGACACAGCAGAGTACAGCTTCCGCAACTTCTGAAAGAAAGGAGGTTTCTAAGGGTTGAGTGATGGTCTTAGGGAGTTTTATTTGCGTGCTACCGAGGTTTTGAAGCGCAAGAATGCCAAGAATCAACCGGAAACAAAACAAAAGGAGGCTTCTAAGGTTGGTTAAGGCTTTCTTGTTAGAGCTTCCGAATGGTGCTTATGGAAGTTGGTTACATGGCAAAGTTGTTAAGGAACTCGATTTAGTTGGGGAGATTAAGTTTCAAGTTCATGGAAGCAACCCCAAACACTACGAGGGATTGTACTTCGCATTATATTACCCAAAGAATTCCCTCGTGGAACCCTGCACTTTGTTTCTTTGGTTTAGAAATAAACGTGAAGCCATCAAAATTCCTAATCTAGAGAAGTTGTTAGCGAGAAACGTGGAGGAAGTGGATTACGAACACGAGTGGAATTGGGGAGCCATAGACTATAAGTTCCGTTCCGATGGACAAGTCAAATTCGTATTCCAACCCAATCGAGTTATCATGGAAGAGTTAAATGGAAAGGAGGTTCCTAAGTGGTGAGGATTAGGCTTCCTCGTCGTCCTTTGCCAAAAGATCGTTTGCTTCGCTTCCAAGTTATTCAGTTTGACAACAACTTAGCTGATTTCGTGGTGAAGAATGTTCCTTCCGACGAAGTGGACAAATTCTTGGCGGTGTTAAAAAAGTTTTATCGAAGCCGTCCACTCGTGGAAATCGTTGAAGACATTTTAGAGATGGAAAAGAAGCATCCTATAGTGGTCGAAATCCGTCCAACATGCTACATTTAGGAGGTTTCTTAAATGGTAAACTATTGGGATTTTGGAGATGGTTTGAGAAAGGAGATTGCTAATAACTTGGAGGTTGAAAAATGAGAAGAAGAATTAAAAAGTTTCTCTGGGATAATTCCCTATTACTTCCAGTAATAATTTTTCCAGTAATAATTTTTCTATTTTATGTTTTTCTATTTTATGTTTCCGAACCTAGCCGATTACAGATGGAGTCTAAGGTTGATGTGTATATTAATGATTTTCATCAAAAATATTTCCCAAATGCTAAACTTATTTCAAGCGAAGATGTAGAATTGGGGACTATAAGGTTTAAGGTTAGCTTTGAGGAATTTATCAAATTAAATCCATCGCCAAACTACCTAATACATTATAGGAGGCTGTATCCATCGTTCCCAACTTATACACGAGCAAAAGTTTCTTTTTATGTAATCCAAGATGGTATAGTATATTGGTGTGAAATTGAAATTGAGGAGGTTTGAGGTACTAAGTAACTTAAAGTACCCTTAGAGTTTAAGGAGGGGAGGGTGTGGAGAAGGTTTGAGTCTGCATGTTATTCCTAAGATAGCTGCTCGGTCTTTCAAAGCCATGTGCGGGCATATAGTGAAGAAAGGACAAACTTACGTGGCAACGGATGATTATTGGGCCTACAGTTGCTACCATAAAAGCTACTGCTTAGAATGTTGGAACAACGGTTCAATGCTAAAAATCAAACCACCACAAAACCTTCCCCCACAACAAAAATAGGAGGCTTAGAAATTGCCTGCCATAAGTTTTAGTGTGCTCAAAGATAAGCTTCTTAGTGGTGAGAAATGTCAAACGGTTAGGAAACCACGTAAACGTCCTTTGAAAGTTGGAGATGTCCTTAAAGTATATTGGAAGCAACGAACAAAGGAATGTGAGTTTTTAGGAGTTACGAAGATAGTTAAGATTGTGAGAAAACGTATTGATGATTTTACCGAAGATGATGCAACAAAAGATGGATTTGAGCCAACTTGTGAAGGACTATACCTTGAACTAACTGCTTTAAACAATATGCATAGATGGTTCCTCCAAAAATATCATGACATTAACGGTGACACCGAATTTGATATTATAACTTTTGAAACTTTGAAAAAGGAGGCTTAGAAAATGATTGGTGAATGCGGTATCTCAATAAAGATTAAGCGGTGGAGAAACGGCATTAGCCTAACTTGCAATCCAGAATACCAACGTAAAATGGTGCTATATAACCCAAAATTATCCGATGTTGACGCTCAAAAAATATCCTGTAAAATTTGTCCTTGGAACCCAGCTAACAAATTGGAGGCTTAGAAAGTTGTGGGCTTTAACAAAGAAGGTTCCCAAGTATGATAGTGAAGGAATTAGTAATTATTGTGATACTTGTGGAGAGCGTATCGATAAGAAAAATGCCTTTACTTGGCTTGTTGAGGGTAGACCCGCAAATAGACGTTTCTGTTCTTCCAAATGCTTAAACAAATATTGCGAGGAGGCTTAGAGAGTTGAGTGTTCCGGTTTGTTCTAGGTGTGGGTTCCCGTTGGTAGTTAGGGAGATGGAGAGTGAGCGATGTTTCCTCGTGCAGGTTGCATGTCGCTGTAGAAATAGGATTTTT